>Ga0116223_10002690_pt1 | contig 16534 bp, 12 predicted proteins | sample Sb_taG_3_FD_90092 | JGI IMG/M metagenome (GOLD analysis project Ga0116223, IMG submission 90092) | Peat soil microbial communities from Weissenstadt, Germany - Sb_50d_a_PC metaG | ecosystem: Environmental > Terrestrial > Soil > Wetlands > Peat | place: Germany: Weissenstadt | collected 2010-09-21 | reverse complement strand
TGCTCGTGGCGGTCACGGTGACCTTTTGCGTTCCGGAGATCAATCCCGGCGCGGTGTAGAAACCCGTCGGGTCGATAGTTCCGATCTGCGGATTGATGGACCAGGTCACTCCCGCGGTGGAGTTCTGCACGGTGGCGGAGAACTGTTGCGTCTGGTTGTTACTCAGCGTGACAGTAGCCGGAGTCACCGTCACGGAAGCCGCTGGAGCGGCCTGCAATGTGATGGATGCGCTGCCCGACTTGGTGGGGTCGTCTATGCTGGTCGCCGTCACCGTGACTTTCGAGTTGCTCGAAGTGATGGTTGCCGGGGCGGTGTAGAGGCCGGTGTTGTCGATCGCCCCCAACTGCGGGTTGATGGACCAGGTGACTCCGGCGATGTTGTTCTGTAAGGCGGCGGTAAACTGCTGCGTCTGGCTGTTGGTCAAAGTCACGCTGGCCGGAGAGACCGCCACGGTGATCGCCGGCGCTGGCTGGAGGGTCACCACCGCCGTGCCCGATTTGGTCGGGTCGTCGACGCTGGTCGCGGTCACCGTGACCTTCGAGCTGGCCGCGATGCTGGAGGGCGCTGTGTACAGCCCGCTGTTCGTGATGTTCCCCACCTGCGGGCTGATGGACCAGAGAACCCCGGCGCTGGAACCCAAGAGGGTGGGGGTGAACTGCTGCGACTGGTTGGCGCTCAAGGTCACCGCCGCCGGAGACAAGGTCACCGAGATCGGCTGCAGCGTGACGGTGGCCGTGCCGTTGGTGGTGGGATCGAAAACACTGGTGGCGATGACGGTGACTTTCTGACTGGCGGCGATCGGCGACGGCGCCGTGTACATGCCGCTGTTAGGATCGATTGCGCCCACCTGCGGGTTGATACTCCAGGTGACGCCGGTCTGGCTGATGCCGCTTACGCTGGCCGAGAACTGCTGCGTCTGCCCGTTGCCGAGCGTCACCGAAGGCGGGTTCACCAGCACAATAATGGTGATCGGCACCAGGGTGATGGAGACGGTAGCGAACTGCGTGGGATCCGCCACGCTGGTGGCCGTCACAGTAACGATCTGGCGCGTGGTGATGAAATTGGGAGCCTTGTAGGTAATGGTGGATAGACCGGTGGAATCGGGGGCGCTGCCGTTTCCGACCGCCGCCCCGGCCACCGTCGGACTGAAGCCCCAGGTGACCGACTGGTTGACTGCCCCCGTGACGCGGGCGGTGAGCGTACAGGTCTGGGCGCCCTGGAGCGAGCCGCATCCCGTGCCGGCTCCCAGGGAAACCAGCACCTGCCCATGGAGGGCGCAGGCCGCTGCACCCAGCAGCCACACGCGGAGAAGAATAGAAAAGGACCGATCGAGACGCACGGGTAACCGATATCTTAATATGTTGCAAACCCCGTGGTGGAAAGCGAGTTGCGGCAGGGGTCGGCAGGGCGAGTTTACAATGGATACGTGAGGCCTCACAAGAACACAGAACAGATCGCCGTGGCCAGGCGTCGATTTCTGGCGAGAATCCGCAACGCACCCGATCGGGGCACCGCCGGCAAGGTGACCTGGACGCGAGACGAATTGCATGAGCGATGCTAGAGGTCTCGCTGCCTGAGAACCTTCCGCACGTTGCGCGCCCCATGTACGATGGCGAGTATCTGCAATGGACGGGTTCCCGGGCGGTAAGCGATCAGATAGGAATAGACCGGGAAGAATAAGACTGGCGCCTTGGTATAGTCGGGCCGACGATGTCCTGGCCCGGCATTCGCGCCAGGGATTCACATTTGTCCAGCAACTCGGTCTCGACGCGATCCGCCGTCTCGAGACTGTCTTGCCGGATGTAGCCCCAAATTTCGAAAAGATCGCGAAGGGCGTAGGAAGAGAGAGCGTAAAGCTCTTTCATTTGCCCCAAGCTAGGCTGGCGGACTTCATCTCCCGCAGGCGCTGGCGCACTTCGCTTCCGGGGATGCCGCCTCCTTGGTCGAACTCCTCCATCGCCCGTTCCAGTTTTTCTCCGACCTCTCTACGGTGCAATTCTAGCCACGCTTCCTCGGCATCCTGAGACTCCAGAGCTTGCAGCAGGACATCCTCGACGCTTTGAAACACGCCGCTTTGCAGGCGTTTTTGAATAAGTGCTTCCAATTCAGGGTTCAACTCGACGGTCATGGGGACACCTTATCCCTTATCATACGCCCTCACGTTCAGAAGCCGGGTCATTGCTTCATTTCCCGGATGTACCCCACCACCGCCTTAATGCGCTCGTCCCCCAGAATCATCTCATACGCCGGCATCCGGCCCCTGCCGTTGGCGATGGTACGGGTCAACTGGGTGTCGCTCTCCTTCTGCACGTCCGCCGACGTCAGATCGCGCATCCCCTCTTTTTTCCCGATGGCGGTCTGCGCTTTGCCGTCAAGACCGTGGCAGCCCCCGCAACGCTGCCGGTAAATGGTTTCCCCGCCTTCGACGGGCTTCTGCGGCTGGCCGTACAGCAATCCGGCTGCCAGCACCGGGAGGGTCAAGTGCCATAGCCTCATGCCCGAAAAAGAAGCACGTGAATTGCCGAACCGGCGCACACCCCGCCTACCTGTTGACATTCAAAAGGAAAAGCGCGACACTTCTTTTGAATGTCTACAGGAGAGTCGAAATCCGATATTCTGCAGGGCACGCTCGACCTGATGGTCCTGCGCACCCTCGAAACCATGGGGCCGCAACACGGCTTCGGACTGGCCAAGCGCATCCAGCAGATCTCCGGCGGCGCGCTCGACCTGAACCAGGGCACCCTCTACCCGGCGCTGCTGCGCCTGGAACAGCGGGGATGGATTCGTTCCCGCTGGGGCACCTCCGACGCCAACCGGCGTGCCAAGTATTACGAAATTACACGCAAGGGCCGGCAGCAGGTAGAAAAGGAGTCCGAGGAATGGTCCCGCACGGTGGCCATCATGGAGCGGTTTGTCCGGCTCGCCGAAGAGGATTAATCCATGCGTACCAGCTTGCAGCGTCTTTGGGCACTCTTTCGCGGGCGCCGTCTGGACCGCGAATTGCACGATGAAATCGAGATCCACCTGGCCATGCAGGAGGAGGAGTTCCGGCGGCAGGGGATGGATGCCACTGCCGCCCGCCTGGCCGCGCGCCGGGAATTCGGCGGCGTCGCCCAGACCCAGGAGATCTATCGCGAACGGCGCGGCGTTCCGTGGTTCGAGTTGACGGCCAAGGACCTGCGCTATGCGCTCCGCGGCCTCGGCCGCAACCCCGGGTTTACGGCGGCCGCCGTGCTTTCGCTCGCCTTGGGAATCGGCGCCAACACCGCCATCTTCTCCCTGTTCCACGTCCTGATGCTCGACACACTGCATGTGGCCAAGCCCGCGGAACTGGTGACCATGTTCCGCACGGGCGCCTGGGGCGTTGGCATTTCCTCCTACCCGCTCTATCTGGACATCGCTAAGCGGACCGATCTTTTCAACGGCGTCATCGCGCGGAGCGGCGTTGACAAGGCGCCTTTTCGGACCGCCTCGGGAGACCATCCGGAGACGGCCCAGCGCGAGTTTGTCACTGGCAACTATTTCGCGGTTCTGGGTGTGGCTCCGGCCATCGGCAGGCTGTTCACCGGTGCCGATAATCGCACGCCTCATGCCCATCCGTTGGCCGTCCTCAGCAACGATTTCTGGCGTCGCCGCTTCGCCGCCGACCCGGGAGTCCTGGGACGTACCCTGGTCGTCGATGGAAAGCCATTGACCGTAATCGGCGTCGCCGCGCCCGGATTCCGCGGCGTGGAAGTGGACCACCATCCCGACCTGTGGGTGCCGGCCATGATGACCGAGAACGAGATCATGGAAGCGGGCTGGCACTGGCTGTGGATCATGGCGCGGCGCCGCCCCGAAGCTTCGCGCCGCCACGTTCAGGCGGCCATGGATGTGCTCCTGCAGCAGTACCTCGCCGGCGTCTACGGAAACCACCCCAACGCCGGCTTCAAGAAGATCGCGATGGATCAGCGGATCGAAGTGCGCGCGGGCGCCGGGGGACTCTCCATGCTCCGCGACGAGTTCGGGCATTCGCTGAGCGTGTTAATGGCCGCGGTGGGACTGGTGCTGCTGGCCGCCTGCGCCAACGTGGCCAACCTGCTGCTGGCGCGCGGGGCCGCGCGGCGCAAGGAAGTCGCGGTCCGGCTTTCGCTCGGCGCAAGCCGCGGCCGCCTGGTGCGCCAGGCATTGACCGAGAGCCTGCTGCTGGCCGGAGCGGGATGCCTGCTGGGAGTGGCGTTCGCCTTCTGGGGTGAGCGCGGCGTTCTCCAGTTCCTGCCGGCCGAGTCGGCGGAGCCGTTCCCCGCGGTCCCCAACGCCCTCGTGCTGGCCTTCACGCTGGGAATCTCGCTGCTGTCGGCGGTGCTGTTCGGGCTGCTGCCGGCCTGGCGTTCCACCTCCGTGGATGCGGCGGATTGCATCAAGTCGGGAGGCGCGCAGTCGAGCGGGCGGCAATCCGGGTTGCGCAAGATGCTGGTGGTGTCGCAGGTGGCCTTCTCGGTAACGCTGGTAGCGCTGGCCGGCCTCTTCGGCCACAGCCTGGCAACGCTGCGGTCGGTGAACCTGGGATTCCGGAATCCGGCCGTCATGGAGTTCTCGCTCGACTTTCCCCAGGCGTGGAAGGCGCCCCAGATCCAGGCGGCGCGCGACCGCCTGGTTGCGCGGTTGGAAGCGCTGCCGGGCGTTTCGCTGGTCACTTACGGCGCACCCGGACCGTATAGGGACGGCTTTTCCAAGGCCACCATCCGGATCCCGGGATCCGAAATAACGGCCACGGCGCCGGCATGGGTGAGCATTCAGAACGTCGCACCGCGCTACTTCGAAGCTCTGGGCGCCGCGCCCATTGCCGGCCGGGAGTTCGACCGCGGCGACACGCCCCAATCGCGCAAGGTCGCGCTGGTGAACGAAGCCTTCGTGCGCAAAATGCTTGCTGGCGATCGGCATCCCCTGGAGCGCATTTTGGATGATCCGCTGAACCCTACGTTCATCGTGGGGGTAGTGCCCGACGTCGCTCACGGCGGAGTGCGGCAGCCGGCCGTACCCACGGTGTACCTGCCCGCGGCGCGAATGGCGAAGTGGTGGGGCGCCATCCTGGTGCGCTCCGCGCTGCCGCGCGAGGAAACCGCGCGGGCCATTCGCGCGGAAGTGGAGCGCCTGGGTCCGGACGTGACGGGCGGCGACCCTAAAACCATCGCGCAGCGGGTGGATGACTCGATCTACCAGGATCGGCTTCTCGCCACCGTGGCCGGGTTCTTCGGAGGGCTCGCGCTGCTGCTGGCGGCCGTCGGGCTGTACGGTGTGGTGGCCTACGGGATGGCGCAGCGGGCGCGCGAGATCGGGATCCGCATCGCGCTGGGGGCGCGGCGCGGTAAGGTGCTGTGGATGATGCTGGGCGACCCGTTGCTGCTGGTTGCGGCCGGCCTGGCAATCGGGCTGCCGGCAGCGTTGGTGGCCGCGGGCACGGTCGAAAAAGTGCTCTTCGGCGTAAAGCCCGCGGACCCTTTCGCGTACCTGGCGACTGCCGGGGCGCTACTCGCGATCGGCCTTGCGGCCGCCTTTCTGCCGGCGCGCCGCGCGGCGTCCATCGAGCCGGTCGAGGTGCTGCGGCAGGAGTAGGACTGGGCTCGAAGGCAGGCCATCGTTTTAGTGGCCTTTAGTGGCCTGCCTTTAGCCCGCCACGTCCCGGCATGTGATATGCTCATTCGAGCGTAGGGGACGCATCCGGTCCGCGGAAAGGGTAGAAGCCCACCCGTTTTCAGCAGCTTTTTCGCGAAACTTCTTTCAGCCCGATGTGCGGACGGCGGGCGCTTCGATGAAAGGAGTTCGCCATGTCGAACCATTCTCAGGACGCGCCGCGTCCGCTTCCCGAACGTCCCAATCTCCGGCATCTAAAGGATCAAGCCAGGGATCTGCTCGAGGCCGGTGGCGCCGCGTCCGTCGCGGACGCGCAATTCAAGATCGCCAGGCTCTACGGCTTCGCGAGTTGGCCGAAGCTCAAGGCCCACGTCGACTCACTCGAAGAGATCGGGCAGCTCAAACAGGCGATCGACACCAACGATTTCGATCGCGTCAAAGCCCTCATGAAGCGCAACCCGGCTCTGCACCGGGCTCCGCTGGGCTATGGGAAGAACGGCCCACTCACCTGGGCCGCCGAGTGCCGCGTACCCTGGGGCCCGCCTGCGCCGGTGAGGCTGGCCATCGCCCGGTGGATGATCGAAAACGGGTCCGACGTCCATCAAGGCGGCGACGGCCCGCTGATGCGAGCGGCGCTCCGAGGCGAGCGCATCCCGATGATGGAGCTTCTGGTTGCCTCGGGCGCCGATGTCAACGCGGAATGGAATGGCGATTTTCCAATCCTCTTCGCGCCCTGTGAATCGGTGAATCCCGCCGCCCTCCAGTGGCTATTGGAGCATGGCGCGGACGCGAACGGTCCGAAGCCGGCGCGGCGCACCACGGCCTTGGATTACCTGATCGGAACCTATGCCCGTTCCGCGGAACTTGCAAGGTGCATGGACCTGCTGATCGATGCCGGCGGCGTCTCGCGATACAACCTGCCCGGCGTGTTCGACACGATTCAGAACCGCGTGGATCGGCTGGCGGAGCGTCTCGATGCCAACCCGGGCCTCGTGCATCAACGGTTCCCGGAGCTCGACTGCGGCAGCACGGGCGCGCGGCGTCTCCTGCTGCGGGGAGCCACACTACTGCACGTGGCCGCGGAATACGGCAGTGTGGAAGCGGCCAGACTTCTGATCGATCGCGGTGCGGCAGTGAACGCGCGAGCGCTCGTGGATGAGGCCGGTATTGGCGGGCAGACCGCGATCTTCCACTCCGTGACCCAATTCCGCGATTGGGGCCTGCCAGTGACCCATCTGCTGTTGGAACGCGGAGCGGACCTGTCCGTGCGGGTGAAACTTCCCGGCCACTACGAGCGGCCGGATGAAGTGGTGGAGTGTACGCCGCTTGGATACGCGTTGCGATTTCCCGGCGCCGAGCTTCCCAGCGAGAAGACATTGACGCTGCTCCATGAGCGCGGGGGGATGGAGTGATGCTCCTTCATGGCACTTCACTGGCTCTCCCTGAGCCGGCCGCTTGGGTGAGCAGGTAATTCCATTCCGGCAGGCTCGCCGTCCGGCGGGCGGCGATTCCGTAGTGTGCAATCGCGGGCGGGTAGTCTCCGGATAGCCATGCGTCCATCGGAGTCGAGCGCATTCAGCAACGCGAGTCCGCGGATGGGCCGTGCACCATGGCCGCGGCGATCGCGTGATTCAGCGTCACCACGCCAGTCGGTGTCCGCAGCCCGCGGCGCTTCGTCGTGCACGGCGGCGATGGCGGCCTGTAACTGGTAAGGGCCGATCGACCCCTTGGGCAAGGTCGCGGGTCAGTATCGCGATGCCCTCGGCGATCAGCTCGCCCCCGGGCGAGGTTCGCGCCGCGCGGCGCGCATCGGTCAGCAACATGAGCGCCAGCAATCCCGCGACCTCGGGGTCTTCCGGAAGCGTGAACGGCCCGCGTCAGCCGGATGGCTTCGCGCAACTCGCAACGCTGCAGTTGTGCGCCGCCGCAGCGAGCGGAACGGCACACCGGAAGCCTTGATGCTCTGCTTGGCCGGCTGATCCGCTGCTCCATGGTGGCTGCCCACCGCCCGCAAGGTGAGGGCGATTGCCGATGACGAAGTCAGTGCCGGGTGACAGCACATAATGAGCTGGATGGGTGTGTCGTCCTGGTCCGTCTCGTTCTCCATCTCGCCAGCGGGCGTCACGAAGCCGGATTCCATGGCCGCAGCGGTTTCCCGGCGCCGGCGGGCCACCTCGCTGCGCACGTGATCGGTCCTGCGCCGGGAGGCGACCTGAATCAGCCAGGCGCGTGGATTCTCGGGAACGCCATCCCGCGGCCATTGAACGGCCGCTGCGACCAGCGCCTCCTGGACGGCGTCCTCGGAGGCTGCAAAGTCGCGGAAACGGCGAACCACCACGCCCAGGAACACGCGTCCTGCAGCCCCGGCGTCACAGCAGGTCTTCGGGCGGTCCGCTCATCACCTGCCGCACTTCGATGGGCATGTTCATCGGCGCACCGCCGGGTCCCGGCGCGGCCGACGCCCGCGCGGCGATCGCGTAGGCTTGCTCGGGGGTCTCGACGTCCACGATCCAGTAGCCGGCGAGGTACTCTTTGGCCTCCGGGAACACGCCGTCGGTGATGGGGGCGCCGTCCTTACCGGCTCGCACGCGCTTGGCCTCCTGCGGGCTGGCCAGGCCTTCGGCCGAAACCAACACCCCTTCCTTCCGGAGATCCTTGTCGAAGCCTATCATGAAGGCGATGTTCGCCTGGAGGTCTTTCTTCGGCCAGGCGCCAAACGTCTCATAACCCGTCTTCGGGCAGTTCATCATCAAAATGTATTTCATGTCGTTTGCTCCTTCGATTTTCGCACTGGTTTGTGCGCTTTCATGGGTGAGTCGAAACACGCGGCGCATTCTCGACATCCCGGACCGCGATTTCTGAGAAAAAATGTACAGGCCGGGAGGCCTGTCCTACTGATATCATCAGGGCAGTGAGCAACTTCCGCCTGTTGTGGTGCGGGCTCGTCCTGGCCCTGGCACCGGCCCGGGCGCAGGCTCCCGGAGAAGTCCGCGGCTCCGTCCTGGATGCCCGCGGCGGCGAGGCCCTCGCGAGCGTAGTGATCCAACTCGTGGGCGGCCCCTGGCGTGCCACCACCGACGCCGCCGGCCGCTTCGCCATCCCCGGCGTGACTCCCGGCGATTACACGCTCAATGTCTCCACGGTCGGCTATCATCTCTTCAAGCGTCCCTTCCACCTGAGTGCCGGCGAGGCCAAGGAATTCGAAGTCGTTCTCAGCCCCGACACGTTCCGCCAGACCGACACCGTGCAGGCCCAATCCAGTCCTTTCGAAACCACCCGCCAGGATAGCCCCAATGCGCTGGTGCTGGCCGGCAACGACGCCAAGAACCTCGCCAGCGTCCTGGCCGACGATCCGCTGCGCGCCGTGCAGAGTCTTCCCGGCGTCACTTCCAACAACGATTTCGACGCGCGCTTCTCCCTGCGCGGCGCCGACTACAGCCGCATCGGCCTCTACCTGGACGGGGTCCTGCTCCACGCCCCGTTTCACATGCTCCAAGGCCAGAACGTCTCGGGATCGGCCACCGCCTTCAACGGCGACATGGTGGAGGAGCTGGAGCTGCACGAGGGCGCCTACCCCGAGCGCTTCGAGGACCGCACCGCCGGCGCGCTCGACGTCCACACCCGCGACGGCAATCGCAACGGCATCACCTTTCGCGCGTCCGCCAGTGCTTCCAACGCGGGCTTCATGGCCGAAGGGCCGCTGGGCAGGAAGAAGCGCGGCTCGTGGCTGGCCGGCGTGCGCAAGAGCTATCTGCAGTACATCTTCGCGCGCACCTTCCCCAGCACCAATTTCATCTTCGGCTTCGAAGATGCGCAGGGCCGGCTCACTTACGACCTCACGCCCAGGAACAACATCACCCTCTACGTCCTCGAAAGCTACTCGAGTCTCGACCGCCATACCAACATTGCGTCGCTGGGGGTCAATTCGCTGGTGACCGCGGGCTACCACTACACCCTGGGCAACCTCGGCTGGCGCTACACTCCGTCACCGAAACTGCTGGTCGCCACGCACGCCGCCTGGATGCGCGAAAAGTTCGACAACAACAACCCCAACGACCTCCCGCTGGGCGCCGGTTACTACGGCGAGTGGGTCGCGAACACCACCGCCACATGGATGTGGAACGCGCGCAATCCGCTCGACATGGGCTTCTCGGTGCGGCAACTCCGCGATTCCGGATTCTCCAACCAGTACCTCTCGGTGGCCACCGTGCCGCGCCTGCTCGACCACTACAATGGCGCCGCCACGCGCGTGGGCGGGTTCGCGCAGCAATCGTGGACCGCGTGGTCCGGGCGCGTGCACCTGGCGGCTAGCGCGCGCTGGGACTATCATTCGATCGACGGCATCGCCGCGACTTCGCCGCAGGCCTCCGCGGCGCTCCTGCTGACGCCGGCCACTCAGCTTCAGCTCGCCTTCGGACAGTATGTGCAGTACCCGGAGATCTCGCTGCTGACTTCGCCGCTGGGCAGCCGCGGCCTGCTGCCCCTCCGCTCCAACCAGGCGACCGCCGCCATCGAGCAGCGCCTGGGCGAGCGCACCCCCTCCGCCTCGAATTCTACAATCGCGCCGACCGCGACCTTCCCTTCCAGCCGTTGTACGATCCCCGTCTGATCAAGGGCAAAATCTTCATCCCGCCGCTGAACCCGTCCTATCTCGATTCGCTCCGCGGGTACGCGCGCGGCGTGGAGTTCTTCCTCCAGCGCTCCAGCGCCAACCGTTTCACCGGCTGGATCTCGTATGCCTTCGGCCGCACCGGCATGCGCGATGGCGACGAGCCGGCCGGATCGGCCGTCCGGTTCCCTTCGGACTTCGACCAGCGCCACACGGTCAATCTGTACGGCGGTTACCGCCTGAAGCCGACGGTCAATCTGAGCCTGCGCTGGAACTACGGCAGCGGCTTCCCCATCCCCGGCTACCTGCAACAGATCGGCTCGTTTTACTATCTGACCACCGTGCGCAACCAGTTGCGCCTGAGCCCGTACTCACGAACCGACCTCCGCGTCAATAAGTCGTGGACCCACGATAAGTGGAAGCTGACGTTGTACGGGGAAGTGATCAATCTGACTAACCGCACTAACTACATCTTTGACAGTTTCGACGGTTACAACACCAAGACGTTTCAGTCGTTTCTGACTCTCGACACGATGTTCCCGATCCTGCCCAGCGCGGGGATTGTCTTCGAGCGATAGTGAGGGAGGTGACGAGGATGCCAAAGACGAGAGCCCCACTCGCGGAGGAGAGTGCCGGGGACAGGGCACGCACCAGCCAGACAGTCTTTGTCCTTTCGCTCGGCCTGATGGCGATGGCCACTGTTTCGCTGGTGCAGGCCTTGGTGCACCGCTGGAGGGGCACCGCCTGCACGCAGGGTGTCGAGAATCTGTGCTTGATCGCCGCCCTTTGGCTCAATCGGCAGGGGAAAGTCGAATGGGCTACGAAGGTCATCTGTTTCAGTGAGCTGGCCTGCGGATTGATCGTGATCTCATTCTTCGGTGCGGGATTCAGCGACGAAGATCTGCTGCTGTTCCCGCTGATCCTCGTGGCTGCCGCAATCCTGTTGGATTGGCGCTCCTACCTCGGCTTTGCGGGCCTGGTGGTTGTGTCCGTTGCCTCCGCCGGGCTCATTCTTGCCGCCAGCGGCTCCGGGGGCACCAGGTTCCACCGGGTCACCAACGTGGTCAACATCCTCATCGTTACGGTGGTGGCGGTGGGGCTGCTGGCCCGCAATCTCAAGCGAAGCTTGCTCCAGTCGCGGGAAGCGGAGCGGGAAATCAGGGCGCTAAGCGGGCGCCTGATTAATGCACAAGAGGAAGAGCGGACTCACCTCGCTCGGGAACTGCACGACGACCTCAGCCAGCAAATCGCAGCCCTGAGCATCGGGATGAGCAATCTGAAAAGGCAGATCCCTCAACCGGAAGTGGATGCGCGCGAGCAAACCGACCGCCTCCAGCAAAAGTTGGTTCAGGTGGCGGAGAGCATTCGTCAGATTTCGCATGAGCTTCACCCGGCTGTGCTGCAGCATTCCGGTCTGGGGGCCGCTCTGCGGGCGTATTGTGCGGAGTTCGGGTCGTTGAACGGTGTTCAGGTGTCGCTCCGGACATCCGGCTCGTTTGACGGCGTACCGTCGCCCGTCGCCCTTTGCATCTATCGGATTACCCAAGAGGCGCTCCGGAATGTCGCAAAACATGCCAATGCCGCGGAGGCCGAGGTCGAGCTGCAGCGCGTGGATGGCATGTTGAGCCTTTCCGTATCGGATCGCGGAGCGGGATTCGACCCGGGCCGCGCCACCATGCCCTTCGGGCTGGGACTGGTCAGTATCAAGGAGCGCGCGCGGCTCGTGAATGGCACCCTGGAGGTACAAAGCAAGCCCAATGAGGGTACGATCTTACTGGTAAGAATCCCGGCATGACCCTGCGCCCTGCCCGCCCTCGACAGTCTGTTCGCACGTGACCGTGGCGCACGCTCTCAGCGTGCCGTGCCGGCACTCTGCCGGCATGTCTGGGCCGCGACCGATGAGAAATCCGCGTTAGGGGCGGCCGCGCAGAACCATGTCGGGGCGCCGGGCGGCCGGCCGCCACTCACCCCCACGCCGGAACGGGCTCGGGCAAGCGGATCACCTTCTTCTGTATGGCGTATTGCACCAATTGTGCCTTGTTGTGGATGTCCAGCTTACGCATCAGGTTGAACTTGTGCGCTTCCACGGTTTTCACGCTCAGCTCGAAGCCGGTGGCGATCTCCTTCACCGATTTGCCCTCGGCCAGCATTTTCAGGATCTCCAGCTCGCGCTTGGTCAGCGTGCCGAAGCGCGGCTGGCGTGGGCCGCGGCCTTGCATGCGGAAATCGTCCACCAGCCGGGTGAGGAGGCGCGGACTCAGAAAGCTGCCGCCGCGATGCACTTCCCGGATGGCCGTCACCAACTGATCGACCGGGCTCTCCTTCAGAACGTAACCGCTCGCTCCCATGTCGACGCACTCCGCCAGGTAGTCTTCGTCATCGTACATGGAGAGAAACACCACGCGGGTCTCGGGGCGCTCCTTGCGGATCACCCGGGTAGCCTCGAAGCTGCTCATGCCGGCCATCCCGATGTCCATCAGGACCACGTCGGGACGCACCTGCCGGGCTACCGCCACGGCGTCGGAAGCGTTGCCCGCCTCGCCTGCCACTTCCATGTCGTTCTCGGCCGTCAACAGGTTCCGGATGCCTTGTCGAAAAAGCGTATGATCGTCAGTTAATAGTACTCGAATCTTTGCCATTAGGTGCCACCTGTGCTCCACGAGGCAGAAGGAGAGTGACGCTCACGCCCTTTCCAGGCGAGCTTCGCACCACGAAAGTTCCACCCAGGATGGCGGCGCGCTCCCGCATGCCAGCCAGGCCGAATGACATCGGCTGGCTGTCTGCCGTTTTCCCATTAAAGCCGGCGCCGTTGTCCGTAACGCTCAGCCTGATACTCTTATCGGCCACGTGGAGCGAAAGGTTTACATGGGTAGCCTGGGAATGTTTGGCGATGTTCTGTAAGGACTCCTGCGCCACACGGTAGATCGTCTGCTGGATGTGCATGGGAAGGGCTTCGGAACCGACCGAGATGCGCAGGCACAGCTCCGCCGGATGCATCTTGCGGAACCGTGCGGCCAACTGGCGCAGGGCCGGCGCCAGGCCCAGTCGTTCCAGCACCGCGGGACTGAGGGCGGCCACGATCCGCCGCAGCTCCTCGACCGTTCGCTCTGCCACGCCACAAGCTTCCCGGATCCGCGGAAGCAGGGAAGCCGGAGCATCGCGGCCCATCATGTCCAGTTGCAGGCGGAGCAGCAGCAGCGACTGGCCGGCCTCGTCGTGCAGCTCGCGCCCGATGCGCCGCCGCTCTTCTTCCTCGGTGTGGCGCGCCTGCGCTTCGAGACGGCGGATTTCACCCTCCAGGCGCGCTTTCTCGATGGCTTCCCGGCAGCGCTCCCCCGCCGCTCCGAGCAGCGCCAACTCGCGCGGCAGCCACGGGTAAGGCACCGCGAATCCGAATTGGACCAGCGCCGAGGCGCCCAGCGGATGCGACCAGTACGAGGCATAGCGGCCGCGCATGCGTGGATCCGCAATCAGCCGTTCCGCAGGCTTGCCGCGTTCGATATAGAGAGGCCGCGTCAGCTTGCCGCCGATGGACTGGTCCAGCAGCAGGAGGCGCCCGCTGCGCGCGTGAAAGGTGCGCGTCAGGATGCGCACGAACCTCCGCATGAGATCGTCCAGGTCGCGAGCCTCCAACTCCGCGCGATAGAGCCCGAAAAAGGCCTGGGCTTCAGCCTCGCGGACCCGGTGGAAGGCCGTCTCCAGGGTCAGGAGGGTGGCCAGTTGGAGTTGCTCGCGCGCCGGGTGGAAGCGGCCCGGGAGCTGCGTTTCGAGCAGCTTGCCGAACTCGCGCAGCAGCTCCTTGACCTCGCCCGGAGGCACATTCAGCTTGGCCAGCCGGCAACCGTTGTAGTCCACCTGTTCGAGGAAGCGGCCGAGCGAGAGCAGGCGCGACAGGGCGGCGGGAGTGATGGCCAGAAGCGCGCGGATCTCCGCGGCCCCGTAAGACCGCCCGCGCAGCACCACGCGGAAACGGCGCTCCAGCCGAACGGCGAAGGGAGCGATGGCGCGGGCCAAGCGCACCGCGTGGCGGCGGGCCGCCGGCGTGAACAGTGATTCGGTCATTTTCAAGGGCCCGAAGTCAGGAGTCAGAAGTCAGGAGTCAGGAGTCGGAATAGTCGGCCCCCGCTTCTGCTCTCGTTATAGAGTGCCGTCTCGCGCCGGGTTCTCTCAGAAACCAGTACCCCGAGGGCCGGCGGCCCGGCCGCGAGCCCGGATTCAGACGCGCAGCCATTCTGACTCCTGTCTCCTGTCTCCTGACTCCTGCCCTCAGGGCTTTCCCCCGTGTTCTCTCAAAATCCGGGCGGCATCCGGGAAAGAATTAGCCGTCGCGGCCCCTAGAGGAGTAGTGCCGGCCTTGCTCCTGGCGTTCACATTGGCGCCGCGGGCGATGAGCAGTTCGACCACTGCCGTCCGCCCCCATGCCGCCGCATGGTAAAGCGGGGTAGCTTGAGACTCCCGGTCGCGCGCCTCGCGGTCGGCGCCCTTGTCCAGCAACAGCGCGACGATTTCGGCGTGGCCGCTGATGACCGCGTCCAGCAGCGGAGTAGCGCCGTCGCCATCGCGGGCGTCGACCTCCGCGCCGTGATCCAGCAATAACCGCGCGATTCCGAGGTTGCCCTTGAGGGCCGCCTGGTGGAGCGGCGTGGCGCCCGACTGGTCGCGGGCGTTGACGTTCGCTCCCTTCTTAACCAGAATATCGGCGGCTTCGGCCAGTCCCTTTAGGGCCGCCTCGTGGAGCAGCGCGCCGTAGGCCGCGCCCGGAGACTCCTTGGCGACGAGCGCCTGGAGCGCCCCGGTATCCTGCGCCCGGGCGGCATTATCCAGGGGAGTCGCGCCGCTGCGGTCCGGGCGTGCGCGATTGGCGCCGAGCGCCAGCAGCAGTTCCACCACCTCGCTATGGCCCTTGGTGGCGGCTTCGTTGAGCGGAGTGGCGCCGCTCTCGGGATTCTCCTCATCGAGGTGCGCGCCACGCCGGATGAGAGTTTGCGCGACGTTGCGGTAGCCGTGCAGGGCCGCCTCATCGAGCGGGGCGCAGCCGGATTGGTCGCGTGCGTTGACCTCGGCGCCCCGCCCGATCAGCAGCTCGACCAGCGGCAGGGAGCCGCGGAGGGCAGCCAGATGCAGGGCCGTGAGGCCTGACTTGTCGGCCGCCTTGACATCGGCGCCGTGCGCCAGCAGCAACTCCGCCATCGGGTAGTCCTCCTTGATAACGGCGTAGGCCAGCGGCGCCGAGCCGCCCTCGGAATGGCGGACGTTGACATCGGCTCCGTGCGCGATCAGGTAAGCGGCAATCTCGAGACTGCCGTTCCAGGCGGCGTCGTGCAAAGGCGTGGCGCCCAGGGCATCGCGCTGGTTGACATCCGCGCCGCGCGCGATCTGCTCCTTGACCTGGTCGAGAATGCCCGACTGCACGGCTTCGTGGAGGTCCGCGGCGGCGAGCGAGGCGGCAAGCGTCAGAAGTGCGGCGATTCGACTGGTCACCTCCTTCACCCTACCCCGCGCCCTGCCGGACGTCAACGGAGACTACGGTATCGAGACCGTTCCCACCGCCTGCCACCCCGAGTTCACTGTGCCGTTCCCTGCCGCGAGATAGAACACCTGGCCGCCGGCGAAACCCGCGAAGAACGTGATCGGCAGCGTCAAGGTCAGCGTGTTGCCGCTGCCCGACACGGAACTTCCCTCGCCGCCCACCACGCATTGGCTGTTGCCGGCGATCCCCGTGCCCGGCAGCACCAGTCCCGCATACGGCCCGCCCGCATCCCCCGCATCGTCCACCAAATACACCGAGCCCGCGGACGGGCCCGAGGGCACAAAAGCCACGTAGCAGGCATGCCGGCCGTCGATCGCGCTCGCGATCAGCACGTTGGCCACCGCGATGTCCTGCCAACCCTTGCTGTCGGTGAAGGTGAACGTGTATGTCTGACTCAAGAGGTTACTACTCGCCGGACTCATCCCGCCGACCCACGGACCGGCCGGCGCGGCGCCCCCCGCGTTCCACGTCCCCACCTCCTGCCAGCCCGAACTGCCCGTCGTCTTGTCCTCGGCCGACAGGTAAAACACCTTGTTACCCGTAAAGCTCGCGCCGAACGTGATAGCCAGCGTGAGGGTCAGGCTGTTCCCCGACCCGCTCACCGAGCTTGCGGCGCCGTTGATCGAGCACTGACTGTTGCTGACGGCGCCCGACCCCGGCAACACCAGTCCCGCGTACGGCCCGCCCGCATCGCCGGCGTTATCGACCAGGTACAGGGAACCGGAGTTAGCGCCCGAAGGAGCGAACGCGATGTAGCAGGCGTGGCTCCCATCCAGCACGCT
>Ga0116223_10002684_pt1 | contig 16561 bp, 12 predicted proteins | sample Sb_taG_3_FD_90092 | JGI IMG/M metagenome (GOLD analysis project Ga0116223, IMG submission 90092) | Peat soil microbial communities from Weissenstadt, Germany - Sb_50d_a_PC metaG | ecosystem: Environmental > Terrestrial > Soil > Wetlands > Peat | place: Germany: Weissenstadt | collected 2010-09-21 | reverse complement strand
GAGCCTTTTGTCGTTTGCCGAGGAGCTCGACGTCATCGCGCCCGATTGTCCCGGGAGCGGCGGGACCGATTTGGGTGAAGAACCTTTGACGGTCGAAGCCATCGGCTCTTTCGCCGTCGCGCTGTTGGCCGATTCTGGCGTCACATCGGTCGAAGTCGTCGGTCACGACATCGGAGGATTGGTCGGCATTTGGCTGGCGTTGAACCATCCAAAGACCGTCCGCTCCCTGTCGATCGTCGCAAGCCCAATGAGCGCGCCGGTCGGCGATGCGCTTGACGATATCTTGCTCGTTGCGCCGCCCCGTTCTTTGTGGAGCCGCGAATCGCAAGCCTGGGCGCTGGAGCGCCTGTCCTATAGCCACATGCATATCGATCGGACGTTGCTAGATGCCTGTGTTGCCGCGAGCGACGGCGAGCCGCATCGCCACGCGGTGGCTATGGCCAAGACGAGCTCGGCAAAAACGCTCGGTGGGAGCATGAGCCGCACGCGGTCGCTGTTGTGGGAAGCCTGCCGCAATGCCGGCGTGCAAGTGCCTGTTCAAATCGTTTGGGCAAGCCACGATCCGGTGACGACGCGGGAAGCAGGTTTTGTGCTCTACGACACCATTGCTGCCAAACAGCGCGCCTCGCAATTCCACGTCATCAATCGCGCCGGCAGCCTGGTGTTTCGCGAACAGCCGTCGGCATTTCACCATGTCGTAGCGTCGTTCGGTCGCGGCGTTCGCGACGAAAAAGCGCGCGCCGCTTAAAGTTGCTGTCTCGCGGCACGTATCAGGTAATTCCCTGACTCAGTGCGGGGCCGCTATCGCGGATTTACTTCTGCGCCGCCGCTGACAAGTTTGCGAGCTGGCACGGCCCGATATTCGATGCGGCCGTAAGGAGCCGGCATTTGGCAGTTCTAACCTTTCAGGGCAGGCAGCGAGACAGTATCGAATTATGCAAACGTTACTGTCCCCTGACGTTCGCCACCGTTCGCTGCAATCCGGCGATTCTTCGTGGGTAAATTTGTAGGTGCGCAACAAGGCGGATTCGTAATCGATTGATATTCCCTCGCAATTGCTACTTTTATGCAGACAGTCCCTCGGCCAGGCGCCCTGTTCGCGGCCGTTCGCCGGCGGCCGCAATTATCCACATAAGCAATTGAATTAGGCGGACTTTCCGGCTAAAAATGCGTTCGCAGCCGTCCGCCACGGATCGCCTCAATCCGGCATCTCCTTGTGGAAGATTTTGTGGGACGACCGTTCTTTCGCACTAAGTGACGCGATCGGCCAGAGCAGAAGCTGCTAGGCATGGTTCTTCGCCCGCTACGCGCACGCTCGCTCACAGCGGGCGGCGCTAGTGGTGCGCTGACTCAGAATTTCTCGGGAACGAAGTTTAGTTTCCGCAACGATGCCTGATCGTCGTATTTTTTTTTAGTGGAACGTTTTGGTAGTTTGACCTTCGGTCGCGATACTTTCCTATATGGAACGAGCTCGAGAATTTTCGAGATGCAATTGAGGCGCCCGCGTCTCTTATCGTCAGATCTAACGATATGCCACCGTGCGTACTCGACGTCGGTGGCTTTTAACATGGCGTCGCGAGCTCTCGAATAATCGTACCAGCGCCGATAAGATTCCAGATCCATCGGACTCAACTTCCATTGTCGAAGCGGATCGTTGAGGCGCGCGTGAAACCGCCTTTCCTGTTCTTCTTGCCCGACTTCCATCCAAAATTTGATCAGAATGATGCCCGCGTCGGTGATGTATTTTTCGATTTCTGGGCAGAGGCTGAGGAAGCGATCCACCTCCTTCGCACCGGCAAATCCCATGACCCGCTCGACGCCCGCGCGATTGTACCAGCTCCGATCGAAAATAACGATTTCGCCGGCTGCAGGAAAATGCTCGACGTAACGCTGCAAAAACATTTGCGTCTTTTCACGATCGGAAGGCGCGGGCAGCGCCACAAGCCTGAAGACACGCGGGCTCACTCTTTCGGTTATTGCTTTGATCGTTCCGCCCTTGCCGGCGGCGTCGCGACCCTCGAACAAAATGATGATTCGTTGCCCTTCGGCTTTTACCCAATCCTGCACATAGCAAAGCTCAACTTGGAGCTTGCGGAGCTCCTTTTCATAGTGCTTTCGCTTCATCTTGCCGTTGTCGGCCTGTTTGACTCGAATCATTTGGGTTAGCTCCCAAAAATAACGCGCCGGAAGCGGCTCATGGCCAGCGCAAAATAGACCGAGCCGATGATCGACATGGCGAGCAGCGGCCGCCAGACCAATGTGATATCGGCACCGCGGAACAGCACCGCCTGTGCAAAGGCAACAAAATGCGGCGTCGGGCTAATGGTCCGCATCGTATATTGGAGCCACACCGGCATGCTCTCCATCGGCGTGCTGGAACCCGACAGAAGTTGCGTCACCATCAAGACCGGCATCGCCAAGAGCCCGAATTGACCCATGGTCGTGGCGAGCGTACCGAGCAGGATGCCGAGCGCGGCCACGACCAGCGCATAAAGAGCTGCGCCGAGAAGGAACAAAAAGATCGAGCCGTTGATCGGCGCGCCGATCCACAGATGCACCACGAATTGCAGCGACAGCATCGCCGCCACCAGGATGACGAGACCGTTGGCGAACATCTTTGCCAGCATAATTTCGGCCGGCACTACCGGCATCACCAGGAGATGTTCCACCGTCCCTTGCTCACGCTCGCGAATCAGCGCGGCGCCGGTCAAGATCACGGTCAGCAGCGTGATCTGATTGATCACCTGCGTCATCGCCGAAAACCACGCAGTCTTCAGGTTCGGGTTGAACTTGGCGGTGACGACGAGATTGATCGGATCGATCGGCGGCCGTCCGCGCTGGGTCAGGAAAGTTTGCACCTCGTTGGCGAAGGCGGTCTTCAGATAATTGGCGCCGTTGCCGGCCTGCGCCACGGCGGTGGCATCGACATTGATCTGAACCTCGGTCTTGCGTTCAGCGAGAATGTTGGCCTGGAAATTCGGAGGAATTTCTGCCACCAGCAACAATTCGCCCTCGTCCATTTTCGTGTCGATTTCGGGCGCGGTTATCTGCACGGCGGGCTGGAAGGTCGGCCGCGTCAGCCCGGCCGCGATCTGCCGCGACAATTCCGAGCCGTCCTCGTCGACAATGCCGACCGACAGATTGGTCGCTTCCGTCACCGCCCCGGTCGCCACCGTATTGACGGAAATGCTGAAGGCATAAACCACCAGCACCAGCATCGTCGGATCGGCGCGGATGCTGCGCAACTCCTTGATGACCAGGCGAAAAATGTTCACCACATGGTCGCGCAAAGTCATCGTTTTTGCTTCGGCGAGCTTCACGGTCGGGGGCGCGGCAGGCGAAGACATCTTTAGGTCTCCTGCTTGCGAAGGAAGATTAGTGACAGGATGAAGTAAGCGATCGCAATCGCTGCGATCGCGACGATGCTGCGCCAAAGCTCCGGCATGCCGAGCGCTTTGGCGAAGACGCCGACCGTCACCGGTTGATACCAGGCCGACGGGAAGGAGAGGCCGATGATCTTGGCGCCGCCTGACAGCGAGGACACCGGCGCAAACAGACCGGAAAAGTTGACTGCCGGCACGATAGAGAGGATGGCGGTGGCGAAAACCGCTGCGACCTGCGTGCGTGTGAACGATGAGATCAGTTGGCCAAAGCCGGTCGTTGCCACGACATAGACGATGGTGCCGATCAACAGCGTCAGAAACGGCCCTTTGAGAGGCACGTTGAACACAAAAATCGCCATCAGCAGCAGGAAAAAGAAATTCACCATGGCGACGGCGACGTATGGCAGCTGCTTGCCAAGCAGAAACTCGAATTTGGTGATCGGGGTCGAGCGGAAATTGGCGATCGAGCCGGTCTCCTTCTCGCGCACCACCGCGATCGCCGACATGATTGCCGGGATCAAACAGAGCATGAGCATGAACACGCTCGGCACCATGGCGTTGACGCTGAGAAACGCCTGGTTGTAACGAAAGCGCACCTGCATGTCGCCGTCGGTCCAGGAATTCGGGCTGCCCGCACGCCGCAATTGTTGTTGAAGCTGTTCGCCCTGCTTGCGCACCACGCCGGTGACGTAATTGCGCGCGGTTTCGCCGCGGAAGGTCATGGCGCCGTCGACGGTGGCGTCGACTTCCGGCCGAGCGCCTCTGATCAGGTCGCGGCCGAAGCCGCTCGGGACTTCCACCACAATCTGGGTATTGCCGCTGCGTAGCCGCCGTTCCGCCTCGGCTTCGGAGGTGATCGGTGTCTGCATGGAGAAATATCGCGAGCCGGAAAAGCCATCGAGCAGCTCGCGGCTTTGCGGCGTATTGTCCTGGTCGAACGCGGCCGTTTGCAGGTTTTCGATATCGAAGGAAATACCGTAACCGAACGCCAGCATCAACAGGATCGGCCCGAAGACGGCAAAGGCGAGCCGGATGGGATCGCGCAACAGCTCCACGGTCTCGCGCCGCGCATACGCCCACAGCCGGGCGTAATCAAACCGCCGTTGCCGCCGCACCGGTTCCATTACTTCGGTCACCGCAAACTGCGTCTCTGCCGCCTTGACCTTTTTGGTGCCGTCGATGCCGGCAGCGTCGGCGAGATAGCCGACGAAGGTGTCTTCAAGGGAATCGCTGCCGCGCTCCTTGACCAGATCGAGCGGGGCGCCAACCGCGAGTACTTTGCCCGCATGCATGAGCGAAATGCGGTCGCAGCGCTCCGCTTCGTTCATGAAGTGGGTCGACAGAAAGATCGTCACACCGTCGTCGCGAGAGAGATCGATCAGCGTCCGCCAGAAAGCATCGCGCGCGATCGGATCGACGCCCGAGGTTGGCTCATCGAGGATCAAAATCGCGGGTTCATGCAACACGGCGACCGCAAGCTGCAGCCTTTGTTTGATGCCGAGCGGCAGGCTCTCGGGCTTGGCGTGGGCAACAGTCTCGAGATCGTAGCGTTGCAACAGCTCTTTGATGCGGCTTTCGATCTTGTCCGGCGGCAGATGATAGAGCTGCGCATGCAGTTCGAGATTCTGCCGGACGGTGAGTTCGCTGTAGAGCGAGAAGGCCTGCGTCATGTAGCCGACGTTGCGGCGCATCTCCATGTCGTTCGACCCCATCGGGCGGCCGAATAGCTTGGCCCAGCCTTCGCTGGCCGGCAGAAAGCCGGTGAGCATCTTCATGGTCGTCGACTTGCCGCAGCCGTTGGAGCCGAGAAAGCCGAAGATCTCGCCCGGCGCGATACGGAAATTGACGTGATCAACGGCGACGAAGTCGCCGAAACGCCGCGTCAATCCCTCCGCTTCGATGGCCGGCACCTCGTCGAGCGCGGCGACGCGCGGCCGCACGATCACATCCTTGTGCAGGGCGCGCTTTTCCGCCGGAAGGAGCTCGATAAAGGCCTCATCGAGATTGGGTTTCTGCGTTCGATCGAGCAGTTCCTTTAGCGTGCCGCTAGCGATGACCTTGCCGTCGTCCATGGCCATCAGCCAATCGAAGCGCTGTGCCTCGTCCATGTAAGCGGTCGCAACCATCACACTCATTTGCGGACGCCGGCCCCTGATCGTGTTGATAAGATCCCAGAACTGGCCGCGCGACAGCGGATCGACGCCGGTGGTCGGCTCGTCGAGAATGAGTAAATCCGGATCGTTGATCAGCGCGCAGCAGAGGCTCAGCTTCTGCTTCATGCCGCCCGACAATTTGCCGGCGGGCCGGTCTTCGAATGGATCAAGCGCGGTGGCGGTCAGAAGTTCGGTGATGCGTGTGCGCCGTTCCGCTGCGCCCTGCCCGAACAGCCGGCCGAAGAAATCGATATTCTCAAACACCGAAAGCGTGGGATAAAGATTGCGGCCGAGGCCTTGCGGCATATAGGCGACGCGGCCCCGGATGGCGCGCAAATGCGCCTGTTTTGCCAAGTCTTCGCCGAAGACGATGACCTTGCCGCTTTGGATGGTGCGCACGCCGGAAATCAACGCCAGCATGGAGGACTTGCCGACGCCGTCCGGTCCGATGACGCCCACCATGATATTTGGCGGGACGTCGATCGTCACATTGTCAAGTGCTGTGGTCGCACCGTAATGGTGCGAAACGCCCTCGAGCCGGGCGATCGGGGCGTCGGTCATTGCGGCAGCTTGACCTGCAGGTCGTCGGGCCACGGCGTCGCGGTATTGGTACGCACGATGCCCAGCCCGCGCACGCCCGTTTTTACCCGCCGGCTATATTGCTTGAGTACCTCCGCGTCCAATTGCAGCTTGGCGCGGAACATCAGCTTTTCGCGTTCTTCTGTGGTCTCGACCGTCTTCGGCGTGAATTGCGCGTCGGCGGCGACAAAGCTGACCTTGGCCGGAATCACATAGTCCGGCGCCGGATCCAAAATGATGCGCGCTTCGCTGCCCATTTCCAACCGGCCGGCGACTGCCGCCGGCAGGAAGATCGTCATGTAAACATCATGCAGGTCGAGAATGGTCATGATCTTGCCGCCGGCGGCAATCACTTCGCCGTTGCGAGCGAGCAGATATTGCACCCGCCCGGTTCGCGGCGAGACCAGAACCAAATCGTGCAAGATCGACTCGATGCGCTCGACCTCCGCTTGCGCGCCTTTTATCGCAGCGCCGGCTTGTTCGCGCTGCGCAATCGCTGCTGCCACGTTCGCTTGTGAGCTTTCGTAGTTGCGTTGGCGCTGATCGTAGGTTTGTTGGGTGATGATCTGGGTTTTGATCAGTTCTTGTCCGCGCTCGAAGTCGGATTTGGCCGCGGCCAGGACCGCTTTGCGCTGATCGATCTGCGACTCCGCCTCGATCAGCGCTTGTTTGGCCCGTTCCACATTGGATTGGGCCGAACGCAGCTGCGCTTCATATTCCGGCGACGAGACGCGGCCGACCACCTGCCCGGCTTTGACTTCGCTGCCTTCTTCGAAGGTGACGTCGACCAGGCGGCCGGGATATTTGGCGGCGACATCGACTTGCGTCGCTTCGATGCGGCCGTTGGTCTTGACTATGCCCTCCGGCATATTCCTGCCGAGCACGCGGTCGAGCATGTTGCGCACGCGCGACTGGGCCTGCGCGGCCATCGACAAATAATTGCCGACGAAAGAATGTGTGGCAGCCGGCGGAAACGCGACAGTGCCAGCAACGAGAACGAGCGCAAGCGGCACGCCAACAAGCAAGCGACCATACATTTGTAGTTTCCTTTGAAATTTCTCCAACGGAATAATGTGTAACACACACTGCCGACGCGCCAAATCGCAATCGGTGCGACTCCCTGCGGCCGCGACCTGATATTCGCACTTTCCAAGCCCTTGGCGTTCACCTGCAGTTAGTAGGCGAGGCGCCGGGCATGTGGCACGTGCGCGCCCGATGCGATCCATTGGTCGTAACTCTGGAACTTCAGGCCGAGTTTTTCATAATATACCAGCAAATAGCCATCCGGACCGCGAACCACGGCGTCCGGCGCGATTTGCTGCACGTCCTGCGCCATCACTCCGACATAGGCTTTGGCGTCGCCATTGTAGGTGAAGCGGTAGAAACCCAGGCCGTTTTCAAGATAGCCAAGCAAGACGATGTCGTGCTTCAGCGTGATGTCGGATCGGCGCCCGCCGCCACCGCGGCCTCCGCCGCCGCGGTGACTACCGCCACCGCCACGATGGACTCCACCGCCGCCGCGCCCCGCCGCCCTGGCGACGCCGTGCGCAGCGCTGCCTCCGCCGCGATGCGCGACATGCCCGCCACCCCCGCGATTACCTGCGCCCGCTCCTCCTCTATTGCCGCCACGATTGCCCAGATTCGCGCTATTGCCCGCATGGCCGCGATGCGCGACATGCCCACCCCCGCGATTCCCTGCGCTCGCTCCTCCTCTATTGCCGCCGCGATTGCCCAGATTGGCGCGATTGCCCGCACCGCCGCGATTGCCGAGACTACCCGCGCCGCGGTTGCCGTGGAAATTCACCCCCTGCTGCCGCCCGCCACCGCCGAGGCCTTGGCGGTTTCCGCTGCCACGCTGCCAGTTGGTACCGCCGCCGTTGATCGGCCGATTGATATTGATGTTGTTGTTGTTCCAATTGACGCTGCCTCCCCAATGGGCTCCGCCTCCGGCCCAGCGCCCGAGCGCATAGCCCGCACCGAAAGCGAGACCACCGGCGATGAGCCCGGCGCCGATGTAAGCGGGCGGCGCGAAGTAATACGGTGGATAATCGGGATAGGCCCAGCCGCCATAAACGACGCCAGGATCGTAATAAGGGACATAAACCGTATCGGGCTGCGTCGGCTCAATGGCAATGATTTGTCGGGTCTGCACTTGCTCAACTTTGACAGTCTGCTCTTTAGACGAGGCGAGCTTATTGTTCGCCTGAGCTTTGCCGCGCAGATCCTGCACCGCGTTCATCACGTCCGCCTGCTGGGCAATCACCGCGTTGCCGAGTTTTTGAGTCCATTCGAGTTTTGAACTCATCATCGCCAGCACGTCTGGCGTCGCCACCAAGGCCTTGATGCTTTGATCCCACGGCTGTTTGTCGGCGCCCGCTTTCAACTGGTCGGGGCTAAGATTTTTGTTTTCCTCAAGCCAGCGCTCCGCATGGACGACGTCGACCGGATAGGTCGACGCCATCAGCACTTCGGCCAGCAGCGGATCGGGATAGAGCGCAATCGGCGCCACCAATTGATCGAGCTGGGCCGGGCTTAAGAGTTGGGCCGTTGCAGGAGCCGCCGGCGTTGATGTTTGCGCCATCGCGCCAAGCGGAAAGAGAAAAAGTGTAGCGAGCGCGATTGATCGAATTGCGCGCCCAACAAGGAACCCGGCTGTGCTTCCCATTCCGATCCTCCGTGCGGCGTTTTTCGTCATCTCATTCCGTCATTTGCCCTTTTTTACTCGACTTTTTTGTTATCGCAGATCGATTTCCTTTATTTTGATCCACGTCAAAATGTTTTTCGATGTTGCATCTTTCATTGCTTCGCGTTTTGCCTCCGCGCGAATGGCGCCGCTATCCGGACAACTTGCTTCAAGCAGCCAATGGTGTGCTGTGCAATCATCAGCTCTTCCTCGGTCGGCACGACATAGAGACAGATTTTGCTGTGCGGTTGCGAGATGAGCAGTTTCGCGGCAGTATTGGCGTCGGCATCGAGGCTGGCGCCGAGCCACGACAGCTTTTCCGCAACGCGCGTGCGGATCAGCACCGAGTTTTCGGCGATCCCGGCGGTGAAGACAAAGGCGTCCAGTCCGCCGAGCGCAGCCGCCAGCATGCCGGCAAAGAGCGCAATGCGATAGACAAAATAATCGATCGCCAGCGCGGCGCCGGGAGCGACGCTCGCTTCCAGCTCGTCTCGTTGATGCTGTTCTGCCGTAAAATTCCCTTCAGCCGGATGCCTTCCCGACGCAAACATACCCCCTGTCAGACAATGGGCATTAACCCGCCGTCAGGCCAACCAGGGGTTTCTTTCCACTTCTTGGCGAGCCTTTAGAACCTCGCCCAATACCGCCATGCCTTTCGCCGCTGCGAAACGCTCGAACTTCTTGAAATTTTTTCTGACGCCTTCAGGGGGCGTAGCTCTTATGCGGCTTTTAGCCTGCCGCATTAATGCGGGTCCGCTGGTCGTTTCGCAACGACGATGAATTCGATGCCTTTGTCAATCAGTATGTGGCAGACTGACAACGCAAACGTTTGGGGGCGATGTGAAGGAGTTCGTGAAAACGACCATCATCGGCGGAGTTTTATTCCTCTTGCCGGCGGCGTTCATTTTATTCGTGTTGTCGTTTGCATTGCGACTCATAAAGAAGCTTGCCGCGCCGATCGTTCACATCCTTCGCCTCGATCATTTGGGCAACGTCGCGGGCGTTGGCGCCGTCACCATCGCATCAGTTGTAGTTCTTATCCTCCTTTCTTTCGCCGCCGGCATGATCGCGCGCACCGCCGTCGGCAAGCGCGTTACCCGCTGGTCGGAGAAGTCGTTGCTCGGCCATGTCCCTTACTATCAACTGGTGAAAAGCATGGCCGAAGGTCTCGCCCAGATCGAGAGAGGAAACGGCCTAAAGCCGGTATTGGTCAATATCGGTGCTAGCTGGCAGATCGGATACATGCTCGAGGAGCAACTTGAAGGCGGCTGGGTCGTAGCGTTAGTTCCACGTGCACCTTCGCCGCTGTCAGGCAATATCATGTACCTTCCGTCGGAGCGAGTGCGGCCACTTGGCATCACGTTGGTTCAGGCGATGTCGATCGTGAAGGCTATGGGCGCCGGATCGAGCGCCGCTCTCCGTGGCGTGGATCTTAGATTGCCCAGCGCTGATCATTAAAAGACGGGGGTTCCGCCCCTCCGATAAGTTGGAAGACCTTGAGAAGGCCAGGCAGCGAGTCTGAATCGAACCATTTTGGAACGCCTAGAGCAGTGCTGAGCCGCCAACGCCGCTGACGTTCGCGATTGATCGCTGCAATCCGACAACTCTTCGTGGGTAAATTTGCGGGTACGAAACAAAGTGATTTCGTAGTTGATTGGTATTCCCACGCAATTTTCGCTTTTTTGCAGAGACTCCCTCCGCCACAGGCCTTGTTCGCCTTTGTTCGCTTTTGTTCAATAAGACCCTTTAAAATCAGCCGGTTCGATACCGATGATCGTGGAGAGCATAGCGTCCTGTTCCGCCAATTGCGCGCTCGGAGCATCGGCGACAATCCGGCCGCGATCCATGACCAGACAGCGACCGGTTAGTTCAAGAGCTAGGTCGATCCGCTGCTCAACGATCAGGACCGCGAGTTCGCCGGTGCGCGTAATCTGCCGGATCGTCTCGGTCAGCTGCTCGACAACAATAGGGCCTAGTCCTTCGGTCGGCTCGTCCATCAGCAACAGCTTGGGATTGCCACACAGCGCCCGCGCGATCGATAACATCTGCTGCTCGCCACCTGAAAGGCGCCCGCTCAGACTGGAAGCGCGTTCGGCAAGGGCAGGAAACAGAGCGAACAGCCGCTTCTCCGTCCAGCGCCCCGACCGGCGCGCCACCGAAAGATTCTCCCGCACCGTCAGGCTGCCGAACACCTCGCGTTCCTGCGGCACATAGCCGATGCCGGCCCGCGAACGTAGGTAGGTACGCGCTGCCGACAAGTCTTCGCCGTCGAGATAGATGGTGCCGGAATGGTGGCGGGCGCGGCCGGTTATCAGCTCAAGCGTCGTGGTCTTGCCGACCCCGTTGCGGCCGATCAGGGCTACGATCTCCCCGTCGCTGATGGTTAGATTGAGATTCTCGACTACCGTCGTCTCGCCCCAGCCGCCGTTGAGTCCGCACACCTCAAGCATGCGCACTGTCGTGGAAGCGGGTATGCCCGGCGCGGCCGAGATATACCGCGCGCACGGCGTCTGCCGACATGACTTCCGACGGCGATCCGGTCATCAGAACGGCTCCCCTGACCAGCACGGTCACGCGCGAGGCGAACCGCTTCACCACTTGCATATCATGCTCGATCATCATCATCGCCATCTCGGCGGGCAAGCGACCGATTACGTCCAGCACAAGGATCACGTCCTCCGCGCGCAGCCCAGCGGCCGGCTCGTCAAGGATAAGAACCTTTGGACGTAAACTCAGCGCTATGCCGATCTCAAGGAGGCGCCGCCTGCCGTAGGGCAGCTCGGTGATGGTGCGGTGGCGATCCTCGATCAGCCCTAGGCGAACGAGAATGTCGTCGATCTCGTCGATTATCGCTGTCTCCCCCGCGGCCGGCGACCAGATATCGTTGCTCGCTCCAATACGTTCGCTCACCGGTAGATAAAGATTCTGCCGCACGGTGAGTTTGTTGAACAGGTTAGTGATCTGAAAAGTGCGCACCAGCCCAGCCTTGACTCGGTGATCGCTGCGCAATCGGGTGACGTCCTGCCCGTTGAGATGCACGCCACCCGCGTCGGGACGAATGGTGCCCGAGACGAGGCCGACGAAACTTGTCTTGCCGGCACCGTTCGGTCCGATCAGCGCCGCGCGCTCGCCGGCATGCAGATCGAAATCGATGTTGTCAGCAACGACGACCGTTCCAAAGCGTTTGGTTAGACCGCGGGTCGACAACACCGGATCGGCATTCATCACGCACCTCGCACGCGAGTAACCGACGCGGCGAGCGTCTCAGCAAGGCCCAAAAGTCCGCCGCGCGCATACATCACGACTGCGACCAGGAGCGCGCCGATAACGAACATCCAGTGATACGGATTAATCTGTGCAGCGACATGGTGCACGAGCATGTAGGCGACGGTGCCAATCAGCGCACCGTAAAGCCGCCCGACGCCGCCGACTACCAGCATCACTAGAGCAGCAATCGACGTGTCCACGCTCAACACCGAGAGCCCGACGAAGCGGACCGTTTCCACCGAGAGCGCTCCGGCCAGCGCCGCCAGCGCGCCACCGATCACGTAGATGCGCAGCAGATGCCGTTGAACCGGCGCGCCCAAGAGCGCCATGCGCCAGAAGTTCTCACGCACGCCAACGACAGCGAGCCCGAAGGACGAGTTCACGATACGGCGGGCTATATATAGACAGACGCAAAGCCAGCAGACCGCGTAGACGTAAGCGGTATCGGACGACAGCGTCCATTCGAAGAGGCCAAGCACCGGCTTGAACTCGATGCCGACGAGGCCATCGTCGCCACCGGTCAGCCAAGTGGCTTTGTTAGCGGCCTCGAATGCGATCGCTCCGAGCGCAAGTGTCACCATCAGGAGCGGCAGTTCGCGCAGCCGCAGCACGAAGGGCCCGGTCGCCAGCGCCACGGTAGCTCCGACCGCCGAGGCTGCGACCGCAACCGAGATCGGCTCATTCCAGCCGTAGATCGAGATTAATCCCGCCGCGTAGGCGCCGAAGCCAAAGAAAAGCGCGTGACCGAGCGTCACCACGCCGGCGTAGCCGAGCACCAGATCGAGGGACATCACGAAGATCGCCGTCACCAGGACGGACGTGCCGAATGACAGCTGATCAGGGAAAAGAACGAACCACAGCAAGGCGGCAGCCGCGATCCAGAGTTCAGGGAAGAGGAGATACTTCCGCATCCGCGATGGAGTTGCGTTGCCAGTCATCCCTCGGCCGCCGGTTCTGACGTGCGTGAGTTCCTCGACATTCAAGGCTCGGCCATTCTCAGGTGTCGTGAGACCATCATCCCAATCAGAAAGACATAGATGACGAAACTGCCATAAGTGGGCGCGAGGAAGCGCGCCCCAGTGTCGACGATGCCGACCGAAGCGGCGATGAAAGCCCCCGACTTGATGTTGCCGAATCCGGTAAGCGCAACAACGATCAAGATGATCACCAGATACTTGAACGGGTACATCGGCTCGGGCGGCAGCATGGCATAGCCGACCGCGCCGCCGAGCGCGGCTAGGCAGCAGCCGAGCGCAAATGTGATCGCGAATAGGCGGTCCACATCGATGCCGACCGCTTCAGCCATTCGTCTATTGTCGACCGCCGCGCGAACACGCGCCCCGAAATCGGTCTTATCGAACAGCCACCAGAGTCCGAGCATGAGACAGGCTCCCAGCACCACTATAAACAGCCGGTAAAGTTGGACGGTGCGGATGCCAAGGTCGACATTGGCGGCAAGCGACGACGGCAGCGTGCTCGGCTGCGGATTCGGACCGAACAGTAGATTGAGAAACGCTGCCCCGAGGAATGCGAGCCCGATCGTGAGCAGCACCTGGTCGAGCTGGGCAGCAGTATAGAGGTGGCGGAAAAAAGTCCGTTCGATCAGGATGCTTAGCAATGTCACCACGACGCAAGCCACCACAACGGACAGCCATAGCGGCGCGCCCTGCTGGAACATCAACCACACCGTAACGTAGGCGCCAAGCGCAGCGAAGAAACCGTGCGCCATGTTCAGCACCCGCATCAGGCCCATCGTGATGACAAGACCGATGGAAATGGCGAACAGCACCATGCCGAACGACAAGCCGTACAGGACGATGAAGATCAGGGATGCCGCGAAGTCGCTCAACGGTCCTCCCAACAGGCCACAGAACGGCTTACGCGCCTCTTCGTGCGCGTTGTTGCGAGAATGTTACGAGGCTGCCCGGTAAGGCAAGCGATTTCTTCCGCGGACGATATCTTGCCAATGTCGTCCGTGCCGATATTATGACCGAAAAGACCACAGCCGCTGCAACGCGCGGCCAGTTGGCTCCTGCCGACAGGGAGATTTTCATGCGTGGCGGCCCTATTCTGGGTGGTATTCTCGCGATTGCGGCAGTGACCGCGAGCGGCGCAGCCGGCGCGCAAGAGAAAATCAAGATTGGCGTCATCGCCGATTTCACAGGCCCGTTCGCCACGTCCGGAGCCCTGCTGCAACAGGGAATGGAAACTTATCTTTCGGCTGCCGGCACCAAGGTTGGCGATAAGGAGATTGAGATCATCTGGCGCGACGTCGGCAACCAAAATCCGGTGATTGCCAAACAAGTGGCCGAAGAATTGATCGTGCGCGACAAGGTGTCGATCCTCACCGGTTTTGACCTTACGCCGCAGGTGGCCGCGGTTGCCTCGGTGGCCAACCAGGCCAAGATCCCAGTCGTGATCCAAATACCGTCGACCCCGGCGCTGATGAAGATGTCCCCATACTTCCTGCGCGTTTCCAACAATATGCAGTCGACGGTCTGGCCGGGCGCTGATTGGGCAGCGAAGAATGGCAGGAAACGCGCCTATATCGCGGTGTCCGACTACGCGCCCGGCCATGAAGTACAGGCCACGTTCAAGCGCAAATTCACCGAACTCGGCGGCATAATTGTCGGCGAGGACCGCATCCCGCTCAGCACCGTCGATTACGCACCCTTCGCCGAGCGCGTAGCTCGTTCCAATGCCGACGTGGTTCAGATTTTCATCCCGCCTGGACCGGCCGCAGTGTCGTTCACCCGCGGCTTGCTGGCGCAAGGCGTGCGCGAGAAGGGCACACTTATCATGGGCGTTGGCGAAACCGACGAAGCTTTCCTGGGAAGCTACGACGACTCTGTCGTCGGCATCTATTCGTCATTCCACTACTCGCGGGTGCTCGACAACAAAGCAAACGAGCAATTCAAGCAGCAGCTGGCAGCGAAGTTCGGAGACAACGCGGCGGCTGATGCCTTTGTGGTTCAGGGCTACGATGGGATGCACGTTGTGAATCATCTGATCGAGGCGCTGGCCGGTAAGCCGTTCGACGCCGCCGCCGCAGTTGAGGTGATGAAGGGTTACAAGTGGAACGGCCCGCGTGGTCCGATGATGATCGACCCGGACAGTCGCGACATTGTCGAGAATATGTATATCCGGCGCGTCGAGCGCGTGAACGGCAGGCTCGAAAATGTGATCGTCGATACCTATCACGGAGTGAAGCCAACGTTCATTGAGTGACGGCACTCGCGGCGAGCCTAACGTTTCAACCAACATCTGCAGGCGGGTCGGGAAAAAGGGATAACAGTCATGATCAGCGCGCAAGAGAATGAAATCCTCACTCGCGTCGGACCCGAAACGCCGATGGGGCGCATGATGCGCCGCTACTGGCTCCCAGTCTGTACGTCGGCGCAGTTGCCGAAGCCAGATTGTGACCCGCTCCGCGTCCGTCTGTTGGGCGAACGCTTCGTTGCCTTCCGCGACACCTCGGGTCGGCCGGGATTCCTCGAGGAATACTGTATGCATCGCCGTGCCTCGCTCGCCATGGGGCGCGTGGAAGACAACGGCATTCGGTGTCTTTATCACGGCTGGAAATTCGGGGTGGACGGCACCATTCAAGAGACCCCGAACCATTGCGATGAACGCTTTCGCAAGCGCTTCAAGGCGCCGGCATTTCCGGTGCACGAGGCGGGCGGGATGATATGGGCCTATGTGGGGCCGGCCGACAAAGAGCCGCCGTTTCAGAAATACGAATTTTTCGACGGTCCGGTAGAGAACCGGCTGGTGTTTCGCATCAATACACCAGCCAATTACCTCCAGCTATTCGAGGGGGGCACCGATTCTTCTCATGTCGGTATTCTGCACTGCAATCTCGCCAATCCGGCATGGAAGACCAAGCCGGAGCACGTGCCGGACACTTCCGACTACACCTCAGTTGCGCTCGCCGTCGACGACAATGCCCCGGACATCGAAATCGAGAACACCGAATACGGCTACCACTACGCCGCCAAGCGCACAGGCCCACGCACGGGGAATGGCCGCGAGACCCACAGCGTGCGCGTCACCGCAGTGATCCTGCCGACCTGCCGCATCATCCCGTTGACGCGCTACCAGTTTTTTGTATTCGAAGTACCGCAGGATGATGTACGCACTAGCACTTATATAGTCGCACACGGCCCGCAGCCGTTCGACCGCAAGAAAATGCTGGGCGTGCTGGGACTCGACAATGATCGACTGTGGAACGAAAAGGATTGCGACTACAAGGTCAGCGAGGCCAACCTCTTCGGCCAGGATCGTTCGAAGATGGACGTGGCTTGGTCGGGTTTAAGCGGGCTCGTGCCTGAAGACGCCAGCATCGGCGTCTCGATGGGGCCGATCGTCGAGCGGCATAAGGAGATGGTGGTCGCCGCTGACGCAGCGGTGGTTCGCCTGCGCCATCGTCTGCTCGATTCGGTACGCCGTCACGAGGCGGGGTTGGATCCGTTCGGTCTCAACATCGCGGACTATTC
>Ga0116223_10002678_pt1 | contig 16602 bp, 11 predicted proteins | sample Sb_taG_3_FD_90092 | JGI IMG/M metagenome (GOLD analysis project Ga0116223, IMG submission 90092) | Peat soil microbial communities from Weissenstadt, Germany - Sb_50d_a_PC metaG | ecosystem: Environmental > Terrestrial > Soil > Wetlands > Peat | place: Germany: Weissenstadt | collected 2010-09-21 | reverse complement strand
TCCATGCTCGGTGAACTTAATCGCGTTGCCGACGAGGTTTACCAGAATCTGCCGCAAACGCCCAGGGTCGCCCCGCAGTTGCGAAGGCACTTCCGGGCCGGCGTCGTAAGCCAATTCCAATCCCTTCTGATGGGCGCGCAGAGCCAGAGCCTTCATGGTCTCGCCGACGCAATCGTAGAGACTGAAATCGATCATCTCCAGATCCAGCTTGCCGGATTCCACTTTGGAAAAATCCAGAATGTCATTGATGACCGACAACAGCGACTCGCCGGAGGACTTTACCAGGAGCAGATTGCCTCGCTGTTCGCTGCTCAGTTGTGTATCCAGAGTCAATTCGGTCATGCCCATAATGCCGTTGATCGGAGTGCGGATTTCGTGGCTCATGTTGGCGAGGAATTCGCTTTTCGCGCGGCTGGCCGCTTCGGCCGCCTCCTTGGCCTCTCGCAAAACCTGTTCGCCCCGCTTACGCTCGGTGATGTCGCGCACGAAAGCGAAGGCGTACTCCCCGCCATCGACCTCCATGTAGTTGGCGCTTACCTCCACCGGGAAGGCCCGTCCCTGTTTGGTTTGGTACTGGGTTTCAAAGCTCAGCGAGCCCCGCGCCTTGAGTTCCTCCCAGAGCGGCCCCCACGCTTCTTTCCTGAAGAGCGGATCTATATCCGGGATCGACAGGGAAAGAAGGTCCTCGCGGGAACGTCCTAAAGAGCGGCAGGACGCCTGGTTGACGTAGACGATACGGCCTTGTGAGTTCATCCAATGTACGGCGTCCGAGGCATGCTCCACCGCGAATTGCATCAGCCGCAGTTCCTGTTCGGCGCGCTTGCGGTCAGTAATGTCTTCGTAGGTTCCGATGACGCCGGTCACCTTGCCCTCGCGGTCCCGCAGCGGCAATTTGTTAGTCCGGATCCACCGCAGACTTCCGTCGGGCCTGCTCTGGGTCTCGTCAAAGTTGAGCTTTGCGGATCCCGTTTCCATTACCCGCTTGTCATCGGCGCGATAATTTTCAGCCGTCCCGCTCCAAGAGAGATCAAAATCACTTTTGCCGATACTCTCTGCCGGATTATTCAAACCTGCATCACTCGCAAGAGCGCGATTGCAGCCCAGGTAGATGCTATTCCGGTCCTTCCAAAAGACGCGTTGAGGAATGGTGTCCAGGATGGACTGAAGCATCTGGCGTGAGCGGTCCAGTTCCTCTTCGATCCGCTTGCGCTCGGCGATATCCGCTTCGGCCGCCTCCTTGGCCACCGTCAGTTCCGTGTTCATGGCCACTAACTCACTGGTGCGATGGGCAACTTGCTCCTCCAAGTTCTCCCGGTGTTGCTGCAGTTCCAAGTCGCGGGATTCGATTTGCTCTAGCATGCCGTTGAACTCGGTCGCCAGCATGCCGAATTCATCACGATTGAGGAGTTCGGCCCGGATCGAGTAGTCGCCCCGGCCCGAAACGGCTTTTGTGGTAGCTACCAAGGCAAGGACAGGCTCGGAAATGGGCTTTTGGAAGCGCGAGGCCAGCACGAAAGCCAGGGAGAACGTGGCCAGCAGAGTCAATACGAAGGTGATGGTAGCTTGTCGCAATCTCGCATGCTGTATTTCCAGATCAGATTCAAGGTAACGCGTGCCGACCGTCTCACCCGCAAGCACGATTTTTCGGAACTGAATCAGGTGACCGTTCTTGAACTGGGTGCTTTCCGCTTGCGGTGTCGGTGGTATAAAGCCTGAACCTCTTACATCCCGCGCATACTTGGCGAAGGGTTTGCCATCAGAGGTATAGATACAGGCCGCAGTCACGTCGGGTTCGGCCCGCAAGGCGCGCAAGACATCTCGCGCCGATTCCGCGTCACGAAACGTCAGGGCAGCGGTGCTGTTGCCGGCCAGAACATCGCCGAGGACAGCCAGATTCTGGGCCACCGAGTGCCTGAATGTCACCGCGTCATAAATCGCCATGGGGCAGGAAACCGCCAACGCAGTGAAGCCACTGATCGCCATGAACAGGGCGGTTAGCTTGTGGCGGATCGACAAATCCCCAAAATGACGCATCGCAGTTACTCCCAACAGCGTTTACTCGATTACATGCTTTGCTACATTCAACAGTTTGGAACGGACTTTGAGCCCGGACTGCTGGGCTGCTTTGTGGTTCACTTCGAACTGCACCCGGTCATTTTCCAGCACAAAATTGATCATTCCACCCTGCTCGACAAAGCCTTTGGTGTCGCCCACGGTCAGAGCATCGCTCCCCCGTAGACTTTCAAAAATCCGTTTCAGTTGTGCCTTTTCCGAGGTCGCAATGAAGAGGATGTGGCATGTCCTAGCCAGTTGCAGATCGAGCACGTGATCGACCTGGAGTTTGCGTCCGTTTACGGTCTTTTCAGTGGTGATGTCGTGCAGTTCCTGGCCGAAGGGATCGTGCCCGAAAACGCAGATCCGAAGTGGCGCGGAACCATCGGAGAAACTACTCGGCGGCCACTCGACAAACTTCGCGAAGTTGTACAGGAAGGCCGCCTTGACTTGATACTCGCCAGCAGTCGGGGATTGCGCACGCGTGCCGCTGAGGAAAAGCATCACCACGCCCAGCACCCATAGAACTCGCCTTGGACTCCACATGAACTTAACCTTCGCCGGAGTCAAGTTCACAATCTGCATGTCGCTCTCGAAGCACTGTTGCGTACCTTCACGCGTTAAGTCCTGAAAACCAACGCCTGCTCGTCCGCCGATGCCGGCGCGTCATGCTCTTCAGAACCGGCCCGTGATTTTGATACGAAAACTTCTTCCGTCCTGTTGGACTGCATCCTGCACGTCCTCGGCACGGCCAGGGTCGAAGTACTTCTTGTCGAGAATGTTGTAGACGCTAGCGGACAAGTCCAGGTGCTTTCCCACGGTGTGTCCCAATAGAGTCACATTGAAGAGGGGGAAGCCGCTTACGGTATTCCCAGCCAGAGTCTGACGTGGGCTGATGTAGTGTGCATCCAAACTAGCGAACAGCCGCTGCGGCACCACGGGCACGCTCAGATTCAATTTGGCCAGATGAGCAGGAGAGTTACTGAGAATCTGATGGGTTACCGGATCTTCCACATCTGTGTAACTGTAGCTTGCCCTACCTTTCACCCCGCCGGCCCACTGCCCGTTCAACTCGACTTCCACGCCCGTGGCATCCGCTTTGCCGTCGTTGCGGTAGACCGCCTGGCCGCTACTGGAGTCCGTCTCCAGAGTGATCAGATTTTCGATCCGGTTCTGGAATACGCTGCCAGATAGCGTGAAATGCTGGCCAAATTCTTGCTCCACCACCCCTTCGACGCTTCGGATTGTCTCGGGCTCGAGCCCCAGATTGTCTTCGTAGAACCGACCGTATCCAGGTGTGAGTTCGTAGGGCTCTGGTGCGCGGAAAGCCGTACCGTAAAGCAGCTTCAAGGTGGTCGGTTGGAAGAGATGATAGATCAGCCCCAGACGCGGGTTCGTGGTCCCGCCAAAATTTGAGTAATGATCGTAACGAAGCCCGGCGCTCAAGGTCAGTTTGTGGGTGATGGAGAACTCGTCCTGCCCATATAGTGCCCAGATCATCGAGGTTGCCGGGTCTGAGGTGAAGACATTGCCGATCGGAGTGTAGTCCCCCTGATCTTGCCGCACGTTGTCCGTGATCTCCGTGCCCAGGGTGATTTTGTGTTTTTCCAGCAGAGTTCGGCTCAATTTCACTTCGCTATCCCACCAGTTTCCTCGGAAAGAGTATGTGTCGACGGTGGTCGATCCGTCGGACAGACCAGTGGACAATGCAAGGGGTGCCTGCAGGCGAGCTTGGTCATAGGACGTCCGAGCCGCCAGTTCCCACTTCTCGCCAACCGTGTGTTGGTAACTGAGGTCGAAGCATTGATGGTAGTCGAGGTTGCGGGTGCGAGGATCGTTGAATACGGTGCCGAAATACGCGGTGGGCACTCCCTTAGCGCGAGCGCTGAATAGTCCCTGCAGGGTGAATCCACGAAAACTGAACGTTGCCAGGATGTGTTGAGAGTTCTCATAGTCCGTGTTTTGCGTAATCCCGTAATTGGTCGACGGGCTGTCGAACTGGGGGTAATTCAACGTTGGTCCCTGGCTGTCATAGAACGTGCCGGAAAGCAGCATGTCGGCGCCTCTGTATTGAGCGCTATAGCTAGCCCGGCCCTGGTAGGTCCCAAAGCTGGCGGGCGCAAAGACCAGTTCCACACCTTTCAGTTGCGGAGACTTGCGGGTAATCACGTTAATTACTGCAAAGAAGGCGTCAGCACCATACAGCGAAGAACTGGGGCCGCGGATGATTTCCACTCGCTCGATCAGATCCACGTCGACCGGGAACTCCATGCCCACCATGGCTTGCCCGAGAATGTTGTTGTTGGTGCGGTGGCCGTCCACCAGCAAAAGGATGCGACTGTTCCAGTCTCCCAGCCGTCCAAAGCCACGAACCCCCACGTAGCTGTAGTCTCGGTCGTAGGTAATGTAGAAGCCACGAACGCTCTGCAAGATGTCGGCGAGGGTGCGGTAGCTATACTTCTGGATCTCGTCTGCCGTGACGACAGTAACTGAAGAGGGCGCGTCGCTGGTGCTCTGCATGTGCTTCGAGGCACTGCAAACCTGGATATTGCTCAGTTCTTCCAGACTGGCGCTACTCAAGTCCTTCGTTCCCTGCTGGGCAACTGCGGTTGCCGTTAACGCGAAGATCGTAAGCCAGCGGAGTACACTCTGAAATTCCGCCCGTCGTCTTCCCGGAGCCGGACGGGATGGAACCGCTAGGACGGTAGTGGACAGTCGAGGGCGCATGGAACTTCTCGAGCCTCCCAAAAGGCGTAAGCCAAGCGACGCGTCGGCGCACAGAGGGCTACACGAATTTCTTCGGCCAGATATGCGTTTATCTTTAATTCTGGGTGGTCACTTCCCGGCACGGGGTGGTGCGAGCAACTGCTACTGCGGAGTGGAGCGCGTCCAGATTCACACGACCATTCGGGCAATCGGAAAGCGTTGCCGCGAAGCTCGTTGCCATCCGATGAATCATGAGCAGTCGGAGGAGTGCCCAAGTTTAGAATGCAGTTGCCCGTCCTACGCGCCGGTCGCCTTTGCGTTGGCCGTCTCCCGCTCTGACGGCGCCATTTTTTGGAGCACGTCATTCCAAAGCGATGCGTTCGGATCGACCGCGGACACCCCGACCTGACCTGCCTCCGGAGTATCCTTTTCCCCTACCCACGCGAGTCGAAAGTGTTCCTTCTTGTCCAAGCGGGCGAGAGAAATTGTGCCCCCCGGTCTCAGTATCCCGTGGATGTCCTTCAACCGCGCTCCGCGATGGCTGATATTGATCGTCATCACTTCTTGATCCAGAGAGCGACCGCTGTGGTCGGTCCCTGTAAGCTGCACCGGCAGCGCTACAACCATCCGCGGGTCGCGGCGCCCGATCATGAACTGCTCGACCAGCTGGCGCAGTAGTGCGGACGTCTCCACCAGTTGCTGTGACGCTTTCTGGGTATCGGTGGCGCCTCGTGTCGTACCCTGCGCCGCCTCCGCCACGCCCGCAATGTTGCCGGTGATCTCGCCGCTGCTGTGCGCCGCCTCGCTCACGTTGCGCGACATCTCGTTGGTGGTCGCGTTCTGCTCTTCGACCGCAGTCGCTATGGTGCTGGAGATATCGTTGATCTGGTTGATGACCGCGCTGATCGATGCGATAGCATCCACTGCTGCTTTGGTGTCGGTCTGGATGGCTTCGATCTTGCCGCTGATGTCTTCGGTGGCTTTGGCGGTTTCCTTGGCTAGCTCTTTGACTTCGTTCGCCACCACGGCGAAGCCTTTGCCGGCTTCGCCAGCGCGGGCGGCTTCTATCGTGGCATTCAGCGCGAGAAGGTTGGTCTGCTGGGCGATCGCGGTGATGACCTTGATGACCTGACCAATTTCGGTGGAGGAATCGCCCAGCTTGGTCACGGTGGCGGTAGTGATTTCGGCGACTCTGACTGCGGAGGTTGCGACCTTCGAGGCTTCGGTGGCATTCTTGGCGATCTCTTTGATGCTGGCGCCCATCTCTTCAGCGCCGGTGGCCACGGTCTGGAGGTTCTGGCTGACTTGCTGCGCGGCTTGCGAAACGATGTTTGCCTGGGCCGAGGTTTGCTCGGAGCTGGCGGCGATCTGCTGACTGGTGATAACCATTTCCTCGCTGGCGCTCGCTACCTGAAGGGCGTTCTGCGAGATCGCCCGGATCATCTCGTCCAACCGGCCAATGGCAAGGTTGAAACACTTCGCCAGCTCTCCAATTTCGTCGTCGGAGGTGATATCGGTCCTCCTAGTCAGATCCCCCTCGGCGACGTCCCTGACCCGGTCCACGATGACACGCAAACGCAGAAAGATCGAACGCGAAGTGGCGATCGACACCGCCAGCAGAGGAATCAGGCAAGTCAGGGCTAGCCCTCCGGCCCTGAGGGCGCTAGCGCGCCAGGCCAAATCCACATCGTCAATGTAGATTCCTGTTCCAATCACCCAGCCCCACGGGGCGAGACGCTTGACGAAGGAAAGTTTGGCGACGGGCTGCTCATTGCCCGGCCTCGGCCAGAGATAGTAGACGTAGCCGCCGCTTGGATCCTGCGCCGCTCGGACAAATTCAACGAAGACCGCTTTTCCCGACGGATCTTTGAGAGAGGTGAGATCGGTGCCATCCAACTCGGGCTTCATCGGATGCATGATCATCGTCGGATGCTCGTCATTGATCCAGAAATAGTTCTTGCCTTCGTAGCGCATGGCTCGAATGGTTTCAATCGCCCGTCGTTGAGCCTCGACCCGACTGATCTTTCCTTCCGTCTCCAGTTGATATTGCCGCTCGATAAGGGAGTAGGGCACCTCGACCAGCTTCTTCGTTTGTTGTAGCTTTCCCGAGAGCAGAGCCGAGTGCTGGCCCTGAATCCAAAAGCCGGCCACGGCCAGCAGCCCGGCGGCGGAAACGGCAGTCATTACCCGGAACTTCGCTTTGAGAGTCATGCTCTTTTCTAGAAGGGTTGAATCCTCAGTAATACCTTCGGCCAGAAGCGGGCCGACTTTAGAAGGACGCTATCTATTCCTGCGGGGATCGGAGAGATTGGAATCCGAAGGCTTCTTGGTCACGACGCGTTGCACCCGGAATGTGTTGGGCCCAACGGTTTTGATTCGACCTGCAATAAGGCTACGAAAATTGTTTTACATTGACGCGAACATGGATTGGGGGGACAATGACATACGTTTTTGAGGTCAAGAAACGAAATTCCGGCTTGGACGTTGTGATCAAGCACAGATGTTCAGAGTTGAAGGGTGGCGTTTGCGGCGGACGGGCTGAGCGATGGGAATTGAATCGACTTTGGTGCCCAGTCACAGCCGATTAGCGGCTCCTATGGTTGCGCGTTTGGCCGATGTTGCAGAGCGCAGGGACTACGGCAAATCCCGAAGGCAGGTTCTCCGTCGTGTTGACCAATGTCAATGGAAGCCGCCGAGAACCCGGCGCGATCCAGTCGAGCTGTTGATCGATGCCAGCCGCGACCGGCTGCCAGAACTTCTGCCCATCAAGTGGGCACGCATGGTAGCTTCGCCCTTTGGTTTTTTCCGCGGCGCAGTGCCGCTGATGGCGTCTGATTTGGTCTCGCTACCTACCACCGGCATCACTGTTAAGATCTGCGGTGATGCGCACGTGCGCAATCTTGGCGCTTTCGCCTCACCCACCGGTGCTTTGGTATTTGATATCAATGACTTCGATGAAACCATCGCCGGTCCTTGGGAGTGGGACGTCAAGCGGCTGGCCGTCAGTCTCGTGCTCAGTGGCCGCGAAGCGAGCCACTCCGACAGCGCCTGCAAGGAAGCCGTCGAAAGCTTCGTGGCTGAATATCGCAAGTCGGTCAACCACTGCTCCGAGATGACGGTACTGGAAATTGCGCGCTATACGGTGCATCGGCACATGGAGGCGGGACCACTCCCAGAAGTGCTCAAGAAGGCCGAGCGCGCCACGCCGCAGCACACTCTGCAGAAGCTGGCCCAGAGCCGCGACGGCACGTGGCGTTTCAAGGAAGAAAAGCCGCTCCTGACGTCGGTTTCCGACAAAGTTCGCCACGACGTGCTGAGCGCGCTGCAGAGCTATTGCGACACGCTTTCGCACGAGCGGCGCCACTTTTTCGAACGCTACCAGCCCGTGGACGTCGCCTTTAAGGTCGTAGGGACGGGCAGCGTCGGCACGCGCGATTACGTCATCCTGTGCTTTGGCAACGGGAGCGAAGACCCACTCTTCTTGCAGATGAAAGAAGAGCCGCCTTCCGCTTACGCGCAGTATCTCAACGTTCAGGTCCCACGCAACCAGGGAGAGCGCGTCGTGCAGGGACAGCGGCTGATGCAGGCGCAGCCCGACATTTTTCTGGGCTGGACCAGAATGGACGGACGCGACTATCTTGTGCGCCAACTCGCCGATCACAAGGCCGCCATCGATACCGAAGATCTCACAGGCCGCGGTTTGACCGAATACGCCAGGATGTGCGGCGAGGTCCTGGGCAAGGGACACGCGCGCTCCGGTGACGCCTGCGTGTTGGATGGCTATTGTGGTGGCGTCGAAAAACTCGACAATGCCATAGCCGAATTCGCCGTCGTCTATGCCGACCAGAGCACGGCCGATTGCGAACTGTTCGCCAATGCGGTGAAGAAGGGCCGACTCGCAATCGCGATCTGAGGCCGGCAGACAAGCAGACTGTCAAAAGGCACGCCCTCTGGGTGTTGATAAGAAGGCGCAAGCGCGATGGGTGCGCGAGTCACGGGCGGCTCACGACCACGCGCGGCGATCTCGAAACGGTACGGGGTGAGGCTTCATGAAACTCCAGGTCAAGTTCAGCCTGATTTTTCTGCTCGTCTTTGGAGTGCAACTCGGGGTTGCGGGCTATGTCTGTGATGGGTTCCTGCAGAGAAGCGCTCGCGATCAGGTGATTCGCCAAGCACGACTGATGATGGAATCGAGCCTGGCGGCGCGCACCTACACCGATGAGCAGATCAAGCCTCTGGTAGATCGGAATGATCCCGTATTTCATCCCCAGATTGTCCCTGGGTATGCCGCCACCGAGCACTTCAACTACTTCCGCAACGCATACCCGGAATACAGCTACAAGGAGGCGACGTTGAATCCCACCAACCCGCGCGACCGCGCCGTGGACTGGGAAGCGGACATCGTAAGTTTCTTCCGCAACAATCCGGATAAAAAGGATTTCTCCGGAGAACGCGACACTCCGATGGGACCTTCGCTGTACTTGGCACGGCCCATCAAGGCCCTTGCCTCCTGCCTTGTCTGCCACAGCACGCCGGAAGTGGCTCCCCCCGGCATGGTGAAGGTCTATGGAAACATGAACGGCTTTGGCTGGAAGGCGGACGAGATCATTGGCGCCCAAATCGTCAGCGTTCCCATGGCATTGCCCATCCGCATGGCTAATGCTGCTTACCGGCAACTGATGTCGTCTCTGGTGGTGCTCGCAATCGTGATACTGCTGGTCTTGAATCTGGCGCTGCATTTTGCTGTGATCCGGCCGGTGCGCAGGTTTTCCGTGATGGCCGACGAGATCAGCAAGGGCAACCTGGACTTGCCGGAACTGCCCGCCAGCGGCAAAGACGAGATCTCAACCCTGGCCGGGTCCTTCAACCGGATGCACCGCAGCCTGGCCAAAGCGATGAAAATGCTCGATCGAAACTAGATCCGATGGATAATTTCTCCAATCCCGACCGCACCTGGGTGTGCAGCATCCTTTTCCTGGACATCGTCAACTACTCCTCCCAATCTGTGCAGTTGCAGATGGAATGGAAAACGCGATTCAACCATTACCTGGAAGAGGCCCTGAGCGATGTGCCGGAACCGGAGCGCGTCATCCTCGACACCGGCGACGGCGCGGCGATCTGCTTTCTTGGCGGCCCGGATACTGCGATGGCTCCGGCCTTGAGGCTGCGGAGCTTTTTTGAAGCCGAGCGCCCACTGCCAACCACAATAGTGGTCCGCATGGGTATCAACCTGGGGCCGGTGAGGCTGGTGCAAGATATCAACGGGCACCTGAACGCGCTGGGTGATGGCATCAACGTAGGGCAGCGCGTGATGAGCTTCGCGGCAGACAACCAGATCCTGGTATCGCGCTCGTTTTACGAGGTCGTGAGCCGCCTTTCCGACGGCTACGAGCGGATGTTTTCCTTTGTCGGCACCAGGAAAGACAAACACGCGAGAGAACACCCGGTGTATCAACTCGCGCCCGCCGGCGAGGGAGCATCCCCACCGAATGGTTCCGCAATTGCCGAGCCGTCCGCGCCAACAACACAGCCGACCCAATTCGATGCGGCTGCACTGGACCATCTTCAGGCCCTACTCGCGCCTGTCCTGGGTCCCATAGCGCGCCACGTGATCCAGGACATCAGCCGGAAACATGCCAACCTGGCAGACTTATGCTCTGAACTTGCGACCAACTTTGCTGGCGATAAAGAGCGCACGAAGTTTTTGGAGCAATGCCGGCAGCAGTTTGAGCTGGCAGTTCCACCCGCATCGAGCATCGCGGCCAAGGCGCCGCCGACTGAGCCGACTTCGGGCGTGGTATGGGACCCGGCAATGTTGGAAAAAACCAAGCGGGAACTTGCGGTTTACATCGGTCCCATGGCTAAGTTCATTGTCGATTCCACAGCCAGTGAGGTGCGTACGGTGAAGGATTTCTACGATGCGCTTTGCAGGGAAATACCTTCCAGCCGGGAGCGCGAGCGCTTCTTGTCGCGCTGCAAAGCCGGTACCTAAACCCCGGCGGACTGGCCGAAGGATCATCCCTCACCCGGTCTTCCCCATTAACCCGTGGCTCCGTCCATCCTTGCCCGGGCGACCAAAGCTCTCGCAGAGCTTTGGTCGGATCTCAGACCCTCCGAGATCTTTCGGAGACACTGGGCAAGGCCACGGAACGAGCCATCAGACGGGCTGGACGGGTATCGTGGGCAACTTGATCGACGAGTGGCGTCGCTGATGCTTCGGAGACGAGTGATTTCCGCGGGAATTCTGTTCTTGAGCCTGATCACCCTGAGCGCGCCGGCGAGATGGAACAGCGTCAACTCACCACACGAATTGCCAACCAAAGAGCTTCCGGCGCATGCTTCCGGTCCCGGCCCTCAATCCCTTGCCCGGCACTCCCATTGTGCGCGGTTCCGGAACATTCAGGTGGATATTGCCGAGACGGATCAATGCCTCATGATCATGGGTCCATTGGTTCGTATACAGTGTGATGTTTTGCGTTGCGCTCCCGGCTACGTCGCCGCCCGTGTACAACATGCCATTGATCGCGCCCGATAGCGTAAAGTTATCGGTGTACTTACCAATTTGGCTGACCAAGGTCCAGGAAACAGGCCCGACGAAAGCGCCGTTGAAAATGGTTCCCTTGGGTTGGCCGTTGTCGCCTACGCCCTTCACCAAAAAATTGGAACCCCCGCTGGAAAAGGTCCCGCCGGTCAAGATGCTGGCGCCCGTGAAAGCGCCGGTCGAAAAGCTGACCGCGCCCAGGGCGTGTCCCTGAGGCGCGGTGATCCCATTGAAATTTACCAGCTCTGACCCTTTAGATAGGATTCCGGCGTTAGTGACATTAACTGTCCCAAACTGGTTAGTAAGATCAATGTCTTTCGTTGAAGGGCTGCTACCGCTACCGCTACCGCTACCGCTACTGCCCGAAAACCCCGCGAACCCCAACCCCAATCCCAGTCCGGCAGCCGTTCCTATGCCGATCAAAACTTTTCGCAGCCTGCGCGTATGCACTTTGCTCACGCTCACCGGCTGATCGGGAACGTAGGTGTCCTGCAAGCTCGCCTCCGCCACCGCCGCTGGAGTCAAAATTGCTTGGTACCCACCGGGCGGGATATCCAGTCCGATGACGACCATCTGGCCCGCGATCAGGATCACGGTGTTGGCCGAATCCCTCGATTTACTGTCGCTTTTGAGCACTTTCACCCCGGACGCAGGCGTGACCGCAACTTTGCCTGCGTAGCAGATCACTGTGGTCTGAGCGTTTGCATAGCTGACATAGAAATCAGTTCCAATTACACCGATCACCGCGTTCGGCGTTCTGACTTCGTATTTGCCACCCGGCTTGGTGATCTTGTCCACCTGGTTGCGCAGCTTACCGTAGTTCACTACAACAAAGGTTTGCTGCGAGACGGCATCGTGCTGCACCACTTGGAGTTCGCTGTTGGAGCCAAGACTGAGAATGGAGCCGGCGGTGAGGCCGGCCCGCAAACGTCCTTGAGCGTCAGTTCTTAGCAGATCATTCCACTTGAGGCCGTCTTTGACCTGTACCGGCTGTGCATTTCGCGATGCGGCGGGAATGAGCGCCTTCACTTCTCCAGCTGTTTGGTCATCGGCTGGAGCTGCACACAGCGGCGCTGCAACCAGAAGCAGAGACAGCAAAATCGACAGCAGTGACTTAAGCAACGGGCTGGAATCCGGCACGAATCTCCTTGTCTGACTTCAAAAGTGTCGAGCAGTGTACACCATCTCGCACTCCTCGCGATAGTCTGAAAAGATCTTCATCTGGAGTACAGCGGATCGGTATGCGGATCCCTACCAGCATTGCCGAAATTGCGCCATTTTCGGCCCACTTTTGCGACACCTCTTCTTCGTCCAACTCGCTGGAGACAGACTTCGCTGCCGACCTGATCACCGTCTATCTATCCCGTCGGTATGGGCAGGAGCGCGATCCGGCCTCAGATTGCAGGCCAGCAGGCTCAGCGCCAGCAGAAGAGTGCAGTGGCGAGCGGCGACGACTGGGACACATCAGCAAACCGGGCAACGCTCGGCTGCGTTTTTTGCTGGCGGAAGCGGCCCAAGTCACGATGCGCAGCGCCCCGGAATGGCGAAGCAAGGATTTCTACCTGGCAATGCGACGGGGACGGAAGATCGCCAAGGTAGGTGTGTCCGCTCCACACGACGCGATGCCGCCGGACACTACGCTCTCTGCTGACGGTAACGCTGCAGAACTTCGTTTTCCGCTCGCAGCCAGTCCTCAGTTTCGTGTCCTGGCACAAATCCGCGATGCTGGGAAAGTTCATAAGCCCGACGGCGGATTTCATCTTCCAGATTGATGGGCACGACGCTGGCCCGCGAATCGGTCTTCATCACTTCCAGTTTCGACGCTTCGCGTGCCCCGTTACCCTTCAAGGGTTCTGTTGCGGCCACGGCTGCCACAGGCGGCACTACGGCCGCATTGTCAACGACACTCTCATCTTTACGCTTCCTACCGCTGGCGAATTTCGACCGCGCCATGATTGGATACTCCTTAGCCGATATTTCCTTCTTGACTTCAAAAACGGCGATTAGTGTACACTCCTCTGGCCCGTTCGCGACACTCTAAAATTTTTCTTGTGTGCCTAAGGATACGGCTTGACACTATCGTCAGCTCGTGGTAGCTTCGCCAACTTGGATACGAACAGGGATTGTGGCGCAATCGCAACGCCGTCCCGCGGTGTGGCGCAGCCAAGGTTGGGATCCGTTGACCCGGTGGATCAGTGTGGTTTGCGAGGAGTCGCACTCAGGGCCAGGATTTGGGCTACAATACCGGCGGCGCGCAGCGTACGCAGGCCACCGGAGAACGTCGTCGGCCGGTGAAACTTTGGTCCCTGTTGGCTGATGGCTTCGATTTTGTGAAGAAACCCTCGCTCGGAATACGATTGGCGGCGGGGAGGACTTGTGAACCTTAAGATTAAGATGAGGACCTTAGAATGAACGTTGACTTCACGTTCTCCGATACCGTAGCGGGTTACGTCAGTTCTTATAACTCCCGCGAGAGCTGTTTTACCCTGCGCACCTCCGACGATCGGGAATTCGCCGTATATCTGAATTCCAACACGTTTGCGCGCTACGCCTACAACCTGTCGGAATCCTATCAGGATGCGACTGGCGATATGCCCAGGCTCCTGGCGCTGCCGCGCCAGTTTGTCTTCGCTTACGGCACTTTCTACCCGGCAGGCGAAACGGGACGGTTCGAAGCGCAGTGGATGGTATTCCCGGGTAATGGACCCGGGGCATACCGCCACGAGGAGCCGGGTTGGTGGATCAACCAGTCGCGTTCGATTGGTAAGTCTTATCTGAAGTGGCAGTTCAACCACCCCGACGAGCAGATTAATTACCGCAACTACCGGACGATGCTGCACCTCGCTGGAACCAAGAAGGGCGACTTCCTCCAGGAAACCGACACCATCAGCCGCATGATTTACGGTCTCTCGACGGCTTACATGATGACCGGCGACGAGGCGTTTCTGGAAGCTTCCGAAAAAGGTTCCCAATACCTGCGCGATCACATGCGATTCTACGACCAGGATGAAGACATCGTGTACTGGTATCACGGCATCAGGGTCGAAGGCGACAAAGAAACGAAGCTGCTCACCTCGGAATTCGGCGACGACCAGTATTCGATTCCGATGTACGAGCAAATCTATGCGCTCGCCGGCCCCACCATGACCTACCGTTTGACGGGCGACCCGAAAATCATGTGGGACATCGAGAAGACGGTCAAGATATTTGAGAAGTACAAAGACAACGACAAGGGCGGATATTTCTCGCACATCGATCCCGTCGAACTCAACCCGCGGCACGATTCCCTGGCTCATAACCGCGCCCGCAAGAACTGGAATTCGGTCGGCGACCACGCACCCGCGTATTTGGTCAACTTGTATCTAGCCACGGGCAATCCGGCGTACGGCAATTTCCTCGAATACACCTTCGACACCATCGCGAAGTATTTTCCGGATTACGAAAACAGCCCCTTCGTAAACGAGAAGTTCCACGAGGACTGGAGCCACGATCAAACCTGGGGTTGGCAGCAGAACCGTGCCGTGGTCGGACACAACCTGAAGATCGCCTGGAACCTCATGCGCATGGACTCGCTAAAGCATAAGAGCGAGTACGTGGAACTGGCGCGCAAGATTGCCGAACTGATGCCGGCAGCCGGCAGCGATCGCCAACGCTGCGGCTGGTACGACGTTGTGGAGCGCGTGATCAAGCCGGACGGCAAGCATGCCCGCTTCGCATGGCACGATCGCAAGGCCTGGTGGCAGCAGGAGCAGGGCATCCTGGCGTACATGATTCTGCACGGTATCTTGAAGGATGAATTCTACCAGCGCATGGGGCGTGAGTCGGCGGCCTTCTACAACGCCTTCTTCCTGGACCACGATGACGGCGGCGTCTACTTCAACGTTCTCGCCAACGGTCTGCCGTACCTGCAGGGCACGGAGCGCTTCAAGGGCAGCCATTCCATGAGCGCATATCACTCCATGGAGTTGTGCTTTCTATCCGCTGTGTACACGAACCTGCTCGTCACGCGCCAGCCCATGGAATTCTATTTCAAGCCCTATCCGGGCGGATTTCCCGATAACGTTCTGCGCGTGTCGCCGGACATCCTGCCGAAGGGCAGCATTCGCATCGAGGGGTGCTGGATCGACGGGAAAGCTCATAAGGACTACGACGCCAACGCCTTGACGGTGAAACTGCCTGCTTCCGACCAGCGGCAGACCGTGAAAGTGAAGATCTCGCCAACACAGTGGCTGGAACAGTAAGCAGGCAGCTTATGAACCTCGAAACCTCAGAAGCGAATGGCATTGGAACGGCTCGGCTGGAAGGCAGTTTGGACGGCAAGACTGCACCCGAAGTGCGAGAGCAGTTGCGTCCGTTTCTGGCCGCGAACTCGAAGCTGATCCTCGATCTTACCAAGGTTGACTATCTGTCCAGCGCCGGCTTGCGCCTGTTGCTGTTGCTCTACCGCGAGATTTCCGGAAGGAAAGGCAAGCTCGTTCTGGTTGGAGTCTCCGAAGATATTCGAACTGTGATGTCCCACACCGGGTTCCTGAACTTTTTCACGCTAGCGAATTCGGAAGCAGAGGCAAAGCAGGCGGTTGCGTGAGGACGGCTTGTTTGATAGTTTCTTGATGCTTTGACATTTTCATGAGCCCAGCCACAGAAGAACGCATCGATTTTTATCCCACTCACGAGGCGGACGGCGTCCGCTTCCGGCGGGGCCGGCCGCTTCCCTTCGGAGCCACCATGGTTCCGAATGGAGTCAATTTCTCCGTCTTCTCCAGTTCGGCTGATTCCTGTACCTTGGTGCTCTTCCGCAAACACGAACCACGGCCATACGCTGAAATCGAATTCCCTCGGGAATTCCGTATCGGCGACGTCTATTCCATCATCGTATTCGATCTGGATTACGAGACTCTAGAATACGGCTACCGCTTTTCAGGTCCTTGGGATCCCGCGACCGGACAGCGCTTCGATAAAACCAAAATCCTTTGCGATCCTTACGCGAAGGTGCTGGGGGGACGCGACGTGTGGCGCGCCCAGCCAGATTGGAACGACATTTACCAGCATCGCGCCCGCCTCTCGTTCGACGACTTCGACTGGGAAGGGGACACGGCCATCGAGATTCCCACGAAAGATCTCATCATTTACGAGGCGCATGTCCGCGGTTTCACGGCGCATGCCTCCTCGAAGGTCTCGGCGCCGGGCACATTCGCGGGACTTCGCGAGAAGATTCCCTATCTGAAATCCCTGGGCGTCAACTGCCTCGAGTTGCTGCCGATTTACGAATTCGACGAATGGGAGAACAACAGGAAGCACCCTGA
>Ga0116223_10002675_pt1 | contig 16621 bp, 16 predicted proteins | sample Sb_taG_3_FD_90092 | JGI IMG/M metagenome (GOLD analysis project Ga0116223, IMG submission 90092) | Peat soil microbial communities from Weissenstadt, Germany - Sb_50d_a_PC metaG | ecosystem: Environmental > Terrestrial > Soil > Wetlands > Peat | place: Germany: Weissenstadt | collected 2010-09-21 | reverse complement strand
TCTTACTGAGTCAGAAGGTCGCAGCCGTTGCGGCTGAGAATCAAATAATTGAAGAGATTCAGATTTTGGCAAGTGGAGGGCCAGATGAATCTCAAACACGGCAAGGACAGCGAAGCACGATTTGCGGCGTATGTTGAGGGGCTTTCGAGCGTCATTGGTCATGCGGACCGAGCTGGGCCGCTGCGCGATTATAGCACCGGTTTGATGCTGCCCGGCGAGCGCAAGAGCGTCGAGCCAATGGCGGCGAGGACGGCTCCAGCGCGGACGGCAGCGCAGCACCAGTCGTTGCTGCACTTTGTCGGTGTTGCTACTTGGTCGGACCAGAAAGTGCTGGCCAAGGTGCGCGAGATGGTGCTGCCGGCGATGACGAAGGACGGGCCGATCGAGGCCTGGATCATCGACGACACGTCGTTCCCGAAGCAGGGAAAGCATTCGGTCGGCGTGCATCATCAGTATTGCGGGCAGCTCGGCAAGCAGGCCAATTGCCAGGTGACTGTGTCGCTGTCGATTGCCAATCATGCCACCAGCCTTCCGGTCGCCTATCGGCTGTACCTGCCGGAGGCTTGGACCAAGGATCGCACACGCCGGAAGAAGGCGGGCGTGCCGAAGGACATCAAGTTCATGACCAAGCCGGAGATCGCACTCGAGCAGATACGGTGGGCGTGCGAAGCCGGCCTGCCGCGCGGCGTCGGACTAATGGACACGGCCTACGGCAATGACTCTCGGCTGCGCACGGGCATGACGGAGTTGGGAGTGCCTTACGTGGCGGGCATTTTGCCGAACACCTTGATGTGGCGATCCGGAACCGGACCGAGGCGGAAAGGCAAGCCGCTGAACAATACGGGCCGCCGCGACGAGCCCGACCTGATCTCGGCCAAAGAGATCATGCTCAGTCTGCCCAAACGAGCCTGGCGCACGGTCCGGTGGCGGGAAGGTTCGACGGACTGGCTGTCCTCGCGCTTCGCGCGTGTGCGCGTCGGCGTCGGGTATAACCAACTGGTTCCGGAGAAGCTGCTGCCCGAATGGTTGCTAATCGAGTGGCCCGAGGGCGAAGCAGAGCCGACCAAATACTGGCTCTCGACGCTGCCCTCGAACATCTCATTCCGCCGGCTCGTCGATCTCGCCAAAATGCGCTGGCGCGTCGAGCGTGACTATCAGGAGCTCAAGCAGGAGGTCGGTCTCGGCCACTACGAGGGGCGCGGATGGCGCGGCTTCCATCATCACGCCACGCTGTGCATCGCCGCTTATGGATTCTTGATCGCCGAGCAGGCGACGATTCCCCCCTCAGGACCTTGTTCCTCCACGCCGTTCCAGGCGCCTGTCTTACCCAAGGGTTATCGACCCAGAGGATCTGCCCTCGCGGCCTGAACGACACATTCCGAACTCGATCGCAACTATGCGCCTGCGCCTGATCCACGCACTCGTCAAAACACTGCCGCGATGCCCGTGCTGCGGAGCCACCGAAGCAACATACAAGCGACGAAAACTCATGACGCAGTAAGACTAATCCGCCCTACGCTTGGTGCTCAGCCTTGATGCGTTGAATTGCACGGAGAAGATTTTCTTCGTTGCCGGTCGAATCTCCGCAACGAATTTGCTACCGCGCCGGGACCGGACGGTCGCTGTGTTGCTATTTTCGCAATGCTCTCGACTCGCCGTCGGGCCGAACCCATACCTTGATTCCGAACATTGGTTTGGCGCCGACATCTCGGCCGCTGCGGGAATGATGGATATGCGAAAGTTGAACGCGTTATTGCGCACCACCCGGTCCGGCATCGGGCGCCGTCTTGCCGAGATCGTCGCCATTGCGGCGGCAAGCCTGCCGGCCGTCGGCGCATAAGCCGGCATTCCGTCACATTAGCGCGGTCGCGGCAGCCAGCGCCTCCGGAACCACGTCGTGATCATAAAGGGTCCTGCGGAAGGCGGCATGGGCGGCGATCTCCGCATCCCTGACACCGAGATCGGAATAGGCTGAATCGTAGCGAAGCCCGTTCTCGCGCGCCCCCCGCTGGACCTGCGCCACACGCTCGCGGCGAAGCCGCTCATAGACAAGTAGCGCAGAAGGCGCGCTCGTACGGTCGGCGCGCGAAAGAATCGTCGCCAGCGCCATGCCGTCCTCGATCGATTGATTGGCGCCTTGTCCGAGATGCGGAAGCATGGGATGCGCGGCGTCGCCGAGCAGGCTCAGCCTGAGCCTGGTCCAGACCGGCAGCGGCTCGCGATCGTAGAGCGCCCAGCGGAAGGTCATGTGGACTTCACTGAGCAGTTGATGGATGCGCGGATCCCAGCCCGAAAAGGCCTGGCGAAGAATCTCGGGATCGCCGGGGGCCGACCAGGATTCCTTCATCTCTTCGTCGGTCGGAACGAATCCGACGTAGTTGATCAATTTTCCGGCGCGCAAGGGAAAGGCCAGGAAATGCCGTCCCGTGCCAAGCCACATCTGCCAGCGGTCGGTCGGCCAGTCCGGAACGCGCCCCTGCGCCACCAGGCCGCGGTAAGCGACAGAACCTGAAAACACCGGCTCCGATGAAGCAAACACATGGGGTCGAAGCGCGGAATGGATGCCGTCCGCGCCGATGACGACATCGGCTTCCGCGGAAGCGCCGTCGGCAAACGACACCCGTGCCACATCGTCGTTCTGGTCGAAACCGGTGCACCGATGCCCGGTATGCACGATGCCTTGGGGCAGGGCGGTAGCCAACATCTCGACGAGATCGGCGCGGTGCATCCCGAAGGTCGCGTTCCAGCCCGAGGAATCCGTCACCTGGACCGGCGCGATCGGCGTTCCATCGTGGCGGAAATAACTGGAATTATGGCCGACGAGCGCTCCCGACTTCTCTACTGCGGGTCCCAGTCCGATCCTTTGCAGATGCCGCACGCTATTGGGGGTCATAAAGAGGCCGGCGCCGACCTCGCCGATCGCCGGCGCCTGTTCGTAGATCGCAACCCGCAGACCCTGCGCCACGAGCGCATTGGCGGCGAACAAACCGCCAATGCCGCCTCCCACGATCGCGACACTGGGACGGGACTGTGTCATTCAACTCCCTGCCATGAGCTGCCGAGCGCCTCATTGTATGGTTGTACTCTGACGCGCGCTTTGCCATCAAGCGAGGTCAGACCATAAAGTATTGGGGGAGAAATCTTATGCCTCGCGGGGCGATATGGCTGCCGGCTTTGCGGGACCGATATGCGGCTGCGCTGGCGCTGCTGTTCGCATCGTCCGTGCTGTCTGCCGCTGCGGCGCAAGCCGCTGACTACCCGGATCGAACCGTCAAGATCGTCGTTCCCTACGCCGCCGGCGGGACGGCCGACGCCATCCCACGACTGGTCGGCGAGTGGCTCTCGCGCAAATGGGGCCAGCCGGTCGTCATCGAAAACCGCACCGGAGCTGCCGGTAACATCGGCGCCGAATTCGTCTATCATGCAAGGCCCGACGGCTACACGCTGCTCGCAACGCCGCCACCGCCGCTGGTGATCAATCAAAATCTCTATCCCAATCTTGGATTTGTCCCGGCCAGGTTCGAGCCCGTGATCGTCATGGCCCATGTGCCGAACGCGCTCCTCGTCAATCCAAAGAGCCTGAAGGCATCGAGCGTCGCCGAGTTGATCGCCTATCTGCAAAAGAACCCCGACAAGGTGACGGCCGCCACCCAGGGCAACGGCACGACCTCTCACCTCACGGCCGAGCTTTTCCAGGTGATGGCCAAGGTCAAGCTGCGTTCAATTCCGTATCGCGGGTCATCGCCGGCGCTATCCGGCCTGCTCGCCGGCGACGTCGACCTGATGTTCGACAATCTCGGTGTGTCGCTGCCGCTCGCCAAAGCAGGCGGTCTCAAGCTCCTCGCGGTGGCGTCAAGCCAGCGCCTGCCGGCGCTTCCCGACGTGCCGACGCTTGCAGAAACGCTGCCGGGCTTCGAGGCCGTGGCCTGGTACGCGATCGCAGCACCCCCGGGGACGCCGCAAGACATCACCGAAAAGATCAACGCCGACGTGAACGAGGCCCTCCGCCAGCCCGAGATACATGAGCGTCTGAAAAAACTGTCGGCGGAGACCTTTGGCGGTTCCCGGGAGAAGGCCGCAGCCTATATGAAGGAAGAGATCGAACGGTGGGGCAACGTGATCAAGGCGGCCGGTGTCAAGCTGGAGTAGCGGTCTCGGGCGTTCATCGCTACTGAGGTGACGGTGGAAAATCATGTTTGGCATCCACGAAATCTGGTTGTTCGTCGTCTCCGGCCTGCTGCTCAACATCACGCCCGGGCCGGACACGGCCTATATCGTTGGTCGCAGCTTGCAGCTGGGGTGGCGTGGCGGCGTGGTCGCCGCGCTCGGTATCAGTTCTGGTTGCCTGTTTCACGTGTTCGCTGCGGCGATCGGGCTTTCGGCGCTGCTGGCGGCGTCGTCGGCTGCGTTTACATTGGTCAAATGGGCCGGCGCGGCCTATCTTTGTTTTATCGGCGTGAAGATGTTGCTTGCACGGACTGCGACAGCTGTGGCTGCTGCGACCAGCGGCGCAGGCTCGATTTCGTTGCGCCAGGTGTTCTTGCAGGGTGCGCTGACCAACGTATTGAACCCCAAGGTGGCGCTGTTCTTTCTGGCCTTCCTGCCGCAATTCGTGGCGGCAGATGCTCCGCACAAGGCGGTAGCCTTCGCGCTGCTCGGCTTGATTTTCATCTTCAATGGTACACTTTGGTGTATTGGTGTCGCGGTGTTCACCGCTGGTGCCGCTCACCGGTTTCGGCATTCCAATCGGGCCATCGGCTGGACCAATCGGGGGCTGGGCGGGCTATTCGTCTATCTCGGCATCCGTGTCGCCACCGCCGAGATGCGCTGAAGGAACCAGGCTACGAGGAGAACTACGTAAGTCTTGATATCGATCAAAATGGTCCCCCCGCGGTGAACTTATATGGACGTGGCCACGAGCAGGAGGTCCCATGTCGCGGTTTGTCGTTCGGTTCATGAAGGATGTGCTCGGCGAGAACGGCCGGGAGATGGAAATCTGTCAGAGTTCGCTGGAAATCGAGGCCCTCGATGAAGGCGATGCCCGAGAGCTGGCAAAGCGAGCATTCTGCGAAAAGCAGTCGCTGTGCGACTGGTCGCTCCACGCCGATCGAATCCAGATCAAGGCAGCCGATTTCCCGTCCTGAAGCATCTTCGAGCGAACCGACTCGCGTGAAGAAAACGCTTCAAAACAAAATCATGCCGCGGGCGTGGTGAGGCGCTCGATGGTCTGAATGTGGCGGGCAAGCAGGCTGCAAGCCTGATCGACGTTGCGCGCGCGCAACGCCTGAAGAATCAGGCGATGGTCCTGATTGGACCGTGGCCGCCAGCCGGCATTGCGGGCCATTGCAAAAACCAGCCGGGAATTCGCAAGCTGCAGCCCGTCGAGGTTGGCAAGCAGCCGCGGCATGCCGCATGAGGCCACCAACGCCTGGTGAAAGGCCCGATTGGCGGCCTCGAACTCTTGAAGCGTCTCGGCGTTGTCGCCCTCGATCAGCGCCAATTCGATACGGGCCAGATGGGCCGACGTAAGCCTCGGCGCCGCATTCCGAAGCGCGACCACCTCGAGCGCGGCGCGCATTTCCGCGATCTCTCGCACCGAGTTGGCGTCGAGCGGAGCAACCCTCGCGCCACGGCGCGGCAGGCTGACCACGAGGTGTTGGGCTTCGAGCTTGCGAAAGGCCTCGCGCACGGGGACGTGGCTTGAGTTGAATTCCCGCGCCACATGGTCCTGGCGGAGCGGCGCAGCCGGCTGAAGTGCGCCGGCGATGATCCGCTCTGCAATGGAGTCGGCAATACGCGCGGCCATCGTGGTGTTATTGTCGGCGTTGTTCATAGATTATCTATCGTGAAATCGGGTGCGCTCGCGCTACGCGTCGAGTAGCATGGCCTAACCGAGTAACTTATAGATAATATGCTAATTTATCTATAAAAAATAGGGGGCTGACGCGATGGTTCAGGCGGTGGGGGTGAAACGGAACGGCAGCCACGACGTCGAGGCGGTCCGGCACGACTGGGACCGCGCGGAGGCCGAAGCTCTCTACGATCTGCCTTTTTCGGATTTGATGTTCCGGGCCCAAAGCATCCATCGCAGCCATTTCGATCCGAACCATGTCGAGACCGCGAGCCTGCTCAGCATCAAGACCGGCGGCTGCCCTGAAGATTGCGGTTATTGCTCGCAGAGCGCGCATTACGACACTGGCCTCAAAGCCACTAAGCTGATGGCGCAGGCGGATGTGGTCGCGACTGCGCGACGCGCACGCGATGCCGGCGCGAGCCGGTTCTGCATGGCCGCCGCATGGCGCAATCCGAAAGAGCGCGATCTCGACGAGGTCTGCGGCATGGTGAGCGCGGTGAAGGAACTCGGCATGGAAACCTGCGCGACGCTCGGCATGTTGACGCCGGCGCAAGCGGTGCGGCTGCGCGAGGCAGGGCTCGACTTCTACAACCACAATGTCGACACCTCGCCCGAGTTCTACGACAAGATCATCACCACGCGCACCCTGAAGGACCGCATCGATACGCTCGCGCATGTGCGCGGCGCCGGCATCAAGGTCTGCTGCGGCGGCATCGTCGGCATGGGAGAAGAGGTCGAGGACCGGCTCGGCATGCTGGTGCTGCTCGCCAACCTGCCGAGCCATCCGGAGAGCGTGCCGATCAACCTCTGGAACGAGGTCAAGGGCGTGCCGGTCAATGACACTGCTGAACGTCCCGATCCGATCGCGCTGGCGCGGTTGGTCGCGGTCGCCCGCATCATGATGCCGCGTAGCGTGGTGCGGCTGTCGGCCGGGCGGCAATACATGACCGACGAACTTCAGGCGCTGTGCTTCCTCGCCGGTGCAAATTCGATCTTCATCGGCGATGTGCTGCTGACCACCAAAAACCCGCAGCGCGATCGCGATGCGAATTTGCTGGATCGGCTCGGCGTAAAGTCTCGCCTCAACGATGTCAGATCGGCCTAGCCCCAGCAGGTTGCGCTACTGACGTTTGCCCGAAAGCAGACCATGACCCAGCTCCAGGCGGACAAGGTCTCAAGCTATGTCGCGGCTCTTTGTGCCCTGAAGGACGATGACCGCTTGCGCAGCCTCAAGCCGCGCAAGGGAATCGATTTTTCCTCCAACGATTACCTCGCGCTCGCAAGCGCGCCGCGGATACGAAGGGCGATATCGGCCGCGATCGAGGCCGGCACTCCGATCGGCGCCGGCGGTTCGCGGCTCCTGCGCGGGAATTGCGAGGAGCATGAAAGCCTGGAGGCCCAAGCTGCGAAATTCTTCGGCCCGGAATCCGCGATTTTTTTCGCCAGCGGCTATGTCGCTAATTTCGCGGTTCTGACAACGCTGCCGCAGCGGGGCGATCTACTCGTGCTCGATTCGCTCGTGCATGCGAGCATTCACGAAGGCGCACGCGCCGGCCGCGCCGAATTTCGCGAGAGCCGGCACAACGATCCTCAATCGGTCGAAACGACAATTCGCGAATGGCGCTCGCGGGGCGGCATGGGGCGGGTCTGGATCGTGGCCGAAAGCCTCTACAGCATGGACGGCGATTTCGCCCCGCTGGAAGAACTGGTTGCGATCGCAGACCGGCACGATGCCTTCCTGATGGTGGACGAGGCGCATGCCACCGGCGTGTTCGGCGAAGCGGGGCGAGGACTTACGGCCCCTTACGAAGGACGTGAGAACCTTGTCGCGGTTCACACCTGCGGCAAGGCGCTGGGGGCGGCCGGCGCGCTCGTCACCACGACGCAAATTTTGCGCGACTTCATCGTCAATCGCTGCCGGCCGTTCATTTTCTCCACCGCGCCATCGCCGTTGATGGCGGTCGCCGTGCAGGAGGCACTTTCGATCCTGCAGCAGGAGCCGGAACGGCAGCAGCGCCTGACGAATTTGATCGCGTTCGCGCATCGTGAAATCGGCGCGCGCCGCGGTTGGCAACTCTCGGGCTCGCAAATCATGCCCTACATCGTCGGCGACAATGCGCGCGCGATGGCGCTGGCCTCCGCGTTGCAGGCGCGCGGCTTCGACATTCGTGGAATAAGACCGCCGACAGTGCCGGCGGGTACGGCGCGGTTGCGGATTTCGCTGACGAACAATGTCGGCGAAGATGACGTGCGCGCCATGCTCGATGCCCTGATCGAGGAGACCGGAGGCAAGGGAAGATGAGCCAGAGGATCGTGGTGACCGGTACGGACACGGGAATCGGGAAAACGATCTTCGCCGCGGGCCTCGCCGATCTGCTCGGCGCCACCTACTGGAAGCCGATCCAGGCCGGTCTTGAAGGCGAGACCGATTCATCCGTCGTCGCGCGTCTGGGGGGACTTTCCGGCGACCGTATCCTGAGCGAACCCTATCGCCTGCGAACGCCGGCCTCGCCACATCATGCCGCGGCCATCGATGGCGTGCGCATCGATGCGGACGCGCTTGACGTGCCCGATACCGGCGGGCGACGGCTCGTCATCGAGGGCAGCGGCGGGCTTATGGTGCCGCTCGATCGCTCCGCACTTTACATCGACGTCTTCGCGCGATGGCGCATCCCGGTCGTCCTTTGCGCGCGCACGGCGCTCGGCACCATCAATCATTCGCTGCTGTCGATCGAGGCACTGCAAAATCGCGGAATCGAACTTTTGGGGATCGCCTTCATCGGCGAGAGCAACCCGGAAAGCGAACGCGCAATCTGCGAGATCGGAAGCGTGCGGCGGCTGGGACGGCTACCGCGGCTTTCGCCATTGACGAACGACACCCTGCGCTCGGCCTTCGCCGCCTCGTTCAAGTCAGCAGATTTCGACTCATGACGGTCGGCAAGAAATCGCCGGTCTGGCATCCGTTCACGCAACACGCGCTCCAGCCTGATATGGTCAAAGTGGAGCGCGCAGCCGGTGCCTATCTCTATGCGGCCGATGGTCGCCGCATCATCGACGCGATCGCATCCTGGTGGGTCGTGACCCACGGCCACTGCCATCCGCGCATCGTCAGCGCGATCCAGAAGCAGGTGGAAAAACTCAACCAGATCATCTTTGCCGGCCACACGCATGAGCCCGCCGAGGAGGTCGCCGCGGCGGTCTTGAGGCTTGCGCCCCGCGGCCTCGATTATGTGTTCTTCTCCGACAGCGGTTCGACCAGCGTGGAAGTCGCCCTGAAAATGGCGCTCGGCTATTGGCACAATATCGGCCAGCCGCGAACGCGCATCGTCGTGATGCAGCACTCCTATCATGGCGACACGATCGGCGCGATGTCGGTCGGCGCGCGTGGCGTCTTCAACGCCCCCTACGGCCCGCTGCTGTTCGACGTGACCACCGTGCCGTTTCCGCAACCCTGCCACGAACAGGCAACGCTCGATGCGCTTGAGGCCGCGGCTCGCGAGCAAAGACCGGCCGCCTTCATCGTCGAGCCGCTGATCCTCGGCGCCGGCGGGATGTTGATGTACCCCGCCTGGGTTCTGAAGGAGATGAAGCGGATTTGCGAAGCTTTTGACGTATTGTTCATTGCCGACGAGGTGATGACCGGCTGGGGCCGCACCGGAACCTTGTTTGCCTGCGAGCAGGCAGACGTGACGCCCGATATCGTCTGCTATTCCAAGGGTCTCACCGGCGGATCGCTGCCGCTCGCGGTCACGCTTTGCCGCGCCGAGATCTTCGATGCGCATTTCTCCCAAGACCGCACCCGCACGTTCTTTCACTCGAGCTCCTATACGGCAAACCCGGTCGCCTGCGCCGCTGCCAAAGCGAATCTGGATTTGTGGCAGGACGCGGAAGTCCGCTCGCGCATCGCCTTTGTCGCGGCCATGCAGGAACGGGCCATTGCGCCGTTCCGATCCGATGGTCGATTCAAGAATGTCCGCCGGACCGGTACGATCACGGCGCTTGAGCTGGAGGTACGCGATGCCGGCTATCTCGCCGGTATCGGCCCCAGGCTACTCGCCTTCTTCGGCAGCCGAAACTTGCTGCTGCGTCCGCTCGGCAACACCATCTACGTGATGCCGCCTTATTGCGTCACCGAGGCCGATCTCGGCGAGATTTATGCCGCCATTCGGGATGCGGCGGACGGGCTGCCGACGTAACGCGACGGGCGCCGTCGACCGTCAGGTCCTGACAGTTGAGCGAACAAAACGCTGTCTCGCGCGTGGGCGGCCCATTACTATTGGTCACACGAAACGGGACCAGAATTAGAGGCATGAAGATTCAATGAATCCATCGGAACGCATCGACCAACTGATCGCAGGAATCACCGACTGGCGTGGCAAAACGTTCGCTCGCCTCCGCAAGTGCATCCTTGAGGCCGACCGGGAGATCATCGAGGAATGGAAGTGGATGGGAAGCCCGGTATGGTCTCGCGGCGGAATAATCGCGCTCGCTAACGCCCACAAGGGGAAGGTGAAGTTGACCTTTGCCTACGGAGCGAGCCTTCCAGATCCCGACAAGCTCTTCAACGCGGGCCTCGAAGGCAATGCGAGACGCGCGATCGATTTTTTCGAGGGCGACAAGATCAATGAGCGTGCTCTAAAGAATCTCGTCCGTGCCGCCGTCGAACACAATCAGATCAAATTGAAGAAGAAAGCGGCTGCGGGTACTCGAGCGAAGGCACACAAAAGCAAGAAGGAATGAGGCGACAAACGATCAGCGCACGGTGCCATCCGACCCGACGCGGTCCGTCCGTGGCTGACCCCCAGTGATGAGTTTTCCGGCAATCCAAATGCCCACTTTATCCCGGGGCAATCGGAAGGCTTGGCCGAAATGGAGGAAACGGGATACGGTTGCGAATGGGACATGAGGGCCGGTGAACCGGGTTGTCGTGTCCCGGATCCACGATAAAAATGCAGGCGAAGGCGCCGCGACAAGCCAAACGATTTTTCAGGGGGAAGCGAGCCGATGAGCGCGACTATCTTGGAGCATGAAGAACCAAACCCTGCCGCGCGCTGGTGGCAGCTCGCCCTCGCCATGATCGCGATGATGGCGGCGTCAAGCCCGCAATATGTGTGGGCGCTGTTCGTTCCGCCGATGCAGGCGAAGCTTGGTGTCACCCTTTCGGCGCTACAAGTTACTTTTGCGCTTTTCAGCATCTGCCAATGCGGCCTTGGGCCGATGCACGGGTTCATCGCCGAAAAATTCACGCCCAGACAGTTTGCCGCCACGGGCGGGGCGCTGGTCGGCGCGAGCTGGATTCTGTCCTCTTATGTCCTCGATCTCAAGTTGCTGTATGTGACTTACGGCGTACTCAGTGGCATTGGCACCGGCATGATCTACGTCGCCGCGGTCGAACTGATGATGCGGTGGTTTCCGGAACGTCGTGGTTTTGCGATCGGAATGGTGGCCGGCAGCTACGGCTTCGGGGCCGTGATTACGACCTTTCCCATCGATGCATCGATCCGCGCCTCCGGGTACCAGCAGACATTGCTGATCTACGGGGTCGTTCTTGGAATTGTCGCGATAGCGGTCGCGCTTGGCATGCGCCGTCCTCCGGTTGACCTGGCTCGCCAGCACCGCGAAAGCGATGCTGCAGTCGATCTCGGCAAACACAATTACACCTCGGCGGAAATGCTTCGCGAGCCGATCTTCTGGCTCATTTTTGTGATGATGAGCATGATGGCGACCGGTGGTCTCATGGTGATTTCGCAGATCGGCGCCTTTGCGCGGGACTTCGGTATTGCGAAGGATACCCTTGTCCTTGGTATGGCCGCACTTCCCCTGGCGCTCACGATTGACCGCATCGCGAACGGGCTGACCCGGCCGTTCTTCGGCTGGGTATCCGACCGGATTGGCCGGGAGAACACCATGACGGTCGCCTTTCTGCTGGAAGGCGTATCGATCCTCCTGATGCTGATGTTCGGCAGCAATCCGGTGTTGTTCGTGCTCCTGTCGGGCGTCATCTTTTTCGGATGGGGCGAGATCTATTCGCTATTCCCCGCGATCCAGGGTGATTTGTTCGGGCAAAAACATTCGGCGAACAATTTTGGCATTCTGCTGGTGGCAACGGCAGTCGGCTCCATCCTCGGCGGCCCGCTTGCTGCGCTCCTGTTCGAACAGAGCCACTCGTGGACCTTGGTTTTCTCCATCGTCAGCGGCCTCGACATACTGACCGCCGTTCTGGCGCTCGTCGTTCTAAAGCCGATGCGCCAACGGTTTCTGGGGGACGGTGTTGTCCGCCCGGAGCCGGCCGCATCGTTGCCGTGAGAAGGTCGAAGCTGGCATCCGGATTTTCGGCCATCTCAATCTTCACAATATGAAGGCTCTCTGACCGGGAGGCCGTGGAGAGGAATTTGCAACAGGCGAACGATCCTGCGATCGCGAAGGATGACGGCGAGAGCCGACTTTACCGGAAGGCGATCTACCGGATCATTCCGTTCATCTTCGTTTGCTATGTCCTGAACTACATCGACCGCGTCAATGTCAGCTTCGCCAAATTGCAGTTTCAGGGCGATCTGAGCCTGAGCGATGCGAGTTATGGGTTGGGCGTCGGCCTGTTTTATGTCGGCTACATCCTGTTCGAGGTGCCGAGCAATCTGGTTCTGCAGAAAATTGGTGCGCGCAAGACCATCACGCGGATCATGTGCCTGTGGGGCCTGATCTCGATGGCCATGGCCTTCGTCTCGACGCCTGCGGAATTCTATCTCGCCCGCATCCTGCTGGGAGCCGCTGAAGCGGGCTTTTTTCCCGGCATTATTCTCTATCTAACCTTCTGGTTTCCGAACCGACTGCGCGGGCGGGTGATGTCGTTTTTTGTCCTTGCCATTGCGGTATCGGGGATGGTCGGAGGGCCTATTTCGGGGGTGATCATGCAGCACCTCGGAGGTTTTCTCGGATTCAAGAACTGGCAATGGCTCTTCCTGATCGAGGGAATGCTTCCGGTGGCGATGGGCATTGCCGCTTTCTTCGTACTGAATGACCGACCGCGAGATGCGAAATGGCTGTCGGGCAGCGAGAAGGATCTGCTCACGGCCAATCTTGCGAGCCCAAGCCGGAGCGAAAGCCATTCGGGCTTTCACGCGTTTCTGTCCGCCCTGAAGAGGCCGATGCTGTGGGTCGCAACCTTCGGCTATTTCTCGGTCACCTGGGCTGGGACACTTCTCAATTTCTGGGCGCCGACCATCATCCATCGTTCGGGAGTAGCAAGCCTGTTGCAGGTCGGCTTGCTGTCGGCGGTTCCTTACACGGTCGGCGCCATCGGCATGCTCGCTCTGTGTTACAGTTCAGATCGTTCGCTCGAACGACACTGGCACTTCTTCGCCGCGGTGTTCGTTGCCGCCTGCGCGGCAATCGCCATCGCATTCTCCAGCTCGAGTCCTTCGCTCTCGATCGCCTGCCTTGCCTTGCTGGCTGTCGGCTATCTGTCCGCCATCGCCCTGTTTTGGACCATTCCGACCAGCTTCCTCTCCGAAAGGGAGGCCGCAGGCAGCATCGCCTTCATCAGCAGCGTCGGCCAGATCGGAAGCCTGGTGGCCCCGGTGCTGTTCGGATACGTGTCCGACCGGACCGGAAGTCTTGCGATGGCGGTCTGCGCCGCCGCCCTGGTTCTGATCGCCGGCGGATGCGCGGTTGTGAGTCTTCGGTTCTTGCATGCCAGGCCGGGTTGAGACGGCTGTTGGCTTTTGCCAGGACATTACCGCAGCGCCCTTCGGATTGAATCTCACCAAACAACTTTTGCTTGTTTTCCGAAGTAATTGAAAAGACCGGTAAATGCCCGACGCATCCGTCCAGTCGGCAGTCCGTTCTGCAACCATGAGTTGGTGAAATCGGCCGCCAAGAATCCAGTCAAAACCTTGTCGCAAGGCCATTCGATCCGCATTAGGGGCTACTTCATTAATTTGCACTAACCATGAAGGGAGTCTCACGCCCGGCGGGGGGCGTTTATTCAGCGATAAGGTGGGCGATGCTCGGCAATCTGCGAATTTCCTACAAGTTGCTTATGATGATCGGTCTTGCCGTCCTTGGCATCGTTGCCGTTGCCGGCGTCGGTCTCTCGGCGCTCTGGAGCAATCTCCTGGAGGACCGCAAGGCTAAACTCCAGGACCTCGTCTTGCTGACGCGGCAGGCGCTCGATCTCAACTACCAGGCCTCCCGCCAGGCCGGGCTTTCCGAAGCCGAAGCCGCCGAACGCGGCAAGGTGCTGCTGCGGACATTCCGCTTCGGCAAAGACGACTATTTCTATGCAATCGACCCGAAAGGCGTGGCGGTAGCCAATCCCAACCCAAAGGTTGAAGGCAAGAATTTGTACGACGCGGCAGACTCCGACGGCGTGTTCTTTGTGCGCAAGCAGCTGGAGCTGGCCGCCAACGGCGGAGGCTTCGCCTCGTACCGCTTTCCTCGTGCCGCCGGCGGCGATGCGCTTTCGAAAATCTCCTATGCCGTCGAATTCAAGCCCTACAGTTGGGTGATCGGCGGCGGGATTTATCTCGACGATCTCTCCGCGATCTTCTGGGCCGAAGCGCGCAAGATGGGAATCCTGGTCGGCCTGGCGCTGGTGCTTGTAGCCGCACTGTTCATGCCGCTTAGCCGCAGCATCGTGAACCCGATCACTGCGATGACGGCGGCCATGCGAAAAAATCGCCGAGGGCGAGACATCGACGTCCATCCCGGCACTGGAGCGCGGCGATGAAGTCGGCGCCATGGCCAAGTCGGTGCAGATCTTCAAGGACAACATGATCGAGGCGACCCGGCTTCGCGGCGAACAAGATGTGCTGAAGGCGCAGGCCGATACCGAGAGGAAACACCTCCTCAGCAGGATGGCCGACGAGTTCGAGCGCGGCGTCCGCTCGTCGCTCGATACGCTAGCCAGTGCCGCGACCGAAATGCAGGCGACCTCGAAGAGCATGTCCGCAACCGCGAGCGAGGCAAGTTATCAGGCGACCAGCGTGGCCGCCGTGGCCGAGCAGGCTTCGGCCAATGTGCAGACGGTCGCCGCCGCCACCGAGGAATTGTCATCGTCGGTTTCGGAAATCGGACGCCAGGTCACCCAATCAACGGAGATCGCGGGCCAGGCGGTCGCCGAGGCGAACCGCACCAACGTCACGGTGCAGGGGCTGTCGGCCGCGGCGCAGAAAATCGGCGACGTCGTCAAGCTCATCAGCGACATCGCCAGCCAGACCAATCTTCTGGCTCTCAACGCCACGATCGAGGCGGCCCGTGCCGGCGAAGCGGGCAGGGGCTTTGCGGTAGTCGCCAACGAGGTCAAATCGCTGGCGAGCCAGACGGCAAAAGCGACCGACGAAATTTCGGCGCAGGTCGGCGCCATGCAAGGCGCGACCGCCGAAGCGGTGCAGGCGATCGAGGGCATCGGTCGTACGATCGGCGCCATCAACGAAATTGCGTCGGCGATATCGACGGCGGTCGAGCAGCAGGGTTCCGCCACCCAGGAGATCGCCCGCAACGTACAGGAAGCCGCCCAAGGCACCGGCCAGGTATCGAGCAATATCGCAGCCGTCAACCAGGCGGCCGACAAGACGGGATCGGCGGCGAGCCGTGTTTTGTCCTCGGCCGAGCAGCTCAGCGGCCAGGCGGCAACCCTGCGCGGCGACGTCGATCGTTTCCTCGCCAATATTCGCGCGGCCTGATCGAGCCGCGGCCAACGCCGCGGTTCTCTGCTCCTTGGCGCGTTACCACCACTCACAAATCGGGGCGGCTCGGATCAGCGGCTTGAGGCCTGCTTTGGCGGAATCTGCGACATGGCCCCAGAGTTCGACGGCTGCCAGCACGGCCACGATGATTCCGATCACGACGCCAATTCGCATCCCCGCAGTTCCATGGCGGGGGCGGCGACTTGATATGCGTCAAGCTGTTCCGTGGATCATACTTTAGTCTTGGTTGTGCGCCGTGTTTTGGTGCGGATCAGGATGATTTCTGCTCTTTGGAGGAATGATTATGACTGACGCTCAACTCCGGCAAGACATCATCGACGAGCTTGAATTTGACCCAAGCTTCTGTGGAGAGCACGTCGGTGTCGCCGTCGATGACGGCGTCGTGACTCTCGGTGGGCACGTCGACAGCTATGCGGAAAAACTCGCCGCCATAGCTGCTACCCGCCGCGTCAAGGGCGTGCACGCCATCGCAGAGAATATTGAAGTGCACCTTCCCTATGAAAAGAAGACTTCGGATGACCAGCTTGCCAAGCGAGCTTATGATATTTTGAGCTGGGACGTCCTTATTCCCCGAAACGCGGTCGAGGTGTTGGTGCACGACGGGTGGCTCACGTTGAGCGGCAGCGTGAACTGGAACTTTGAGAAGACGTCTGCGGAAGAAGACGTTCGCAAATTGTCGGGCGTGCGCGGAATCACCAACATGATTACCATAAAGCCGCACATCGATTCGGGAAATGTGAAGAGCAAGATTGAGTCTGCGCTCAAGCGGCACGCGGACGTTGAAGCGAATGCGATCAGTGTCCGCGTGCAGAGCGGCAACAGGGTCGTTCTTGAGGGCACCGTTGATACCTGGGCCGAGCGCCGGGCGGTCGAAGACGCGGCCTGGTCGGTTCCAGGAGTCGCAGCCGTCGAAGATCGCCTGACGATCGATCGGTCCTGATTGTTTTCCATGTGGAGTGGTTGGGGTTTCTGGGGACCGATCCCAACAATATCCTCAAGATGTGCTGCGTTAGTTCTGCAAACGTGCCCGGTGAAGTAGAGACTGCCGTTCCAATTCGAG
>Ga0116223_10002665_pt1 | contig 16646 bp, 13 predicted proteins | sample Sb_taG_3_FD_90092 | JGI IMG/M metagenome (GOLD analysis project Ga0116223, IMG submission 90092) | Peat soil microbial communities from Weissenstadt, Germany - Sb_50d_a_PC metaG | ecosystem: Environmental > Terrestrial > Soil > Wetlands > Peat | place: Germany: Weissenstadt | collected 2010-09-21 | reverse complement strand
GGCTCACGCAAAGTGCCGCAAACAAAGACGATCTCCGGCAGCGGTTTTCTTAAGCTCCGCCCGCCAACCCTATCGACGCCCAGCGATGTGTGGCTCCGCGCGGACATCCAAATGTGTTCTAAATCACATGCCAACGTGAACTAACTCACATACAGTACTCGCTCCTACGCCTAATTTCAGAGGTGTCGGAAGTGTGTCAAATCACACGATAGATCACAGCGGACCCTTCCGGCAGTCACTCGACGGAGACATCGTTTCATGAGTGCTCTGAAGGATGCAGGACATCTTTTCCGGTTTGCGGGCCTCTTTGTGATTGCGTTCGTAGTGTTCCTGGTTGTTCGCAGTTACGTGGTTCCAAAGACCTTTGGGCAGTATGGACACTATCGCGCAGCAGCAATCGGCGAGATTGCGGATCATCCCATGAAGTTTGCGGGGCACGAGACCTGCGAGGCCTGCCACACCGATATTGCCGACACCAAGACCAAGGGCGCCCATGCGCACGTGAATTGCGAAGCCTGCCACGGAGCACTGGCCGCGCATGCCAACGATCCAACGTCGGTAACGCCGGTGAAGCCGGACACAGCGGTGCTATGCGCGCGCTGCCACACGGCGAGCGCTGCCAAGCCCAAGGGATTCCCGCAGGTCGATCCGGCGGATCATTCGAGCGGTGCTCCCTGCCAAACCTGCCATAACCCACACAGCCCGGGCATCGGCGCTGACACCGGCGCAAGCGCGGCCAAAGGAGGTGCGCAATGAATATCAGCCGGCGTCATCTGCTGGTCCTTTTGCCCGCGGCGGCCGTTGCGTGGAAGCATGTGCTGGCCGGAACACCGCAAGATTCTCCGAATTACCAAATGAGCGAGCACTGGTGGGGCATGCTGATCGACATTCCCAAGTGCATCGGCTGCGGGAATTGCGTGCGCGCCTGCCAGACCGAAAACGATGTGCCTGACGGTTTCTTCCGCACATGGGTGGAGCGGTATCACAGGTCCGACATACATCTAGAAAACCCCGAGGTGATCTCGCCCGACGGCGGCAAGGAAGGATTTCCGCCGGTGCCCGAAGGAGCGGAGGGAGACTACTTCTTCGTCCCCAAGATGTGCAACCACTGTTCGGATTCGCCCTGCACGCAGGTTTGCCCGGTGGGCGCCACCTTCATCAGCCCTGATGGCGTCGTGCTGATCGACCAGAAGTACTGCCTGGGGTGCGCCTATTGCGTGCAAGCCTGCCCTTACGGATGCCGTTATATTCATCCGACCAAGAAGGTCGCGGACAAATGCACGCTGTGCTACCACCGGATCACGAAGGGGCTGACGACGGCCTGCTGCGAGGCTTGCCCGACGGGCGCGCGGCAACTGGCGGACTTGAAGAATCCCAACGACCCGATTCATGCGTTCCTTAAGACGCACAGCGTGCAGGTATTGAAGCCGCAGATGGCAACGGGTGCGAAGGCTTTTTACAACGGGCTGGACGGTTCGGTGCGTTAAAGCAGGGAGCAAGGGAACAAGGAGCTAGCAGCTAGGAGCTGATGTATGAACGGTGTCGTAGGCTACATGTATCCGAACGAAGTGACGCTTTACTGGAGCGTGCTGATCGTTCTGTATCCGTTTATTACGGGGTTGGTGGCGGGTGCGTTCATTCTGGCGTCGCTGGAACGCGTGTTTCGTGTGGAGGCGGTGAAGCCGACCTACCGGCTGGCGCTGCTCACAGCGCTGGCGTTCCTGCTGGATGCGCCGCTTCCTCTTCAGCTTCACCTCGGCCATCCGGAGCGCTCACCCGAGATGTACTTCACTCCGCATAGCACCTCGGCCATGGCGATGTTCGGTTATGTGTATTTGTGGTACCTGATGGCGGTGCTGGTTTTCGAGATCTGGCTCGATTACCGGCGTGACATCGTGCTTTGGTCGCAGGAGTCAAAGGGCCTGCTGCGCGTGATCTACAAGATCATATCCCTGGGCTCGAGCAACATTAGCGAGCGCTCGCTCCACATCGACGAGAGGGTGGGCTGGGTCGTGACGCTGGTGGGCATCCCCTCGGCGTTTCTGCTGCACGGTTATGTGGGGTTCATCTTTGGATCGCTCAAGGCCAATCCATGGTGGTCGTCACCGCTCATGCCGGTGGTATTCATCTTCTCGGCCATGGTTTCGGGCATCGCCGCGGTTATGCTGATCTACATGGCGGTGACCAAGCTGCGCCGCCAGTCAATCGACATGCGCTGCATCGACACCGTCGCGATGTACATGTTCTATATCTTCATCATTGATTTCAGCCTGGAGATGCTCGACCTGGTGCACCGCATCTACGAGGCCGACGAATCGTTCCGCAGCCTCGATTTCATGGTTCACACCAAGCTCTTCTTCTCGCAGATTGTCGTGCAGATCATTATCGGCACCCTGGTTCCGCTCGTTCTGCTCTTCATTACGCAAGTTGCCAGGATCCGCGAGGTAATTCGCAAGCGCATTTATGTTCTCTGCGGCTGTCTCATTCTCATCAGCGTATTTGCCATGCGCTGGAACGTGGTCATCGGCGGACAACTGTTTTCGAAGAGTTTCCTGGGCTACACCACCTACAAGATGGACCTGGTGACGCGCGAGGGCCTGTTCGTCGCCATCGGTTTGACCATCCTGCCGCTTGTCTTCCTCTCGGTGTTGCTCAAACTTCTGCCTCCGTGGCCTGAAAAGACCCTGCATGAAGTTGCGGCCGGCGACTGAGGCCAGCCTCGTCTGCGCCAGATCGGGTGGGAACGATGAACGATCCTCCTGACGGAATCGACCGACTGGCCGAACGGATTGAAGCTCTCGAGCGGTGCGTACATGCGCTGAAACCTCGAGTGGACGCGCTGGAGCATCCGCTCGCAGCGCGATGGCCTAAGCCCAAGCAAGACGCGGAAACAGCGGCAGACCCGGCGTCCGCAACGGCCAGGTTCGTTGTCGATTCGGGAAGCCTGTTCCCTGTGCTGGGCACCGCGTTGCTGGGAATTGCCGGCGCCTATGTGTTGCGGGCAGCAGAGGAGGCTAGCTTCCTTCCGAGGTTGCCTGTTGCCTCCGCAGGCATCGTATACGCATTCTTGTGGCTGGTGCTGGCAGCGCGAACGCGCGGCGGACCACGAATTATGAGCACGATTTACGCGTGCACCTCGGCGCTGATTCTCGCCCCCATGCTCTGGGAGCTCACTTTGCGCTTCAAGGTGTTGTCGCCGGCGATGTCTGCCAGCGCGGTGGCCGCCTATGCGCTTGCAGGGGTTGGCCTGGCGCGGAAGCGCGCGGCGGCGCCGGTGCTGCGCGTAGCCTTGATTGCGGCGGCGGGACTCGCATTCGTGCTGGCAATTGCCTCGCACGCGATGATGCCGTTCCTTGTTGTGCTGCTGCTCTTCACTGGAGTATGCGAGTTTGTCCCGGCGCTCGATCGCATGATTGACATCCGGGCAGTGGTCGCGCTCGCGGCCGATGCTGCCATCTGGATGCTGATCTTTACTTATTTCTCCCCGCAAAATGCGCGCGAGGATTTCCCGGGGCTCAGCCGGGCAGTTTTACTCGCGCCCGGCTTAGCGATGTTTGTAATGTTCGCGGCCGCAATAACCATTCGTACCGTGTTGCGCGCGCGAAAGATCACGGCTTTCGAAACAGTCCAGACCATCATCGCGTTTCTTCTCGCCGCAGTGAGCGTCGCCGACTTCGGGCCGCCGTACGGCACGACGATGCTCGGTGTGCTTTGCCTGATTCTCTCGGCAGCATGCTATGCAGTGGTCTTTACGATCTTCGAGCGCGCCACGGAGCGGCGCAATGCAGTGGTCTTTGCCGCGTGGGGCGCGGCGCTGTTTCTTGGCGGGAGTTTTCTGTGCATGCCGCTGCTTTCGGCGGTCGCGGCCCTCGGCGCAGGAGCGATTGCTGCAAGCGTGGCGGGCCGCTGGAAGAACCGGCCGGCTTTTGAGTTCTATGGATTGGTGTTCCTTCTGGCCGCGGCTGCGGCGTCAGGGTTCCCAGGATTTGCCGCAAGCGCTCTCATCGGAAGCCCGTCCGGAGGTCCGGCTTTGGGCGCATGGCTGATCGTTCTTTGTGGAGTTCTCTGCTACGCTGCGGCGAATTCGCGCGAGCACGAACCCCGAGGATTGCAGACGATACATCTCTTGCTCGCCGCATTGGCGGTCGTTGGCGTAGCGGCCTTGCTTGTGCGGGGGTGGTTCGGGTTCGTCGCGTCGCAGGTCACGACTGGCCCGCATCACTTGGCGCTTATCCGGACGCTGACGCTATGCGCGATGGCGCTTGCCCTCGTGTTTAGCGGGGCGCGCAGCCACCGCGTGGAGTTGACGCGCCTGGGCTACGCCGCGCTGGCCTTCGTCGCAGTGAAACTCGTCTTTGAGGACTTGCAACACGGGCATTTGGCCTACATCGCTGCCTCTATCTTTCTTGTCGCCCTCACCCTGATCGCGGCGCCACGCATGGCGAGAGCAAAGCAAAAAGCGTAAGGACTCCAGATCGAGGCTCCCACCTTTACCGCAATCAAGCCGCGGCAAGGATGGGGGAGCGGGCGGTCAATGCCGCAGAGATCTACGGAGCCGATCAGCGCTGGATCTCAGGCCGGTAGACTTCAGGATGGAAGATTCCCGGAGGGTAAACCGGGTGCGCCTTTGCGCCATAGCGCTCCTCGCCGCGCAACCTCATCTTGCTGATGTGCACGTCGTAGTCCGTGCCGGGCAGCAACGACTCGAGCACGAATGTCTCTGCGCCATCGCTCTTCAACTCGCGATAGCGATAAATGCCCACTTCGCCCGCGCTGTTTTCCGTGCCGGTGGAGGGCGCTTCCAAAAAGCGTTGCGCATCGGCCACGGTTGGTGTGGCGTGACTCCCCTCATCCGTCAGGCTCTCGGCCGCGTAGGAACGGATCAGCTTGGTCCAGTAGCGCGAGAGCAGGTCCGTATTGGCGAAAAGATCAGCCCATACAATCTCTCCGCGCACAGCCACCACCACACCGACGGCATGTTCCTCGCGCAGCTTGGCCAGGGCCTGCTCACGAGCGCTCATTACTTGCGAGGTCGCTTCGTCCACTTTCTTGCTGACTTCGGGACTTTCCATCACTTTGGCGTAACTCGTGGTGCCCAGGGGGAGTGCCGCTCCGCGACCGAAGCCCTCGGCCGGAGTGCCAGGGACTGGCGGTGCGGCGGCCACCTCCATCTGCGCGATGGCGCCATGGACCGAGTTCCATACCTGCTGCTGATCCTGGTCGACCATCGCGCGCTCGCGCACCCCAGGCTGGACCATGAAGCTTTTTGCGACCGACCCGGCCGAGGCGCCGAAGCTATCCGAGCTTCCCGTCCAGCGGCCGGGCTCGATGCAGAAGACCGAGAGATCGATGGGATCGGCATCCGCAGGCACAATGCGGTCCTTGGCAACGATGCGGTCCTGCTTGCCGCCAGTCACAACTTCACCAGCCAGCAGCAGCAGAGGCCGCCTGGAGTGGTTCACAAGAACCAGAGTGTTCACCTGGTCGCCGCGATAGGGGTACGCCGGGAGGGGGCCCCGGCCGTTTCTTGGCCGCACGAGTCCTTGCGCGCGGCCTGCCTCCGTCACCTCCACTTCCCCATTTTTCAGGCCCTCATCGAGTGTAATGAACGGTGCTTCCGTCAGCGATTTGCTGTCGGATCGCACCACCGGGAACAGCAAAAGATTGCCGCTCGCGATGGGATCAAGCGCGCGGTATGGGCCGCCTTCGACCTGCGCAGGACCGCCAGCCGCCTTCACGCTGTTGCCATGCCGCCATGCCGCCATTGCAAAAAGCAACACTGCCAGAACCCCTATTTTGCCCAGGTTCTTCATGGATTTCCTCCGCCGGATCTTTGATCTACTGCACCCGCTTTCAACCCGGAGAACGGAGCGTGTGAGGGTTCTTGCAGGATTTTTTTGCGCCAAGGAACAGGTCAGAACTTTCGCTCCCGCTCCGGGTTCGTCGAATAGGAGAGTCGTCATTTTAGGCGTATCTTGAGAGCGTGGGGATGGCGCCAACGGAATCCGCAGCGAACGCGATGAGCGCGGGGATCGATGCCCGGCCGGGAGCGATGAATCGCATTCTGGTTGAGGAGCTTTGGCGCGCGTGTGAGGCCTCGAGCTGGGGTCTATCTGATGACGAGTTCGAGCAGATCCTGGTGGATTTGGCTACCGCACAAAACTTTGGGCTTGCAGAAGGCGTGGTTGCGACGCTGCATCAGCAGGCTGCTTTCTTTCACGGCTTATGCCTGGCTGACATGGTGCTGGCGCGCGGCTGCGCGAGTGGAAACGAGCGCGCGTGGGAGCACTTTGTTGGAAAGTATCGGCAGCCTCTCATCCGTGCGGCCGTCGCCATAACCGGCAGCGAGACGCTGGGCCGCGATCTGGCCGACCAGCTTTACGCGGAGCTGTATGGCTTGACTGAGCGCGATGGCGCTCGGCGTTGCCCGCTCCTCTCCTATCGCGGCCGCGGTTCGCTGATGGGCTGGCTGCGCACGACGCTCGCCCAGCGCCATGTGGATCATTATCGCCGCACGCGTCGAGAAGAGCCACTGGAAGAGGTTGACGCGCCGGCCGATGACCCGGCGCCGCAGACGACGGCTCACGAGCTTTCGCTATTGGAACTCGCGGTAAAAGAAGCGGTAGCGAAGCAGCCGGCGGAGGAGCGCTATCTGCTAGCAACCTATTATCTCGACGGCCAGACACTCAAGCAGATTGCACAGGCACTCGGCGTGCACGAGGCGACGGTGAGCCGCAAGCTGCAAAGAGCAACCGGCGCAATCAGAAAGCTCGTTCTCAAGAACCTTGAACGCGGTGGCCTGGACCGGCGCGCGGCGCAGGACGCCCTCGGCGCCGATCCGCGCGATCTCGATGTGAACCTGAAAAAACTGCTGCAAAATTCGCAAACGGAGGCGTTCCAAGAACAGGCGGCACGATAAGTGTGGCAATCGATGCGATGAAAGCGACCAGCCAACACGAGTTTCATCCTGATGCGGAGCGGCTGAACGCGTTCGCCGAGCTGGCGTTGGGCCAAAGCGAGCGCAACGAAGCGCTCGAGCATCTGGCCGTGTGTGGCCGTTGCCGTCAGGTGGTGGCGCTGGCGCGAGAAGCGGCAGAGGCGGAAGTTGCGGCGGAAGGTGCGGCGCCGGCGTCGCGGAGTCCAGTGATTCAGGCAAGTGCATGGTGGAAGCAATGGCGGGTGGTTTGGGTTCCCACTGCAGTCGTAGCCGCTTTCGCTGTGGCGTCAGTTTCCATCTATCTGCGTCAGGTGGAGCAGCGCGAAACGACGATCAGGATGGCAAAGTTGGCTCCCAACCGAGGCACGGGGCCGGCTTCAGTTCCCCCGCCCTCGGAACAAGCGAAAGCCGAGCCGCCAGCCTCACCTGCGCCCGCTCCTGCAGCGGCCAAATCGCCCAAGGCCAGGAATTCGGGCGCGATTCCGGTTGAACGGCAGCGCCCGTACCAGGAGCCTCTCATCGACAGACTTCAACCGCTTCCGCCTCCGCCTCAACCAGCCGCTCCGGTAAGCCTGGCGCCGGGGCTCGCGGGCGAAGGTTTCCTGCGTGGAGGAGCACCGGCCATCTACCAGTCGTCGGCCTCGGCGCAGTGGCGACCCGAGAAGAAGGAACAGGATCGCGAGAAGCAGCAGGCTGAAAACGGCGTGCTACACGGGTCGCTGTTCGGGCCGAAGGCAGCACCGCCGGCCACCCCGCGCGGCGCAATTTCTATCCCTCCAGCCGCCACTGAATCGGTTGTGGTCACCACGGCTGCCCCAGAGCTCGAAACCCAAACTGCCGAAAGCGCAGGTTTTGGGGCGCTGGAAAGTGCGTCGGCGAGCAGGCCCATTGCCGCGCGCATGGCGAGCATGATTCGCCTTCCCGGCGGCCAGAATGCGGTTTCTACAACCTCTTCCGGCAAGATCCTCCTGGCCATCGACCAGGCCGGCGCTCTTTATATCAGCCAGGATCAAGGCGGCACATGGGACCGCGTAATCCAGCAGTGGACCGGCCGCGCCGTTCTGGTTCGCAGACAACCGATGCCGCCCACCGCCGCAGCCCCGCTGCCTGAAGCGGAACTAGAAGCGAAGCCGGCGTCTGGGACGAGCGAAGTGTCTCCTTCCGCGACAATCTTTGAGATTGTGAATGACAAAAATCAAGTGTGGTGGAGCAACGACGGCCGCATTTGGACTCCGAAATGAGCTGTGGCGTGCGCCACCTCGCCAGTGCCGCGCGATTTCCGCTATAGAACAGCCTGTAACCAGCCGAAGAACTGCATACGTGGATGTGCGAATCCGTCACTGCGTCCGGCATTGCGTCCGGAATGGCGTCCGCCACCGCGCACGACGATGCGTCGGAGACATGCACGCAAGGAAAGAGCAAATCCGCGCGGCTTGGATGAAGTTGCGCAGACGAAAAGGGGGCCGACGTTGGGAGTGGCAGAGATCAGCGAGCGAAGCGGGCAAGCGGCAACACAGCCATGGGCCTATTTGCACCTGCCGCCATTTCCCCAAGTCGCCGTGAGAGTTCTGCAACTGGCCAACAACGAGAATGTGCAGTTGCATCAACTCTGCGATCTGATTTCGTCCGACCCCGCGTTTGCCAGCGAAGTTCTCACGGTCGCGAATTTTCTGCTCTACGCTCCACGCTATCCCTCGACCAGCATCTTGCAGGCTGTAGCCGTGCTCGGCGCAAACACGCTGCAGGGGATGTGCGTTACAGTGGGCGTGCGCGCGTACCTGGGCAAGGCGATGAGTTACCCGGCGATGCGGAATCTGTGGCGGCACAACCTGGCGTGCGCCATGATTGCCGAACGGTTGGCGGAAGCGGGGTTTAACGACAAAGATACGGCTTACACCTCGGGAATTTTGCACGACGTCGGACGCATGGCGCTGGCCGTGATTCAGCCAAAGGGCTACGCCGCCCTGCTCGATGCGCATCACGGGACCGATGCGACCTTGCTTGATGCCGAACGCGAGCTGTTTGGCTGGGACCACTGTGAAACGGGAAGGCAACTTATTGGCGACTGGAAGCTGCCTGACAACCTCGAAGCCGTGGTCGCCGACCACCACCTGCCGCGGCGCAACGACGGCGCATGGGACATGGCCGAATTGATGAAAGTAAGCTGTGCCATGGCCAGCGCGGTGGGTTACGCCGCATTTTCAGCATGCGAAACGACCGCGTTTGCCGATCTTTTGGAACAGTTGCCGGCAAGAGAACGCTGGCTCTTCAGAGCCGATGCCGAGATGCTTCGCGGGCAGATCGAGGAGAGCATTCACGCGATCGAGTCGGTATAGGTTCGCTGTCCGCGCTCCGCGCCGCATCGGGTGCGCAAATCGAAAGATCATCGCGGCCCGCGCTCATCCTCTGCAAAATCCGATTCAATTTACGTTTCGCTTCGAGAATTCATCGAACAGCGACCCGAGTGGGCCTATAATCTCCTACCAACAAACAACCTTCATCAAGACTTTGGGGGAACGGCCATGCCCAACGTTCTTGTGCCAACGCCGCGAGGTCAGATGCCCGCGTGGCTTGCCATCCCACTCAACACAAGCGCGGCGCCAGGAGTAGTCGTCATTCACGATGTCCTTGGCATGACTCGCGATCATCGCAATCAGGCTGACTGGCTAGCACAGGCGGGCTTTTTATCGCTCGCGATCGATCTTTATTATCCAGGCGGGATGCTTCTGTGCCTTCGCTCGATTATCCGCGATTTTACTGAACGCTCTGGCCCCGCATTCGATGACATCGAAGCTGCGCGAAGTTGGCTTGCCGCGCAACCAAACTGCACCGGAAAGATCGGCGTGATCGGTTTCTGCATGGGCGGAGGGTTCGTACTCCTCCTCATCTCTGGCCACGGCTTCTCGGCCGCCAGTGTCAACTATGGCGGAAAGCTGCCTCCAGATTTTGACGCCTTCCTCAAGCTGGCTTGTCCGGTCGTCGGCAGCTATGGCGGACTGGCAAAGTGGGAGCAGGGCGTGGCTGATCAGCTTCAGATTGCGCTTGAGCGCGCCCTTGTTCCGCACGACGTGAAGGAATATCCGGATGCGGGCCACTCCTTTATGAACCAGCATGGAACGTTCCTGCTCAAGCTCCTTCGCTACAAAGCCAACGGTTACAACGAGCCAGCCACCTTCGACGCGCGGCGACGTATCGCCGCATTTTTCCATCAGCATCTTGACCGTTGAGCGAGAGCTCGCCTCTTAGGCTCGCATCAACTTGCGCTGCAACTGCTCGAGTGTCTGGTTCTTGGTCTCGGGGTACATCAGCAATACCACAAGGAATTGCACCGCCGTCATTACCGCAAAGAACACAAATGGCGTGGTCGTGCTCATCATGCTCACGATGACCGGGAACAATTGCGCGATGATTGCATTCATAAACCAGTGGCTCGCGCTGCCCACACCCTGGCCCTTTGCGCGCACGGCCGTGGGAAAGACCTCACCGATGTACACCCAGATGACCGTACCCTGCGAAAGGCTGAAGAACACGATGAAGACCACCAGAAGCCACAGTAGGGCGCCGGGGTGCGATCGTGTGGCAAACACCCACGCCACGCCACCCAGACAACCGGCACAACCCGCCGCGCCGATCAACAGCAGCGTCTTGCGGCCCAGCTTGTCGATCAGCGACATGCCCACGATGGTGAACACAAAGAACGTGACTCCGACCGCGACTGCCTGCTGATCGCTCGAGATTTGGCTGAATCCGGCGGCCGCGAAGATGTTATTGAGGTAATAGAGAATCGTGTTGATTCCTGCGAGCTGGTTGAATGCCCCGATTGAGATTGCAAGAAAAAGCGGATATCGGTACTTCCATTGGAATACCCGCTCGTGCGTCGTGACGTGTTCCTGCACCAGGGCCTCCCGGATGTCGGCCAGCTCCGCTTCGGGATCTGGGTCGCCAATCAATTGCAAAACAACCCACGCCTCATCGTTTCGGCCACGCGAGACCAGCCAGCGTGGGCTGCGTGGAATTCCGAACAGCAATGCCAGGAAAACAACCGCCGGCGCCGTCGCGATGCCCACCTGCCACCGCCACTCCGCAGCGCCCAGATGCATGGTGCGAATCGCATAGTTCGAGATGTAGGCAAGCATGATGCCGAAGGCAACGTTGAACTGAAAGATCGCCACGAGCCGGCCACGCCACTTCGCCGGGGAAAGCTCCGCAATATACACGGGGCCAAGCACCGACGACGCGCCAATACCCAGTCCGCCGACAAAACGAAATACCAGGAATGACGGCCAACCCCAGGCCAGGCCGCATCCGAGTGCCGAGATGATATAAAGCAGAGCTGTGATGCGCAGCGTTTCGCGGGTACCGAACTGTTGACCCGCCTGGCCTGCGCCCAGTGCCCCGATCACGGTGCCAACCAGCCCGATCGCCACTGTGAACCCCTTTTGTTGCGGGTCCAAGCTGTAAAGACGAACCACGGCATCGATCGCGCCGGAGATGACAACCGTATCAAAACCGAAAAGCAACCCTCCCAACGCTCCCGAAAACGCGGCTCGAATCAGGTTGGAATTGAGCTGCACCGGCTACTGTCCTCCGGAATTCGGAAGCCGTGATACGGAAATGCCCTGGGTCAAAGAAGCGGAGACGATCTCGATGATGGAGCCAGCGCGAACAGATGCTCCTGTCATGATGCACCTGCGCCGGAACCGTAATCGCGGCCACGGCCCGGCGCTTTTTTCGCTAGCCCCGCATCAGCTTGCGCTGCAACTGCTCCAGCGTCTGCCCCTTGGTCTCAGGGAAGAACAAACCCACGACGATCAGTTGCACCACCGTGGCGGCGGCGAAGAAAACGAACGGGGTTCCCTGGCTAAAGCTGTGAGCCAGGATCGGAAAGGCGAAAAGAATCGCCATGTTGATCGCGGAGAGACTGGCATTACCCACGCCCTGGCCCTTCGCGCGAACCGCGTTGGGAAACACTTCGCCGATGTACACGAACACGACCAGACCCTGTGAAAGGGCAAAGAAAGCGATAAACAACACCAGCAGGGGCAGCAGCGCTGCCTGGTGGCTATTGGAGTTGAAAATCCACGCCACGCCGGAAAGACAAACCGCGTCACCGATAGCCCCCACGATGAGCAATGTCTTGCGGCCAAACTTGTCGATCATTGCCATCCCCACCAGCGTGAAGATCAGATTTGTGGCGCCAATGGCGATCGCCTGCGAGTCGCTGGAAAGCTGGTTGAAGCCCGCTGCGGTAAAAATGGTATGCACGTAGCTGAGAATGGCGTTGATGCCCGTCAACTGATTGAAGGCGCCGATGGCAATGGCCAGGAAAAGCGGATAGCGATACTTCCATTGGAAGACTGGCTCGTGCACGGTTGCATGTTCGGCCTGGAGCGCAGCTTGAATATCGGCCAGCTCGGCCTTGGGATCGGGCGCGCCAACCAGGCCGAGAACTCGAAGAGCTTCGTCAATCTCATTACGCGACACCGACCAGCGCGGCGAACGCGGGATGAAGAAGAGCAGGAGGAGAAAAATAAGCGCCGGCGCCGCCGCAACGCCCACCATTACGCGCCATTCCAGCGCGCCCAGGCTCGCCAGCCGCACCAGGTAGTTTGAGATGAGGCCAATCAGAATCCCTGAAACCACATTAATCTGAAATGCGCCCACAAGACGGCCGCGCCATTGAGCTGGTGCGAGCTCCGCGATGTATACCGGCCCCGCCACAGAGGCTGCTCCGATGGCGAATCCGCCGACGAAGCGTGCTACGAGCAGCATGGGCCAACCGACGGAAAAAGCCGCGGCCAGCGCGGCGAGCGTGTACAGCACAGCCGCGCCGCGGAGCGTGGCACGCGTGCCGATGCGCTGCCCGATCACGCCCGCGGCGAAGCAGCCGAGAATGTTGCCGATGGGCGAAGCGGCCACCGTGAGGCCTATCCCGCGCGGGCTGAGGTGATAAAGACGGGTGACCGTATCGATGAATCCGGAGATAACAATGGTGTCGAATCCATAAAGCAGGCCACCGAGCGCGCCTGTCAATGTGGCTTTGATGAGCTTGGAGTTGGGTCGCATCGATCTTTGTCCTGAAAGTTCCAAACCATAGTACAGATTGCTGGTGCCTGCGGCAAACTCTGTTCCAGAAGACTTTGATCGCGCCCCTCCGCGGAGTGACAAAAGTCCCTGACCCCAGGAATAAATTTGGCTAGTCTCGATTCAACAGGAGGATCTACCGATGATTAATTCCACTTCCACGCTGCGTTAATCGCTTTGAAGCAGCCTGCCACCATTCCCGTCTTTGAACGCTTTCACCTGGATTATTGTTGCGGCGGCAATCGGCCGCTGGGCGAGTCCTGTGCAGAAAAAGATATTGCCACCAGCGAAGTATTGGCCGCACTGGCGGAGGCGACGGGGAAAGCGCGACCCGCGGAAGATTTGAGCCGGGCCACACCCACTGAGCTCATCCGGTACATCGTTGAGCGGCATCATGCCTACGTCCGCGGCGAGCTGCCTCACCTGCAAGCGATGGCTGAGCGCGTGGCAACCAAGCATGGTCCCGCGCATCCTGAAGCCACACTCATCCAGCGCAATCTGGCACAACTGGCCGATGAGATCCTCTTCCACCTGGACAAAGAGGAGCGCATCCTGTTCCCGTACATTCAGGGGCTGCAGCAGAGCCGCGAAAATCATGCCGCGCCGCCCAGTGGATGCTTTGGCACAGTCGAGAATCCTATCCGGGCGATGACTCATGAGCATGAAGGCGCTGCAACGCTACTTGCCGAGATGCGCGCCATCACGCATGGCTTTGCTCCATGGCCTGAAGCGTGCCCAACAACCGTCGGCCTCTATCACGGTCTTGACGCATTCGAGCGCGACCTGCACCGTCACGTGCATCTTGAAAACAATCTGCTCTTCCCGAAGGCCATCGAGCTGGAGAAGGGGGTATTGGTGGCGCAATAGCACAAACCGGTCCATCGGCGTCAAGCCGGCGGCGTAACGGCCGGCTGGCGTGCCGGTTCAGGAAATGGAGAAGGTAGTCGCTCAATGTTTATTGCCGCCTCTTGGGACGTCGCATTCAGGGGCTGCGTAACCTGTACTGGCGATGGTAGTTTTTATAGAGGCGCCGTGTTGTGACGCTGTTATGGGCCACAATTGAGAAGAGGCGAAAAGGCAAAATGGACACCTTCCCCGGTCGTACCTTCCGTTCGGTGCTTCATCGAGGCTTTTGTTTAGCGATCGTTATCGGTCTGCTGTGCACGATCCCGATCTGCGCGGCGCAGGACAAGGCAGACCAGGATAAGAAACCTGCACCTAACCCCGCGCCCGACGTGCTTGTACTGAGCAACGGCGATACGCTGCACGGCAAGTTTGTCAGCGAAACGGCGGGCAAGGTCACGTTTCACAGCGATCCGCTGGGCGACATCTCCGTCTCCTGGGACAAGATCAAGGAAATGCACGTGAACGAAAAACTCGCCGTGCTCGATAAGACTGTAAAGCTGCGTGGCAAGAAGAGCCAGCAGCAGGTTCCGGTGGGGACACTGGAAGTTGCGGATCAAGCCGTGACGGTGCACCCGGAGAACGCCGCGCCAGCCGCGCCGATCCAGGTAAAAGATGCGCAATTCATCATTGACGAGGCCACACTGAACAACGAGATCTATCACCAACCGGATTTCTTTGCGGGATGGAGCGGCCCGGCGACCTTCGGAGCAACGCTGGTGACCGCAACGCAGAACCAGTACGCCGTGTCGGGAGCGATCGGCCTGGTACGCGTTGTGCCCACCGTGAGCTGGCTCGATCCACATGACCGCACCTCCATGGATTTCAGCGGATCGTTTGGAAAGATCACGCAGCCTGGATACGTGGTTCCGGCGTCAGGCAGCACGCCCGCAACCTACGTCGCGGCCACCTCCACCAAAACAGCGATCTACCATGCCGACGCAGAACGCGACGAGTATTTTGCGCCTCGTTTCTTTGGGCTTGGTCAGACAGCATTCGATCATAACTTCGGGCAGGATCTCGACTTGCAGCAGATCTATGGTGGCGGCATCGGATGGACCGCGATCAAGACGCCGAAGCAGGAGATGGACCTGAAGGCGACAATGCAGTATGAGAAGCAGGAGTTCATCACCGGCGCGGCAGGCACGAATCAGAACCTTGTCGGTTCCACGTTTTCGGCCGCGTATGGGTTGCACATGAAGCTGCTCACGCTTACTCAAAGCCTCTCATTTATTCCTGCCTACAATAATTCGTCGGCTTACTCCGCCAACGAAACTGATACCTTTGCGTTTCCCGCGTACAAGAATCTGAGTTTTTCGCTTGGAACGATGGACAGCTACCTGAACGATCCGCCGGTCTCGTTGCCCCCAACCAAGAAAAATTCGTTTCAGTTCACGATGGGGCTGACGTACGCGATCAAGTCAAAGTACTGAAAGACAGCGACTAGCTGCTAGCCGCGGCTTTTTTCACTTCACCAGCACCTGCTGCAGCCACGCGCCGTCGCCCGCTGAATCCCATACATCGAATCGCACCCACTTCTTTCCCTGCGCGTCGAATGGGATGTGAAACGTCTTGGCGCCGAAGGGCTCGGTGTCAGTCAGCTTGATGATCTGGCGATCAACCTTCGAACCGTCACTCCAAACGAGCTCGGCAAATTCCAGCGGGAAGGTGTACTCGATGCTGGCCGTGTAAACGCTCTTTGCGCCCGAGCCTTCAATGCCCCAATTGTGAAAAAGAATCTCCCCCGTGGTGCCGAAAAAATTACCCGCGCGAATCCCTTCGACAACCGGCGCCCAGCTTTCGTTGTACGCCGGAACCTTGTCGAGCTTGAGGTAATTGATGGCCAGCAGCGGATAGGTGTCGTCGCTGGGAACTTTCATGTAGGTATCGCCCTCAGCGAGCATGAACTTCGGCTTGGGCGCCCAGTTGCTCATGTCGTCGTTGACGCCGAAGCAGCGCGCCTCGCAAAGCCGCGCCTGCGAGAGATCGACGGGCAGTGACTCCCACGAAGCGCCAATGAAGCGGTCGCTCAGGAAGAAATCCTTGTCCTTGTACTCGTCGGGATACATGGCGGAGCTTTTGGTGCGCGGGTGCGCCGTCCAGATGATGCCCTGCTCGCGATTTACGAAATTCACCGCGTCCTCGACCGAGCCGAGATGATACACGTGGCCATACGTAGGATCGTCTTCCTCGAACGTCTGGTTCGCGGGCCGCGGTACGGCGTGCGAGAAATAGACCGGCTTGGGCAGCAGCAGGTACCAGTGGCCACCGAGAAACGCGTTTACCTCCTCGGCCGGAATCACAAGAAAGTCTTTGTCGCTGAGTTTGCGCGCACCCTCGAAGTAAAGCTTCTGCTCATAAAAGCGTTTCGGACCGGGATCGTTGATGTCGGAATCGTCGTGAAAGTCGCCGAGATAGACGATGTTGATGCCAAGACCGCGAAAGACCGGGACCCACGTGGGCATCATGTCCGATGTACCGCGATCGCGGATCATTTCATTCAGGTCGAGGTGAAAGTGGCCGGTGACCGTCTTGAATCCAGGCACGGGCTTGTAGGTGTCGTCATGCGTATACGCCATCGCTTGCTGCTGCGTCGCACGGGCGCCATTCGCGCTGAGGTAGTAGTAGACGGCCATGCGCTGCACGGTGCCGGGGGGCGCGTTGTAAAGGGCGTAATTGTAGATTTGCTGGCGCGCTACTCGCACGCGCCGGTTCCACACTT
>Ga0116223_10002663_pt1 | contig 16657 bp, 21 predicted proteins | sample Sb_taG_3_FD_90092 | JGI IMG/M metagenome (GOLD analysis project Ga0116223, IMG submission 90092) | Peat soil microbial communities from Weissenstadt, Germany - Sb_50d_a_PC metaG | ecosystem: Environmental > Terrestrial > Soil > Wetlands > Peat | place: Germany: Weissenstadt | collected 2010-09-21 | reverse complement strand
TGACGGCCTGCGTTCTTGAGAATTGCGTTGTGGTAACTCAATTCTCCCGGAAAGCGGGCCGTCTTTTAGTATTGACACGCCCTTGTGACGAGTCGGTTTGTCCCCTCCCTGAATAAGCTTCAATGACGGTAGCGAGAAAGAGCCATCCTTCCCACGTCGGGATGTACGTAATATCGCCGACCATCTTGGCGCCCGGGACATCCGCGCTGAAGTCGCGGGCGACCAGGTCCGGGATCGGCCCGGCCGGGCCCTGCCCGGTCGTGACCGGCCGCCACGGCCTGGGCTGGCAGGCCACCAGGCCCAGGTCGCGCATCAGCAGCCGGATCAGCTCCGTCCCGGCGGCCACGCCCCGGCGGGCGGGCTGCGCGGCGATCCTGCGGTGCCCGCAGGTGCCGTCGGAATCGGCGAACACGTCGCCGATCGCGAGCCGCAGTTCCGCGCGCCTTCTCGCGGTCGCGCTTTCCGGGCGTGACCTCCATTCATAGAAGCCTGACTTCGATACCTCCAGCTATGCGCACATCCGCGTGATCGTCGGAGCGGTTCTGCAGGTGGCGTACCCGGCGCCGGTGAACACGTAGATCTCGGTCACCGATGCCCGGCCGCGAAGTACGCCGCGGCTTTTGACAGGAAGTCGGCTTTCATTCTCAGCTCGCGGTTCTCGCGTTCCAGTTCCCGCAGCCGCGCTCGTTCCGGGAGCTGCAGAGCCGGCTCGTCCGCAACGTGATTCTCCCGGTACGCCTTTACCCAGTTGCCGAGCGTGGTCTCATTGATTCCGAGTTCCCGTGCCACATCCGCGATGGCCCTCGACGTGTCGATCACCATGCGCGCTGCTTCGCCGCGGAACTCCGGCGAGAACTTCCTGTATTTCCCTGACATCTGATTTTGTCCTTTTGGATGACGATCCTATAAGGATCCGCAGTCCGGGAAACGCGGGGCACCCCACTGCGCCACTGGTGATTGGGAGCGGGCCGCCGATGCGGCGTGGGCGGCAGCGGACACGCTCCACGCTGCGGCGCGGGCGCTCGGCAACCCCGAACTGCGGCAGGCGGCGGACAGCTACGACCGGGCCGCCCGCGCCGGTTACGGGCGGATCCCCGGCCCCACGACTGAGGGCAGGCAGCTGCGCGCCGCAGCCCGGCTGATGGCGCTGACCGGTGCCAGTCTCGGCGCCGGCACAACGCTGGTCACGATCGCGCTGCTCGCGAACCTGGTGGCCCTGGCCGTCGCGGTCGCCGAGCTGCGCGAGGCGCAGCAGCACGCCGCCCAGGCCGCCGCGGCCCGGGCCGCAGCGACACACTTGCACGCCGCCACCGCGCAGGCTCGCCCACGCGTGCCGCGCCCGGGCCAGGCCACAGATCGCCAGCCCAGCCAGGGCGCAGCCACCGTAGCCCTGGCCCGCCGCGACTTCCCGCGGCCACCCGCGCCCGGTCGACCCGCGGCCGCTGATCCTGGCGCCTCTCGCGGGGGACCGCACCAGGGACAGCTGCCGCCCAGGCGAGCTGGCCCAGGCCGCTGAACCGCCGTGAGGGACCATGTTCAGTCGGCCGAGCCTTAGCCGTACAGGGTCATCGCCGGCCGCTGAGCGAACGTAGGCGCCGCGACGGAGAACAGCTCCGGCCAGGGGTATCTGTGGACAAGCGACGGCTTATCCACAGATACCCACCCGCAAATCCCAGACGCGGCAAGCCAACGACGCCAAATCTGATCGCCGTCCCGGATCCGGCCACTGGCCAACAACCGTGACCAATGGCCAACTAGCGAGACCCGTCCCAGTAGGGCCACCATCCGGGCCGCTCGGAACCATCCACGCCTGCCAGTAGAACATGTAATCGAATCCGTGTCAGCGGGCAGCCGGTATGCTGCGGATCAGGTCAAGCTCGCTGGCGGTGATCCCGACCCGCGAGCCGCTGTCCCACCGGACATGGACCGGGCCGAGTGAGTAAGTGAAGTCGACCGTGCCGCGATCGTCGGCCGACAGGCCCAACCTTGCGTTGTCGTCGGTGACTCCGATGAATTCCACGCGGTCGCCGCGGTTCACGGCGTGGCCAGGAGCTGGCGGCTGGCCTGCTCGTGTCGCCGGTGAAGCGCTCGGAGTGCGCCCGTTGGCGACGGCCTTGGCTTCCGCTGATGGCCAGTAGTTCTGGTCCGGGCTGTCGATGCGCAGCGCAGGACGCGCTGCTCCGCGGGCGTGCGTCCCTGGCTCGTGCTCATCCCTGCCTCCTGGGTCTCCATGGGGGCCTGGCCGTGCCCGGCGCCATGACGGGACCGGGCACGGCCAGGCGTGGGCAGCCGCCGTGCTCCACCACGCGGGCTGCCCGCGTGCGCGGGTTGCCGGGAGCGCCGCACGCCGCGGGGATGCTCAACCGGGTCGGCCCGCGCACGGGCCTGGCGGGTCACCGGGCGGGGCGAGCAGCCCGGCGAGGATCAGGACCACTGCGATCTCGCCGATCCGGCGCCGCCCGAGATAACGGACGTGGCGGAGCTGGGAGCGCAGGTACATGTCGGTCACATCGCCCACGGTGACCGGGCGTCTGAGCAGCCATGGCAGCTCGCGGCGCAGCGGCTGGTAGGCCTGGGCTGACAGCCGGGACGCAAGGCAGTCCAGGGGGCAGCCGGCTGTCAGCTGGTGATCGCCGCAGTCATGAGCCGGCAGGTCGCCGCCGGCGGCGCTCGCCGGGGGCTCGCCCCAGGTGACCTCGGCCCACGCGGTACGCGACCCGTCCGGCCCGGTCACCGTCCCGCACCGGTCGGTGACCTCCGCGACGATCAGCAGGCCCCAGCCGTTGCCGCCCGCGGGCGGCTCACCGGCGGCCGGGCCCGCGTCGGTGACCTCGACCCGCGCCCACCCGGGCGCGGCGCGCACCCGCACGGTGAACGCGCCTTCCTGGCCGCTGGCCGACCAGGTGACCGCGTTCGACGCCAGCTCGCTCACGGCCAGCACCAGGTCATCGGCGCGCGGGCAGCCCGGCAGCGCGGCGGCGGTGAACCGGCGGGCGGCCCGCACCGACACGGCCCTGCCGGGCAGCACGATCTGCGCCGCGCGTGCCGCTAACCCGGCGGTCACTGGTCACCCCGCAGCCACCCGGCCAGCGCCTGGTAGCTGCTGATCCGGCCCCGCCGGTGCGTCTGCTGCAGCCACCGGACCCCATCATCGAGCGCGGCCAGCACGGTCGCCACGTCACCCGGGACGAGCACCGCGCCGCCCTCCGGCGACACGGCGGAACGGGCAGCCGCAGCACGAGTGATCAGCCCGGCGGCCACAGCACACGACTCGGGCTCGAACCCGGCCAGCCACCGCCCGATCCGGGCATCGAACGCACCGACCCCGATCCCCGCATCAGCGCACGCCTGGTACAGCATCTGGTGGCTGAGCCCCGCCATGACACCCCGGCGGGCAACGGCGTGCATGGCATCGTAGATGGCGCGGACCTCGGGCAGCGATTGCGCCTGGCTCGCGGTTTCCAGTGGCACGCTCATGACCCGGCCTCCAGCAGCAGACGGCGTGCGGTCCGCTCGTACTCGCCGATGAGGTCAACGTCCCGGCCGTGATCCACGCAGCGGCCATCCGGTGCGGCGCCGCAGTCGCCGCACTGTCCGGCGATCCGGGCGCGGCGGTACTTGATCGCGTCTTCCAGTGCCTGCAGATGCTGGAAACGGCCGGGCTCGCGCGGGGCGGCCAGCCCGGCTGCGGCGCGTCCCCGTGCCTGCACATCGGCATCGGACGGCCTGCTCATGACGCGGCTCGGGTCGTTTACGGTGCTGTGGATGCCGCTCATGAGAATTGACGCCTCCCGCGCACGGCGCGCCGGTGGATGAGGGCCGTCAGCTCAACGAGGGGACAGGCGGTCGCGGCGGATGTCGTCCGCTGATTGCTGTCGGGCATCTCGGCCTCCACCTGTCGCTGCGTTCGGCTGCCTTCTGCTGCTTGCGCGTGGCATCCTCTGCAAAGGATGCACCCGGACAGACTGAATATGCAATGTCTAGAAACAGACAGTCCAGAATTGACCAGGAGGCAGGTACTGATGCCCCGTACTCCCAGCCCGACCGTGCGCGGCCGGCGCCTGCGCTACGAGCTGCGCCGGCTCCGCGAGCAAGCAGGCCTCACCCGTGACGAGGTGGCCAGACGGCTGGAGTGGTCTGGCTCCAAGATCAGCCGCATCGAGACCGGCCAGTCACGAGCCCAGACCGGCGATGTCCGGGATCTGCTCGACATCTACGGCGTGACGGATGACGAGGCCGAGGCGCTCGTCCAGCTCGCCCGCGAAGCCCGCAGGCGAGGCTGGTGGACGGCGTACAACGATGTCTTCACCGGCACCTACGTCGGGCTGGAAGCCGAGGCATCAGCCATGCGCACCTACGAGCCCCAGATCATTCCCGGACTGCTGGAGACCGAGGACTACACCCGCGCCCTGATCCGCGCAGGTCTGGTGCGTGCCGACCCGGCCGAGATCGAGCGCCGTGTCGAGGCCCGCCTGGCCCGGCAGGAAATCCTCAGGCGACCGGATGCGCTGGCAATCTGGGCCGTGCTCGACGAACCGGCCATCCGCCGCCCGGTTGGCGGGCCGGCCGTCATGAGCGCGCAACTCCAGCACCTCATCGAGGTCACCGCCACGCCCAACAGCAAGATCACGCTCCAAATACTCCCGCTGGCCGTCGGATCGCACCCTGGACTGAGCGGCCCCTTCGTCATCTTGGACTTCCCCAGCGCCGAAGACCCCTCCGTGGTCTACCTGGAGACCGCGACCGACGGTCTCTATTTGGAGGAGACGGCAGAGATCGAGCGTTATACCCTGATGTTCGACCACTTGCGCGCCTCGGCGCTCAGCTCCAGCGAGTCAGCCAGCCTTATCGCCCGTGCGGCACAGGAAATGGCGTGATCCACCGGCCAAAGGAGGTGCGGGATGACCACATCAGGCCAGCACAGCCTGACCCGTGCCGTATGGCGCAAGAGCAGCCGCAGCTCCCCGACCAGCAACAACTGCGTCGAGGTTGCCCGCAACCTGCCCGGCATCGTCGCGGTTCGCGACTCCAAGGACCGCAGCGGCCCTGCGCTGACCTTCACCGCGTCCGAGTGGGAAGCGTTCACCGCTGGCGTCAGAAACGGCGAGTTCGACCTGATCCAGCCCAGTGCTCAGGCGTGCCCCTAGGAATGCAACAGGGCCGATCGAGGACCGCGACGTGGGTCTGTGACGCGTTCGCTGTGGCGATCGGTGAGGCTTGCACTTACGGGTTACATGTGCGGCCTACTACGACGGCCTGCCCGAGTACGAGCAGTGCCCGTGCGGCATGGAAGACGCGCTGTCAGCGCCTCGGCGCGTATCGTCATGAGCGCGTCATGATCAACGAGTAGCTCGCCGGGCAGGTCAGGGACCAGGGAGACCACGACCCAGTACTGCTCCTCGATCCCGCTTACCAAGCGGGCGAAGATCTGTTTCTCCAGCGCCACCGCCCGCTTGTCCTGAGAGCGGGCCCTGGCGAGGCGGTCGCGGTATGCCGAGGCTACTTCGGGCTCGGATAGGTAGCGAGGTCCCGGGCCGTTCCGGCGCGGGAACCGCAGACCATCTTGGACCAGCACCGCGTGCGGCCGGAGCGGGCTCATCAGAACCGCGATGATCAGGAAGCCATGATCGCCGCCCGGATCCGCCGGCACTGGCACGACGTCGACCACGGGCATCGGCGCGACCAGCGCCGCTATCACCTGGTGTACCCGCCTGACCTCGGCGTCGGAGATCGGGACCCCCGGTGCTGCGACGGCGCGAGCCTGGTCGTCCTGCTCAATGCCCAGGATGATGATCCCGCCGCCGGTATTCGCCAGCGCCGCGACATCGGCCGCCAGACTGCGCTTGTCCTGATCGCTGCGCCCTACGGCGCGGCCTTGAAGTCCAGGTCAAACGCCTCGCTGACGTGGCTCGCCACCAGGCCCGCAACATGCGCGTGCAGCATCACACCTAACGGCGTGCCCAGCAGCATCTCCAGCCGCCGCGAGCGAAATGACACCATTCCAGCAACCGCCTCACATATCGTCGCCGTGACTGTACTAGCACTGCCAAGCGCCCGGCCGTTGCTGTTCTCATAGGCTGCTGATTTGTGAGCCAGCTGGGCAAGGTCGCGGGGCACGCCTTCATCTCCTACGTACGTGAGGACTCCCGTCGCGCCGATCAGCTGCAGCGGATTCTCGAGGCGGCCGGCATCCCGGTCTGGCGGGACACGGCCGACCTGTGGCCGGGTCAGGACTGGCGCGCGAACATCCGCCGCGCGATCACCAATGACGCCCTGGTCTTCCTCGCCTGCTTCTCCCAGCTGAGCCTGAGCCGCAGCAGAAGCTACCAGAACGAGGAACTCCTGCTAGCTATCGAGCAGCTGCGGCTGCGTCCCCCGGACGACCCGTGGCTGATCCCGGTCCGGTTCGATGAGTCCGACATCCCCGACCGCGATCTCGGCGGCGGTCGCACCCTCGCGTCCATCCAGCGTGCGGACCTGTTCGGTGACAAGTTCGGTGAAGGTGCTGCACGGCTCGTAGCAGCCGTCCTGCGGATCCTCGGACGCGACTCCGGTACCACCGCCATCATGGGGGAACCTGCGCGCAGCCGCCGTGTCACTGACCCGGACATGCTGAGATCGTCGAGGGCATTGTTTCAAGGACAGGTTATCGATCGCTACACGAAGGCGATTGAGCAACTTGGCTCTGAGATGCTCGATGTGCGCATCGGCGGTATCTACGCCCTAGAGCGTGTAGCCCAGGTCTCCGCCAAGGATCACCCGGCCGTGATGGAGACGCTTGCCGCGTTCATTCGTGAGCATTCGCACGACCAATGGCCGCCACCAGGGGACGTCGGCCGAGAACAGGAGCGGAGGACACGGTCAGACGTTCAAGCCGCCCTTACGGTGCTTGGGCGCCGGGACACAAAGCGTGATACCCGATCCGTTGATCTCACCGGCGCGGATCTCACGGGCGCGCACCTCAGATCGGCACAGCTCACTGGCATGGACCTCACCGGTACGGACCTCCGCGACGCGGACCTCCGCCACGCCGACCTCACTGGCACAAGTCTCGTCAATGCCGATCTTCGTTACGCGGACCTTCGTTACGCGAAACTTGCCGGTGCATTCTTCCTTCGCCGGGATCCCCCTCAAGAGAACCGACTCTTTTTTCGCGACTGGGACCCTGTCATCAGGAGGCTTCAGGGCGCCCAGCTTGACGGTGCTAGCTGGCCTGAACATGCCGGAATTCCGGTGGGCTGGAAACTAGACACCAGCGGCGGTCGACTCGAATGGCGGGCCGATGACCCCCGTCGGCCCAGATTCCCTTTCCAGGATGATGACCGCTAAGCTGCACATTTTAACCGAAAACTGCCAGTATCCCGTCCAGATCATGCTGCCGCGTTGCCTGGTCGTACGGTCGATAGCGGTCGGTCAAGGATTGGCCCAGGCTGTCGCTGTCCGCAGTCCTCCAAGCGCGATCCGCACATCCTGCCAGGGATCTCACGCAACGTGACCGCCATCGGCGGCATGCAGCGCAAAATATCCGCCGTTATGGACGTCGGGTGTGGACCTGACGGAGTCGCCTCCAGATGGTGCGGATCTGGGTGTTCTGCGCAGGCGCCCGGGCAGCGAGGGGCGGGCTCGGGGAAGGCCAGGTGGGTGATTGCCTGGCCGGCAGGTGCCTGGCTACAACGCCGTGAACCTTCGCCCCGGCCGGCGGCTGCCGGGCCCCCAGTGAGGCCGGAGCGGTGGAAGATCAGCGAGCCCCGGGTTCCTGGGCGGAGGTGACTCGCCGTCGTCGTCGTCCCAGCGGCGCCGGTACTGGTCGGGAATGTCGCCCCAGCCCCAGTACGGCAGCGGCGTGTCTGGCAGGATCCCCAGGACCTCGACCGGGTCGACCCGCCGCGCGCCGACGGTGCACAGGTGCGCCCAGTCGTCGCCGAGGTCGAACACGTAGGCGAACTGCTCTCCCAGGTGCAGCCGCGACAGCTTCACTCGCCGGTAGTCCTCGGTGACCTCGCCCTCGATCTCCCAGTCCGGGTCCGGATCGCACAAGCGCCTGCCGTCGGCGAGGGTGAACTCCTGCAGGTGCGAGCGGTCCCAGCGGGCGAACGCGTCGTCGATAGCGTCGGCGAGCTGTTTGAAGGTGTGGCTGCGCACGGCCGCGAAGATCCGTCCTGGCCGCGGCCAGTACTGCTCGCCGTGGCCCTCGATCAGGTCGACCCGGATCGACAACCAGGTCCGCGCCACCTCACACCTCCGGTACGGTCAAAGCTCTGCCAGGCTGCCTGGCCTGGCAGAGCACTGGCCGCTTGCGAGCCCGGTCATCAGCCAAGGCTCATTCGGGCCGCGGGCCGTCGCGCTGGGCCAGTTCCTGACACACCTGGCGCACCGGCACGTCGGCTCGGCCGGCGGCGGCGCGGATATATGCGACCGCCGCGTACAGGGCGTACTGCCAGAAGTCATCGGTCTGCCACCAGGCGACCTCGTCAAGCAAGTCCGGCTCCGCTCCGCCGCGCAGCGCCGCCGCTGCCAGGATCGCGAACTGAAGCTTCTTGTTCTCCCGGCCGCGGAAGGCGCATTCGGGCAGGAACCGCTCCCGCATCCCTTCCATGGCCAGCGGGTCAGCGCGGCTGGCCCCGCACCAGTCCAGCACGTCCGCTGCGACGTGGAGGAAGACCTCGCCGGGGAAAGTGTTGTTCCGGGGATGCAGGGGCGCTAGCTCGCCCGCCAGCTCGGATACCTCGCTATCCCGGGCCAGCCCGTCAAGCAGGATCCGGCGGGCGGTGGCCGCGTCCTGAGGCGTGGGCAGGTTCCTGGCGTGCATACCCAGACGGTAGGGCAGAACCGATCCGGCCGTCTGGCCTTCGGGGCGCTGACCGGCGGGTCAGTGCTGTTCGCCGACATCGTGAACATGTACCCGAGGATGCTCCCCGCGTCGCTGAACCGCGCTGTGTGGATCATCTCACCGTGCTGCACCGCAACATCAGCAGCTCTCGTGGCTACCGGCCCCCGGTAGAGCTCGCCGCAAAGCAGCTTGAGCGTGGGCAATCAAGCGGACAAGAATCAGGCCAGGAGCAGACGCCACCAAGCTAACTCCGCACTTGGACCTCCAGCCGGGCCCGACATCATGTTCCGTGGCTGAACACCATCCACCGAGTATTATTCCGTAGCCGTTCTGGCGCGTGTTCGTCAGCCAGACGGCAGGTCTGTGTCGCGCCCCGAACAGTTGTTAGGGGCGGGCGTGACGGGCTTCCTGGATGACCTGTATGACTCCGACCCGGTCAGCCACCGGCTGGTCAATCAGGCGATCCTGGCCTGGAACGCAACGGCCCGGCCGAGGGCCGGCCGCTCGTCGAAACGGTGACCGCGTCGCGGATCGCGAACATGAAAGAGCTGCGGCCGCCGTCGTCCGGGCGGAGTGAGGTCAGGATCCTGCTGGTCTGCGATCCGTGGCGGTCAGTGATACTCCTGGTCGCCGGGGATAAGTCCGGGCAGTGGTCACGGTGGTACCGGGACGCGATCCCGCGGGCCGAGCAGATGTATGACGATTACCTCGCCGAGCGAGAGAAGGAGACGGGCCGATGAGCGATGTGTCGCGCTGGCGGGACTCCGGTCACCTGGAGCGCGCGGTGCAGACCGCCGGCGGCCAGGAGCCGTTCGACGCGGCCGTGAACGCGATGCTGGACGAGAACCGCGGCTGGCGGCTCGCCGAGATGCGCAAGCGTCGCAGGATGACCCAGGAGCAGGTAGCCGTCCGCATGGGCGTGTCGGTCGCCCGGGTCTCCCAGATCGAAAGCGGCGACGTGTCCACCCAGGACGTCCTGAACCGCTTCATCACCGCGCTCGGCGGCACCCCCAAGCTCATCGCCGACTTCGGCGACGAGCAACTCAAGATCGCCTGACCAGGCCAGGACGCTCCGCCGTGACGAGCAATCCACGGCCTGAATTCGCAGCCACCAGCACATGCCGCCGACCGCGCACTGGCCATCTCGTCACGGAGCGTTGCATGCTGGATTGTCGGGTGAGCGCGAATACCCGCCGATCTGCCCGGCAACATGAAGCCTTCCTACGTGCGGCTGATGAGCGCAGAATGGGCGATCTGGATGTCCTCCAGCGCTGCTGATACCGCTGATGCGGCTAGCCAGCTTATGGATCGGATGCCGGTGATGGACGGATCGAGGCGACGCGGCAGATCACTGTCGGTGTGAGCGGCCGCTCGGGCGGCCGCGGCCCCGCGCTCCGGCCCCGCTCGCCGTCAGCCTCCGGGATGACGCACAGGTGATCCTCGCGCACGATGACAGCGCCTCGCGGTTGGGTCAGGATTACCTGCGATGAATGCCATCGACCCGCGAGTCATCTCGCACTACGCAGCAGGCCCGGCCCGGTGGGCGGCCACATCCGCCGCGGGCGTCAGCGCAGGGCATGGTCAGCGCGTTCCCTTCGCGGCGATCGTTCTCGCGCTCCTGCTCGGCGCGCTGGGCTTCGGCATGGCGCGGATGCGCCGCGGGCGGCGGGCCCGGGAGCAGCATGATGACTGGGGCCGCCACGAGCCGCCGGCACCGGCCCCGCCGGCCGCGCCCCCCGCCTCGGCCATACCGCCTGCACCGTCGGCGCTCGCCGTGTCGCCAGCGACGCCGGATGCGGCGCCGAACGGTGACGCCAGCGCCGCGCCGGCCCGCACGCCCCGCCACGCCGTCTCCTTCGAGCGCCCGGCCGACGGCTGGGCGGTGGAGACCCACAGCCTGACCAAGCGGTTCGGGGCCACCGTCGCGGTTGACGACGTCGAGTTGCTGGTCCCGCGCGGCTGCGCGTTCGGTTACCTCGGGCCGAACGGCGCGGGCAAGACGACACTGATCCGCACCCTGCTCGGCTTGACCGGGGCCGACGGCGGCACGATGTCGCTGCTCGGCATCCCGGTCCCGGCCGAGCGGGGCCGGGCCCTGGCCCGGGTCGGCGCGATCGTCGACGAGCCCCTGTTCCATCCCCACCTGACCGGCCGCGACAACCTCCGGCTGCAGGCCGCTGCCCGAGGCGGCGACGCGAGTCGGCGGATCGCGCCGTCGTTGGAGCGGGTCGGCCTGGCCGAGCGCGCCGGACACAAGGTCGCCTCGTACTCGCTGGGAATGCGCCAGCGCCTCGGGGTGGCCTCCTGCCTGCTCGGCGATCCGGAGCTGCTGATCCTGGACGAGCCGATGAACGGGCTCGACCCGGCCGGGATGCATCAGATGCGGCTGATGATCACGGGCCTGGTCGACGAGGGCCGGACCGTGGTGCTGTCGTCGCACCTGCTGGATGAGGTGGAGCGCACCTGCGACGCGGTGGCGATCGTGGACCGCGGGCGCGTCGTCCGCCAGGGCCCGATCGACGAGCTGATCCGCGGCGCGGGCACGCTATCGGTGCAGGTGGACTGCGCGGACCCGGCCCGGGCCGCGTGGCTCATCGACGAGGCGGGGATCGCCGCGGGCACCTCCCTCACTGACGCCGGGCTGAGGGTCACCCTGCCCGCCGGGGCGTCCCGTGAGCTGGTCGCCGATATCAACCGGCGGCTGGTCGGCGCGGGTATCTCCGTATACAGCCTCCAGGAGATCCGGACCTCGCTGGAGGACTGGTTCCTGTCCGTGACGACCCGACTGGGAGACAACCCGTGACCAGCCCCGCGCCCGCGGCCGAGCCGCTGCTGTCCGAAGGACGATCCGGGGCGCGGGCCGGCCGGACGCCGGTCCCGCGGCGGCTCGGCGCGTCGCTGCCGACCTGGGGCCTCATCGCCACCAGGCACCTGGAACTGCGCAAGCGCCGCGGCCTCATGGTCACGGTCGCGGTGATGACCGTCGCGCCGACAGTCCTGATCCTGGGCCTGCGGCTGGCGTTCCACTTGTTCGACCCGGCCCACTACGGGCCGGCCGGAAGCCCCAGCGTGTTCGAGGCCACGGCCAACCTGACGGCGGAATTCGGGTTCATCGTCGCCGCCGTGGTCGGCGCGGCCGCCGCGACCACGGACCTGAACGACGGCGTGTTCCGCTACCTGGTGATCACCGGCCGGTCCCGGCTGGCCCTGTACCTGGCCCGCATCCCGGCGGGCCTGGCGATCGTGCTCCCGGCGGTGGCCGTGGCGTTCACAATGCTCTGCCTAGTCACGAGCTACGAGAGCGTCCCGCAACCGACGACGGTCGGCATGAACAACAACATCTCCATACCAGCGAACCTGGACCAGGCCCAGCTGCAGACCTGGGTCGTGCAGCATCCGGGACAGGCGGCGCAGGCGTTCCAGCCCGGCGGCCCCGTCTCCGGCCCGCCCCACCCACCGAACATCCGCGACTTCGCCACCGACTACACCAGCTACATCGCGGTCGAGGACCAGCAGTTCGAACCGCCGCCCAACGAGATGTTGAAGATCGGGCTGTGGCTATCACTCGAGGTCGGGATCGGGTTCCTGGTCGGGCTCGGGCTCGGCTCGTTCACCGGGCAGCGCACGCTGTCGACCATCCTGCTGATCGCGCTGGAGATCATCGTGACCCCGATCCTGGCCCGCACCCCGATCCCCTACTTCCTGGACGGCCAGCGGCTCGACGTCGGCGTGGCGATGGACCAGCTTCGCCCCGCCGGGCTGGCGCCGGCCGGCGGCGGCGGCGGCCCCGGCCCCGGCGGGTTGCTGTTCGGCGGGCGGGGAGCCCTCGGCATACCGCCGATGCCGACCTGGGCCATGATCTCGGTCATCGTCGGCTGGATCGTCGTCTGGTCCGTCCTCGGCGCCTGGCGGATGATGACCCGCGACGCATGATTTTCGCTGGAGCATGCGCACGTAGGCGAGCATGACCCGCTGGACCAGTCCTGGCACCGTCCGGGAGCGGCGTGGTACGCGCTGCGCCGGCTGCCCGGGCTGCTGCACCCGCCAGTGAGCGTTTACGAGCCCGCCGCGCCCGCGGCCCGCACAGAAGTGACAGATCTGGGTGGGGTCAGCCATGCGCACGGATCCGACCCTTAGCCGCTAATAGTCGGCGTTCTGTATTATCAATCCTGCATGAGCCAATCTTTTATCATCACTGACCGTAATCTGCGCTGACCGTCGATCGCAGCCTACGGCAATTGTCCAATAGTCGCCCGGACCGAGATCCGGCCGTCCCCCGACGGCTTTGCGGGCGGCGAGCCGGATGGCCTCGAAGACATCGAAGCTCGCCGTCAGCAGATCCGGCAGTCTGGCAGCCGCCTGTAGCCAAGCCTCGACATCAGAGATTGCGCGCACGCCGATCACCGTCCTCGTATGCACTTCGACGGCGCGGCGCGGCGGGCCTAGTGCCGCGTCGTGTCGGCTGGATTACGCCGCGTGGCCGTCTGCCAGGCCGATGCTGGTGGCGAGCAGGTGCAGATGCTCGTTCGGGAACCGGTGCCCACGTTCACGCAGCTGCCGGGCAAGTGCCCGCTGGCTCAGCCGTTCGCCCCGCCGGGCGGCGTCCTGGCAGATCGAGTTCGCGGCTCGCTGCAACCGCAGGTCGGGCGTGCCGCCGTAGCCATCGCTGTGCCCCGTCTGATCCACGAGGACATCAGTCTTCCGGATCGGCGGGGCGTCGAGCTGCGCGGAAAGAGCGGCGCTGGCCGGCAGCGGCCTCGGCACTCGCGCTGCGCCAGCCTGCTCATCACGGACGCTGGCCTCAGTTCGCTGGCGGGTCATTTTCAGGATCAGCAGGCCGATGGCCAGGCCGGCGAAGGCGGCAATCGGGCTGGTGGTGGGCGGTCAGCCGGTCCGCCAGGATGACTGGCTGACCGGGCTGTGCCTCGATGTGCCCGATGTTCCCGGCAACGCTGACCGCCAGGCCGGTCAGCGCGGTCGCCCATGGCCAGATCCGCTGCCGGCCGGGGCAGCCATCCAGGTAAGCCACATACAGTGCGAGTTCACCGACCGCCAGGAATACGTCGATCTCGGCTGGCCAGGACATCGCCTGCCAGCGCCGGTGGTGGACCGCCCAGTCATACAGACCCGCGTAGCTGTGCGCCAGCGCGTTGCCGCTCGCCAGTATCGCGATCGCCCCGATCGCGGACAGCGCCGCCCGCCGCGTACGCGGGTTCATGCTGTCCTGCCCGGCTCCGGTTTCGGATCCTGCTCAATGCCTCGACCGCGGTCTCGTCGGCGTCCGGCAAGGTGTGCAGGTATCTCTGCGTGGTCATGATCGATGCGTGGCCGAGGCGCTCCTTGACGACCTGCAGATCAGCGCCTCCGGCCAGCAGCCAGGAGGCATGCGCGTGCCGAAGATCGTGCACGCGCGGCCGGATGCCGAGATCAGCAGCTTCGCAGGCGGGGTACCAGGTACCGCGCCGGAAGACGTTCCGTCCGATGTGCTCGTCGTCCGGCAGGTGCGGCGGCAGCGGCGAAGCGCCGCTGGCGGCGCGACGTTTCGCACGGTAGCGGGCGAACGCGCCCCGGCAGTGCTCGCACCGGCACCTGCCCGCGTTGTAGGCGCTCAGGGTGCCGTGCCGGTACCGGCGGCCAGCTTCGCTGGGAGCGGTGAGCCCGAGGGTGCCCGGTTCCGGGACAGTGCGGGGTTCCGCCGGCGGTGCCGTCCGCCGGGCGAAGAGCAAGCTGTCCGGGCCGAGGTTCTGGGCCGTGACGTGAGCCTTGATCTTGGCGACGATCTGCTGGCTGAGCTTGAGCCGGCGGTACTCCTTGTCCTTGGGGTAGTGCTTGACCAGGAAGCGCTTGCCGTCCGGGTGGAACTCGCGGTTCAGCTCGATGACCTTGCGGCTCACCGTGAGCATCCGGGTGGCCAGGTCAAGATCCCGGACCCGGAGCTCGGTCAGCTCACCCCAGCGGAGCCCGCTCTCGATAGCCGTCTCGACCAGCAGCTGGGCGTCAGCGTCAGGTAAGGCGTCGTAGATCGCGCTGAACTGCTCCGGGGTGATGATCGTGCGCGGCGTGGCAGGCACCGTGGGGACTCGCACGCCCCGGCACGGGTGGATATAGGTCACCTGGTCGTTGAGCGCGGTCGTGAAGATGGAGTTCAGGATCGAGCTCTTGCAGTACTGGATCGTCCAGGCCGACCGGCCTTCGCGCTGCATCCTCGTGATCCACTGACGGATGTGCTCCGGGAAGATGTCAGCGATCCGCATCGGTCCAAGCTCCGGAATGACGTAGGCGCCCAGGTAGTACGTGTACTTCTCCCGTGTCGTCGGCTCCAGCACATGGTTGGGCAGCCATCGCTCCTCGACGTACGTGCGGAACGTCTGGCGCCCGCGGGCCGGGTCGCCCGACTCGCCCCCTGCTGTAGCTCCACCTCCGCCTTCTGCCACGCCCGGTTCGCGGCCTTCTCAGTGGCGAAGGTCCCCGCGGACCGGATCGAGCCGCGCCGGTCGACGTAGGTAGCGGTGTACCGCGTCTTGCCGTCCTTGCCGACCCGCTTCCTCGCGAACCCCATGGCAGCCGGACCCTCCTTGATTATTTGTCATTCATTTGTCATTGGACCCTGCGTCACCCCGCGTCACCCGGCAGCAGGTTCTGACATTCAGATTAGCCGTTTGACCTGGAGTTTAGCGGAGAATCCCCATGCTCGCTGAAATGAATGTGAATGTATAGACCGCCCTCTCAAGGCGGTAGCGCCGGTTCAAATCCGGTCGGGGCTACGAGTGAAGTACCAGGTCAAGGGCCTGATCGCCGGTAGCGGCGGTCGGGTTTCTTGATCGTTTGGTGTGTCCCGAACGCTGAAGGAGGGTCGATGTAGGAGATCTTGCGGATGCGGTGCTGTGCAGGAGATGGAGGATTGCTGGCCCTTCGGCGTCGCCCTGCGGGGGGAGGCGTCAAGCCACCCCGCGCTGCGTTGGCTGAAGACCGTCGTGGTGAGCGGCTGGGGAAAAGGCGCACGTGATGCGTCAGGCGGGGATCAGGAAGACGTGCCAGGACGTGTCCGGCTGCCTTGGGGACAAGGGGGCGGGGCGCAACGCTGTAAGCGTCGAGATCAAGACAGATGACATCGAAACCGTGGACTCAAATGATCTGCGGGATGAGCCTGGCGGGTGCCCGTTTACTGGCCAGGTGGTGTCCGGCGTAAAGGCGGCGTGAGCCTGATCTGCGGCTCTTGCATGGAACGGGAGAACGCGGGCGCTGATACGGCAGTCCCGGGCCAGGATGTGCGGCACGGGAGGCGAGAGGGAGCCCACCGGACGGGAGGACCCCGGAGGTGGTGAGTACCGACGCGGCGCGCGCGGGCGGACCGGCCCGTAGTAGCTGAGAAGTCCCTGCTGACTGGGTGTGGGGGCGGAGCCAAGGGGGAAAGCGCCGGGATGAACTGGTCTGGAGGAGGAGTGCAATTCCCCGGGGCTACCCGACTACGTGGTTCGTCCGTGGGATCTGACCTCGGCGAGCGGCATCCGCCGTGCGGGACCGGCAGGCATCGGCATCGTGAGCGGGCCGTCATGGCTCCCCCGGTACGCCTTCCCGGCATGTTCCAGCCGCAGCAGCCACGGATTCGCGCCGTCCCGCAGCCCGGCGACATATCTCACCTGCGCGCCCGGCGCCACGGCCCGCGCTGCCCGCGACAGCACATCACCTGGAGGGACGGGTACGAGCCGAGCATAGTTCCGCGCCGCGACAGCACGGATCCTCGATCAGCCACCTGGCGGGCAGGACGGAACGGAACGTCCTCGCCGCCGGACTTCCGCCGCCACCTACGCGCGCCGGCGTCCACAT
>Ga0116223_10002659_pt1 | contig 16671 bp, 10 predicted proteins | sample Sb_taG_3_FD_90092 | JGI IMG/M metagenome (GOLD analysis project Ga0116223, IMG submission 90092) | Peat soil microbial communities from Weissenstadt, Germany - Sb_50d_a_PC metaG | ecosystem: Environmental > Terrestrial > Soil > Wetlands > Peat | place: Germany: Weissenstadt | collected 2010-09-21 | reverse complement strand
CGGCAACAGTAGGTCTTGCTCCGGCAGGTAGTCTCGGTAGCCCTTTGGCATAAAACATTATGTACCGGTTCCGTTCCATTCATGCCTGCGAACTTGCGGTTTTATTCGGACAGGCTCCTAGCGCGCGAGCCAGTCCGACACGCTTTTGCATTCCTCCCGAGATTTCAGAGGGCATCTTGGCTGCGTGCTGCTCCATGCCGACGCTCGATAACAGCTCTCGCGCACGATCATGCCGCTCCACTGCGGAGAGACGTGTGTGTTGCGTCAAAGGGAACGCCACGTTATCTTCCACCGTCAGCGAGTCATACAAAGCCGCTTGCTGAAACAGAAATCCGACTCGTTTCCTGAGCTCATTCAGTGGACCGAGCGGGAGGTTCGCGATCTCCTGACCGCGGATGCGGATCAGCCCCGCGTCGGGCTGTTGGAGCCCGATCAGTAATTTCAACAACACGCTCTTGCCCGTGCCGCTCTGGCCCAAGACGGCCACTGTCTGGCCGCGCGAGACCGTCAGATCGATTCCGTTCAAGACCTTCTGGCAGCCGAAGGACTTGTATAGCCCCTGGACGAAAACCGGCGAATCAGGCTGGAGAAGTCCCATCAGGTCCTCACGAAAAGAACAAGTGAATCACGCGGACTAACACGACGTCCGCAAGAATGATCAATAACGAGGACAGCACCACCGAACTGGTGGCGGCTCGCCCAACACCTTCCGTGCCGCCGTGGGTGCGCATGCCCTGGAAACAGGCGACCACCCCGATAATCAGGCCAAATACCGCAGTTTTGAAGGTCGGCGGAAGAAAATCGCCGAAGGTGACCTCCTTGAATCCGTGGTTCAGGAAGAGCCGGAGCGAAATGGGTTCCGTCAGCGTAGTGGCCACCCAACCCATGAATATTCCACTGAAGTCGGCCGCCACGGTCAGCAACGGAAGCATGGCGACGCACGCCAACACGCGCGTCGCCACCAGAAACTTGTAGGGACTGACGGCCGAGGCTTCCATGGCGTCGATTTGCTCGGTGACCTTCATCGATCCCAGTTCCGCGCCGAAGCCGGCTCCTACGCGGCCGCTGAGGACCAGTCCAGTGATCGTGGGTCCGGTCTCCTTCAGCAGGGAAAATACGATCACAGCGGGAAGCATGGTTTTGCCGCCAAATCGCGATAGACTGTCGCGCGTTTGCAAGGACAGGACGACGCCGGTGGCGGCACCGGCCAGGGCCACCAACGGCAGCGACTTTGATCCCACTGCGTCCATCTGCCGGATGAACTCACGGACCTCATAGGGAGGGCTGAACATGGCGCGGAACAATCGGGCGCAGAAAGTGCCGAGTTCTCCAAACCACTCGAAAAACGACGCCAGCAGAGTTTCGGCGGCTCGCCCATCGTCGCTGCCGGCGCCCGGCCCCAAGCTTACTGGATGGAAGCGGGTTCGAATCATAACCACCTGCACTACCTGACCAACTTGCCGATCCCATACCAAACTGGTGATCGGTCCGGAGATCAATCAGTTAGCCCCTGATAGCGGAGATCGCGCAGCAATTCTTACCAACACGGTTCGACGGTTCTTACCGTGTAGTAACCGCGAAGCACCGCCGCAGACGCTGTTTGGCACGCGAAGTGCAACGCTCGTGCCGGTTCAGTAGATCCCGGAACAGGAGAATTTGGAAAGAATGATGGAATCGACGTGCGTATTCTCAGGACTGTCTCAGGCGTGGGGGAAGCTCCGGGAACTCCCTTCGAATGCGGCCGAGGAGTCTCTGATCGACAGTGCCTTGAGAGGGCGGCATAACGCGTTTGGGGATTTGGTGCAGCCCTACCTGACTTCGTTAACCCGGTTTGCCCGCAGCCGACTGGGTAGCGAGTCTGAAGCTGAAGACATTGTGCAGCAAGCGGTTCTGCAAGCGTTCCGCAACCTGCGGCAGTTCCGGCGCGAGGCCAGTTTCAAGACTTGGTTGAGCGCGATCGCCTCGAACGAAGTGACCCACTGGCGCAGGGGGCAAGCTGTCGTCCCCATCCGGCCCCTCCACGAGACATACGCCGCGAATCTGGCCGATCCGTCCAGTTCGCCCCATGCCCAGTGCCAGCAAAGAGAGGAAGCGGAGCGGTTGCGTCAAGCCATCGTCAGACTTCCTGAAAAGTACCGGCAGATGATCCAGATGCGAGATCTGCATGAGCTCAGCGTGGCGGAAACCGCCCGCTCCCTTTCGCTCACCGCCGCGACGGTCAAAACCCGGCATCACCGCGCCCGCAAGCTGCTGGTGCGCAACATGGCGGGCAAAGTTCCGAGGCTGGGCGGTTCTGGCACTCGGAATGCGGCGTAGCGGGCCTGAACTGCGAGCGGCGCGAGTCTCCCGGTTGAGAAGTGGTCCGGCGGTTTCTGGGAGGAGGCGACTTCCTTTGGCGCCCAAGTTATTGGGCGCCGGGAGGCTGGGAGCAGGAGCGGTTTGCAGATCGTTTAAGGAGAAGAATTTACACGCACCTGCAGAAAATGCATGTACGGACCGCGTAGGAGGGAGAACGTCTTGAGCGCGCATACGTCGCAGCAACAGAGTACCGTGGCCCCCAAGCCACGGAATCCCGCCAGCACGCCTAGCCGGGTAAAATGTGTATCGATGCAGTCCAACGCCCCGGGCCGCGTTTTGGTGATCGATGACGACCCGCGCGAGAGACACGATCTCGCCCGGATGGTCGCCGACCTGGGGTATCTTGCCGAAGCGGGGGCAGACGGAGAAGAAGCTCTCGAAAAACTGGGCACCGCGCCGGTGGACGCCATCGTCACCGATCTGATGATGCCGCGCATGAACGGTTTCCAGCTGCTGCGGCATTTACTGGAGCACGGAGATCTCACGCCGGCCGTAGTGCTGACGGGCTTCGGCAGCATCCGCGAGGCTTTGGCCATCGTTCACGATCTCCACGCGTTCTGGTTTCTGGAAAAGCCAGCGCAATGGGAGGCACTGGCGCCGCTGCTGGAGCGCGCGATCCGGCAGAAGCGGCTGATCGCGGAGACAGAGCGGCTGCAGCGTCAACTGAGCCGTGAAGGATATTTGGGAGACCTGACCGGCAGCTCCACGGCAATGCGCCACATTTTCTCGATGATTCAGCAGGTGGCTCCCACGTCGGCCTCGGTGCTGATCACCGGCGAAAGCGGAACGGGCAAGGAAAGAGTCGCGAACGCGATTCACCGCCTGAGTCCCCGAGCGGCCGGGCCCTTTGTGGCCGTCAACTGCGCGGCTCTGCCGGAAACGCTTATGGAGAGCGAGCTGTTCGGGCATGAAAAAGGAGCTTTCACGGGGGCCGCGATACGACAGGCGGGCTGCTTCGAACACGCCGATCACGGGACCGTATTTCTGGACGAGATCGCAGAGATGCCGATGCCCATGCAGGCCAAGCTGCTGCGATTTCTGGAAGACTCCAAGGTGCGGCGATTGGGGGGGAACCATGAAATCGCAGTGGACGTGCGGGTGCTGGCGGCCACCAATCGCGACGTGAGGGAAGCGGTGGAAAAGAAGCTCCTGCGCGAAGACCTGTATTACCGCCTGGATGTCTTCCATATCGACCTGCCACCGCTGCGTCACCGCAAGGAAGACATCCCGACGCTGGCAAACGCTCTGATTGACGCTCTGAACACGAAGAACGATTGCCGGGTCACCGATCTCGATCCGCCGGCTCTCGCGCTGCTGATGGATCATTCCTGGCCAGGCAACGTCAGGGAATTGCGGAACGTGCTGGAGCGGGCGGTGGTGATCGCCCGAGAGGGCACCGTATCGCCGAAACATTTTCCACCGGCCTTCCGCCTTCCTCAAGCGATGCCGGCCGTCAAACTGCCCAGCCCGAGTGGCCCGCCTCCGTTGGTGTTCGAGGCCGGAAGGCCGCTGCGCGAGTTGGAAGACGCCTACATCCACCTCATCCTGAAGCAGACGAATCAGAACCGGGCGCAGGCCGCGGAAATCCTGGGCATCAGCGTCCGTACGTTGTACAAACGGCTCGCTGAGTTTGCCGAGGCGGAGGCGAAGTCGCGGACGGAGGCCCTGACCGCCTCGCCCGCCGGCGCCGGCTGACGACATGGGCGAACAGCGTTTCCAAATCCTGGTGGTGGAGGATTCCGAGCCGGACGTGCTGCTGGTGCGGGAGGCTTTGGAGCGCGCCGGCCTGGAATCTGAAATCCAGGTCCTGGACGACGGGGAAAAAGCGGTCGATTTCATAGAACAGCTGGAGCGGGATAACACCGCTTCGCCTCCGCAACTGGTTCTGCTGGACCTGAACCTGCCGAGGATGACCGGCGGCCAAGTGCTGGAGCGACTGCGGCGGAGCGCGCCGTGCGGCCAGATTCCCGTGGTGATTCTCACTTCCTCGGATTCGCCAAAGGACAAGGCCGAGGCCAGTCAACTACGGGCAACCCGGTACTTCCGAAAACCGTCCAGACTGGAGGAATTCATGCGACTCGGCCAGGTCGTGCGGGATCTTCTTCTGGGGGAATCTTCACAGGCGTCAAGCGGGTCCGCGACATAGACACGCGGACACACTTGGGTTGTAGAAGAATTTGTCGGTTGCGGTGGCCGAGGGTGTTCGGACTTACGCCCAAGCGTTACCGGCCACCAAACACGCGGAGATTTGGTTTTAAGACTTTTGGATCGATGTGTTGCCTTACCGCAAAATTCTTTATGAAGAGGCGCCTCTTATTCCGCTCTTTAACGACAAGAACGACAGAATCGGCCGGTTTTCTGCCGCACCGGCAAGCGCATCATCGCGCCCATATTTCACAGTGATTTGGTTGCCCGGGACCAACCACTAGCGCGGCTCCGTACTCCGATGACCGAGCCCGAAACCCTTTTCCATTTCCAGTATGGGCCAGGATTCGGCGGGTGGGAGCCGGGGATTTCGCAAGTGCTTGAAGGAAAATGGAAATGAATTTATTGCGGGTTGTCACCGGACAGGAGATGACCCTCCCTCGGCGGCCGGCAGGGTGAACCAGAACGTGGCACCCTGCTCCGGCTGGGACTCGGCCCAGATGCGGCCGCCATGTTGTTCGAGTATCCTTTTGGCGAGCGCCAACCCGAGTCCGCTCCCGGGGTACCGCCTGCCGTTGAGCCGCTCGAACGGCTTAAAAATTTGCTCCCCGTAAACGGGTTTGAAACCCACTCCATTGTCTCGAACGGAGAACAACCATTCCGATTCCCTCCGGATCGCTCCCACGTGGATACGGGGAGCCGCTTCGCCGCGGAACTTGCACGCATTGTCGATCAGGCAGCGAAAGACCGCTGCCAACGATGAAAAATCGCCGGTGACGATGGGCAAGGGATCATGGGTCAGGACGGCTTCCGTGCTCTTTAATTCACCGGATAGTTGCCGCCGGGCTTCGGCCAAGGCCCTATGCAGGTCCGCTTCAGCCGGCTCAAGGTCTCGCAATTCACCGTAGAAATACTCGGCGATATCGCGGATCAGCAATTCCATTCGATCCACGCCATCAGAGATGAACCGCACGCAGCGGGCCTGACTCTCATCGGTCGAGTCTTTATGCATTTCGACCAGAAGTTCCGCGCTCGAACGGATCGCGCGAAGCGGCTCCCGTAAATCATGCACGGCAATGGTAAGGAATTCGCGAGCCGCCTCAGGGTCCCCGAGCCAGCCTGGCTTGGCGGCGTTATGTTCTTCGCTGCCCATCCGCTTTGAGTCACTATTGTAGTTGGAAACGGTTGCCGGGGTGCGTACTTCCGGCCACGGTGCGCCCGTAAACTCAGAGGCTCTGCAGTACCGCTCCGTTGCCGTCGCGGCCCGGACCGGGGTGCGAGCACTTCTGGAAACACTTGACGGCGGTGCGGCGTCATACTATGGGCTATCCTCATTATTTGATGTGCAGCGTTTCATGTGCGGCTTTATGCAGGGGGCACCGATGCGAGAGCCACGTTCGGGAGTCCGATATCGACTCTCCAAGCCGGTAAGGGCCGTTAAACTGCAAGAGCATCCCGGTAGCTCTCTGCGGAATCCAACCGAGACTCTGGTGGAGATCCCGGCCAACTCCGTTATCGAACTGGAGGGTGTTGCCGCTCCTTCCGTTCTCAGCAACGTGCTGTGGAAGGGCGAGGCATTCTCCGTCTTCTACGAAGACTTGGAGGACAACGGGCAGATCCTTGTCGATAGCGAGGTTGATCGCGAGGCTGGTAGCGAGGGGGACGCGGCCGACGGATGAGACCGTTTCACACCGACGCCGGTTAGGGATGCCGCGGCAGTGTGAAATAGAACGTGGAGCCCTCTTCGGGTTTGGACTCGACCCAGATGCGGCCGCCGTAACTCTCGACGATCCTTTGACAAATGGCGAGGCCGATACCGGTGCCCGGGAATTTGCTCCCGTGGAGCCGCTTGAAGATTCCGAAAACTTGATGGGTGTATTCCGGCTTGATGCCGATTCCGTTGTCGCGGATGGAGAACAGCCAGTCCGACGACTTGTGCCGGGCATCCACATGAACTCTGGGCGGCTCCTTGCGGCGGTACTTAATCGCGTTGCTGACCAGGTTTTGGAAGAGTTGAACCAACCGGATCTCGTGCGCCTGGACCGTGGGCAAGCCGTTCCAAGTGACCAGGGCGCCACTCTGCTCTACGGAAGCGTGAAGGTTGAACAGTACTTTGTCTAACACATCGGCGCAAGCCACGGGAGCCGCCGGGCCCTCGCCAGGGGACCCGACCTGCGAGTACGCCAGCAGATCCTTCAACAGCATCTCCATCCTCTGCGCTCCATCCACGACGAAGGAGATGTATTGATCCGCCTGTTGGCCGAGCCGGCCGCCATACTTCGCCAGCAGCATCTGGGCATACAGGGCCACCACTCTCAAGGGCTCTTGCAGGTCGTGGCTGGCGGCGTAGGCGAACTGATTCAGGTCGTCGTTGGACTGGCGCAAGGCTTCATTGGACGCGAGAAGCTCCGCGGTGCGCTCGGCCACGCGTTGCTCGAGTTTCACGTTCAGCTCACGAAGCTCGCGATCCTTGAGCTTGCGTTCGGTGACGTCGCGGATCGCGGATGTGACCAGCAGGCCCTCCTCGGTTTCGAGCGGGCTGAGGCTGATTTCAACCGGGAACTCCGAACCATCCCTGCGCACACCGTACAATTCGAGGCCGGTTCCCATCGGCCGGACCCGAGGTTCGCCGAAGAAACTGGCGCGGTGCCCCGCATGCCGCCCATGAAAACGAGCCGGAACCAGAATCTCAATCGGTTTGCCCAGTAATTGGTCCCGCGGATAGCCAAAGACTCTCTCGACTTGGGCGTTGACGAGAACGATGTTTCCGTCCTTGTCGACCACGGCCATGGCGTCCGGAGCGGCTTCGAGCAGGGACCGGAACTTTTGTTCAGCCTTGCTGAGAACGCCGGTCTGGTGCCGCAGAAGAGCTGCGTTGCGGCTCAGCTCCACGAACACGCTGACCTTGGACCGAAGGATTTCGGGCACGATGGGCTTGAAGAGAAAATCGACAGCACCGAGGTCATAGCCCCGGAACAAGTGCTCGTCGCTCTTGTAGCCGGTGAGGAACAAAATGGGAGTGTGACGCGAGCGCTTCCGGGACCGGATCAACTCCGCGGTCTGGAAGCCGTCCATGTCCGGCATCTTCACGTCCAGAAGAATGGCGGCAAAGTCGTCTTCCAGCAAATAACGCAGCGCTTCCGTGCCGGACTGGGCGAGCACCAGATCCTGGCCGAGCCCTTCGAGCGCAGCCTCGAGGGAGAAAAGGTTCTCCCTCGAATCGTCGACCAGGAGAATCTTCTCCCGATGTGACGGGCGCTGTCCGAAGATCGCTGACGTTTCAGGCCGCAAGGGAACTCCGACTACCGGTGAAATTATACTGCGGGAACCGCGATCTGCGACTGGTCGTGCGACGGGTCGCTGATCCACACACGAAGCACCGAGAAAAGCTGTTCCACATCGACCGGTTTGGTAATGTAATCAGAGGCGCCGGCTTCAATACATTTGGCTCGATCGCCCTTCATGGCCTTGGCTGTCAGTGCGACGATGGGTAGCGACCGGAACCGGGGGATTTGCCGAATGGCGCTCATCGCTTCATAGCCGTCCATCCCGGGCATCATGACATCCATGAGCACGAGGTCGATGTCCTGCCGGCTCTCCAGCAACTCAATTCCGGCGTGCCCGTTCTCGGCGTGGACCACGTTCAGATTGTGTTCCTCGAGCAGGCTGGTCAGAGCGAAGATGTTGCGCACATCATCGTCCACCACCAGGACCGTCTTGCCGAAGAGCGTGGGATCGGTCCGGCGCAGATGTTCCAAGATCCGGCACTGCTCGGCCGAAAGATCGGGTTCGGCGCGGTGGAGCAGCAGAACCGACTCGTCCAGGAGCCGCTCCAGGGAATTCGCGCGCTTCACCACGCCGGCTCGCGATAAACGGGCGAGGTCGTCTTCTTCCTCCGGAGTCAAGGCGCGCGTCGCCATCAGGATAACCGGAGGCACCTGCGGGGTCAGGTAGTTTTGGATTTCCTCCACGAATTGCAGCGGACCAATATCGTACAGATGCAGGTGGACAATGATTCCGTCCAGATACTGCTGCTTCACCACAGCCAACGCTTGGCCGCCGGTTTCCACTTCAAGGATTTCAATATCCGGCGCCTGCACCAGGCTGGTGATGGCTTCCCGTTCGGGATCCTCCCAGCACACCACCAGCAGTTTCTTTACTCGTGTCCGGGCGGATTGTTCGATCGCGTTGAAGGCCTCGGCCAGCGAATCCTTGGCGACGGCCTTTTCCAGGTAGGTCATCGCGCCGAGCGTGAGCCCGCGGCGACGGTTCTCGTCTCCAGAAATGATGTGGACCGGAATGTGACGCGTGGCGGGGTCGTGCTTCAAGCGATCCAGAATGGTCCATCCTGCGATATCGGGAAGGTTGATGTCCAGCGTGATCGCACGGGGCTTGAATTCACGAGCCAGGGACACAGCGCTGCTGCCGCGCAGGGCCACCAGCGCTTTCAGCTTGTAGTCGTGCGCGAGGTCGACCAAGATGCGGGCAAATGTGACGTCGTCTTCCACGATCAAGAGCACCGAGTCGCCCGGCTGGATGGAGTTGCGATCGTCATCGAGCACGATTTCTTCGACCAGTTCCTGGTTTTCCAACGGTGACGCGAGAATCAGATCGACCTCGCCGCTGGGCGCGGCGGCGGCCTGCTCCAGCATGATCGGGGTGATCTTCAGAGCCTCGCTCTTGGGCGCCTGGGCGGGCGTGACGTAGGTTTGCGGCAGATACAGAGTGAACGTGCTGCCCACGCCGGGTGCGCTCTGGAGGCGGATCTCGCCGCCGAGCAGCCGCGCCAGTTCGCGGCTGATGGAAAGCCCCAGTCCGGTGCCGCCGTATTTCCGGCTGGTGGTGCCGTCGGCCTGCTGGAACGCCTCGAATATGATCCTTTGCTTGTCGGCTTGAATGCCGATGCCGGTGTCCACGACGGTGAAGGCGATCGCAGATTTGGCGCGCGACAGGATCGGGTGCCCCATACTCCAACCGCTGGTGGCCCGGTCTATGGTGAGCCGGACCAACCCTTGTTCGGTGAACTTGAGAGCGTTGGACAGCAGATTCTTCAGCACCTGCTGGAGGCGTTTGGCGTCGGTATGCATGATCTCGCCGGTGAGCGCGCCACCCAGCTCGATGCCGAAATCCAGGCCCTTGCCGTCGGCCACGTGGCGGAAGGTCTTCGAGCAGTAATCCTGAATTTCGGTGAAGCGCACGCCGCCGACATCGACATCCATCTTTCCGGATTCGATCTTGCTCAGATCGAGGATGTCGCTGATGAGCGCCAGCAGGTCCGTTCCCGAGGTGTGGATGGTCTCGGCGAACTTGACCTGCTTGGCGGTGAGGTTCTTATCCGTGTTCTCCGAGAGCATGCGGGCCAGGATGAGGAGATTGTTGAGCGGCGTGCGAAGCTCGTGACTCATATTCGCGAGGAATTCGCTCTTGTACTTCGAGGTGAGTGCGAGCTGTTCGGCCTTTTCCTCGAGCGCTTTCTTGGCCTGCTCGACCTCCTGGTTCTTGGCCTCGACTTCAGTCTTCTGCTCGGCGAGCAGTTGGGCTTTCTCTTGGAGCTCAGCGTTGGTCTGTTGGAGTTGGAGCTGCTGGCTTTGCAATTCCTCGGCCAGCGCCTGGCTCTGCAGCAAGAGCTGTTCTGTCCGCATGGTCGCGGCGATGGTGTTAAGCACGATGCCGATGGATTGGGTGAGTTGGTCCAAAAACGCGAGGTGCACGTCGTTAAACTGCCCGAAGGAGGCCAGTTCGATGGCGGCTTTGACGTCCCCTTCGAACAGCACCGGCAGGACTACGATGCTGAGCGGCGCGGAACCGCCCAGGCTGGAGTTGATGCGGATGTAGTCGCCCGGCACATTCTTGACCAGGATGCGCTCTTTCTCCTGGGCGCATTGGCCGATCAGGCCTTGCCCGATCTTGAACTGCTTGGGGACGTTGTCACCGTCATCGGTCGCGTATCCGGTTAAGCGTGTGAGTACCGGCGTCTCGTCGATCGCGTCGGCCATGTAGAAGGTCCCGTGTTGGGCGCCGACCAGTGGCGTCAACTCCGAAAGCAGCAACTGCGCCACGGTGAGCAGGTCGCGCTGGCCCTGCATCATGCCGGTGAATTTCGCGATGTTGGTCTTGAGCCAATCTTGTTCGTTGTTCTTGCGGGTGGTGGCTGCGAGATTCAGAATCATCTCGTTGATGTTGTCCTTGAGCGCGGCCACTTCTCCCATGGCTTCTACTGCGATTGATCGGGTCAAGTCGCCCTTGGTGACGGCTGTCGCCACTTCGGCGATGGCACGGACCTGGTTGGTGAGGTTGGCGGCGAGCTGGTTGACGTTGTCGGTGAGATCGCGCCAGATTCCGGCGGCACCGGGCACGCGGGCCTGGCCGCCTAGCTTGCCCTCGATGCCGACTTCGCGCGCTACGGTTGTCACCTGGTCGGCGAAGGTGGCCAAGGTGTCGATCATTCCGTTGATGGTGTCGGCCAGCTCGGCGATCTCGCCACGAGTCTCTAAGATGAGCTTGCGTTTTAGGTCGCCGTTGGCCACTGCCGTGACCACTTTCGCGATGCCGCGGACCTGGGTGGTCAAATTCGCGGCCATGAAGTTCACGTTGTCGGTCAAATCCTTCCACGTGCCGGCCACGCCTTTCACCTCGGCTTGGCCGCCCAGCTTGCCGTCGGTACCCACCTCGCGCGCCACGCGGGTGACCTCGCTGGCGAAGGAATTGAGTTGGTCCACCATGGTGTTGATAGTGTTCTTCAGCTCCAGAATTTCGCCGCGCACGTCGACGGTGATCTTGCGCGAAAGGTCGCCATTGGCCACCGCGGTGGTTACTTGAGCGATATTGCGAACCTGCGCGGTGAGATTCTCCGCCATGGAGTTCACGCTATCGGTGAGATCCTTCCACGTTCCGGCAACGCCCCGCACGTCCGCCTGGCCGCCGAGCTTGCCCTCGGTTCCCACTTCGCGGGCCACGCGGGTCACTTCCGAGGCGAACGAGCTGAGCTGATCCACCATGGTGTTGATGGTGTTCTTCAGCTCGCGAATCTCTCCGCGTGCGTCGACGGTGATCTTGGTGGAGAGATCGCCCTTGGCGACGGCTGTGGTCACGCCCGCGATGTTGCGAACCTGATTGGTCAGGTTGCCGGCCATGAAGTTTACGTTGTCGGTAAGATCTTTCCAAGTGCCGGCCACACCCTTCACGTCGGCCTGGCCGCCGAGCTTACCTTCAGTGCCGACTTCGCGCGCCACGCGGGTCACCTCCGAGGCAAACGAGCTGAGCTGATCCACCATGGTGTTGATCGTATTCTTCAGTTCGAGGATTTCTCCTCGGGCATCTACTGTGATCTTGGTGGTCAAGTCGCCGCGCGCTACCGCCGTGGTAACACCCGCGATGTTGCGGACCTGGTTGGTGAGGTTGCTCGCCATGTAGTTAACGCTGTCCGTCAAATCCTTCCACGTACCGGCCACGCCGCGCACATCGGCCTGGCCGCCGAGCTTGCCTTCGGTGCCTACCTCGCGGGCCACGCGCGTGACTTCGCTGGCGAACGCGTTGAGCTGGTCCACCATGGTGTTGATGGTGTTCTTCAATTCCAGAATTTCACCGCGTGCGTCTACTGTGATCTTGGTCGAGAGGTCGCCTTTCGCGACGGCTGTGGTCACGCCGGCGATGTTGCGGACCTGGTTGGTCAAGTTGCCGGCCATGAAGTTCACGCTCTCCGTGAGATCCTTCCACACGCCGCCTACGCCTTTGACTTCGGCTTGGCCGCCGAGCTTGCCTTCGGTGCCGACCTCGCGCGCCACGCGCGTGACTTCTCCGGCGAACGCGTTGAGCTGGTCGACCATGGTGTTGATGGTGTTCTTCAGTTCGAGGATTTCGCCGCGCACATCCACCGTGATCTTGCGGGACAAGTCGCCGGTGGCGACTGCGGTGGTCACTTCGGCGATGTTGCGGACCTGACTGGTCAGGTTGCTCGCCATGGAGTTGACGCTGTCGGTCAAGTCCTTCCATGTGCCCGCTACGCCGTGCACATCCGCCTGGCCGCCCAGCTTGCCCTCGGTACCGACTTCGCGGGCCACGCGCGTGACTTCGCTGGCGAACGCGTTGAGCTGGTCCACCATGGTGTTGATGGTGTTCTTCAACTCCAGGATTTCGCCGCGAGCGTCTACTGTGATCTTGGTCGATAGATCGCCCTTCGCCACGGCCGTGGTGACGCCGGCGATGTTGCGGACCTGATTGGTCAGGTTGCCGGCCATGAAGTTCACGCTCTCGGTGAGATCCTTCCACACGCCGCCCACGCCTTTGACTTCGGCCTGGCCACCGAGCCTACCTTCGGTGCCGACCTCGCGCGCGACGCGGGTGACTTCTCCGGCGAACGCGTTGAGCTGGTCCACCATGGTGTTGATGGTGTTCTTGAGCTCCAGAATTTCGCCGCGCACGTCTACGGTGATTTTGCGGGAAAGGTCGCCCGTGGCGACTGCGGTGGTCACCTCCGCAATGTTGCGGACTTGGGCCGTAAGATTGCCAGCCATCGAATTGACCGAGTCGGTCAGATCCTTCCAAACGCCGCCCACGCCTTTTACCTGCGCCTGGCCACCGAGCTTGCCGTCGGTTCCGACCTCGCGGGCTACACGCGTCACCTCGCTGGCGAACGAATTGAGCTGGTCCACCATCGTGTTGATGGTGTTTTTCAGCTCCAGGATTTCGCCGCGCACGTCCACCGTGATTTTGGTCGATAGATCGCCTTTGGCTACGGCAGTGGTGACTCCGGCGATGTTACGGACCTGGTTCGTCAGGTTGCCGGCCATCGAATTGACCGAGTCGGTCAAGTCCTTCCATACGCCGCCCACGCCTTTCACTTGCGCCTGGCCGCCGAGCTTGCCTTCGGTGCCTACTTCTCGGGCCACGCGCGTTACTTCGGCGGCGAACGAGTTGAGCTGGTCCACCATGGTGTTGACGGTGTTCTTCAGCTCCAGAATTTCGCCGCGCGCGTCGACGGTGATCTTGGTCGACAAATCGCCCTTCGCCACCGCGGTGGTGACGCCGGCGATGTTGCGGACCTGGTTGGTCAGGTTGCCGGCCATCGAATTCACGCTCTCGGTAAGATCGCGCCATGTGCCGGCGACGCCTTCCACCTTGGCTTGTCCGCCGAGCTTACCTTCGGTGCCCACTTCGCGCGCTACGCGCGTGACTTCGGAAGCGAACGAGCTGAGTTGGTCCACCATGGTGTTGATGGTGTTCTTGAGTTCCAGGATTTCGCCGCGGACAGCTACGGTGATCTTGCGCGATAGATCGCCCTTGGCCACAGCCGTAGTCACTTCCGCAATGTTGCGAACCTGCGCGGTGAGGTTCCCGGCCATGGAATTTACCGAGTCGGTGAGGTCCTTCCAGGTGCCGGCCACGCCCGGCACATCCGCCTCGCCTCCAAGGAGGCCCTCAGTGCCCACTTCGCGAGCCACGCGAGTGACCTCCGCGGCGAACGAGCTGAGCTGATCCACCATGGTGTTGATGGTGTTCTTCAATTGCAAGATCTCACCCCGAGCGTCCACTGTGATCCGGGTCGAAAGATCGCCCTTCGCCACGGCGGTGGTCACTTCGGCGATGTTGCGAACCTGGTTGGTCAGGTTGCCGGCCATCGAGTTAACCGAATCGGTAAGATCCTTCCACACACCGGCCACTCCTCGCACTTCCGCCTGGCCGCCCAGCCTGCCTTCCGTGCCGACTTCGCGGGCCACGCGGGTTACTTCGGCGGCGAATGAGCTGAGCTGATCCACCATAGTGTTGATCGTGTTCTTGAGTTCGAGAATCTCGCCGCGCGCATCGACTGTGATTTTGGTGGTCAAGTCGCCTTTGGCCACCGCGGTGGTCACGCCGGCGATGTTGCGGACCTGATTGGTCAGGTTGCTGGCCATCGAGTTGACGCTCTCGGTGAGGTCCTTCCACGTGCCTGCGACGCCCGTCACCACAGCCTGGCCGCCCAGCTTGCCTTCCGTGCCGACCTCGCGAGCGACGCGGGTGGCTTCCGAGGCGAAGGAGTTGAGCTGATCCACCATGGTGTTGACCACGCGCGCTGTGTGCAGGAATTCGCCGCGCAACGGCCGCCCGTCCACTTCGAGCGACATGGTTTGGGAAAGGTCCCCTTTGGCCACGGCGCCGATGACGCGCGCCACCTCGGTCGAGGGTTGGACCAGGTCGCCGATCAGGCTATTGACCGCATCCACGCATTGGGCCCAGGCTCCACTAGCGGAACCCATGGATGCGCGATGCGTGATCTTGCCTTCCTTGCCCACGACCCGGCTGATGCGTTCGAACTCGCTGACCATCTGCTGATTGAGGTCCAGAATTTCGTTGAGGGCGTCGGCGATCTTGCCCTCCATCCCAGTCCGGTCCACCGGCATGCGAGCGTTGAAATTCCCTCTTCTAAAGGCGATCAGCGTCTTCAGCAGGACGTTGGCGTCGTTGGTCTTTGCGCCATTCTTTGCGCCGTTGTGGGCGAGCAGTTCGGTTCTCATTCGAGCCTCCAAGGCAGGATGATCCATGCGGGCAGACTTCGACCGCTGAACTCGGATTAGAGGGATTTCGGGCAGAAAGGTTACAAGAATTCTTCTGGAGCCAGGAGTAGATATAAGTAGCTTATAATGCAGCCACTTGGCGATGCGCGCAGTCCGAACAGCTTCCGCTTATGCTGTCGAGATCCAGCCGATGCCTCCCGCTGCTCCACATAGAGCAGACGCAGGTTTTCGCTATCGTCTTCGGTCTCTGATACGACGCGCCCGCGCCTGTCGAACACTTCGAGCAATCGCATGCCGACGCTGGCCAAGCGTTTCAGCGCCGCGACCGAAACTCGCCATGTTTTTTGTAGACGATAAGTATGTAAGCCGTCTAACAAAGTGGCCCGCTCGGGCCACGTGAGGAACTCGTCGCGTTGTCCCGAAGTCTCATTCTGGGAAGTTTGGGCCGCACATCAGGCAGTTGTGGGGCTGGAGCGTTACGCCTGTTGCGAACATTCCCGAGGGTTTGCAAATTGAGGGACCATCTACGGACCCCGCAGCAGGCATCAGACTGAACCGCGCATCGCGCGATGCGTGTTACTCAGTGACGGCCCACCGCCTACTGGGGGCCTTTAGAAAATGGTGAACCGTAGCCCGTCCACGTGTGTGCCATCGCCGAGCGCGACCGGAGTTGCTTCGCTTGCGGCCTGCGTGCCTGGGTAATAGGTCGGGTGCGCGCGCGATGGCCCCTGCGCGTCGGGCCAAAAGACCAGCCGGTAAAGGCCGGGCCATAGCCTACTGATCTCGAAGTGGCCGTTGTTGACGTGTCCTCCAACCGGAGCGGCGTTCAGCTTCTCCGGGCCCTCGTACTCAGCGAAAACGGACCCGGACACCGGTTGTCCATCGCCGCGACCAACGGTTCCGCTAATGCGCCCGTCGTAAAAGACTTCGAAATTCAGTGGGCAAGTGTCGCCCAGCCCGGCGTTCGCCCCGACATGATCCGCAGTACCGTTCCATAACGCCAACCGCCCCGCGGGCGGCTGAACACGCACTTGGTACCGTCCCGCAGGCAGACCTCGGAATGCGTAGGAGCCGTCGTCCGCGGTCTGCGTTCGAAAGTCCTCGCGTTCCGACTGCGCCGTCACCGTCAGGTCCGGCACGGGTTCAACCTGCTCCCAGCCTTTTTCGCTGGAATCGGCCGGGTGCGTGCCCGCAAATCCAAATAGATCGGGGAGCGCGGTTCCATCCCGAAGGGCTCGAAGCTGCTGGATGGTCGTCACTGCCATTCTCGCAGGCCGGGTCCCGGTACACTTATTAACCGTAAGGTTTCCTTGGAACTCGTTGGCGAAGACAAGGTATTCGTGACCGACCTCGAACGGATATGCACAATCGCTGGTGTCCGTTTGGACGACAACGGAATGAGTCGCATTGTCCCGAAACCGTTCGGAGACGCTCAACGTGATCCTGACGATTGGCGCCGGTGGCAGCGCCGTGTTGGAGCGGCGCGTCTGGCGGTTGCCGAAATCCCCGTTTGAAGCCCGTCCAGGAGGAAGTGTTCCGTTCTGGACGAGTTGATTGTGCCCCAGGGGTAGTTGAAGGTTGGTGAGCGGCTGAGTTCATCTTACGCTACTTTCTCCTTCTTGGAGGTTTGGATTTTTCGACCCAGGATGGTGGCCAGGGCCCACAGGTTGGCGTG
>Ga0116223_10002656_pt1 | contig 16696 bp, 10 predicted proteins | sample Sb_taG_3_FD_90092 | JGI IMG/M metagenome (GOLD analysis project Ga0116223, IMG submission 90092) | Peat soil microbial communities from Weissenstadt, Germany - Sb_50d_a_PC metaG | ecosystem: Environmental > Terrestrial > Soil > Wetlands > Peat | place: Germany: Weissenstadt | collected 2010-09-21 | reverse complement strand
GTGGTGCCGACTGTGTTCACAAGCTGCGCGGGATGTTTGCCTTCGCAGTGTACGACGAGCGTCGCCGTTGCTTGCTGCTGGCCCGCGACCGCCTCGGAATTAAGCCTGTGCACTACGCTTTTGGGAAAGGCCGGCTGCTGTTCGGGTCGGAGATCAAGGCGATTCTTGCCGCCGCCCCGGAACTCGCCGTGATCGACCAGGCCGCTTTGCGCCAATACATGTATTTCGGCTACGTGCCCGATCCGGCCACAGGCTTCGCAGGGATCCGCAAACTCCCTCCCGGCAATCTTCTCGAATTCGCGGACGGCCAGGTCAGGGTTCGACAATATTGGGACCTCCCGCCTTACAACACCCATCATCCGAAGAACGAAGCTGAGTGTTTGGAGGAACTCGAACACCGGTTGACAGAAGCTGTGAGAAGTCATCTGGTCGCTGATGTTCCGCTCGGTGCCTTCCTCAGCGGAGGCACAGATTCTTCCACGGTCGTCGCCCTCATTGCACAGGCCAGTTCCCGGCCAGTCAAGACGTTTTCGGTTGGATTCAGGCAGGCCGACTTCAATGAGGCGCATTACGCGCGGCTGGTCGCAGAGCGGTTCGGCACCGAGCACCACGAACTGATACTTGAGCCGGACATCGTGCAGACGCTCGACTCTCTGTCGCACTCGCTGGAAGAACCATTTGGCGATTCCTCGATGCTGCCGACGTATTTCGTTTCCTGCTTCGCTCGACAGCACGTGACTGTGGCATTGTCCGGTGATGGCGGAGATGAAGTGTTCGCCGGCTACGACCGCTACGATGTGGTTCACCAACAAAGAAATTGGATTCCATCGTGGGCTGGACAGCTTTATCGCGAGCACGTGCATCCGCGGCTGCCGTACGGTTTCCGGGGACGAAATCTTGCCTACAGCATGTCTCTGCCTTGGCAGGAGCGCTACCTGGAGGGAATCTCGCTAAAGCCTATAGATCGAGAGCTCGATCTTTTGTCCGCCGACTTCTGGCAGAGCACTGCTGATCCGTTCCACGCCATGCGCGAATATCTGGACAAAGCTCAGGCGCAGGACGCCCTCAGCCGAATGCTTTACCTGGATAGCAAGACTTATCTTCCGGGCGACATCCTCACCAAAGTGGATCGCATGAGCATGGCAACGTCGCTGGAAGTGCGCGTCCCTCTGCTGGACCACGTCTTTCTGGAGTGGGCCACGGGTCTGGCGGTCGAGTGGAAGATGCGTGGGCGCAAGCAGAAGTACATCCTGCGAAGACTGGCAGAGAAACTCGGAGTGCCCAGGCAAGCGTTGGATCGCCCGAAAAAAGGATTCGCCCTGCCGCTGCGTCATTGGATGAAACATGAACTCAAGGAATTCATCCTGTCGATCCTGCTGGACGCTCGCACTTTGCAACGCGGCTACTTCAACCGCAAAGCCGTAGGGATATTGCTGGACGAGCACTTCCGCGGACGACGTGATCATTCTCATTTCATCTGGCGAATTCTGATGCTGGAATTGTGGCACCGGAACTTTCTCGAAAACCTTCGCGCCGCTGATCTCGAATCGCAAGCAGTTCCCGTTGGCCCGCTGCGAGGGAGCGGATGACCCTAGGCGACCTGGAGGGCGGCGTCGCACCGGATCTCGCCCAGGAAACTCGCCCTGGTATCTTCCTAATGTCCAACAGCTTTGAAACTGGCGGCAGCGAGCGCCAGTTCGCAGCCCTTGCCCACGTGCTGGATCAAGCACGCTTTCGGCTGCATTTGGGCTGTATCCGGCGCTCCGGGCCTTTTCTGGACGGCTTGGGTGAGGTTCCCGAGTTTCGTCTGGGCGGAAACTTGTACGGCCTGCAGTCGTGGAGAACACGCCGCTGGCTCGGGTCCCATCTTCGCCGGCATCACATCGACGTTGCGCACGCTTTCGATTTCTACACCAATCTCACGTTGATTCCTGCCGCGCGAATGGCGAGAGTTTCGGTCGTGGTCGGAAGCCTGCGGCAGCTTGGAGACCTGCTTGGCCGTCCAAAAGCCTACGCGCAATTGGCGATGCTGCGGTGGTGCGATGCCGTAGTTTGCAACTCGCGTGCAGCCGCTGACCGGTTTTTGGAGCATGGTTTCCCGGGACGCAAGCTGGTCGTGATCCGCAATGGCCTCTCGCCCTCGGCCTTTGCCGCAACTGCGCTGGCCGTGCCGAGAGCCGATAACATTCTCCGCATCGGCATGATCGCTCGAATGAATGAGCGCGCGAAGAATCACGGGCTGTTTCTTCGTGCGGCTGCGCGGCTGCTGTCAAAGTTGCCCAATGTAGAGATTTTGATCGTGGGGGATGGCCCGCTGCGTTCAGGGCTTGAGCGCGAGGCCCAAGCTTTGGGTTTGGGCGGCCAGATCAGCTTCCTCGGTGAACGGCAGGACATTCCGGGAATTCTGGCTTCCATGGATATTTCGGTTGTGCCGTCGGCCTCCGAAAGTCTTTCGAATATCATTCTCGAATCCATGGCCGCGGGCGTGCCGGTGATCGCCAGCAATGTGGGAGGAAATGCAGAGCTGGTCACCCGGGAAACCGGAATATTGGTCGCACCAGACGACGAGCGTGCTCTGGCCGGCGCGATGGAGCAACTTCTCCGGAACTGCGCATTGCGGAGAGAAATGGGACAAGCTGCGCGCACCGTAGCGAAAAGGAATTTTACTCTCGACGAAATGCGCAGGCGTCACGAGGAACTCTACACGCATTTGTTGGCAGAAAAGAGCTGGCGATCAAATGCACATCTGTCTTCTGCCTCAACCAAAGCCAGCAAGCTTCGTGTAGCCGTGATTGCGCCTTCTCCGCATTACGTAGGCGGCCAATCGGTGCAGGCCGAATTGCTCTTGCGTTTCTGGCAGAACGACCCGGAAGTCGAAGCCCACTTCATTCCCATCGATCCGCCGTGGCCCACGGGTCTCGGTTGGGTCGAGCGCATCCCATTTCTGCGAACGCTCGTGCGTACGCCCGTTTATCTAGCTGCTCTACAGCGGGGTTTGCAGGATGCCGATATTGCCCATATCTTTTCAGCTTCGTACTGGTCGTTCGTGCTCGCACCGGTACCCGCGTGGCTGATAGCCCGACGTGCCGGGACAAGAACCTTGATTCATTATCACAGCGGTGAGGCTCAGGATCATCTCCGCAAATCACGGGCCGCGCGGTGGATTCTCAACCAGGCGGACCGGCTGGTGGTGCCTTCCGAATATCTTGAGGGCACTCTCAAGGAATTCAAGTTAGAGGCGGAAGCTGTTCCTAACCTTGTTGACTTGAGTCAGTTTCGCTTTCGGGATCGCAAGAGCCTGCAACCGCGTCTGCTTTGTACACGCGGGTTTCATCCCTATTACGGTGTGGATGCCCTGGCCCGTGCGTTTGCTGAAGTCCAGAGAAGTTTTCCTGAAGCGAAGCTCGAGTTGGTGGGGAAGGGCCGCACGGAAGCACAAATCCGTGACCTTGTGCGCACACTGAATTTGCCCGGTGTGACTTTTGCCGGTGCCATCCCATGGCAGGAAATTGCGCGCTTCTACAACGCGAGCGATATCTTTATCAATGCGTCCTGGCTGGATAACCTGCCAGTTTCCATCCTGGAGGCGTTTGCCTCCGGACTGCCTGTGGTGACCACAGCCCCACCGGGCATTCGCGATCTGGTCGAACACGAACGCACCGGCCTGCTGTCAAAACCGGGCGACCAGTCAGCGCTGGCGGAGAACGTCATACGCTTGCTCAAAGAACCTGAACTGGGACGACGACTGGCCCGCAACGCATATGAAGAGGTCCAGCTCTACACCTGGCCCGCGGTAAGGGAAAAGTGGATGAAGATATACCGCTCGCTGCAACAGGAAGGTGAGCATACTGGCGAGCGAGTGCGCACACTCGTAGGCTGAGTCTAGCGCGCCGAGGGCGTCAGCTTCCCCTCGGTTCCGCTCCTCTGATATCGTGAGCCTCGCCCTCGAGGCAGACACGGTGCCACAACTCCAAAGTTAACAGCCGCCAAATTCGGTCGGAGTGGTCGCGATAGCCGTGTCGGTGTTCGCGAAAAAGCTGCTCCACATTCGAACGCCGGAACAATCCGCGCTCCATACTGCGACCATCCAGCAGCATCTTTTCAACAAAGTTGAGTTGCGGGCCTGACAGCCACTCCCGCCATGGTGTCGGAAACCCCAGCTTACGCCGATGGAGAACCGATCGTGGAAGCAGGTTCGCCATCGCTTCCTTGAGCACTTGCTTGCCCGCGAGGCCGCGTATCTGAACCGACCGAGGAATCGTCAACGCGAACTCGACCAACTCATGATCAAGAAACGGAACGCGGCTTTCAACCGATGCGGCCATGCTCATGTTGTCCTGCTTCATGAGCAGCTCAACAAGATAAGTCTTCAGATCGGTGTAGAGGAGCCGTTGGAGCAAATCGCCGGCAGAGTGTTCCCAATAGTTGCGGACATTGCCGTACGCTGCGCCTGAATTCAATTCCTGGCAGAGTTCATCACTCAGCAGCGTTGCTTGATCGCTCGCCGTGAACGCGGAAAAGAAGTTGTCAAAATAAAAATCTTCCCACGAAGCACCATCACGAGCCAGGAAGGTATGGGACAATTTGCGCCGCAGGTTGGCCCCAAACGAATGCGAAGTCAGGATGAGCTCCCGCAGAGCGTGCCGCAAAAAGCCTGGAGCCATGCGTCGGTAGTATTGGTCCAGCGCAGCGTTTTTCACTGTGAAGGCGTAGCGAGTGTAGCCCGCCAAAGTTTCGTCGGCGCCTTCACCGGTTAAAACGACTTTGACGTATTGTTTCGCCAGCCGGGCAACGAAGTAAAGCGAGACGCTCGACGGCCAAACGATGGGTTCATCCTCGTGCCAGGTCAGCATGGGCAGCGCATCGAAGAAGTCCTGGCAGGAGAGCACGACTTCGTGATGATGGGAATTCAAATGTTGAGCGGCGACGCGAGCAAAAGGCAATTCACTGTGGGTCGCTTCTTCGTAGCCGACCGAAAAAGTGTCCACAGGCGCTGCGCGATGCTTGGTTGCCAGTGCGGCTACCGCGCTGGAATCGATTCCTCCGCTAAGAAAGACTCCTAGCGGCACGTCGCTCATCAGGTGACTGGAGACTGCACCCTCCAACAATTCGCGGTATCTCTCGACGTAGTAAGGTGCGGGATGGCTGACGTGATCATTGGCGGTGGAGAGCTCCCAATATTGTTCAATTGCTACCTGACCACTGGCATCGACCTCCAGCGTGTGGCCCGGCATCAGTTTGCGAATCCCGGCGTAGAAGGTCTCCGGTCCCGACAGATAGCCGAACGCGAGATATTCCGGCAGAACCGTCTGCTGAAACTCAGGTCGAACCGCAGGATGGGCGAGCAGAGTCTTGATCTCCGAGCCGAACAGAAACCGCTCGGGAGTCAAACAATAGTAGAAAGGCTTGATGCCAAAGCGGTCTCGCGCGGCGAAAAACCGTTCTTTGCGAGTGTCCCAGAGTGCGAACGCAAACATACCCCTAAGGTGCTGCACGCAATCCTTGCCGTACTCTTCATATAAATGGACAATGGTTTCGGTGTCGCTGCGAGTCGTGTAACGATGACCATGGCTTTCCAGTTGTTCGCGCAGGGCCGCGTGATTGTAGATTTCGCCGTTGAAAACGATCCAGAGAGTACCGTCTTCATTGCTGATGGGCTGATGTCCGGTGGTCAGGTCAATAATACTGAGGCGCTGCAGTGCCAGTCCGGCACGGCCCTCGCAGTAGATTCCACGATCATCCGGGCCGCGGTGGACCATGGCCGCGCCCATGCGCTGGAGGATCTCCGGATCTACGCGCACACCGCTTCGGAATTCGACCACGCCTGCAATTCCACACATGATTTCGTTTGCCGGCTTCCGGCGCCACTACAAAAGCAACTGCCCTGACTCAAGCGCATCTGGCAAAAAAGACCAGGCTGCGTTGGGGTCAGACGAAAAGATTTCTTCGCCGCTGTCCTTTCTTCTCCATTCAAACCGATCAATGATTCCAGGATGCTCGAAGATGTTTTTCTCGCCCAGCTTTACAAAACTGCTTTTGCAAGCGATCAACTGCCTTACTTGGCCGTGTTCGGCGCTGAAGAACAGGAACTTTGCGTTGCTCCCCCAGGGGCCGAGACTCCAGCTCCGCTGATTGGCATCGGCGAAGATCATCAGATGGATGCGCCCCGAATCCTGGTATTGATATGCGCGAACAGGATCTTCGGCGCCTACCGCGATAAAACTTCCCGGTTGCCGCGAAGAATTAGCGGAAGGAACTAATAACGTTGCCTGCTCTGCCGGCAGGCGCACACGAGCACTTGAGCGCATCACCACTGCATCCTCTTTTTTTCCGTATACCGGAGAGACCTGCCCCGAGCTCAACTCACTGCTCCAGCCGGCGTTCTTCGCCGGCAGAAGCGCTAGGCGAAGTTCCGTCAGCGGCTGGTCTCTTTCAGAAGGAAACTGCGCTCGAGCGAGGAATCCATCGGATGCCTTGACGAGTTCCAAGTCCGGAGCGAAATGCCAAAGTACTTCGACGTCATGTAATTCTCGGCCTTCAACCTCATCGCGTACCAGCCAAAAACTGCCGTGAAGATGGAAAACTGAACGCCGGTGCACAACGGGATCGGGAAGCCGGCAATATCCGTCGTGGCTGCCGCTGAAGAAGCTAAAGATCTTGCCTGCCAGCCACGTTTCCACCTGGGAGGCTGGGAACGATTGCCACCCAAACGGCCCGCCCGGTACCGCTTGATCGAGGCCGTCCACGCGCAACGTGTTGTGTGCTGCGGTTCCGCGGAAAAGATCGCGGTCGTTACCCGGCCCCACGTAACAGAATGTGCCGGGATCAATCAACCACTGCTGCCCGGAAAACGAAACGGTCAAGCGGAGTGCGTCCGCGTGGGCATGTCCGTTCCGAGTTCCTCGACCGCCGGCGTGCATAGCCAGCTGCTCCGGACGCACCTCAGAACTGGCCATCACGTAGATCCCGCCTGAGCCGAATGCGGCGGGCTCACATTTCGATTCGGAGACGGCTTTCTGCACCAGGCTCAAGGCTCGCTCCCCGAGCAGCCACACCGATTCCTCGGTCAGGCCTGCAGCAGACTTTAGGTCATCGCGTCCAAAAAGAACCGCGCCGATTGCCAATGGGTCTCGAAGATGCTCACTGAGATTACGCCGCGGATTGAAGACGCGGCCGCCGTCGTCATCTCCGAAGCCGGCAGGAGAACCGGCCTGCGAAACTGCTCGCACCACATCCAGCATTTTGTTCAGAGTCGCATCCATGCCGCCGGGTCCGGAGATTCCATTGCTCTCCGCCAGCAGCCGCGCGTGCAGAAATAAATCAAGCGCATAAACGTGATAGTACAGGGACGGCTCGAAATAAACGCCGTCAGGATGCACTTGCCGTTCCGCTTCTCGCAACAGGATTCTCCATCCCTCGTCCAGCCAGCGTTGGGCAGCGTCAATCTGCGGACAGAGAGTGCCGGTGAAGAATAGCGCTGCAGCTTCTCCCAGCAGGTGGGTGTTCGGCGAGAAATAACTGGAAAGATACCGCTCGATGTGCCGCCCATTCACGGCGAAAACGCGCAAGCAATCTTGCTCAAAGTTCGCCGGCAGGGACCGGCAATCCGCGAGCAAGGCACGCACCCACAGCCATGACAGGCTGCGGAACGCTACTTCCAGGCTGCTCGCCCAATTCACTCCCAACGGATATGGGTTCGCACGCTGCCAGCTATACCACTGATCGACCAATTCGGTTACATATTTTTCTTCTCGGGTGAAACACCAGGCCTTCGCCAGCACCACGAGATGCTGATGGCGATTCAGTTCCCAGATGATTTTGTGGTCGCCGACCTCAGCGAAGTCCAGGAAATGGATTTTGTACCACGGCTTAAGTGGCGCACGCTTGCCGTGGACGGCGTCCAGGTGCCAGTCAATGTTCAGGCCGTAATCCAGGGCTTCGTATCCCAGGAGGCGAAAACGGTGACTGCAGATTTCGTCGGCTTCGGCAACGGCCGTGTCTACTTCCGCGCTCAAGTGCTGCCGGAGAATTCGGACACGGGACGCCAACTCGTCTATCGCGAAAAAAAACTTTCCTGTCGAGGGACGAGTGCGGATGAGTCCGTTCCGCATCGGCTCAAGTCCAGCATGATATTTCATCAGATCCAAACGCTTGCTGAACTCCTGCCTGGCCCGGACCTGCAGCTCCTGCCGGCTCATGCCGGCTATCCGAGACAAGGCTCTGCGCCACTTGGAGGCCACGCCATGATCGTATCGTTAATCTCTGCGCCGTCACAAACTTGGTCGCTTGCGCCTCTTGACTGTCGATGTTCGCGCCTCGCAAGGACGTTTGTGGTCCCGGCCAGCCACTACAATATGTCCTGTGAAACCGCCGGTATTCATCGTGGGTTGTCCGCGGTCGGGAACCAGCTACCTGTACCACCTGCTGCTCTCGGCCGGCGGCTTTGCCGAGTACCGCACCCAGATGAATGTGTTCGATGTCCTCGAGCCGATTTACGGCGACCTCGGTGTCCTCAGTAACAAGCGCCGAATGATGCGAGACTGGCTGCGCAGCAAGGCTTTTCATGTCTCAGGTTTGGATGCAACGGACATCGAAGCCAAGGTGCTGGCGGAATGCCATGGCGCCGGCGATTTTCTGCGCATCGTCATGGACGAGGTGGCGCGCAAGCAGGGCGTTGAGCGCTGGATCGATTCCACGCCGACCAACCTTCCGCATCTTTTGCGGATCAGGAAGGATTTTCTGGACGCGCGCGTCGTGCACATTCTTCGCGATGGCCGCGACGTGGCCCTGTCTCTGGAGAAACGCGGCTGGAGCCGGCCGCTTCCGTGGGACAGAAGCAGAGGACTGCTTGCCGGGGGGCTTTACTGGGAGTGGATCGTGCGCAAGGGCAGAAATTGTGCTGCTGCGCTTCAGCCGAATTACGTAGAGATTCGCTACGAAGAGCTGGTCCGCAAGCCGGCTGAAACCCTGGCACAGCTGGCGGAGTTTCTTCAGCAGGACCTGGACTACGAACGAATCCAGAAGGTCAGCATCGGCTCGGTCAAGAATCCTCTCACTTCTTTTGGAGAAGAATTGAGCGATGGCCGCTTCGATCCGGTCGAGCGTTGGAGAGACAAATTTCCTCCCGAGCAATTGGTTTGGTTCGAACGGTTGGTCGGGGACTACTTGCGTGAGCTGGGGTATGCTCTCTCCACTGCGCCGGGGACTGATCACTTGCTGGCGTCAAGAATGCTACGGCTCGAATACGGGCTGTACCACGAATGCAAGCAGTGGGCGAAGATCAACACTCCGCTCTCTCGTTGGATGATCGATTACTCGGCGATACTGATTGACAAATAGCGACACGCGCGCGCCGGAGCGGTTTCAACTCGGAGTGAGGGATGAAGTGCAAGATCATCGAGTGGTCGACAGTCGATTGGGAAATGCTTGACCAGTTTGCCGACCGGACTGTTTTCCAGACGCGCGAGTGGCTGCTGTTCCTCAGTGAGACGCAGAAGGCCACTCCGGTGGTTGCCGAGTTGCGCGAGGGCAGGGAAATAGTCGGCTACTTCACCGGACTTACGGTTACGCGATTTGGAGTGAAGGTACTCGGCAGTTCGTTCCCTGGCTGGACCACACCTTATATCGGTTTCAATCTCGTGCCCGGCGCATCGCGCGCCGCTGCTTTGGCTGCAGTCGAAGAGTTGGCATGGGGCAGCTTGAAATGTCTGCACATGGAGGTTTCTGATCCCAGCTTTGTGCCGCAGGATGGACTTTCAAATGGCTTTTCGTGCGAATACTTCGCGACCCACCGGACGGACCTAACCAAGCCCGAAGAGGAACTTTTTCAATCGATGACGGCTGCCTGCCGCCGTTGCATTCGCAAGGCCGAGAAAAGCGGAGTCACAATCGAGGAAGCCCACGACCTCGCATTTGCCGACGACTACTACGAGCAACTGAAAGACGTCTTCGCAAAACAGGGTCTCGTTCCTCCGTACCCGGTAGAGCGCGTGCGGAAACTGGTTCGCCACTTGGAACCGTCGGGCCGCATCCTGTTGTTGCGCGCACGCGATCCCAAAGGGAAGTGCATCGCCACCGGAATTTCCACCGGATTCAATCGCATTGCCGAATTCTGGGGAAACGCCAGCCTCCGGCAGAGCCAAATTCTGCGGCCAAATGAATTTATTCATTGGTATGCGATGCGCTACTGGAAGCGGCATGGCGCGGCGATCTATGACTGGGGCGGAGAGGCGAAGTACAAAGAGAAATATGGCTGCGTGCCGCACAAAGTTCCGTGGTTCGTGAAGTCGCGCTACGAATTGCTCTCGCAGCTGCGCAACCAGGCGAGGAGCATGTTTGCCCGCAAACAGCGGTTTCTCGGCTGGCTGCAAGGGAAACGGTCAACAAAGGAAGTGACGGAGCAGGAATCACAATGAAAGTCGTACCGGCGAAATGAGAAATCGGCTAAAGGCAGGTGTCGTTGCCGCGATGCTTGTGTTTTTTCCCACCTGGATGACGTCGCAGACGCAACCTGCTGCTTCCCCGGACCGGCAGTGCGCTCCACCTCATTATTGCGCTCGCACCGATCGGCGGGTTGAGCCTTATCCCTCGAATCCTCCTGCCTTGGCGCGAGCTGGTTCCATCATCCACGACCCGAATTTCGGATCACGAATCCTTCGCGTAACCGAGGCCACCACCGATCCGGAACATCCGGGCCAGTCTTTTCACTCGCCATCCTCCGGCGAACAAAATCCGTGGAACGCTACCAGCACAAAGTTTTATGTGGGCGACGGCAGCGGCGGATTCTTTCTCTTCGATTTTGATCCCGTCACCATGACCGTGCGCGGGCGCGGCAAGCTGAGAGCTGATTGGAGAAGCGAACCACAATTCAGCTTTACGCAAGCCAACATTCTCTATGGAATCGCGCTCCAGAAGCCGGTTTTCGAGCAATACGATCTGGCAACAGGGAAAACTGTCCAACTGGCCGATCCCTCGCGCTGCACCAAACTCAAATCTTCCGACTACGGGTATGACGTCTCGGTGAGCGTAGATGATCAACGTTTCATGGGTGTCTTCGGTCCACGGCAGGATCTCAGCCCTGTGGTGTACCTCTACGATCGCAAGCGCGGATGCCGCTGGTACAACACACAGACCGGAGACATCGGCGGCCAGTGGGGGCCTGTTGGAAAAATCTCAATCGCAGACCGCTTCAATGTCCACGATGCGCGCATCTCCAAGTCGGGCGACTTCGTCGAGATCGTGGCTGCAGGCCGCGCCGACTCCGGTCCTTTTATCTGGGAAGCGGGCACAATGAACGTCATCCCGTGTTTGAAGGGCGAGATTTATCAGTGCCTTGGCCACCACGCGCTCGGATATTCGCATTTGATCAATCCCACCAACCGGACGCATCCCGCCGATTTCGTCGTGCGGCCACTAAACGATCTCAAGAAAGTGCGGCATCTCGTGGACAATCTTCCGCCGGTGCTTCCACTGGCTGAGTGGTTCGACGACCACGTTTCTTGGAACTACATCAACTCTGAAGACAACACGCCAGCGTGTTTCTCGACCTATCGTTTGAACAATCCCGCCACACTCGGCGCTCCGCTGGCAGTTGACGGGCCCTGGGAAAATGAGATCGACTGCGTTGAAACGGATGGTCAGGCTTCCACGGTTTGGCGCTTTGCCCATACTTACAGCTCCGGGAAGAACGGTTTCTGGTCGACGCCGCGGGGAAATGTCTCGCTCGACGGACGCTTTTATATGTTCACATCGGATTGGCAAGGAGAGCTGGGCCAGGATCGCGAGAAGAAATCTCGCACCGACGTTTTCATCGTTGAATTGCGCTGAGAGGAGAGAATTTGGATCCGCCGGAAGCACTCGTACCTAAGCCGGAAGAGTACTCGACCGCGGCGGTCGTTGACCGCAGCACCGTCCCAGGGCTGGATCACTCGCTGGCCAGCAGCCTGGCCTGGAAGCTGGTCGCCGACTGGTCGAGCCAGATCCTCAGCTGGACGGCATTCTTCGTCGTAGTCCGGGTACTGTCGCCGGCCGACTTTGGCATCGTCGCCATGGCGATGGTTCTGTTTACCTACTTACGATTGGTCGGTGAGTTCGGCATCCCACAAACGATTGTTGTGCGGCGCGATCTGACCGAGCCTCAGCTCGCGCAGTTGAACACCGTTGCCGTGCTGGTCGGGGTCGCAGGCTTTGCCATTGCTTGTCTTCTCGCCTATCCGCTGGCTCTGTTTTTCCGCGCCCCTCGCCTGGTTCCGGTCGTGATCGTCGCCTGCAGTTCGCTGCTGGCTTTCGGGTTCCGTGCTGTGCCTGAGGGACGGTTGACCAAGGCACTGGAATTTCGCAGGCTGGCGCTGTTCGATGCCTGCCGGGTGGTGGCCGCGGCCGTCACGACGCTGGCGTGTGCGTTGCTCGGACTCGGCTACTGGGCGCTGGTGCTGGGAAATCTTTTCGGCTACGTGTTGCGCAGCATTCTGGTGGTTGGCGCCCGCCCTCAGCGGTTTGCCTGGCCGCAGTTGCGATCGCTTCGGCAGGACCTGCTGTTCGGTTGGCATGTTCTGGTTTCGTCAGTTTCTTTTTCGGCCTACAGTTCGCTCGACAACGTGATTGCCGGCCGAGTGCTCGGCCAGGCTGCGCTGGGGATCTATGGACTGGCCTGGACTCTGGCGAATGTTCCCCTGGAGAAAGTAGCCACGCTGGTCACCACGGTGGTTCCATCTTATCTGGCCACGGTGCAGAGCGAGCCGGCGGCACTGCGGCGATACCTGCGCAAGCTCACCGAAGTTCTCGCCCTGACCACGCTTCCCGCTACGGTGGGATTGGGCCTCGTGGCGCGCGACCTCGTTCCCCTGGCGCTCGGAGCAAAATGGAACGCCATGGTTCCGGTGCTGCAGGTGCTTTGCGTGTACACTGCGTTGCGCTCGGTGGTGGCGTTGCTGCCCAAGGTGCTCACCGCAGTCGGCAACGCCCGCTTCGTGATGTGGAACGATCTGGCTGCCCTCATCATCCTGCCGATCGCTTTTTATAGCGGCAGCCATTGGGGAACCACGGGCATCGCCTGGGGATGGGTGGCGGCGTATCCTCTCGTGGCGATTTCGCTGTTTTGGAAGACATTCAAGACGATTGGCATGCCTGCAGGCGAATATTTGCGCGGTTTGGCGCCGGGCTTGAACGGCACAGTCTTCATGATCGCGGGAGTAGAAGCGCTGAAGCGGGTGCTGTTGTGGCAGTATCCGTTGTTGCTGCGGTTCGTTTTGGAAGTCGCCGCAGGCGTGGCCGTCTTCCTGGCTACCGTTTTGCTGTTTCACCGGGGACGGGTGCTGGCGTTTGTTCAAATGGCGTGGAGCGTTCGCCACACCGCGGTGTAAGGATCTGCGGGCCATACTTTGGCAGTGTCTTAATTTAAGACAGTGCCCATACTTTTGCCCCTATTTGTTAGCGCCTCCCATGAGAGTAAACTGCCTACGCCGCATAAGGGGGAAGTATGGGCAACCTCAGCTGCTGGAAAAAAGCCTACACGGTTTTTGTGCTCTGTGCCGCGACGGCGATTGCCGCGCCCCCACAGACGTTCACTACGCTGCTGAGCTTCGACCGAATCAATGGAAACCGTCCGGTGGGCGAGCTTGTCCAAGGTGTCGACGGGAACTTCTATGGGGCGACCCAGGGCGGTGGGGCCTACAACTCCGGCACCATATTCAAAATCACGCCTGATGGCACGCTGACGACGCTCTACAGCTTCTGCTTTCCTCCCTCCCCCTACGACAAACCACATCAGACTGGCTGCCCAGACGGCATCCTCCCTGTTGCAGGGTTGGTTCTGGCAACGGATGGCAACTTTTACGGGAGTACGGCCGGGGGCGGGGCCAACGGCTATGGCACAGTCTTCAAGATCACACCGGGCGGCGACCTCACGACCCTCTACAGTTTCTGCAGCCAAGCGAACTGCACGGACGGCTTCGAGCCCCTCGGTCCGCTGAGTCAAGGCATCGACGGAAACCTTTACGGGACGAATTGGCAGGGCGGCGACCCAACGTGCAGTTCGGGGGGCGGTTGCGGCACAGTCTTCAAAATCACCCCGAACGGCACGCTGACGACACTGCACAGCTTCGATGGGACAGACGGCTCCTACCCTCAAGCGAGCCTGGTTCAGGGCACAGATGGGAACTTCTATGGAACAACCGACGGGGGCGGGTACAACACCATCTGCAGCGGCGTGGGGGGGCACGGCTGCGGGACGGTCTTCAAAATCACTCCAAGTGGAACGCTGACCACGCTCCACAAGTTTTGCTCCTCCGTTAACCCTTGCACGGGCGGGAAATATCCCGCCTCGGAGCTAGTCCAGGCCACCGACGGGAACTTTTACGGAACAGCCTTCTTTGGCGGCAGCGGAAATTGTAAGAACGGCGGTTTCGTCATTGGGTGCGGCACTGTCTTCAACATCACCCCGAGCGGCACACTGACGACACTGCACAGATTTGACGGGACAGACGGAGCCTTCCCCTATGCGGGGCTGATCCAAGCCACCGACGGGAACGTCTACGGGGTAACGTTGGAAGGCGGAGCCAACACCATCTGCGGCGGCCAGACATCCGGCTGCGGGACCGTCTTCGAAATCACTCTAAGTGGAACGCTGACCACGCTCTACAACTTTTGCTCCCAAAGCGGTTGTACAGACGGCTATATTCCCGCAGGGGCCCTAGTCCAGGACACCAACGGGAACTTTTATGGGACAACCGGAGAAGGCGGAGACAACACATGTAACGCCGGTTTTGGCTGCGGGACGGTCTTCAGCCTCTCTACGGGCCTCGGCCCGTAGGTCACCTTCGTGCAAGCGGCGGGCAGAGTCGGGCACGAAGCAGGTATCCTCGGGCAAGGATTCACTGGAACTACTAACGTCTCGTTCAACGGGGTTCCAGCGACCTTTACTGTCCGCGGGGGCACCTTCCTGACAGCGACCGTTCCCTCAGGTGCGGCGACGGGCTATGTCACGGTGACCACGCCGAGCGGCACGCTGACCAGCAATGTGCCGTTCCACGTGCTGCCGTAGCTTTTGAGCTTCAATCGGCCGCCCCTAATCTCGGCTGCTTCTGAGCGCACGCGCCCGGGCGCGTTCGTAAAGCCTGTTCCCGACCAGCACCTTGGCAGCATCCTGCACGAAGTTCCGCGCTTGAAGTTTCCAGAGGTTCTTACCCGCACAAATTTGTTGAAATTCGGGCACTGTAGTCTCGCGCTGGATGGCTACTCGCCCCAGCGCAAACCGGCTGGTGGACGCGGAATTGACCTGAACGCGGCTGGTAACAAGCGAATGATAACCCGCGTCGCGCGCGACCTGAATGACGCGCAGATTGTAACGTCCGCCGGGACAGGAAAAGTGTTTGACTTCCTGGCCGAGTAGTCCTTCGAGTTCCCGCTTGGCGTCCGCAATCTCGTGATGCAAGCCTTTGGCGCCCAGATCGGTCAGATACGAATGCGTCATGGCGTGGCAGCCAATTTCAAATCGGAGACCGTGCAACTCACGTAATTGAACAGCATTCATGTAGCCCGGTTTGCCGATGAATCCAACAGTGACATAGAACGTCGCGCCAAAGCCGGCGTCATGAAGAACCGGCGCCGCTGCCAGCAGGTCGGTTTCGCAGCCGTCATCAAAAGTCAGCGCCACACATTTCTGTTCTGAGAAATTCAGCGCTTCTCCTACACTGACGCCCTTCCAACCGGATTGCCGCAGCCACGTCATCTGCCGCCGGAATTCCGGTTCGCGCACCACGTAGCGCACGTACCCGGCCTGTGGCTCGCGCAAAGCACGGCCCGGAAGCTCCAACTCGTGATAGATGAGGAACACGGCGCCTGGTGAAGACATGGGAATGCATCGACGATATCAAAGAATGAGGCACGGCCGTCGTGTCTCCCCGGAAAGTTGTGGAGACTGAGATCCCCGTTCGACTTCGCCCGTCGCTGCGCGACGGGCTTCGCTCAGGGCAGGCTTTCGGCCCGCGAAGAAAAGCGCAGGCCCTCAGGATGACAACTTCGGGTTGGCAGCACGCTGGGGCGCTTCGCGCGGCTCGCCCAGATCCTTCGCTGCGGAAAAGGGGCTTGCTCAGGATGACAATCAGCCTCGGCCGGACTGAGTGCCCACCGGCTGAATGTTCAGCCGCGATAGCAGTTCATCCGCCAGAAAAGGCCCGCAGGCGATCAGTCCCTTGAGTAGAGGATCGCGATTGTTGCAGCGCAGAGGCGTGTTGTCGAGCGTGGTGGTAAATCCTTCCGCGCTCTCGACCAGCGCCACACCCGCAGCCACGTCCCATTCGTTCTTAGGCACCAGGGTAAAAGTGATGTCGGCCAGGCCGGCGGAGACCAGCGCCAGCTTATACGCCACCGATCCCATGGGACGAATCTTCAAATTTGTGCCCTCGAATCTCTTCCACTCGCCGCGTTTCACTTCGCTGCGGCTGGCCAGGACGAGTGCGCCGTTCAAAGTGGTTCGCTGGCTGGGCTTGGCAGGCTTGCCGTTGTAGGTCACGCCGGAGTCGAGCGATCCGAGAAAGATTTCATCGGTCGCGGGATTGCAGATTCCGCCGGCAACCGGACGTCCATTTTCGACCATGGCAACCGACACGCAAAATTCCGGGATGCCGGCGACAAATTCGCGCGTGCCATCCAGCGGATCGACCACCCACACCCGGCTTTTTTCAAGGCGAGTAAAGTC
>Ga0116223_10002652_pt1 | contig 16705 bp, 14 predicted proteins | sample Sb_taG_3_FD_90092 | JGI IMG/M metagenome (GOLD analysis project Ga0116223, IMG submission 90092) | Peat soil microbial communities from Weissenstadt, Germany - Sb_50d_a_PC metaG | ecosystem: Environmental > Terrestrial > Soil > Wetlands > Peat | place: Germany: Weissenstadt | collected 2010-09-21 | reverse complement strand
TCGTTCGGGCCGCCCGACACGATCGTGACGTCGAGGCCGTATTTCGCATAGGTGCCGTCGGCCACTGCCTGGAAGAACCCGCCATGTTCGGCCTCGGCGACCCAATTGGTCCCGAACGAGACCTTGTCGGGCGCGCTCTCGGCCCGAACGGGCGATATCGCCATGACCGTGGCCGCCAAAAGGGCCGTTAACGCTCGCGGCAAAAGGGCCGGGTTCATGTTGGACTCCGTAGGTCGTTTTAGCCCATGATGGGAGGTAATGGGTGCCGATGCACCCTCGTAACCAATACAAACGATCTTGCAAATCCGCCTAGTGAAAAATTTCGCTCGATGACATCAACCGTTCCCCCGCGCGACTGGACCGACATCCACTGGCCCGATTTGGCCGGCGCCGGCCGTGAGCGTTGGATTGCGGTCCTGCCGCTGGCGGCCACTGAGCAGCACGGGCCGCATTTGCCTGTCGGCACCGACGTCATGATCGCGCAGGCCTATCTGGCGCGGGTGCGTGAGCTTCTTTCCGACGATGCCCCGGTGACGTTCCTTCCGCTTCAGCCGGTCGGGATTTCCACTGAGCACATCGACTTTCCCGGTACACTGACGCTGCCGACCGAGGTTGCGCTGAAAAGCTGGATGGCGCTCGGCGAAAGCGTCGCGCGCGCCGGTCTCAAAAAGCTGGTCATGGTCACGAGCCATGGCGGCAACAGTGCGGCGATGAGCCTGGTCGCGCAGGATCTGCGCGCGCAACATGGGCTGCTCGTCGTCACCACCGGCTGGTCGCGCCTAAGCAGCCCGGAGAAAATATTCTCGGCGGAAGAAGCAAGCCACGGCATTCATGGCGGCGCGGCCGAGACGTCGATCATGCTGGCGCGATATGGCGGACAGGTCCGCCGCGAGGCGATCGCCGATTTTCGTTCCTCAGGGATAGCGATGGCGAAGGATTATCGCCAGCTCTCCACGCAACGCCCGGCGCCGTACGCCTGGCAGGCCCAGGACCTCAACCCGAGCGGCGCTGTGGGCGACGCCACGCAGGCGTCCGCGGAAAAGGGCGAGCGCCTGATCGATCACGGCGCGCGCGCGTTCTGCGAGCTGCTCGCCGATGTCGGCAAATTCGACCCGCAAATATGGTCGAAGGGTCCGAAAATTTGACGACCCTCGCCCAACCGGTCGAAATACCTGCCAAATTAGCCTTACCGGGATTTAATCAGGCCCCATCGAACCGGATTTGAAGACGCGCCGTCCAACGGGCATTGCGGACCATAACGGCCCCGCCCCCAACAGGATGGAGTTTCTCATGTCGATCAAGACGAAAATTGCCGCTGTTGCCCTTGCCGCGCTCGCCGTCACCGGCAGCATCGCAACCACCACCACACCGGCTGAAGCCAGGCCATTTGGTCTGGGCTGGGGCATCGGCGCCGGCATCGTCGGCGCCGCGGTTGTCGGCAGCGCGATTGGCGCCAATAACGGCTACTACGATTACGGCTATCGCCGCTGCGGCTGGGTTCGCCAGTTCGACGCCTTCGGCAATTACGTCGGCAGCGTTCGTACCTGCAATTACTGATGCGGCCGAGCGAGGCCCGCGCCGCCTGCCATTTGCGGGCTCGCAACATTCTGATCGTGGATCCCGCGTCCGGCACGGGCGCCTCATCCACCCCGTGCCGCGCCGACCCGCCCGGTCATCCCCCCGGGCGGGTCAACTTTATGACGGCACCGAGCGCGGCGGCAGCAACCGCGAGGCTTTACTTTACGAGTGTGACGGGGACCTTGGATTTTTGAGCCACGGCCATTGCGACGGATCCCAACAAAAGCCGTGCCAAGGTTCCCAAGCCGGTTGACCCCATGACGATCAAGTCGATCCGGTGCCGGTCGACGGCCGCGGCGATCGCCTCCGACGGCACGCCGGCAACGACCTCGCATTGATACGGGATTTGCTGCGCATCGAGTAACTGCGAAGCTGCGCCCAAGATGGCTGCTCCCGCGGCCCGAGCCTGCACGCCGGAATCGGTGGCTAGGGACGTGCCCTTCGCGGACGGGGCTTGAACGTTTAGCAGCAGGATGATGCCGCGATGGCCAGCCCTTTCCAGGGAAACGACGTGCTGCACGGCATGAATTGCGCTCGGCGATCCGTCGAATGGGACAAGAACCCGCCGCACGGGTGGCTTCTTCGCGCGCAGAAGCGCAAGTGTGCGCAAACTCCTGAGATTCCGTTCCGAAAAGAAGTTGCGAGACGCGGAACCCGGATGGCCCGACAGGTCGACCTTTCCTCCCTTAAGTCTTTCAATAAGATCGACGGGGGATAAATCGACGACTTCGATCTCCTCGGCGAGATCGAGCATGCTGTCAGGCACAGTTTCGCGGACCACGGTCCATGCGGTCTTGGCGACAGTATCATTGAGACTTTCGATGTGCTGGACATTCATCGTAGTGTAAACATCGATGCCCGCTTCGATCAGCTCCAACACATCGCGCCAGCGCTTGGCGTTTCGACTTCCCGGCACATTGCTGTGCGCCAGTTCGTCAACGACGACGAGGCCCGGCCCGCGCTTGAGAAGCGCGTCGATATCCAACTCCTCAAACACATGCTCCTTGTATTCGATGCGTTTGCGCGGAATTTCCTCAAGCCCGCGGAGCTGTTCATCGGTTTCTTGCCGCCCGTGCGTTTCGACTAGGCCGACCACGACATCCACACCCTCTTGGCGGCAGGATTGTGCCGCCCGCAGCATTTGATAGGTTTTCCCGACGCCGGGCGCAGCGCCCAGGAAAATCTTCAGTCGCCCGCGCTGCGCCGCGCTGGCCTCATACACATTCTCGTCTCGGGAAGACTTCATGCGCAGAGGCTCTTTCCGAAAGCAGATATCAATTGAGTCGGGGATAGGCGCGCTGTAGCGCGAGATTCAAATCCAGGACGTTGACGCGCGGCTCGCCCAACACGCCGAGACTGCGGCCGGCGATTTGACGCTCGAGAAGCGCATCAATATCCGCTGGTGAGACACCGCGCGCACGCGCCACGCGGGCGACCTGGAGCGCCGCGTTGGCCGGGCTGATATCCGGATCGAGGCCCGAGGCCGAGGCCGTCAGCATGTCCGCCGGCAGCGCTGCGCCCACGAGCTCCGGTTGCGCCTGCTCCAGCGCTTTGCGATCCGCAGCCAGGCGTTCGGCCAGGTCTTTCGAGGTCGGGCCCAGGTTCGAGGCGCCGGAGCTCGCCGCATTGTAAGGAGCAGGCACAGTTTTGGTTGGATCGTCCGGATCGGTGCTGGTGGTTGCCGACGGACGGCCGTGAAACCATTCCGGCCCGTCCCACAACTGCCCGATCAGCCGCGAGCCGATGATGGCGCCGTCCTGGTTCCTTGCCAGGCTGCCGTTGGCCTGGAACGGCATCAGCCACTGCCCGAGCCCGGTCAGCGCCAGCGGATAGGCAATGCCGCACAGCACCCAGGTCACCAGTGACGCACGCAAGGCACCCATCATGATGTCACGCATTTCTCAAATCCCCTAGACCACGATCGACAACAGGAGGTCGATCGCCTTGATGCCAATGAAAGGCACCACGAGGCCGCCCGCGCCGTAAACGACGAGGTTTCGATAGAATGCTTCCTCCGCGCTCATCGGTCGGAACCGCACGCCGCGCAGCGCCAGTGGAATCAACGCCGGAATGATGAGCGCGTTGAAGATCAACGCCGAGAGCACAGCGCTGTGCGGCGTCGCCAGCCCCATGACATTGAGTCCCGAAAGCCCTGGCAGCGCGACGATGAACATGGCCGGAATGATGGCGAAGTACTTGGCCACGTCGTTGGCGATCGAAAAGGTCGTCAAAGCTCCGCGGGTCATCAGCATCTGCTTGCCGATCGCCACCAGGTCGATGAGCTTGGTCGGATCGGAATCGAGATCGATCAGGTTTGCGGCTTCCTTGGCCGCGTTGGTCCCGGAATGCATGGCCACCCCGACGTCGGCCTGCGCAAGCGCCGGCGCATCGTTGGTGCCGTCGCCGGTCATTGCCACCAGGCGGCCTTGGGCTTGTTCGCGTCGGATCAAGTTGAGTTTTTCCTCGGGCTTGACCTCCGCCACGAATTCGTCAACCCCGGCTTGCGCGGCGATCGCGGCGGCGGTCACCGGATTGTCGCCGGTCACCATCACGGTGTGGATGCCCATATTGCGCAATTGCCCGATGCGCTCGCGTATGCCGGGCTTGGGAACGTCGGACAGCGCGATCACGCCCAGGATGTTGCCGTTGACGGCGACCGCCAGCGGTGTAGCGCCCTTCATGGCCACCCGGTTGGCGACGGCCTTTAGGTCGGGCGGCTCCGATCCGCCGCATGCCTGGACGACGTGCAAGGCGACGGCGTTGACCGCTCCTTTCCGGATCACACGGCCATCGGGCATATCGACGCCGCTCATGCGCGTCTCCGCCGAGAAATCCATGCGTCGGCTGCGCTGCAGCTGGGGATCGCGGATGGCGCCAAGCTTTTCGGCGAAGACGATCACCGAACGTCCTTCGGGCGTCGTGTCGAAAGCGGAAGCAAGGAAGGCCGCCTGTACGAGCTCGTTCGCGCTCGTTCCAGCCAGCGGAATGAACTCGGTCGCCTGGCGGTTTCCCATGGTGATCGTGCCGGTCTTGTCGAGCAGAAGGGTCTGCACGTCGCCCGCCGCCTCCACCGCCTTGCCGGACATCGCCAGCACATTGAACCGAAAGGTGCGATCGATGCCGGCGATGCCGATGGCAGACAGCAGGGCGCCAATGGTGGTGGGAATCAGGGCGACCAGGAGCGCGATCAGATCGGCGATGTTGATGCGCGCCTGCAAGTAGACTGCAACCGGCGCCATCGTCGCCACTACGATGACGAAGATCAGCGTCAATATGGCGAGCAGAACGGTCAGGGCCATCTCGTTTGGCGTTTTCTGCCGCTTGGCACCTTCGACGAGATGAATCATGCGATCGAGGAAGCTTTCCCCCGGATTGGCCGTGGTGCGGACCAGCAGGGAATCGGAAATCAGTAACGTGCCAGCGGTTACCGAGGAGAACATGTCGGTGTCCGGCTCCTTCATCACGGGAGCGGACTCGCCGGTGATGGCTGACCCGTCTACGTAGGCAATGCCCTCGATCACTTCTCCGTCGGTCGGAATGAGCTCGCCCTTGTCGACGCGAACGACATCTTCCTTACGCAAATTCGCCGCCGGCACCTGCTCGGTTTCGCCGGAGGGCTGAACTCGTCTGGCCGTTAACTCCGTCTTGGTACGCCGGAGCGAGACGGCCTTCGCTTTGCCCCGCCCCTCCGCCATTGCCTCGGCGAAGTTCGCAAACCACACGGTAAGCAGCAGAATGATCGTCACAACGCCGTTATAGGTTGCAGATGCGCTCGAAGGTCCGAACAAACCGGGCTCGATCGTGAGCGAGGCGGTCACCAGCGCGCCGAGCCAGACCACAAACATCACGGGATTGCGGACCTGGTTGCGCGGATCAAACTTCTTGAGCGAATCGGCAGCCGCCTGCCGCCAAAGTTGAGCGTCATAGGCCGCGAACCCCGGTGCGACGCGCGGTGCCTTGCTGGCAAATTTTCTGTGCAGGCTCACTTCCGGCGATTTGTTCATGTTCGTTACTCTAAGCGCTTGCCTGTTGCGCGTCGGCTCAGAAGAGGAGACCGCTCCTCATGGCGAAGAACTCCGCGATGGGTCCCAGCACGAGCGCAGGGAAGAATGTGAGCGCGCCCACCACCAGAATGGTGCCAAGCCAGAATATCCCGAACTTCAAGCTATCGGTGCGCAGCGTGCCGCGCGTTGCAGCCACGGTCGGTTTTGCCGCCACCGATCCGGCCACGGCCATCATGAAGATAATCGGCGGATAACGGCCGATCAGGATGACGATGGCGGTCGCCAGATTGTACCAAAGTGTATCGCCTTTCAGTCCCGCAAAGGCGGAGCCATTGTTGGCGGCGGAACTGGTGAAGGCGTAGAGCACTTCGGAATAGCCGTGCATCGCCGCATTGCCCATCGGGGCAAGGCCGTAGGGCGCGACCACCGACCAGCCGGTGGATACCAGAATAACCAGCGGGTGGATCAGAAGCGTGAGCGAGACCAGCACGATCTCGGGCTTCTCGATCTTCTTGCCCAGGAATTCGGGCGTCCGTCCGACCATCAGACCGGCGATGAAGACGGCGATGATTCCGTAGACGAGGGCAGCAAGGAAGCCGACGCCCTTGCCGCCGAATACGCACTGCAGCATCATACCGACGAAGGTCCCCATGCCGCCGAGCGGCGTGAAGCTGTCATGCATGGAGTTGACGCTGCCGGTCGTGAAGCTGGTGGTGACAATGGCGAACAAGCTGCTCTGGACGACGCCGAAGCGTACTTCCTTGCCCTCCATGTTGCCGCCGGGTTGGGCTGAAGTTGCGGCCGTCTCGATGCCCGCTTTCGCCAGCATCGGCGTACCCGCCTGTTCGGGAATGACGACGATCGGCAGGAACAGGATCAGCAGCGCACCCATAACGCCATACAGGACCCAACCCTGCCGGCGGTTGCCGATCATCTCGCCGAAGCAAAGGACGATCGAGCTGGGCAGGATGATCATCAGCAGCATCTGCACCAGGTTGGTGACAGCGGTCGGATTCTCGAAAGGATGGGCGGCATTGGCGTTAAAGAAGCCGCCGCCATTGGTGCCCATGTGCTTGATGGTCTCAAGCGAGGCCACCGGCCCCAGCATGATCGTCTGATCCAGTCCCTGCACCGTATGCGCGGTGACAGCCGAAGTGAGCGTCTGCGGCTCGCCCTGCTGAATCATCAGCAACGCCAGCACGAACGAAGCAGGCATCAGCACCCGCGTGGTGAAGCGGATCAAATCCCGGTAGAAATTGCCTAGATTGGCGCCGCCGTCCTTCACCGTGAAGGCGCGAATGAACGCCATGGCGATGACGAACCCGGTCGTGGCCGAGGTGAACATCGGAAAGGTGATCGCCGCCATCTGGCTAAAGTTCGATAGCGTCGTCTCGCCGCCATAGCCCTGCCAGTCCGTATTGGTGATGAAGCTGACCGCCGTGTTGAACGCTAGCACAGGCTCCATGCCGGATAAGTGCTGGGAATTCAGCGGCAGGTAGTCCTGAAAGACCAGGATCAGAAAAACGATCAGAGCCATAACGAAGTTCGTCGCCAGCATGTGCAGCGTATAGGCCTTCCAGTCCATCGGCCGGCCGCAGATCCGCCGCCCGATCAGCACGTAAATGAAATTGTCGATCGGGTCGAACAGACGATCCAGCGGGGTGTGCCGGTCGGTCACCACCCGGGCCAGGTAACGTCCGACCGGGATGCTGATCAGCAGCCCTATCAGCAGCGTCAATCCGATCTGCAGCCAGCCTTGCAATGTCATGGCGTTACTCGGTTGCGATCAAAATCGTTCCGGATGAATGACCGCGTAGAAGAGATAGGCGACGAGAACGACGACCGCCGCCAACAGCACATACAGGGCCATCTTCTGTTCCTTGCTTGCCGATTGGATTGCGACCGGTTCACGATGTCGGGTCGGGCCCGATCACGCCTTCCGAAAAGACTACAAGACCCGCAAACAGGCCGAAGAATCCCGTCAGAAGCAAAAGCATGATCACGGTCTGAAGCACTTGGCGTCTCTTCGTCTGCAGATTGACACTTGATATCGGGTCGCGCGTGTCCGGGGTTGATCCACGTCAAAAGCGCTCATAAGCGCCGTATGCGAAGTGCGGCCCAATCGCATAGACAAGAAATAGTGTTTGCCTTTCGGCTGCCGGCGACGTTTTCGGTATCATCTGGTCGAAACGACGCTGACGAGCTCTCGGCGAGGTCGTCTTGTCGATAACGCGGCGGCAGCGCGAACAAAAGCCCGACATTCACCGCGAGATTCTGCTCGTGCCCGCGGGTGAAGGCATAGCTGTAACTCGGCTCGACAAACCAGCCGAACTGCGGCGTGGTCCAGATCATGAAGTCAACCACGGCCACGGTACCAAACGCGTTGGTGGAGGACCATTGCGGACCGAGGCCGACCATGAACTCGACATTCTTCGACAGTTGAAACGGCTTCTTGAACACGAGGTCCGCTTCCCATTCGGTTCCGCCCTTGCCGAACAGCGGCGTGAGGCCGGCCTCGATTTCCAGCCAATGCTCGATCGGCGTCACTTCGATCGCGACGCTTGGGCCAACACTGGTTTTTCCGCCCTCGAGGCCCCATTCGCTCGCGGCGCCGATTTCAAGGATGGCGCCGCGACGATCGTCATCCGGTCGTTCCCCCGCAAAAACATGCCCTGGAGCAGCGATCAGGCCGGCAACCAACAGGGCCTGTATTGAATTGAACGACTTCATGAGCCCATCCTCCATCGCGAAACTGCAGACCAGGCGGCCCGTGGGCCGCATTCCCATTCCAAGGGCGACAGCTCGCATACGGCAGCTGCCCATCACCGACTCAACAACGGCTTCCCAAACAAGGAGGGAGCCAGATCCTCGAGGAAGAGAAGCAATTGGGTTCTCCCGCCCACCCCGCGTCCCGAAGCATTGTTGAGCGGAACAATGGCCTCGACCGCCAACTGCCAGGTGACCGCCACATAGGAAACCCCGGGGTTCATGGTGGCTATCGACTTTCTTCCCGACGCGCTGTCAACTGCGAACTCTACGAGTGGCACAAGCTGATTGAGCGGCTCTTCCTTGGGCGGACCGCCGGTGAAGCGGCTGGTCAAATACAGCGTCGAGAATTCGACCGCAAAACCCCAATGCAGGATGTCGACGCTGCGGGTCAGCATCGGGCCGAGCTGGCCACTCGCGGGATCGAAGCCAAGATTGTTCGAGACGCCGCCGGTCGGATGTTCGAGGACAACCGCGCCCGTGACGGCGAATGGCCGCAACCACCGCAGGCTGTCGGGCGAATCGCCAAAGCCTTTGCCGAAAAATATTCCCGGCTTGATCGTGTTGGGCGCCCTGGTATCGACGCCCTGCGCGCCGGTGGCTCCGATGCCCCAGGCGAGGCTCGTAGAAAGCAGGGTCTCGTGCGGATTGTCTCGATAGACCTCCCATTTCAACCCGACATTGGTGGTATCGAACCCGAAACGTTGGGTCACGCCCCAGTTCCCGACGATCCAGCTATTGTCGACGACAATCCCGACCGTGGGGGTGAGAAGCCGTGTGAAGGAATAGTTGATGCGATTATCGATGACGTCACCGCCTCCGTCCGGGTGAGCCAAGTAAGAAAAGTTCGGAACGATCGCCTCGTCGGCGACAGCCGGGTCGTCAAATGTGAGCGTTCCCGGGAAAAACCGGTTGCCGGCAATCCCGTGCGCGCCGGCGGTTTGCGACGGAACCAGTACGGCGAAGCCGATGATTAGTCCGCTCATCCAAACGGCGACACGCGGACGCATCAAAAGACTTGCCGGTCGAACCTTCCGGAAAAGTCGAGCGAGCGCTCCCTCCGATGCAGAACTCCCCGGCCGCTGATATCTGCGCATGACAAGACCAAGCCTGCTGAAGCCAAACGGAGCCCACGGCCGCGCGCGGCCGTGGCATGAAAGTTCAGATCAGGGACGAAAGTCTTGGAGGGCGGTCCAGCCGTGCCGGGCCACACCCCGCATGATGATCCTGCGGCACCGATGAGATCAGGGATGCGCAAACCTGGTCAGCGAACGCAATTTCGGCCGGAGGAAGCAGTCCGGGGAGTGCCAGAGCCCCGCAGCAGTGATGAATCCCACCGGGGAAATGCTGGTCTGTACTTTTGTGGTCGGCATCGTGGTGGTAGTGCGGTATCAGCAGGCCGCCATGAGCTTCGGTCAATGAGTGGACAATGGACGCGTCGCGATCGAACGAGAAGGCGAGCGACGGCAAGAGAACGGCAAGCGCATACGCCGCCACAACAACACGAGCCGCCCAGACTCGCATTTGTTTCCGCAAGGTCAGCATTCGTCGGCCCGCTTGATCGGATTCGGCAACCGAGGACGGACAATCATAGGATCGGACGGCTGCATGGGAAAGGTTCCGTTCGTTCGGCGGGCCAGACAGTGTTTCCTGGCCATGACGTCTCTAGCGCGATTGACATAGCATAGGGGGGTATCCTATACTGAGTCAACCATGGCGCATACGATCAAAGAGAAAAAGAAGCTGTTGGCTCGCGTCGGCCGCATCCGCGGCCAGGTCGAGGCGATCGAGCGCGCTCTTACTGAAGAAGCCGAGTGCGAGCGCATCATGCATATGATCGCCGGCATTCGCGGCAGCGTCGCAGGGCTAATGGCCGAAGTGGTCGAGAACCACATCCGCACCCATCTCGTTGACCCCGAGAAGAATCCCGGCGCGCTCAACGCGGATGCGGCGGACCAACTGATCGACGTCGTCCATACCTATCTGAAGTGAGGCGAAGATGACGAACACCGGCTCAGCCTTTCAAATTCAACCGCACGACCACGTGTTCCTGGGCAAGGATCATGACAAGGCGGAACGCCGGACCTGGGCAGTGATCGTCCTCTGTACCATCATGATGATCGCCGAGATCGTCGGCGGCGTCTTGTTCGGCTCGCTCGCCTTGATCGCCGACGGTTTGCACATGTCGACGCATGCCGGCGCGCTGCTGCTGGCCGCGCTAGCCTATACCTACGCCCGCAAATATGCCGCCGATCGCCGCTTCACCTTCGGCACCGGCAAGTTCGGCGATCTCGCCGGATATTCCAGCGCCATCGTTCTGGCGATGATCGCGCTCCTGATCGGCTATGAAGCGGTATCGCGCTTTCTCAACCCCATTCCCATCAGCTTCAACGAGGCGATCCCGATTGCCGCGCTCGGTCTCGCCGTCAATGTCGCCAGCGCCTGGTTGCTCTCAGGCGGGCATCATCACGGCCACTCCCACGGGCACGGCCACGACCATGGCGATGAGCCTCGGCGAATCGAAATTGGCCGTAGCACGCTGGAAGTCGAAGTTTTCGAGGACGATGTGCCGCCGCGATTTCGCATCACGGCAGATGGCGGCGCCTTGCCGTCGGCCTCCGATTTCTCCATCGAGACGGTCAGGCCGGACGGCAGCCGACAGCAATTTTCATTTCAAGCCCGGGACGGATATTTGGAATCCCGCGACGAAATTCCGGAGCCACACGCCTTCCTCGCCCAAATTCGCCTGATGCAGGCGGGCCAGGCTGCGATGGGCGAACTGGAATTCGAAGAGCACGAACATGGTGAAGGCGCGCACCACCGCGACAACAATATGCGGGCCGCCGTCATCCACGTCATGGCGGACGCCGCCGTTTCGGTGCTGGTCATTGCCGGCTTGGTGCTGGCGCGCACGTTCGGCTGGCTCTGGATGGACCCGCTCGCAGGCTTGATCGGCGCGCTCGTCATCGCCAACTGGTCGGTCGGGTTGCTGCGCGATACCGGGGCGATCCTGCTCGACCGTAACCCGGATCCGCGCATGGCCGAGAAGGTCAAGAGTGCGATCGAAAGCGACGGCGATCGGGTCATCGACCTGCATCTATGGCGGCTTGGGCCCGGGCATCTCGGCGCTATCGTCTCGGTGGCGACGTCAGGAATGCGCGAGCCGGCGCACTACCGGCAGAGACTCGCCAGATTCGCCGATCTTTCGCACGTGACTGTCGAAGTCCAGCGCCTTTCGTCGGGCGCCTGAGACCGATGGCCCTACAGATACTTCGCGATCAGCCTGAAGTCCCGCAGCGCCGCCTGGCCTTTCGAACCGGATGCCTTGAGGGTGCGCTCCAGGTTGTGGCTGATGTGATCGTGGATCAGGGCCTTTTTGGCGCTCTCGATCGCGCTCTCCACGGCCTGCAGCTGTTGGGCGATCTGAGCGCAGGGCCGGCCCTGCTCGATCATTTCGATGATGGTTTCGAGATGGCCGCTGGCGCGCTTCAGGCGCCGGGCAATCGCGGAATGCGGGTGATCTTCCATTTCGGTCTCCTATCCTCCATGGAGGATATCAATCATCCTCCCGGGAGGATACGGGAAAAGCGCTTGACACCGGTTTGGGCCAGGCGTATGTGCCGAACATTCCGTTCGGGACAGGATTCAACGCTGACGACGAGCACAGATGCAAGGCACATGGGCAGTACCCCCTATGGTAACGCCGGTCCGACGCGGATCGGAGCGGCGCTACCGCAACACACAGCAATGGATCGCGCCGGCATTTGCCGCGTGAGGATTGGCGGTCGCACCTAGCTGACCGTCTCGCTCACCGACCTGCCGCGCGAAGCGCGGAAGTGGAGGCGAGCGATGTTCACAAGACACGCAACATTCCGAAGTTCGAATTCCGAAGGTCTCGGCCTGCGGCGCATGGCGCCGCATCGGCTTGAGCCTAAACATGCCAACGACAACCTGCGGGTTGTTCGCCGTCCCGCGGGCCAGCGTCGGTCTCCACCACCGAGGCTGGCATGTCATTGGATTCTGGTCGACGAAGGCCGCCTGGAGTGCCGCTGGCAGGCCGAGGACGTCTCCGAGGGGGCCGGCATTGAGCGGCCGGATCGCCACAGCGTTACACAAGACTTTTCCGTACGGCCGCCGACTTTTGTGCGCCGCCGCACCTTCGCGACCGTGTCGGGACACCGATGACGTTGCGAATCGGAGATGCAATCGAGCGTCTGAAACGCCGCGGCGCCATCGGTGCCTTTCGACTGGCGCGTGGAATCTTGCGCCGCGCAACCGTCCTGCACCGGCAGCACCGGATTTCACATAACGGTCTTCGAACTGTCTTATCTGGAACAAGCTGGCTGGGGCGGTGTGGCGCATGGCTGGCTCTGGGCCGCCACCATGAGCGCCGGCAAGTCGAGCAGGATTTTTACCGTGAACGCATCAATTGATCAGGCCGCGATCAGCCTCGCCACGGCAACCCTCCTGGGCGTCTGCATCGGGTTCGAACGCCAATGGCGTCAACGGATGGCCGGCTTGCGGACCAATACGCTGGTCGCGATCGGCGCAGCGAGCTTTGTCGTTTTCGAAAGCCTCTTCCCCGACGACGGGAGCCCCACACGCGTCGCCGCACAGGTGGTGTCGGGCATCGGTTTCCTCGGCGCGGGAATTATCTTTCGCGAGGGGCTTCAGGTCACCGGCCTCAATACCGCGGCCACGCTGTGGTGCTCGGCGGCCGTCGGACTGCTCGCGGGAAGTGGTCATCCGCTGCACGCAGCCTTGGCAACGATGTTTGTCGTGCTCGTCAATCTGACGCTGCGGCCGCTGGTTCGGATCATCAACCGGCAACCGATCGCGCAGGCCGAAACCGATTTCCACTACAGCGTGCGCGTGGTGTGCCGAAATCCGGAGGAGGCGCATGTCCGCGCGCTGCTGTTGCAAAGCACGGGCAACGGTCAGCTCAGCCTGCGACGGCTCGACAGCAACGATCTCGCGGAGAGCGGCCGTGTCGAAGTCACCGCGCAGCTCACATCTCCGGTCAAACACGATGCGATTCTCGAGCAGGTGGTCGGCCGGCTCAGCCTGGAGCCAACCATCTCGGCCGCAAGCTGGAGCGTCGGACCAATCCTGGAATAACTCTCACCAAGAGGCCTTACTTGCAATTGAGAATTAGTTGCAATACCGCTTGGGGGCAAGTGCCAACTTGGGAATAAGTGTCACCTTTCTTTGATCTAACATTCAACTTGGGTAATGGGGCGCATCATGGGGATCTACAAATTCGGGGGTGGCACCACGGTGCTGCTGGCAACATGTTGCGCCGCGATCGCGGGCGACGTACCGCCGAATCTGCCGGTCAAGGCGCCGGTCGCCTATGTCACCAAGGCCCCTACGGCCCCGGCCGCGGACGGCTATGACTGGAACGGCTGGTATGTCGGCGCCCATGTCGGTGTGACCACCGGCTCTTCGAACTGGTCCGCCACCCAGCCTGGAGCACCAGGTTTGAACGGGTCGTTCGATCTGCCCTACCATTTCGATTTCATGGCCGGCACCGGCAGCTACGTCGCCGGGCTCCAGGGCGGATATAATCATGTCTTTAAATCGCGCGTCTTATTGGGGATCGAGGCTGACTTTTCATTCCCGAACTCGGATGTGTTGATCCCCTTTTCGGTGAAAGGCAGCCAGACGATCACGTCGCCCTTCACCGGCCAGGTGACCTACGGCGAGGCGATGACTTACTACGGCAGCCTTCGTGGGCGGGTCGGCTATGCGTTCGATCATTTTCTGCTCTATGGAACGGGAGGACTGGCCTTTACCTTCGATCAGGTGACGCGCACGCAAGTGGCCGGTTTTCCCGTCGGCGGATCCGCGGTGCCCGGGACCGTGGATCTGGTGCAGCCATGGCGATTGGGATGGGCGGCAGGCGCAGGCGTAGAAATTCCGGTCACCAAAAACTGGAGCGCTAAAGCCGAATATCTCTGGACCGGGTTTGGCCACCAGAGCGTGGTGTTCCCGTTCGGCGCGCAGAGTTTCGACTCCGACCTCGCCATGCAGAGCTTTCGGGTCGGCCTGAACTACCGGATTGGCGATACAGCCGCCCAAGGCTCGGACTTCCTGACCAAGGGGCCTTCCGCGTTCGAGACGGACCGTTTCGCGTTCCATGGCCAGGCTACCTTCCTTGGCCAATATGACCCGCCATTTCGGTCTCCCTTTAGCGGCCCGAACAGTCTGACGCCGAATCAGGCCCGCGAGACCGCGGACGCGACGCTGTATGCGGGCGTCCGGCTCTGGCAAGGCGCCGAAGCCTGGATCAATCCTGAAATCGATCAGGGCTTCGGACTGAGCGGAACGTTGGGCGTCGCCGGTTTCCTGAGCGGCGAGGCCTACAAGGTCGGTGCGGATTTCCCCTATGCGCGCCTGCATCGCGCGTTCGTCCGCCAGACCATCGACCTCGGCGGCGAGGTCCAGAAGGTTGACGCCGGGCTCAACCAGTTTTCGGGAACGCAAACGTCGGACCGGCTGGTGCTCACGGTCGGTAAAATCAGCGTTGGCGACATCTTCGATACCAACCGATACGCCCACGATCCGCGTGGCGATTTCATGAACTGGTCGATTGTCGACACCGGCACCTTCGACTATGCCGCGGATGCCTGGGCGTATACCGTCGGCGCCGCCGCGGAATGGTACCAAGGTCCGTGGACGCTGCGTGCCGGCGTGTTCGATCTTTCGATCGCGCCGAACACGACCACGCTCGACTCGCGGTTCGGTCAGTTCCAGTCGATCGGCGAAATCGAGCGGCGATATTCGATCTGGGATCAACCCGGCAAGGTAGCGGTCACCGGATTCCTGACGCGCGGCCGGATGGGCAGCTTCGAGGACGCGATCCAGCTCGCCGCACTGACGGGAGGTCCCGCTAATATCGTGGCAGTTCGGCAATACCAGAGCCGGGGCGGCATCAGCATGAACCTCGAGCAGCAACTGATGCCCAATGTCGGCTTCTTCGCCCGCGCTGGAATCGCAGATGGCAACAAAGAACCCTATGAATTCACCGACATTGACCGCACCGTCGCCGCCGGTCTTTCGATCTCCGGAAAGAAATGGGGGCGCGACGACGACACGTTTGGTTTCGCCGGTGTCGTCAACGGTATTTCCAACGTGCACCAGGCGTTTCTCAATGCCGGGGGCCTCGGGATACTGGTCGGCGACGGACAATTGCCCAATCCCGGCACCGAAAGGATCCTCGAGACCTATTATAGTTTTCCGGTGTCTGCTGCGAGGGTCACGCTGGACTACCAGCTGATCGTCAATCCCGGCTACAATCGCGACCGCGGTCCCGCCTCCGCGCTCGCTCTCCGGGTGCATATGCAATACTAATCCACCCGCAGCTTTGAAATGTAATCCTGCCTTTCGCTTGCTTTCGGAAATCAAGTGCGCTTTCAGGTTCTCTCCCGACTATAAACCCATCACAAACCGCGCCTATCACCAGGAGACACGGGGGCGCGCGGGTCTCGATCCTCCAAAGGGCCGGTTGCCCGGCGGGTTCGATACAAGGCGACACGCATGACGCTTGACGATATTCTGACGCCGAGACTGGGACAGGCGTTGCGGCCGAATGTCTGGGACGCGGTTGCGCTGATTCTCGTCGTCGGCGCGATGGTGCTGATCGTCTATGGCGGCGAACAGACCATCGTTCCCTTGTCCGCGCTCGACGCCTCGCCGGTGTCGCTCGACCCTTCCAATCTGCCGGTCTATGCGCTGCGCACGACCATGCGGATGCTGCTCGCCATCGTCTGCTCGATCATTTTTACGCTCGTCTATGCCACCCTTGCCGCCAAGAGCCGGCGCGCCGAGATGGTGCTGATCCCGCTGCTCGACATCCTGCAATCGGTGCCGATCCTCGGCTTTCTCACCTTCACCGTGGTTTTCTTCCTGAACCTCTTTCCCGGCCAGGTGTTCGGCGCCGAGCTCGCCTGCGTGTTCGCGATTTTCACCAGCCAGGCCTGGAACATGACCTTCAGCCTGTACCAGTCGATCCGCAATGTGCCGAAGGATCTGGAAGAAGCTTCACAGAGTTTTCACCTCAGCGCATGGCAGCGCTTCTGGCGGCTTGACGTGCCTTTCGCCATGCCGGGCCTGATCTGGAACACGATGATGTCGATGTCCGGTGGGTGGTTCTTCGTGGTGGCGTCGGAGGCGATCACGGTCGGCAATACCACGGTGACATTGCCCGGCATCGGCTCCTACGTCGCGCTCGGCATTCAAAGGCAGAACCTGCCCGCAATCGGCTATGCCATCCTGGCCATGCTTTTGGTGATCATCGCCTACGACCAGCTGATGTTTCGCCCGGTGGTGGCCTGGGCCGACAAGTTCCGCTTCGA
>Ga0116223_10002651_pt1 | contig 16707 bp, 9 predicted proteins | sample Sb_taG_3_FD_90092 | JGI IMG/M metagenome (GOLD analysis project Ga0116223, IMG submission 90092) | Peat soil microbial communities from Weissenstadt, Germany - Sb_50d_a_PC metaG | ecosystem: Environmental > Terrestrial > Soil > Wetlands > Peat | place: Germany: Weissenstadt | collected 2010-09-21 | reverse complement strand
TGCCGCCTCCTGCTCTTCTATTTCAGATCGACTTGAACGACCTGAATCGAGTAGCCCGGCATCACATGCTGTACACGCTCGCCCTTGATGCTCGCGGTGGACTTGACGGGCACGAAGCGCTCGGGATGGGCGATTGTGTTCGTTGCCCAAGTCGTGTTTGCCTTCAGCGTGTCGATGCGAGCCGTATGCGTCCCCGCGCCGAGCCCGTTCAGCGCGATCGTGACCGGCTGCTCGGCCGAACTGGCGTTGACCAACTTTACGCATAGCCTGTTCGGCGACCCGGTCACGGAGTAGAAGAACCTGTCGCCGGCTCCCGAAACGGAGGAATTCAGCGTGTGATCGCCCAGGCACGAAGCGAACATCACCTGTGCGTAGTAGCTCGGCGACCCGTAGCTGTTCAACGCATCGTAGCCGATCAGGTCGGAACTCCACTGCATCCCGCCGGGATTCACATTGACGAACAACGGCGCGTATGCCGCCATCACGACCACGTCGCTGTTCCGTTCCAGGCCGGTCATGAACGCGGCGTCGCCCAAGGCGGCGCCGAAGTTGGGAGTCGGCGTCCCTTCGCGAGTGGCCCATTCGCCGACGAAGATCTTCGGGCCGTTGCGGTCGGTATTGTCGTAGTGGCGCGCTTCCTCAAACATGCCGCGCTCCCGCTTGTAGTAGTGGTCGTCGACGACGTCGGGAGTCATGCCTTTCACCGGCATGGTGGCGATCACCTGGATGTTCGGGTACTTCGCCTTGGTGGCCTTGTAGAACTGAGCATACCGGCCGTCGTAGGTCCTGGCCCGGTCGAAATTGTCTTCGTTGCCGATCTCCACGTAGCGCAGCGTGAACGGAGCTGGATGCCCGTCGCGCGCACGCATCGCGCCCCACTTCGTATCGGTTCCACCAGTGACGTACTCGATCTCCTCCAGGCCTTCCTGCACGTAGGGCTCAAGGTCCGGCCCCGGCTTCACCACCTGCCCGTCGAGAGAGTATCCGGCATAGATACCCAGAAGCGGCTGCATGTGCAGGTCCTCGCACCATTCGAGGAATTCCAGGAGTCCCATGCCGTCTGTCGAGTGGTAGCTCCACGTGCTGGGGTGTGTGGGACGATCCACCAGCGGACCGATCATCTTCTTCCAATCGAAACGGGTCTCGATTCGGTTGCCTTCGAGGTAGTTTCCCCCGGGGAAGCGCAGGAACGTGGGACGCATGGCGGCCAGCTTCTCCATAATGTCGATGCGGTTCCCGTTTGGCCGGCCGTGATAGGTGGGCGGGAACAGGGAAACCAACTGGAGCCACAGAGTCGCCGGTCTGTCGATGGTCAGCTCGAGATGGTTCTCGGAGGATGCGGCGGTATCCCCGGACTGCATCTCGAACTTGTACTCCTTCCAGCCGCTTCCAGTGACCGGGACCGACGCTTTGGCGAGAGCCTGCCCCGATTGGTCCGCTACGAGCGCAATCCGCACGGGCAGTGGGCCCTCGGAATCGCTCTTGGCAAATAACGACCCCGTGTAGCGCGTGTTCGGGCGCACGGCGATTCCCCAGTAGCCTTCGTTGAGGAGACCTGCCGGGTTGTTGGCATCGGCTTTCGTGACCTCGAGTTTCGCGCTTGAGGGGAGCGCTGTCGATGGCCCTCCCTTCGGATCGACGCTCACCTTCGCCGACGCTGTCCCTTTTTCGATGAGGAACCAGTTCAGAATCCCCGTCCAATCGGACTGGAAGGTGCGGTTGCGGACCAGCTCCGCGTATAACCCGCCGTCGTAAGAGTAGTTGATCTCTTCGGTCATCAGGCCGTACGGCGTCGGGCTCACCGCCGCTTTCGGCCGGCTCACCTCCACGTTGAGCGTCGCCGGCGCCTGTCCGTGCAGGACCGGCGCCGCGAGAGCAGTCAGTAAGAAGGCGGTTGAAACCAGAGTGGAGCGATTATTCATGATGTTCTTTCTGTGCAGCCGGTATGACGGCTGGCCGATGCTGTTCAGATTACCGCAATGCAGCTTGACTGTTAAGGAACTTTCATGGTTTCTCCAACGCGACCTACTTGACGTAGCCGCGTTCGCGGTAATACTTGATCGCGCCGGGATGCATCGGGATCACCTTGCTGACCGCAACGGTTCGCGGATCGTAATACCAAGGCTCGAGCTGGACCTGGAACAGATCGCGGTGTTCGTCGAGAGCCTTGGCGACATCATAGGCAAAGGAGTCCGGCACTTCGTCGCGGACATAGATGAAGTGATTTGGCCGCATCACCGTGGGAATAGGGCGATCGACGCCGCGGAATAGCGCGAGAGGCACGGTGGCGTGTTGATAGCCCGGCTCCTGCGCCAGGCGCGCGATCAGCGGCTCCTCGAAATCGAGAAAGACAAGATCGTTTAACTGGCTGGCTTCGTACCAGGATCGCTGTTCCGGCGTGTTGGCGAGAAGACCGGTGCCGATGAAGACATCGCCGGAGGCGCGCTTTTCGCGCGACGCGTTGGTGGGCATGACGCCTCCACCTTTGGCTCGCAAATCTTCAACTCTGATGCCGTAGTGCTTGAAGATGATCGCATTGTTGCCGACGATCCAGGTGGGTTGGGTCCGGTCTTTGATCTGTCGCAGATCGGTGATGCCGGATTTCTTGCTGGCGGCGGCGAGCATATAAGTGGAGGTCCGAATCACGGCAACGACACGGTAGTTTCGGCGCTGCTTGCCATCGGCGGCATAGGGTCCGGTGCCGTTCCAGGCATCAATGAGGTTGGATTCGCTGGTTGCGCCGATATCGGGTACGGCGTCCGGAGGCGGTTCGACGTACTCCGGATTGTCGAGCCCGCCGGGAGGCGTCACTGGCTTGGTTTTATCGCCCATCTCGCGCGGTCCGAAGCTCGACCAGCAAACCCAGCAGATCGTGGTCTGGTACCCGTAGTGGCTGAGCGCGTCGGCGGTGACTTTCGCCAGAATGCCCCAGGGGCAAGCCTTGCACGCGCCGGCGAAGACCGGCTTTTTGGCGGCGATAGTGGCCGACGGCGCGGGATTCTGCGCGTGAGCGGAAATCAGCGAAAGAGCCAACGTCAGAACAATGCAATGGACAAGACGCCGAATCGTCATTGTGTCTCCCTCTATTGCAGATGGCGGTTGAAGAAGTTTGCCAGTGCGGTCATCGCTTCGCGCGACTCCGGCAGGCTGGGGTCTTCCCAGAAGAAGTGCCACATGCCTTCGAAGACGTTGAGATCGGCGTCCACGCCGGCATTGCGCAGCTTGCGATGCAGCAGCACCGATTGACTCAGGCACATGTCGCGCGTGCCCGAAAGCAGAAAAGCGGGCGGGTAGCCTTTGGGGATCTCACCATCGAGAGCCGTAGCTGGCGGCTCGCCGGGCTTTCGCGGCGTGGCATCGCGCCCGCCATATGGCGGACGACCCGAGAAAGCGGTGGACAGTCCTGCGTCCAGCCCATTCATGGTGTAGCGCGCATCCCCCGGATTTGATCCGCCCGAGCACGTGCCCAGGCCGACCGCGCCCGGTAGGGGCAGTTTCTGCGCCGGAAGCCACTGGATGGTGGTTTGGGCCAGAGTGCATCCGCCGGATGCGCCGAATATACCGATGCTCTTCGGCTTGTAGGTCTTCAGCAACTCGCGATAGACCGCCACGATGTCCTCATTGCCGGGGATGGACGGTCCGCCACCGCGATAGTTGACCTTGATCACTTTCAACTGGCCGAGGCTGGCGACAGCGATCGCTTCGGCATCCATTTCGAACTCCATCAGCACGCGGTTGCGATTCCGGGGAGGGATTGTTTTGGGCGAGTAGATGGTGACGCCGACGCCTCCGATTTTTGAACTTTCCTCCACCACCGGGTAGATCTTGAGCGCAGTTTCCTTACTGCCGCCCATGGCTGGCGGCGCCGGGTTCCCATCCACCATCCGTGCCGACGCCAAGCCGCCCCGCGCCGCCGAGGTCTGCGCCCGCTGCAGCATTTGTCGCGTATAGGAGCGGCGGGCTTCCGTACTCTCGAGTGCCGGCGGGGGAATTGTGCGTGCACCGAAGTGCAGTGTGCCATCGGAGTCCACTACCATCTGCGGCACAACCGGCGCATCGGCGAGGACGCCCGGGTCGAGTTTCTGCTCTTTCCTTTGGCTCTGCGCGACCACCGCGCAGCAGCCAATGACGAATGTAGGGAGCAGCACAAGTGCGAACCTGCGAATGGTCAGCCGTGCCATGGATTCCTCCTCGCCGAATATTCGGAAATGACTCCGTTACTTCTGAAAGAGCAGCGGCGCGAATTCATGCAAGTCGCGCCGCCAGCTCAGCCATTCGTGAGCCGTCAGCGGTGATTCATAGTAGACTGCATTGATACCGGCGTTTTTCAGCTCTTCCACATTCGCCTTGCCGGCGGCGCCATTCTCGCGGCTGCCGTAGCCGACGAACACAAGTTTGACCTTCTTCTTAAAATCAGCCATGTCTTTGATCTCCGATACGGCGATGCTGCCGCCGCTGAACATGCCGATGTAAGAGAACTTATCCAGGTGGGCAAGAGTGATCCCATGGGTCAGCGCGCCGCCCATTGAGAGGCCGGCCATGGCGCGATGGGGCTGATCGGCGAGCGTGCGGAAGTTGGCGTCGATGAAGGGAATCATCTCCTCGACGAGAACGTGCTCGAACGGAGTGTTGGTCATCACGAACCCACGTCCGCGCCCCGGACCGCCTGGTCCGCCAGGACCTGCTGCGCCAGGAGCGCCGGGAGCTCCGGCCGGAGCTGGCGCGCTCGGTTGACCAGCCGGAGCCGCTCCGCGACCACCGGCGCCGCGGCCGCCCGGTGCGCTCATTCCGGGGATGTAACTATTGCCGACCACGATCACGAATGGCTTGGCTTTGCCTTCCGCGATCAAGTTGTCCATGATCAATCCCGCGTACCCCTGCCCGCCCCAGCCATGTTCATCTTCTCCGGCGCCGTGTTGCAGATAAAGCACCGGGTAGCGTTTTGACCCCTTCTCATAGTCGGGAGGCGTGTAGACGTAACATTGCAGAGTGGCGTTGGCGATCCTGGAGAAGAAGTGGACTTCCCGCAAATTGCCGTGCGGCACGTTCTTCATGGCATAGAAGTCATCGTCGTGAGCGGGGACCTCCACCCCGCTGCCCCAGCGGCTCGCGCCGTAGAACATCAGGGCTCCCGGATCCGGGACGGAGACGCCATCAACCCACAGTTGGTAATAGTGGAACCCTTCGTCCTGAGCGTTCGAGACGCCGGTCCACACGCCGTCGTCGTTTTTGGTCATTGGATACCGGACACCGCCTATATCGAGCTGCACGCTCTGGGCGTTCGGCGCCCTGAGGGTCGTGCGCACACGTCTTTGAGAGTTGACCTCAGGATATTGTCGGATCTGCCCGTTGACTACCGCGTTCAGCGCCGATGGCGTGAAATCCTCTACCGGCGGGGTTTTGTCTATCTCAACCGGCGCGCGGCCCCCTTGTGGTCCACGGCCAGGCTGCCCTCCCTGGGGCGGTTGGGCAATTGCCAAAACACCCGATAACCCGTACAGAAGGGCAAGAGTCAGAATCGCGTTTCTCATGGTAACACCTCATCATTCAGACAAGCGTTTCATTCGACTAATTGAAGATATGCTGGCTAAACAGATACAGGTTGTTGTCCCACTCGGTGGGGTCGTGGGCATTCCCGTCAACGTGCCAGACGTGCGGGACGCTGTTCTCCTTGAGATAGTTGTGGACGCCCTGGCTAATCCGGATCAGGCCGTCCTTGCTGCCGCAACCGAGCCACAGCAACTTCAGTTGCTTGGCGGCCGCCGGATCCGGCAGCAGAGCGGACGGAGGCTGTTTCGTATTCGGCGCCGAAGAGAACCCTCCGATCCAGGCAAATGTTTCGATGTGAGACAGGCCGATATTCAAGGTCTGGCCGCCGCCCATCGAGAGTCCGGCCAGAGCGCGATGTTGCCGGTCCGTGTACACGGAATAATGGGACTCGATGTACGGGATGATGTCCTTCAGCAAATCGTTTTCGAAAGGCGCTCCCCAACTTTCCAATCCGCCCGGTCCTCGCCCTGCGCCGCGGCCCCCACCCGCGCCCGCTCCTGCAGGAGCACCCGCGCTCTGCGCCTGAGCGCCCCGCGCGCCCATGCCTTCTCCAGGGAATGCGCCCACGGCGTCGGCGGTTACGCTCGAGTTGCCGTTGGGGAAGACGACCACCATTGGCTGGATCTTGCCCTCGGCCAGTAGGTTGTCCAAAATGCTGTCCGCATGACAGGCTTTTGTCCATTCCCGGTCGTTGCCGCCGATCCCATGCAGAAGAATGAGCACTGGGTACTTACGGTCGGCCGGGTAGCCCGGCGGCGTGTAAACGCGCATCTGACGGCGTGTTCCGAGTGACTTGGAGTCATATTGAACGGCTGTCAACTCGCCGTGCGGAACATCCTCACGTTTAACATTGAACCCCGCCGGCGGATCGGGGAAGGCAGGCTTGTCGTCGGGGCCCAACTCGATCGGTCCGCCGAATGCCCCTCTGCCGGCGGCTTGCGGGACAGGAGCGCCCGCCGCGGACGTCTGCTGAGCCGCTGCAGGCGGAGCGGGGGCTGCCTGTTGGTTCACCGCCTCAGCCAGACAGACCGCGCCGGCCATTATGACTCCGATCAAAGCTAAGAACACTACCTGTTTCATAGGCTGCCTCCTCCTTGAATCGTCCTACTCGTAACGGCCATCGTTCGACAGCGAAAGATATGTGGCGCGAATCGATCGGATCGTCGCGGCGTCAGCGTCAGTTCGGCGTCTTGGGCAAGCTTGAGCAAGAGCCGTACCGCGGCTGAGCCAGTCAGGGACCGGAATCCATCAAACGAGGGATCTAGATGTTGGGATGCCGGACGGGACTGCCATGCGCCTCCAGCCGCAACGGAGGCGCGGGCGGATCGGGAGCGGACGACGCAATCGGCTTTGGCCGCGAGAACCATGACGGCGAACCGATATCGTACGCCAATACGCCGCCCACTGCAAGGGCTTACATCCCCTCGCCTATCGGTGAAAGCGATGCCCCCTTCAATCCGCGATGAATTCGCGATATGTCTTCTCGCTGTTGCCAAGGTCGCGAGGGTTCATGCCCCCAATCTCTCCGGTCCCCACCAGGTGAGAACCGCCTGTACACACAGGCCAGAACAGAATGTTCCGCCACAGCCGTCCCTCGGTGAATGCAAACCCTGCGACTTTTTCGATGACTGGTTCGCGCAATTCAAAGGCCGTGTGGACTGTGAAGAGGGATTCGTTGGGCTACCGCACCATTTCGATTTTCAGTTTTTCGGTGTAGAGATCGCAGATCTGCCGCTGTAGCCCTTCTTGCGGGACCGGGCCGCCGTCAGTGAAATCGAGATACCCGCGCGCGGCCGGGTCGAACTTGGGCCAGTGCGGAAGGTTTCGGCCGTTGGGATCGCCCGTTTTCGCGAAGTTGGTCCAGTAGTCCTGCATGGCCGCGGATATCTTCTGATCAGTGGCATTGTACCTGGGCTGGCGCAGCGCACCGAAGACAAACGGCACCTCGCTGCCATGGGGAGCTCCCAGGGCTTCCCTTCCGGGTGCGGAGCGCGAGAACTGAAACTGGTAGCCCGCATTTCCGGCGCTGGTGTGCCAGACCAACTCCGCGACCGAGCCACACCGGAACTGCGAGTCCGTGGCCCACTGCGCCTGTACGGGACCGAGTTCCGGATCCGGCAGCGGCTCCGCCGCGCCGTTCAGGCCGTAGAGCGCCAGCGCGCGATCGCCCAGAGCGCCATATTGCTTTTCGATTTCCTGCCGGAGAGTGCCGGACATGCCGAAAAACGGGCGCTGCAGCTCCTGCGAATTGCTGCCCAACAGCAGCCCCACACGGTGCTCCTTGCCCGCAGCGAACGCCTTCATCGGCGACTCCGGAAACACCCACGCGTCCACTACGAGCCCCAAGGTCGCGCCGAGAAAAGCCAGGCCCTGTCCGGTGGCCTTCTGGAGATCCGCACTCGAGAGCGCGCGGAGCTTGCCGATGACCGGGCTGCCGGTAATGTTCAACTTCGCGGCGAGGTTCTCCCCTTTCTTCTCACCCTCAGCCAGCGGTGGAGGCGCCACCACCGGCCCGCTTTCTCCGATCACACGCTGAAACAGCCCCTTGCTCAAAGGCGAGGTCATCAGCACGTTGATGTCCAGCGACCCCGCCGATTCGCCGAAAAGCGTGACCTTGCCCGGATCACCGCCGAACCTCGCGATGTTGTCATGCACCCAGCGCAGTGCCAGAATCTGATCGAGCAGCCCGTAGTTGCCGGAGACATGATGCGGCGATTCCCTGGAAAGCTCGGTATGGGCGAAGAAGCCGAAAACGCCCAGCCGGTAGCTCACAGTGACCAACACCACGCCGCGGCGCGCCAGGCTCTCGCCGTCGAAGGTAGGCTCCGACGACGCGCCGGCGAAATTGCCGCCGCCGTGAATCCATACCATAACCGGGGCGCGCGATTTCGCCGGCCACTCCGGCGTCCAGAGGTTCAGGTAGAGGCAGTCCTCGCTGCTGTCGGCGCCCTGCGCTCCGCCCTGAACGCATGGCGCCCCGAACGCAAGCGCATCGCGGATGCCCGTCCAGGGTTTCACGGGAAGCGGCTCTCGCCAGCGCAAGTCGCCGGTCGGCGGCTGGGCGAACGGGATGCCCTTGAAGACCGCGCCGCCGTAGCTTGCCAAGCTGCCGCGAATCTTGCCGCCGGTCACGTTTACCGTTGGCGCAGCGGCTTCGGCCCAACACAAGCCCGCAGCCACTGCAATCGGCAGGAAGACGAGTTTCATGGCATTAGCTCAGCAGGATCCTGCGCACCTCGGCTTCCGGATCGTCCACCATGCGGCAGTGATTGTCCCATACCATCGTCTGGTTGCGGACCGGATCGCTAGGCGTCCACGTCAGCCCGGGCTGGCCGGGGTTTCTGGTACGGGCGAAATTCACCCAGGCCGTGGCCATCTTCTTCCCCAGCGCCTGCGCTTCGGGCGTGTTGCCCGTGCCCTGCTCGCAGCGCTTCGTGTTGTCGAAGCAGAAAGCCAGCTCCGCGGTGTGCCACGCGCCCGCATCCTCCAGCATCGGCGATTGCCACGTGAAGTAATACTGATACACCGGCGCTACCTTGAGCTCGCACTTCAGCTTGGTCATGCGCGCGATATTGTTGCGCACCAGAAGGCCGCTGACGCCGTAGGACAGAGTGCGGATGCTTTTCTCCGGGTGCGCCTTCTTCATCGCTGCGATCAGGGCGGTTGCCTTGGCCTCACCCAGCGTGCCCGCCAGCGTCGCATGCCACTCCGCCTCGGTCGGCTTGGACGACATCCGGTTGCCTTCTTCGCTGACCGAGCCGATCAACAGCGGCACGTTCTTGGAAATCTCGGGAGCGGCTTCATAGAAGGAGCGCATCGTGATGACTTTGCCGTCGACGGTCGGTCCCGCCCCGACGCGCGGCATCGGCCCCGCGGGCGAGCCCATTCCGAGGCTCCGCTGCAAGGGCGGATTGATCTTGTTCGCGGCGGCAGTGGCGGCCGCGTTCAGCTTCGCCCATTCCATCTTTTGGAGCGAGTTGAGATCGTTCGCCTGCAAACCCAGCTCTTTCATGATTTGTCTGGCCAGTTCGCGGGATTGCTCGGCGCTGGGAGGATTGCCGCCTCCGCCGGATTGCACCGAAGCGCGATGGAACAGCCCCGCAGCCGAGGGCATGCCCATCAGACACGTCACCTTCGACCCGCCGCCCGATTGTCCGTAAATCATCACCGCGTCCGGATCGCCGCCGAAGTTGCCGATGTTTTCGCGCACCCAGCGAAGCGCCGCAGCCAGGTCGGTCATTCCGACATTGACTGAATCGGCATACGTGGGTCCGCCAATCTCGGAGAGATCGAAGAATCCGAGCACGTTGAGACGGTGATTGACGGTGACCGATACGGCATCGTGCTGCCGGGCCAGTTGGGCCCCTTCTTGTGACGGCAGTTCGTAGGAGGAACCGAAAGTGAACCCGCCGCCGTGGAAATAGACCAGCACCGGACGCTTGCCCGTGAGCGCCGGAGTCCAGACGTTCAGCTTGAGCATGTCCTCGCTCAGGTAACCGTCGTCCCAATCAAAGAGGAACGATTGTTCGATTGCCGTAAAGTCGTGCAGGCGCTGCGGGCAATTGGCGCCGTAGATCAGGGCGGGGTACTCGCCATCCCACGGCTTCGGAGGCTTCGCAGGCAGCCAGCGATTTTCGCCGCTCGTATCCTGTCCATACGGAATTCCCTTAAACGTAAGAACGCCCGCGTCGACGTACCCGCGCACCTTTCCATATTGTGTTTTCGCGACCGCAGAACGAGGCGTTGAACAGCCGCCGGGAGCTTGGTGCGCCGCAGTCTTGGTGCTATCGGCTGCTTGGATCGGTCGAGCCAGCGCGGCTCCCATACCTGCGGTCGCCGGCAGGAGCATTGCCTGGCGGCGATTGAGTGTCCTTTGATTTTCGGAATTTGACTTAGCCACTTGCGTCTCCTTTCAGGAAAGCCGTTCCGTCATTCCGAGCGGCCGGCTGGTTTGCGTTAAACCGAAAAGCGCGTCAGCGGAGACGCTATCACATAGTGAAAGCGTTTTCAATGAGGCGGCATAGCGTTCCGCACGGCGCCGACCAACCGAGTTTCTGGGGCACCCAGGCCAACGGCTGGAGCACCATGCAGTTGGTCGCCAAGATGGCTTGGCAGCAGTTCCTCCGTTTAGCGGAGCGGCCGCGCGGCCCGTTGCTCCGCCTTTAGCCTCTCCACCATTTGCCGCACCACCGGATCGGGACTGATCCGCAGGGCGGCTTCATACTCCGCAATCGCGTCGGGAATCCGGCCTGGAGTCTTCGCCAACGCATTCGCAAGGTTGACGTGCGCCTCCACCAGGTTCGGAGCGCCTCGCAGGGCCGCTTCAAACTCGGCAATTGCCTCCGGCAACCGGCCGGGGATGCGTGCCAGCGCGGTTCCCAGGTCATAGTGGGCTTCCGCGTCATCGGGCCGGATGCGCAGGGCTGCCTCATATTCGGCAACCGCCTCCGGAAGCCCTCGGGGCGTGGTCGATAGTGCGTTTCCCAAGCCGATATGAGCGTCCACGGACCTCGGTTCAATGCGCAGTGCGGCTCGATACTCCGTTACTGCCTCCGTTAGCCGGCTAGGTAAACGTGCCAGTGCGTTTCCAAGATTGATGTGAGCATCTGCATGATCGGGGTCAATCCGCAGCGCCGCCCGGTATTCGTCAATCGCTTCTGTTAGTCCGCCGGGCAGGCGGAGCAGCGTGTTCGCCAGATTATAGTGAACTTCCGCATTGTCCGGACGAATTCGGAGGGCCGCCTGGTACTCGGCGATCGCTTCCGGCAACCGGCCAGGTATGCGCGCCAATGCGTTTGCCAGGTTATTGTGCGGTTCGGCGCGATCCGGCGCCAACCGCAGTGCCGCCCGGTATTCACCGATCGCCTCCGGCAGCCGCGAGGGAATGGCCAAGAGTGCGTTGGCCAGATTGTTGTGCACGTCCGCATGATCGGGATCCATCCGCAGCGCCGCCCGGTACTCGACAATCGCTTCCGGCAGCCGGCCGGGTACTGTCTCTAACGCTTTGCCCAGGTTGTAATGTACCTTGGCGCTGCCTGGACAGATATTCACAGCACTGGTCCAAAGGCTGAGCTCATCCTGCCAGTCAAAATTGCGTGCATAGGTTCGCGCTGCGAGCGCCAGGCACGCCACCCCCAGGGCGGCCCAGGCAACGCGCGCAGTTATGGGCCGCCGCAGCGAGTTCCGCTGGCTCAGCGCATGAATAGCCGCGACCACGCAGCCAGTGAGGCCCACCGATGGCAAGTAGAAAAACCGCTCGGCCATGATGCTGCCGATGAAGAGGATCAGATTCGAAGTGGGCGAAATGGCAACAAAAAAGAAGAGCAGGAAGAAGAGCATCGGCTTCCCCGCACGTCGCCCGGACACGGCCAGAATCAAGACCAGCAGCGCGGCGCCCAAGCAACCCGCGAGCGCAATGAGCGTCTTGGCATCTTCCCAATTCCACGCCCGCCAACCGAATAACGGCACCGCATTGTACGAATAATCCGCTGATAACCGGGCAGGCCAGAGAAACAGCCATAAGAATTTACCAATTACCTTGACGGCCGTAATCCGCGCTGTCGAGAAGCCGGCATGCACGAGCGGATTGTCGGCGAAGGGGATGAGCAGATGCAAGTGCAGTTGGCCGCGCAGATAGAAAAATGCCGCGAACGGCAGAGCCAGCGCGCCATAAGCCGGAGCGCGCCTGCGCCACATCGTGCGCTCGAACCACGTAAGGTCGTATGCCAGCATGATGCCAGGCAAGACCACGGCGCTCTCCTTCGAAAAAAGCCCGACTGCTTGGGCGGCCGCGACGCCCGCCAGCCATGCCAGCCTCCGCCGCCCCGCGGCCGAAGCGGCTCTCACGTGGCACAATAAACCCGTTAAAACCCCGAAGGCGGCCAGCAGGTCGGCCCGCCCCACAATATTCGTAACGGAATCGGTGAGCAGCGGGTGCACTCCCCAGATTGCGGCCAATGCCCAAGCCGGCGCAGTCTCTCCGAGAACTGCGATGCCGAGAGCATAGACCAGTGCAACGTTGACCAGGTGCACAGCGAGATTGACCCAATGGTAGCCCGGCGGCCGCCGGCCATTGCCGAAAACCGCGTAATTCAGCAAAAACGAGAAAGTGGTCAACGGCCGATACAGTCCCGCGGTGGGTTTGTCGTAGCGATATCCTTCCTTCATAATGGAAGCGATGTTTTCGAATGTCGCTTGGCGGATTCGGGGATCCTGCCCGATTACCGAGGCATTGTCGAACACCAGGCCGGCCTGAAAAGAATTGGAATAGGCGATCAGCAGGAGGGCCCAAATTGCCATCAGCCGCCACGCGTGCCGCCGCCAGCCCGGGCGTTTCTCTTCGGCCGCAACGGGCTGCTTTGTTGCGGCTGGCCGTAACGCTTCCCGGGATCTCCGCTTTTTATGGATCTTCCCCACTTGCCCCGTCAGTATAACTCCGCCAGGACTGCCTAACGCTCCCAGATCTCGCGTCCAACCTGGCGTTGGCGCGTAAGACCGGGGCTGGACGGTAACACCTTGAGGCTCCGGGCGCGGCATCGCCGATCGGACGTGGTTTGCCGCAGCTCCTATAATGCCAACGAAAAATCCCTTGCACCGTTCTGGGTAAGCGTTTACAATACACTGCATACGATTTCGGATAAAGCTACGGGATCGTCTTGATCAGTGCTTTGGGGTTGTGCAGCCCGTCGAGGTTGCGCCAAACCGGGAGGACCTCGATAGGCCTCAGCCAATGGTCGAGTGTTGGCCACGCCGGAAGGTAAGTCCGGATGTCCGTCACAAAAGGGACGCCGTGCGTTGCGTCGAGGAGTAGTGCCATGCGTGCCAAAAAGTGGGAATTCTTCGTGCGTCTGATTCTGTTGGCAGTCTTTGCGGTAATCCGGCTGCCGGGGCAAGGGGACCGAGGCGAGATTACGGGAACCGTAACCGACGCCACCGGGGCTGTCGTGCCCGGCGCTCAGATCGTAGTCGTCCAACGAGCCACCAACGCGTCATACCGAACGACAACCAGCACGGCGGGCGATTTCACCGTCCCCTCTCTACCGGTAGGAGAGTATCAAGTCAGGGTAGAGCGGCAGGGCTTTAAGACAAGCATCACTGAGAACGTGGGGATAACCCCCGGCGGCACGGCGCGTGTGGACGTCAAACTCGAGGTTGGCGCTGCGCAACAGAGCGTCGAGGTCACCGCCGCCGCGCAGGTGCTGCAAACCGAGAACGCCAGGGTGGCGACCGAGGTGTCCAGAACGCTGGTGGATGCGCTGCCGGTGGAAGTGAACGGCAATTCGCGCAGCCCCTTCGACCTGGCGTCCACTACGGGGGAAGTGAACGCAGCCGGCACTTTCCGGATCGGCGGCGGGAACGACACCGTGGGCATCACGCTCGATGGCACTTCCCTCGCCGGGGATAAGATCGGCAACGACGCCGGAAACGGCGGAGCGGCCGCGATGAATAGCCCGTCGGTCGAAGCTCTCACGGAGTTTACCGTGGAGGCCAGCGGCTTCAAAGCCGAAACGGGCAACGCCTCCGGCGGAACGCTCAGCTTTGTTTCGAAATCGGGCACGAACCAGTTCCATGGGAGCGCGTTCGAGTTCCTGCGCAACCAGGACCTGGATGCCAAAGGTTTCTTCAATAGCGTCAGGCCCATTTACAAGCAAAACAACTTCGGTGTCACGGCCGGCGGACCGGTCTACTTTCCCAAGCTCTACAACGGCAAGAACAAGACGTTCTTCTTCGCTTCGTACGAAGGCTTCCGGAACCGCGTGGGCGCCGGCAACGGTACCTACTACACCGTCCCGCCGCCGGCTTTCTACAAAGGCGACCTGTCCCAATGGGTAAACGGAAGCGGGGTAATGTACCCGATATACGATCCGGGGTCGCAGATCGCGAACTCGAACGGAACGTACACCAGGGCCGTGTTCCCGAACAACCAGATTCCGCAGTCACGATTCGATCCCACCATCGTACCCATCCTGAACTACGTGTCAGGCATTCTCGCGCCGAACCGTCCGGGCATCGTGCCGGGCACGTCCGGCTACGTGACGAACAACTTCTATAACGCCACCGGCACCAGCATCACGCCGAACAACCGGTGGAGCGCCAAGATCGATCAGAGCATCGGATCGAGGCACCACCTTTCGTTCTTGATGAACCGCTATAGGGACTCCTCTGTGTGCGGGCCCGCCGGTTGCCCTGGACTGTCAGAGCCGCTAGGCACCGGGACCTTCGGGTACAACGCGACACAGGTGTATCGCGGGACTTGGGACTACACGATCACTCCGACCCTGGTGAGCCGCTTCTACGGCGGGTTCAACCATTTTTTGGAAGATCACACCCAAGGGGAAGCGACGGAAACAGGCTCGGTGCTGGCGGCGGGTCTCAGCATCTTGCAGCCCGCGGGCACCTGGAAAGGCAAAGGCATCTGCCTGCCGGGTTTTGCGAATTGCTCGAATTTTCCCATTATCAGCACGGGCGATTTCAGCGGTTGGGGCAACAACGCCCCGAACGGCTCCGACCGCGAGGTCTTCGAACTGCACGAGGACGTGACGAAGATCCACGGCGCACACACGTTCAAGTTTGGCTATTTCCTGGGCGACAGCCACTACGACGGCTTCGGATTGCAGTTCGAGTCCGGCGGCATCCAGTTCAAGTCACAGAACACAGCCAGCCTGGCAAACGGACCGGGGCAGGCCGAGTCGGTTGCCGGCGGCAGCGGGTTTGCCTCCATGCTGCTGGGGCAGGTGAGCGGCTTCAACATGGATACGCCGCGCTACCTTACCGTCGTCTATAAAACGCACCAGGCGTATGCCCAAGACGATTGGAAGGTCTCGCGCAAGCTTACGCTCAATCTCGGCTTCCGCTATTCCCTGAATGTGGCGCCCTACGCCCCAGACGGCCGGTTGAGCACCCTGAACTTCACTGAGCCGAACCCGGTGGCGGGCGGAATTCCGGGCGCCACCGAATTCGCCGGGTCCGGCCCAGGCCGGTCGGGCAGCAACTCGCTGATCGGCAACTGGTACGGCGGCTACGGGCCGCGGCTCGCACTCTCTTATGCGATCAATAACAAGACCGTGATCCGCGCCGCCGCCGCTCGCACCTTCGGCCCGCTGGCCGGTATCGGGCAGTCCTCGCACCAACTGGGATTCGTCATTCGCGACACGGTGAGTGACCAAAGCGGTGGACTGTATCCTCTGTACGTGTTGAACAACGGCCCCGGGGTAAATATGACTTTACCCAATGTCGACCCCGGCGTTGGCGTCGGCATGAATGCGCCGTCCTACGGGAAAAACGGGAATAACGCGGACAGATCCGACGCTGAGTTGAATTACTCGTTCAATATTCAGCGGCAGCTTTCGAACACCATGTCAATCGAGGTCGGCTACGTGGGGACCCTGGCCAGCGATATCACGTCGAACTTCCTGGCCTTCAACCAGGTGCCGTTCAATTCCCTGCCCGCCACTCTGAGCCCGTTCACGGCGTCGGGACGAGCCGCGTTGGGTTCGCTGATCACCTCTTCCACCGCGATTGCGGCCGGTGCAGTCCTGCCATGGACCTGCGGCCCGAGTTCCTCGGGCGAATGCGAAAGCTTCACCCAACTCTGGGGCACCGGAGCGACCGTGACGCAAGCCTACAGGCCCTATCCCCAATATGGGACGGTCGACACCGGTAACGGAGGCGGCGACCGCATCGGCCATTCCACTTACCACGCCGCACTAGTCAAGTTCAACAAGCAACTGGGAAACGGGCTGACGATCCAATCCTCCTACAGTTTCTCGAAGATCCTGGACGATACCGACACGGCCTACCTTGCCACCTTCTTCTATGGCGACATGTACAATTTGAGGCTGCTCAAATCGATTGCCAGTTACGATCAGACTCACGCCGCGAAGGTCTCATGGGTGTACGAGCTTCCCTTCGGAAAGGGCAAGCACTTTCTCGGGAATGGCGGCGCAGTTGCCGCGATTGTGGGCGGCTGGCGCATCTCCGGCATCCAAACCTACGCCAGCGGATTGCCGATGAACATCGGCACCAATGCTGTCAGCTTCCCCATCGGCGAATTCAGCAACACCCCAACAATAAGCACGTACAAAGGCTGGACCCTCCCCTACTCGGGCAGATTCGATCCTTTCAAGGACAGTTATCTCCAGCCGCAGTCCTTCTTCC
>Ga0116223_10002650_pt1 | contig 16708 bp, 12 predicted proteins | sample Sb_taG_3_FD_90092 | JGI IMG/M metagenome (GOLD analysis project Ga0116223, IMG submission 90092) | Peat soil microbial communities from Weissenstadt, Germany - Sb_50d_a_PC metaG | ecosystem: Environmental > Terrestrial > Soil > Wetlands > Peat | place: Germany: Weissenstadt | collected 2010-09-21 | reverse complement strand
TCGGAGATCGCACGCGGGGTTGACGTGTTCCGGCTGGTGCCGAACAAGTTCATCACGCAAAACGAGATCGACGCCGCCAACCAGGTGCACTTCGACGAGCTCAATGTCCAGAACCAACCGAAGATCACCTGGCCGGCAAATTTCGTGGTGGCTCGCGCCTATCTCGACCAACTGACCCGCAGCAGCGCTCTGGCGCCTCGACAAATTGCGGCGTTGAACGCCGCAATCGGCAAAGTCGAAGCATCGCCTTCCGACCGCAAAGAAGCCGCCGAACTCAAGGCCTTGGGGGTGAGCCTCGACAAGGACGCGGCCAAGGCGAAGACCACGGCGGACGCGGAGCGCATGCGCGCATTGGCGGAAATCATCAGACAGAAATAGAACGGATCGGGATTCGAGTCTCACGCCGTCTGCCGGTCATGACGATCACGCGAGACCACGTTTGGAACAACTGGAGTGGGGATGAAGTTGTAGGCCGAGATGCTCCGCCCCCCAAATTTAGTACCCTCAGACTTGGCACACCTTCTGATTGTCGACGACGACGCGAACACGCTGGCCTCCCTGGCGCGAGCCTTCCGCCTGGCCGGCCATGAGGCCACGGTATGCGACAATGCCGGGCGCGCCCTGGACCTGGTGAAGTCGCAACCGTTCGACATGATGTTGTCGGACGTGGTGATGCCCGGCAAGGACGGCCTGGCGCTGCTGCAGGATTTGCGCAACCTGGGCATCGCGCTCCCGGTGGTGATGATTTCGGGGCAGGCCAATATCGAGATGGCGGTGCGCGCCACGCGGCTGGGCGCAATCGATTTTCTGGAGAAGCCGCTTTCCACCGACAAACTGCTGCTGACCGTGGACAACGTCCTCAAACTGAAGCGGCTGGAAGACGAGAACCGGGAGCTCCGGCAGCGCGTCGGCAAGCACGAGATTGTGCACTCTGGCGACGCCATGCGCCGCGTGATGGCGCAGGTGGACCGCGTGGCGGCCAGCGAGGCGCGCGTCTGCATTTTGGGCGAAACGGGCACTGGGAAGGAGCTGATCGCGCGGGCCTTCCACGACCGCAGCGGGCGGCACGGCGGGAGAGCTGATCGAATCGCAACTGGACGGTGCTAGAATTCGGGTTCTATGCCGACTCCAACCACGTACTTCGACCGCCTCCGGCTGAAGAACGTGCGGTGCTTTCGTGGCGCCGAAATTCCTTTCGACAAACGCGTGACCGTGATCGTAGGCGGGAACGCATCGGGTAAGACGGCGCTGATGGAGGCACTCGCGTCGTTGACTCATGGCGACAGCGAGGGGCTGAAGGATTTCCCTCTTCGTCATGGCACGGTACGGGGGGGAGATGGCGCTCTTTGAAAACGGTAGAAGGTCCGCCGCCCGCTGGGATTCGAAACTGCCGTCGCGGAGCCGGCGCCCATTCGAGCGATTCGTGTTTCTGTACGGGCGGTACCGGCGGGTGTTGTTACCCGACTCGCCCGATGCGCCTCGCAACCTGACGGATGCGCAGTACCTGGACGAACTGACCTCTCACGCGGCACAGTCGCGTACCCTGACGTTGACCCGGCCGGACAACCGTCTGCTGCAGGACCTGCCCGGGTACCTGAGGGGGCTCTACTCCGGGCCGCGCTACCGACCCGCGGTTCGACGCCACGTGGTCGCGGCTGAACGCGGCGCTGCCGCTACTGGATAGCAGCCTTTCCGGCCTTCGGATGGATCAGGGGACCGACACTCTCATCCCACGAATGATCCGCAACGGCGTCGCGCTGAATTTCGCGGAACTGTCGGACGGTTACCAGGCGATGCTGGTAGTCGCGCTCGACCTGATCCTTCGCTACTACTCTCTCTTCTTCGAAGGCAACCCGTTGCAAGGGCGCGCGTTGGTGGGCATCGACGAAATCGAACTGCATCTGCATCCAAGCTGGCAGAGGACCGTGCTGCCGCAATTGACGAACCTGTTTCCGAACACGCAGTTCATCCTCACAACGCATTCCCCAATCGTGGTTCAGGCCGCGATCGACCGGAATTTTACGGTATTGCGGCTGATCGAGAAGAACAACGAGGTCACCGCGCAGAGGGTATCGCCCGGACTGATGAAGCGGCTGCGCGGCGCCGACGTGGGATCACTGCTGTTTGAAGAGCACCTGTTTGGGGTCGAGTCGCGGTTCTCGGTGGAGTATGCGCGGATCGAACAGCGAGTGGAAGCGCTCCAGGCGCTGGTCAGCCGCGGCACGGCGACGCCCTCGGATTACGAGGAACTCAAACGCGGGCTCGGCACGCTCGAGGAATTGGTGGCGAACGAGGATCGCCGGCGCGCGGATGGGTCGACGATGGCACAGATGGTGCGCATGCAGGCGGAGTTCGTGAAGGCCTTGACCGACGAGTTGGAGAAGGCCCGCAAGTGAGGAGAGTGTATCGGAAGGATTGCGCCTGCCCCGCAAGCTGGGCCGCCAGCGTGCAGAAGGCGCTGCCGGATTATCGGGAGTTCCTGCGGCGCGCTACCGCATTCGAGAGACTCGAGATTAACTCCAGGCGGCGGCGGGCGGGATTCTCGGCATTTGCGCCGCACATTCAATTCCCCGCGATCTGGGGCAAGCAGAAGGAGATCATCGCGGCGATGTCATACCGCAAGTGCGTCTATTGCGAAGGTGCGATTAACGCACCCCGGGCGGCGCACGTCGAGCATTTCAAGCCGAAGTCACTCTTTCCGGCTCTGGCGTATGAGTGGACGAACTATTTCCTGGGATGCCCCGGATGCAATGGGGCCAAGAGCGACAAGTGGCCGGAACGCGGTGGATACATTCGTCCGGACCGAGGAGACCCCAGCCGTCACTTCTTGTTTTTGGAAGATGGCAGCGTGAAGGCAGTGAAGAAGCGCAGTGCTCCAGAACGAATGGTTGCGGACTTCGATCTGAGCCGGACCTGGCTCGCGGACGAGCGGAGACAAAATATCGAGAAGATGATCGAGCTGCTGAATGAGGCGGCGCGATTACTCAAAGAAGGGCACGCAGAACAGGCGCGCCGCTTGGCGCGCACACTGCTTGGGACCATTGATACGCCCGAGGCGGCGTACTCGGTGGCGCTTACGCAGTGTTTTTGGCGCGCTTGGAAGAGCGCTTGCCCCGGCGGTAAGGTTTGAAGTCACTGCCCAGGAGTTCCTGGGGTCTTAGCCAATCGAGGAATTGTTTTGAGAACGGCTGCGTGGATAGCACTGAAATCAGTCCCGCCCGAGCCCGTTCAGACGTGGGGGCCATTAGGTGCAGTGTAGAAACGGCGGCCTCTCCTATTTTCAGCTCGTATCGTGGACCGATGAATTGGCCACTCGGCGATGTATCTGATGCCAGTTGTATCAGAATGGGAACCACTGGCTCGTACATGAACTCTTCGAAGAAGTCCAGCGACCGGATCTTCACGTGCGGTGCACCATTGGCTAGGCCGCGAGCGAGAATCGGCGCAGCGGTCATCCCGATCTCCGTTAGCTGACCTGTTGGCAACCAGTTCGCCCCAAACAGCGTACGTTCCAAGGCGTCTTCCACTCTCGAACGTAAATCGAGCGGAACGCTCACTGCAGTCTCCAGGCACTTGGCCGCCAGAAAAATGGTTTCATCGTTGTCCTCCCGAAGAAGACTATCGATAATTCCTGCAACGTCACAGCCGGGAACACCGGCCGCGAGCGCGATTACTTCGTGCCACCAGGGATCGTCCGCATGCGCCAGTAGCTCCGGAGACCGTGTCGCGTAATCCAGGGCCGTGAGGTACTCCTGAAACGTCAAGTGGGAAAACGCGAACACGCCAGGCCGCCGCTCGACCAGGACTCCGCTGCGATCCCGAATCTCGCGAACGATCCGCAGCGCGTCCTCGGATGGCTGGCCGATTTGGGGGAGGACAGAGGCAAACTGCCGGACGACGTCCGACTCCGGCATTTCCGCCTCGTGCCTTTCGTGAAGTGCGCTGGCGACACCGCGCAGCAGGGCGCGCTTCTGGTTGGCATCGAGGTTTCCAACGGCGGCATCCTTCGGAAATTTTGCGCGATCCCACTCGTACAGCAAAGCGTCGGTGCATTTCTCGTAAAGGGTGATGCGATGCTCGGGAATCGTGCGGCCGAGAAAGCGGTGAACCACGCACAGAATCGTGGTAAGGAGTGGGTTTGCCGCGATCCGCTCCACCGGTCGGCTCCGCGCGATTCGCGACTTCAGGTCGGCTGCCGCCGCGCTCGCCTGCTGGACTGCGTCGGAAGAATTTGGCCGCGCGGAACATTCCGCTGCAAGACACCACTTATCAATGAAGCTGTTCACCTCATCCTTCGTCAGGTGGGCCACGCGGTAACCGCGAAAGCCGGGCAGGCACGACTCCATCTCTCCAGGAGCACCCGCCGGACGGCTGGTCACCACCACCGGCATTCCAGGGTATTTTGCGACGAACGAGGCTAGAGCCCCCACCAGTTGGGCCCGCAGCTCTTCCGGAGCTTCGTCCAGGCCATCGATCAAAAGGACCGCGCGCTCTTCACTGAGAGCGGCCAACACCAAATCAGCCGCGATTCCCAACTGGCTGGCGAGCCATTCCAGCCCGATCGCCGCGTCCTTCAACTCGCGGACTGTGACCACGAAGGGCAACGCCCGCTCCGGCCAATTCAGACCGTGCTTTCCTACGGCGCAACGGCTGGCGAGGAACGACACTAAAGTTGACTTTCCACTTCCCGGAGCGCCAATCAAAAAGATCCGGGATCTGTCTTTCAGGATTTCATCCAGATGCTTTCGCGGATCGGACATCAAGACCTGGGAATAATCGTGTCTGCGGGCGGCTGCCAGTTCTTCGAAATGCAACGGAACATAAACCTGGTCGAGGTCCAAAATCACGCGATGATTAAGCTGAATCCCCCGCAGCTCAATCGACCCGAAGCGCTCGATGACTCTTCGCCGGTAGTCCCTCTCCCGGACCTCCAGCACCTTTTGAGGATCACCCGACTGCTCCGCCGCCACAAGATCCCGCTCCCGCGCGCATTGAATCTCGAATTCCTGGATGGGCCCGAAGGCATCGTCGAAAGCCTGGGTGCTCCAGTTTTCGACCATCGACTCCAGGCGCGTGCGCAGTTCCGCGGGAAGCGCAGCTGCACCTCTCGAAATCAGGGCGTCGAGCACCCGTCCGTACGCGCGGCTCTTCCGGTTATCGAAAACGACATCGGGAAGGGATTGATCCCGATGGCCGTTTTGCCGGACGCTGTCGAATATCGGTCGGACGACAGCGGCCTCGATTTGGGCTCTGATGTCCTTCACGGATCTCAGTCTCCAGTATATGAATTTGGGGGCGCCTGGCGGCAGACCGCAGGACCGTGCTCCGCCCCCCAAATTTAGTACCCTCTAACTTGGCACACCTTCTGATTGTCGACGACGACGCGAACACGCTGGCCTCCCTGGCGCGAGCCTTCCGCCTGGCCGGCCACGAGGCCACGGTATGCGACAATGCCGGGCGCGCCCTGGACCTGGTGAAGTCGCAACCGTTCGACATGATGCTGTCGGACGTGGTGATGCCCGGCAAGGACGGCCTGGCGCTGCTGCAGGATTTGCGCAACCTGGGCATCTCCCTCCCAGTGGTGATGATTTCGGGGCAGGCCAATATCGAGATGGCGGTGCGCGCCACGCGGCTGGGCGCAATCGATTTTCTGGAGAAGCCGCTTTCCACCGACAAGCTGCTGCTGACCGTGGACAACGTCCTCAAACTGAAGCGGCTGGAAGACGAGAACCGGGAGCTGCGGCAGCGCGTCGGCAAGCACGAGATCGTGCACGCGGGCGAGGCCATGCGCCGCGTGATGGCGCAGGTGGATCGGGTCGCGGCCAGCGAGGCGCGGGTCTGCATTCTGGGCGAAACGGGCACCGGGAAGGAGCTGATCGCGCGGGCCTTCCACGAGCGCAGCGCGCGGCATGGCGGGCCGTTTGTCACGCTCAATTGCGCGGCGGTGCCGGGAGAGCTGATCGAATCGGAGCTTTTCGGGCACGAGAAGGGTTCCTTCACCGGGGCGGCCACGCGGCACATGGGCAAGTTCGAGCAGGCGCATCACGGGACCCTGTTCCTGGACGAGATCGGCGACATGCCGCTGGGGATGCAGGCCAAGCTGCTGCGCGTTCTGGAGGAGCGGCAAGTGGAGCGCGTGGGCGGCGACCGCGCCATTCCCGTGGACGTCCGGGTGATTGTGGCCACCCACCGCGACCTGGACAAGCTGGTGAAGGCGGGCGCTTTCCGGCAAGATCTCTATCATCGGATCTACGTATTCCCGTTGCTGCTGCCGGCGCTCCGCGAACGCGCCGACGATATTCCGGCGCTGGTGGCGCACTTCGCGGCGCAGGTGGCCGAGCAGAACGGGTGGAAGGCCAAGCCGTTCGAGCCCGACGCCATCCAGGAGCTGCAGCGGTATGGGTGGCCGGGCAACGTGCGGGAGCTGCGCAACGTGGTGGAGCGGCTGCTGCTGCTGGCGGATGGCCCGGTGGATCGCGCGGCCGTGAGGCTGGCGCTGCCGCAGGGGACCTCCGACGCGCAGGGCGGCGCCGCACCGCAAGCCGCCGGCACACTGGCGCAGCGCACCGATTCCTTCGAGCGCGAGCAGATACTGGCGGAGCTGAAGCGCCACAACCAGAGCATGACCAATACCGCCAAGGCCCTGGGGCTGGAGCGCAGCCATCTCTACAAGAAGTGCCAGGCGCTGGGAATCGATCTGCGGGCGCTGCGGAAAGGCCTGGATGCCTGAAGTCCCGGAAATCGTCACCGCCCTGTACCGCGGATTCTTCGAACGGGGCGTGCGTTATTTCTTTCCGGATGCCGCCCTGGCGATGGACGGAGCGGCGCAGGACACGAATCCCACGCTGCTCTTCCACACCCGCACGGATGGCGGCGTCGACCTGGATTGGATGGGGGCGCGCTACCGATGCTGCTGCGAAGGCCGTCCCTTTACGGAAGACCAACTGCGGCTGCTCGGCGCCATCGGAGCGGTGCTTTCGGCGCGCTACCGCAGCATCTTTTCGGCGGTCTCGGTGGCCTCCATCACGGTCATGTACGAGGGCCTCACGGAGGATCGGTACGTGTCGGCGTTTCTGGATCACACTCCGTACCTGGGCGACGACCTGCCGGCCGGGCGCGACGTGGTGGCCAACGCCCTCGAGGTCATGCGCGAGAGCTCGCTGCTGACCTACGAGAACCGACGCATCTCCACCGGAGCGATCCTGATGGGCCGCGGCCGCGATCCGTTTCACGAGGGCCCGTTGCTGCCGCGGGGCGCCTTGCCGTACACCAACGCGCTGGTTGGCATCAAGAGCCTCCACCGGCTGTGCGACGGACTGGACACGATCTTCGTGGTGGACCGCGACGGAATGCTGGTCGACCTGGTGGATATGCAGAGATTCTCGGAGGCCCACGGCGCCCCGGCGCTGCCGGCGCCCAGCCCCGCGCGCTACTATGCGCACAGCCTGATTACGCTCGAAGGCGGTCACATCTGCCTGGTGCTCACGCCCAACGGAGAGATCAAGATCTTCGCCGGCGGCGTACAGGTTTTCAATTTCATGGAGGGCCGCTGGCACCTGACCGATCTTACGGAGAAGTACCGCGAGTTTCACCGCGCGGTGGGAGACGTGGCATTGGCCGAGCGTCTGTTCACCGCCTCGCTCAATCTCGCAGAGGATCGCCGCGGCGGATTGTTCGTAGTTTTGGACGACCCTCAATCGGCGCAGGAACTGGCAGCGCCGCAGGATCTGCTGGAGAACGAGGAGCCGGAGGGGTCCGGCAAGGGCCAGATTCACTACCTGCTGCGGCACAAGCACCTGCTGGGAATCGAGCTGAGCGTGCTCGAAAGCATCGCCCGGGTGGATGGCGGCATTATGGTGGACCGCGATGGCCGCCTGCGGGCCTTCGGCGCCATCCTGCGAAACAGCGGCGAGAGCCTGACCGCCGAGGACGGCGGCCGCACCACCGCGGCCGTGCACGCCTCGCGCTTCGGACCGGTGCTGAAGATCAGCGAGGACGGGTTGGTCTCGTTCTATCGTGGCGGGGTGAGAATGTGGGAGATTTAGGGGCCGGGGGGACTGAGACAGTCGTGTCCGTTGCGGTGTCTAATGGCCGTTAGGGGGGATCCGGATTGGTCCTGCGAGACGTCCGCTATGCTCTGCGCATGATCGCGCGGAGTCCCGGATTTGTGCTCATGGCCGTAATTGCGCTGGGACTCGGCATCGGGGCCAACACCACGGTGTTCAGTTTCGTGAACGCCTACCTGCTGCGGCCGCTGCCCACGGTGAAAGACGCCGACCGGCTGGCCGAGGTGAGCTGCCTGCGCCGCGGAAACTGGGTCGGGGTGTCGTACCTGGATTTCCTCGATTGGAACCGGCAGAACCATGTCTTCGAGGCCCTGTCGGCCGTCTCGTACATGAATCCGATTCTTACCGGGCGCGGCGAGCCGGACCGGGTGTCCGGCGCGCGCGTATCGGGTGGCTTTTTCCGCGTCTTTGCGGCCCGGCCCGCCATCGGCCGCCCCTTTCTTCCGGCCGAAAACGCTCCGGGCGGCGACCCGGTGGTGCTGCTGAGCTATGGATTCTGGCAGCGCCGGTTCGGCGGTAAGGAGATGATCGGCCAGTCGCTGGCGCTGGATGAGGTCAGCTACAAGATTGTCGGCATCATGCCTCCGCGGTTTCGATTCGCCTGGAGCGACCCGGACTTTTACGCGCCGCTGGCCCAGGACGCGGGCACCGTCGCGGCGCCGCGCGGGCGGCGGCTCCTGGACGTCACGGCGCGGCTGAAACCGGGTGTCTCGATCGCCGCGGCGCAGGCGGAGATGGACACCATCGTCCGCCGTCTCGAGATCCAGTACCCCGAGACCAACGTGGCCACCCGTGTGAGCGTCCAGGACCTGACCTATTCACTCGGCGAGGGGCCCCGGCAGGCCATCTACATCATGATGGGGATCGTGGTGTTTGTCCTCGCGATCGCCTGCGCCAACGTGGCGAACCTGCAACTGGTTCGCGCCACCGGACGGACCAGCGAAATTGCCATCCGCGCGGCCATGGGCGCCGGCCGCCGGCGCCTCATCGCGCAGGTGCTGACGGAAAGCGTCCTGGTATCGATGCTGGGCGGCGTTCTGGGCCTGGGGCTTGGCTTTGCCGGGGCGAAGCTGCTGATGGCAACCATCCCGGCCAATGTTCACCCCATCAACGAAGACTTCATGGATCTGAGGGTGCTCGCGTTCACCGCCGCGGTGGCAGTGCTGACGGGAATCCTGTCCGGGCTCGCACCGGCATTTCAGATCTCGCGCGTCAGCGTCAATGAAACGCTCAAGGAGGGCGGGCGCGCGGGAACCGGCGGCGCGCGCGGACGGCTGCGCGGCGCATTCGTGGTGGCGGAGGTCTCGCTCGCCATGGTCTTGCTGCTGGCGGCCGGGTTGCTCGTCAAGAGTTTCAACCTGCTGCTCGAGGTGAGCCCCGGATTCCGAGTAGAGAACCTTCTCACCGCGCGCATCTGGCTGTCCAACGCCAAGTATCCGAGACCGGAACAGCGCGCCATCTTCTTCCGCGACCTGGTGGAACGGCTCGGCGGCGTGCCGGGAGCGCAATCTTCCGCCGCCTCCACCAGCATTCCCATGACCGGCGGAGGCAACGGCACGAACTTCATGGTGGACGGGCAGCCCGCGCCGGCGGCCGGCCACGAACCCATCGGACGCATCCGCTCGATCACGCCGGGCTATTTTCAGACCATCGGCATCCCGCTCGCGCGCGGCCGGTATTTCACGGAGCAGGACGATGCCGGCGCGCAGCGCGTGGTAATCGTCAACGAACGGATGGCGCAGCAGTTCTTTCCCGGCCAGGATCCGATCGGCAAGCGCGTGAAGTGGAGCGCCGACCCGGCTTCGCAGGCGCCTTGGATGACCATCGTGGGGGTGGCCGGGAACGTCAAGCCGCTGGGGCTGGCTTCGCAGCCGGTGCTGGAGATGTTCGCGCCGTCCAACCAGGAGCCCAGCGCGGCCATGTACGTTCTGATTCGCACGCAGTCGGCGGATCCTTCGGGGCTGGCGGCGGCTGTCCGCGCGGAGCTTCGCAATCTCGACCGCGACCAGCCGATGAACGCGGTGCAATCCATGCGGCAGATTGTCGAGAACACGCTGGTGGAATCGAAGTACATGACGATCCTGACAGCGATATTTGCGGCCATCGCGCTGCTCATGGCGGCCATGGGGATCTACGGGGTGATCTCGTACACCGTGGCGCAGCGCACGCGCGAGCTCGGCATCCGCATGGCCCTGGGCGCAGGCTCGGCGAACGTGGTGCGGCTGGTGTTGCAGCAGGCGCTGTGGGTGGTGGGAATCGGGATCGGGATCGGGGTGCCGGGCGCGGCGGCGGTGACCCGCGTCCTGCAGTCGTACCTGTACGGGGTCGGGCCCCGAGATCCGGCCACGTTCGTGCTCATTCCCGCCGTGCTGGCGGGGGTGGCGCTCCTGGCGAGTTATGTGCCGGCGAGGAGAGCGACGCGCGTGGATCCGATGATTGCGCTGCGCTACGAGTGAGCGGTGGTAGCGCAGTCACGATAGACCCTCCCTCCTTTTGGCCCCAATCCCCCTGGTCGAACCTGATAATAGTATGCGGCGTGCCCCACAATGCCTTCATGCGGCCGATCCTTGCGCGGACCGACTCCAGCCTTCCGGCGTTTCCGGCCTGATCGACACAAGCTCGGTTTCGGCATCGCCGCGAGCGTGCATCGTCAACGCTAGGTAAGCTAAGCTAGGAGCGCTACTCATAGCGCAGCGCCGTGACAGGGTTGATGCGGGTGGCGCGGCGCGCGGGCAGATATCCGGACAACGCCGCCATGGCGGCGATGCCCGCCGTAGCCAGGGCGATGGTCGCGGGATCGTTGGGAGTGATTCCGTAGAGCTGGCTCGAGAGCAGACGGGTCACCGCCAGGGCCGCGGGAAGGCCGATGAGAATTCCGATGCCGGCCAACAGCAACACTTCGCGCATCACCAGCCAGATCACGTTCCCGGTGATGGCGCCGAGCGCGATGCGGATGCCGATCTCGCGCGTGCGCCGGGTGACCAGGAAAGCCATCACTCCATAGAGTCCGATAGCTGCCAGTACCGTGGCGAGCACGCCGAATGCCGTGGACAGGACCGCGGCGAGCTTGTCCACGGAGAGGGAATCGTCGCGCTGCCGCTCTTCGGTCTTCATGAGGTAGACCGGAAGATTGGCGTCGAGCTGGCGCACTGTGGCGCGGAATACCGGGAACATTTGCGCCGGGCCGGCCGTGGTGCGAACGAAGGCCGTCATGGCCGAGGCCCAATCGTTTTGGAGGTAGGGAAAATAGACCTGACGCGGGATCTCCTGCCGCATGGTCTCATAGCGGGTATCGCCCACCACGCCGACGATTTCCAGGTCGGTTTTGGTACCGGGGTCGGTGCCTTTGCCGATGTGCCGCCCGATGGCGGCGCGCCCGCCGAAGTAGTAGCGCGCGAACTTCTCGTTGACGATCACCACTTTGGCAGCGCCAAACGAATCCCGCTCGGTGAATTCCCGGCCGGCGTGGACGGGGATTCCAAGCGGGGCAAAGAAGCCTGGCGAGATATGGTTGACGTGAGAGTTCGCATTCTCGCCGGGCTGGGCAATATGGCCGTCCACCGTGAAGTCTTCATCCCAGTCGCTATAGGCCAGTAGAGGCACTACGGACAGGGCGGCCGAGCGGACGCCGGGCAACGCGCCCAACTCCTGGGTCAGCCGTTGGTAGAAGAGCTTGGCGCGATCTTTCTTGTAGCCGTTGAGCGTGGGGTCGACGGAGAACGAGAGCAGGCCAGGAACTTCGAAACCGGGGTTGAGGTCCTTCAGGTTGCCGAGGCTGCGCGCGAACAACCCGGCGCCGATCAGCAGCAGCAGCGAGAGGCTGATCTGGGCGGCCACCAGCACTTTGCGCCAGCCGGCCTGGCCCCCGCCGGTCAGCGAGCCGGCCTGGTCTTTCAACGTAGGGGCAAGGTCGGGCCGGGTTGCGCGCAACGCCGGCGCCAAGCCGAAGAACAGCGCCGTGAATCCGCAAACGGCGAGGTTGAAGCCCAGCACTCGCAGATTGGGATTGGTAATGAACCGGAGGGGCGGGTCCATCTCCGGCATGATATCCGTCAGCAGCCGCATCGTCCAAGGCGCCAGGAGGAGGCCCAGCATGCCTCCGGCGAAGGAGAGAATCAGGCTCTCCAGCAGGAGCTGGCGGACGATCCGGGCGCGGCCGGCCCCCAACGCGAGGCGCACGGCGACTTCCTTCTGGCGCGCCGTGGAGCGGGCGATCATCAGATTGGCTACGTTGGCGCAGGCGATCAGCAGCACCAGCGCAACCATGGCCATCATGGCCCACAGCGGCGCCTTCAGGAACTGCTCGGCGACATTCTCACCTCCGCCGCCAGGCATCGCGTCCAGGGTCATCTTCAGGAATTGCTCGCGCGTGTAGGGTGAAGCGTGCGCAAATTCCTTCTGCTCGACTTCCATGGCGAGCACCCGATGGAAGATGGGTTGGAGCGACGCCTTGGCCTGGACGAGAGTGACTCCCGGGTTGAGGCGCGCAAAGACCTGAACCCAGCGGAAACGGCGGTCCTCCAGTTTGCGGCCCTCGATTTGCGGCGCCATCACCACCGGGATAAAGACCTGCGTCGGAAACAGCCGCTCGGTACCGAAGAAGCCCGCCGCGGCGACACCGATGACCGTCAGTTTGCGGTCATTGACGAGGATCTCCCTGCCGACGATCGAAGGGTCGCCGCCGAAGCGTGTTTTCCAGTGGTCGTATGCCAGCACTGCAAGGGGCGCGCCATTGGCCGTGCGGTCTTCCTCGGCCGTGAACAGGCGCCCCAAAGCCGGCCGCAGGCCGAGCACCGGGAAGTACGTCCCGGAGACCAGCTCCGCCGAGGCCCGTTCGTTGTTCCCCATGTGACTCACGCTGACGGTCGTCTGATGCCGGCAGAGGATGCCGCTGAAGACCTGGTTCTGGTCGCGGAGGTCTCCATACATCGGGTAAGAAAGCGCATGCATGCCGGTGTTCGAACCGTAATCGGCGCCGACCTCCGCGAGCTGCACCAGTTGCTCGGGACTACGGACCGGAAGCTGCCCGATCAGGACGTGATCGAGCATGGTAAACACGGCAGTGTTGGCGCCGATTCCGAGCGCCAGGGAGAGGACCGCTACGGAGGCGAAGACGGGCGACTTCGCCAGGGACCGGACGGCGTATCGCAGTTCACCGGGGATATCCATACACTCTGAGCGAGCTCCTTCTGGATGGATATACGCCAGGAGCGCGGGATTGTTCCGGGAAGTTTGGGCCATCGGTGCCGTCTTTGAGCAGGGCGCTTAGGGCCGATTCCTCGACGGCGGACCGGGCGACGGCGGCACCACCTTCACTTGGAAGTGGTCAGTGTCCTTCATGCCCCCCGCGCCCGAGGCCACCAGGGTGAACTTCATGCTGGCAGGAGGGTAAAAGCGGACGCAGTTCCGGGCCACCGGCGCCAGGGCCCAGCCGATCGGCTGCAGCCGAACGGAGGTGGCGTGACTCACGCCGTAGCAGACGGTGACGGCATCGCCGGGAACGATCTCCTTCGTGCTGACGGCCATGAACACGATGGACGGCGGGGCGGGCTTCACGTGCACTTGAAAGGAGGCGGAGTCCTCGCTGCCGTCAAGTCCTTCGGCAATCAGTTTGTACGTCGTGTCCTGGCGCGGCTCCACCCAGATGCAGCGAGCCAATGCCGGCGTGAGGCTTTCGACCGGCGGCTCCAGGCGCACGGCTTTGGCGTTTTCCACGCCATAGCAGATGGTGTTGTGGTCCGCATCGGTGATTTCAGCGGATGTGGCATAAAACTGCGTGATTCTGACGCGAGTGGAGGAAACGGTCTGAATGGAGCCGCCACCACGATTGCGCCGCGCCTGGATGGCACGCTCCATGCGGAGATCCCCAGCACGCCGCTGGAGCCACGTCCAGCCCAGGTTCGCAACGGCAATACCCATCGCGACCAGGAGCGCCACGCCGATCCGCTTCATATCCAGTTAGAGGCCACGGCGGGCCGGCGGGTTCCCGGCCGTGAACAATTTCGCTATTTGATACCTGAATACCTGAAACCACCGATGCCCGCCCGGTTTCTAATTCTCCAGGGCCATGGAAACCTTCTTTCGCGACCTGCGGTTCGGATTCCGGATGTTGCTCCGGACCCCGGGCGTCAGCGCCACCGCGGTTCTGGCGCTGGCACTGGGCATCGGCGCCGCGAGCGCCATCTTCAGCGTGGTGTATGCCGTCTTGCTGCGGCCGCTGCCGGTGCGCGATGGCGGCCGCCTGGTGTCCATCCAGTCTCACAACCCGCGCTTGAACATCCCGCCGATCAATCCGAGCTACAACGGCTACGGCACGTGGAGAACCCAGGCCGCGAGCTTCGAGGAGATGGCCGCGTCGTGGGCGGGCACCGCGGAAATCTCGTTCGGCGGCGCGACGGAAAAGACCGTCTACTGGCGTGTCTCGGCGACCTTCTTTCCGGCGCTGGGCGTACGGCCGATTCTGGGGCGCGCGTTCACCGCCGACGAAGACCGGCCCGGCGCCGTGCGCGTCGCCATGCTCAGCGACGACCTGTGGCGGCGGCGCTTCGGGCGCGATCCAGCGGCCGCCGGCAAGACTCTGCGCCTGGATGGCGAGGTGTACACCATCGTGGGCGTCGTGCCGCCCGGGTTTCATATCGATGGCAAGCCCGCGGGGGTTTACGCGCCGATCGCCCAGGATCCCGCCGACCCCAAGCGCTACCTGGCGGTATCGGTCTTCGGCCGCTTGAAGCCGGGCGTAACGTTGGCCCAGGCGCAGTCGGAGATGGACGCGGTGGCCAGGCGGCAAGACCGGGGCTTTGGCTGGCAGTTGCGGGTGTGGAGTCTGCGGGACGCCATGGCGCACGACGTCCGGCTCAGCCTGTTGGTGCTGCTGGGCGCGGTGGGCTTGCTGCTGCTGATTGCCTGCGCGAATATTGCGAGCCTGCTGCTGGCGCGGTCGAGCGTGCGGCAGCGCGAGGTCGCCATTCGAGCCGCGCTCGGCGCCGGGAGAAGGCGGCTGCTGTGGCAGCTCCTGACCGAGAGCGCGTTGCTGGGCGTGTTGGGTGGGGCGGCCGGTCTCGTGCTGGCGCTGTGGTCCATGCGGCTGGTGCCGTTTCTGGAACAAGCCCGCCTGCCCAACCTGCTGCTGGCCACACGCATCGATAGCGCGGTCCTGGCGTTCACCATGGTGGTTTCGCTCTCGACCGGAGTGATCTTCGGGATCGCTCCGGCCCTTTCGGCAGTGCTGTCGGAGGTGCAGGAGACGCTGAAGGAAGGTGGGCGCGGCGGAGAAAGCCGGAGCCGCAAGCGGCTGTGGAACGTGCTGGTGGTTTCGGAGACGGCGCTGGCCCTGGTGCTCATGATTGGCGCCACGCTGCTGATCCGCAGCTTCTTCTACCTGCGGGATACCGCGCCGGGATTCCGCGTGGATGGACTGGTGACGGCCGCGCTGAAGCCACCCCCCGGCGGAGACCCACTGACGTTCTATGGCCAGGTGCTGGAAAAGGTGCGGGCCATTCCGGGCGTGGCGTCGGCCACCCTGGCTTCCACCTTGCCGCTCGATGGCAACTATGTAGCCGCCAGCCTGCCCCTCGAAGGATGCCAGTACGCCCGGCCGCAGGACTGGCCGATCGTGTGGGTACGGACGGTGGAGGAGCGGTATTTTCACACGCTCGGGATTCCGCTGCGGCGCGGCCGGCTGTTCAACGAGCAGGACCGCGACGGCGCGCCGCGCGTGGCCATCGTCAACGAGAGCATGGCGCGGCGCTACTGGCCCGGCCAGAACCCGGTGGGCAAGCACTTGGGCAACACGGCCAGCGACAACTTCGAGATCGTCGGGGTGGTCGCCGATGTGCGGCATCAGAACGCCACCAAGGAAGGGCTCGTCGAGGTGTTCTATCCGTACCGCCAGTCGCGGCCGGCGTCGGCCGTGCTGGCGGTGCGGGCCGATCCGAGCGTCTGGCGCAATCCCATGCTGCTGGCGCCCTCCATCGAACGTGCCCTGGCCATCGAGGCGCCGGTGACCGAGCTGGCGCAGGTGGCCGCCGAGCGCCTGGCGCCCCAGCGGCTGACCATGGCGGTGGTCGCGGCATTCGCCGGCCTGGCACTGGTGCTGGCCGCCATCGGAATCTACGGCGTGCTCTCGTTCGCGGTCAACGGGCGGACGCACGAGATCGGCGTGCGCATGGCGCTGGGCGCGCCGCGCAGCCTGGTGGTACGGATGGTCGTGGGACAGGCGGCCGGCTTGGCGGTGGCCGGGATCGCCATCGGGGTGGCCGGAGCGCTGGCGGTCTCGCGCGTCCTGGCGAGCCTGCTGTACGGCGTGCGCGCCACCGATCCCCTGGTGTTCGCGGGCGTGTCCGCCGCGCTTCTGGGAGTGGCCGTGATGGCCGCCTGGCTGCCCGCACGCCGCGCCGCCCGGGTGGATCCGGTAACGGCCCTTCGGCACGGGTAGCACGGGCTGGAACCCCATTGTGGGGCGGACCCCCGGTCCGCGTCCCGGTCCGCGCGGGTCCCCCCGGACCCGCTTTCGCCACTAACCCGGATTTCTCATCGAATTTGCCAACCGCGCGAGGGTGGTGAGGGCAAGCGGCAGATAACAAGCGGGATGGGCGACTGAGAGGTCCTGGTTGGGGGAAAACAGTCTGTGGGGCGCCGCCGCC
>Ga0116223_10002644_pt1 | contig 16730 bp, 8 predicted proteins | sample Sb_taG_3_FD_90092 | JGI IMG/M metagenome (GOLD analysis project Ga0116223, IMG submission 90092) | Peat soil microbial communities from Weissenstadt, Germany - Sb_50d_a_PC metaG | ecosystem: Environmental > Terrestrial > Soil > Wetlands > Peat | place: Germany: Weissenstadt | collected 2010-09-21 | reverse complement strand
TGCCGCGCGATGGCCATATTCAGATAAGCGGATAGGCCGGTACCAATCGCCGAGCTGTCCCGGATTCTCCAGTCCCTCGCGTCCCACGCTTTGTGCGGGAAATTGTAATGGTCGATGTAGAAGTGATTGTCGAGATAGTCCATCTGGGCATGGGAGTCCAGGTTTAACAGCCCGCCATATCCCATCTGGGTTCCCGTAACTGGCGTCAGAGAGTCAGTGGTCGCACGCACGGCGCCCATCATCTTGCCGAGGTAGTTTCGGTCGGACTCGGTCAGGAACAGCAGGAACTCGTCGGACAACTTTGGATCGACCGCGGCATCTGCAGCGGCGACCAGCGGGATGTCCCCGCCGGAGTGGCCACGGGCGTGCCGGAATACATTCCACTGTTTCCGCAACTCGGCCTGATATTCGCCAAGGACAAAGCGCTGCATCTGGCCGCGCTGCCATGCTTCCAGCATGGAGCTTTCATTGTTGATCTCGACCATCGCGAGCACCGAGTCGCCCTTGAGCTCGAGAGCGCGTATCAGTTTGGCGGCGTACTCCGCTTGCAGTTCCACCATGCGCGGGTAGAACATGTGCAGAGGCTTGCTCTGGACGGGGATCTCCATGTTCTCGGGCATCGGCGGGATTTTGTCCACGCCGGGCCGGAACTGATATCCGATCTTGAGGTTCAGGTTCGCGTAAATGCCTTCCGATCGGAGTGCATTGAGGAACACACGCAGCCGGCGGATCGAGAAAAGATTGAGAGTCGGATAGGCCCCCGTGGTCAAAGTGCTGTTGGCGTTTTCGGGATTAGCATCCGGATTACTGTCGAGGTGATGTAGCCGCACCAGGTTGATGCCCAGGCGGCGAAGACGTTTGGCAATGCGTTGCGCGTCGGCTTCGGTGGGAAAGTTGCCGCCAAACGCGAGATTCAGGCCGAACAAGCGCACGCGCTCGTCGTCGTCGGTGTTTGGTTTGAGGTCCGGCCCGACACGGTAAAAGTGGCCATCCCGCACGAACAGCCGGTCGGAAGCTTCGAGCGGATGATTCAAGAAACTGAAATCCGGGGCGCCGGTCAGCTTATCCTGATCGACGGAGAATGGAAAGAAATGATCCTGGGCGACGGCCGGACACACGGCAAAGACAATTGCCCACACAAACAGCCCGGCATATTTTCGATTCATGATCTTGAGCGCCTATCAGAAGTACAGTTTCAATCCCAACTGTACCTGTCTGGGCGAGTTTGCCTGTCCTGTGACTTTGCCGAATGCCGAGGATCCAACAGTCAGATTCGGTGGGGAGAACTGCGGGTGGTTTAACGCGTTGAAGGCTTCGAGGCGGAACTCCAACTGCGAGCCTTCGCGTATGGGAAGCGGAAACTGCTTGAACAGCGAAAGTGCGCTGGTAGACGTTCCAGGAGCCCGGGCGGTAGATATCTCGCGCGGAGCATTCCCGAGGGTAAACGGAGCAGGGGTAACCGCATTCTGCGGATCGGCGAAATACTGGTTCAGCCAGTTGGAGCCGTTGTTCCGGGTCAGCGCCCCGAGCAGACTCGGCCGCTGGCTGCCGTACGTCGGCAGGGCTTGCGAAGTGCTGACACTCAGTGCGAGCGGCATGCCGTTGTCGAAGCGCCAAAGACCGTTGGTCTGCCACCCGCCCAGCACCGAGTCCACCACTCCATGCCAATTGCTGCCGAACTGCTTTCCCTTGCCGAATGGCAACTGGTAGACGTACGAGAACTGGAGCACATGCGGGATGTCGAACTGGGATACCGACCGCTCCAGGTAACGGGCGTTCGGATCCTGTAGGCTGGTGGCGCCGCCGAGCCATGTCGTGCAACTGCAAGCCACGGAAGAGTTATCCAGCGACTTGGAGAAAACGTACGTGCCCAGTAACTGAAGTCCTTTGGAGAAGCGCTTCTCCACGCGGACCTGCAGTGAGTTGTAAATGGAATTGGCCATGGGCGGATCGGGGCCGCTGAAACCGGAGAACTGCGGATAGGGCTTCAACAGTTGGTTGTAGGTCACTGTGGCGCTGGATAAGCTGCTGGCCGGGTTGGTGATAATCCCGTAGAACGGGTTGGCGACCTTGGTGTTCAATTGGGTAATTTGGGCGGAACTTGCGGTCTCCACCCACGAGCCGAGATAGTTCAGGCTACCGGCTCCTCCGAAGTAAAGGTGCGTTCCCTTGCTGCCGAGGTAGTTCACGTCCAACAGGATGCTACCCTTGAGCTCGCGCTGCAATCCGAAATTCCAGGTCTGCATGTAGGGCGTGTTGTTCCAGGTCTTGATAGGACCGCTGATCCCCAGGCCAAGGCCGGTCAGGAGTCCCTGCGAGCTGCCGGGCGGCAATTGAATACCCTGGGGGAACGGATTCGACAGACGGCCCCAGGGGGTGGCGCCATCGCTCTGATAGGTCAGCAGCAGCGGTGTGGTCCAGTTGAAACCGGTAAAGCCTCCGCCGCCGGTGCCCGATGCCGCGCCCTTGATGGAATCGTAGAAGATGCCATAGCCGGTGCGAATCACGATATCGCCCTTAGTCCGGTAAGCGATGCCGATCCGCGGACCAAAGTTCATGGGATCCACGTTATATGGCGCCCGGTCGCCGTTGGTTGCAAAGTCCAGGCCGCCCTTCAGATTCGGCATGCCCGGAACCTGCAGCGGCGATGCGACGTTGGGATCGATCCAACTCATGCGGTTGTACCGCTCGGTGCGCGGCAAGGTCAATTCGTAGCGCACGCCGAGGTTGACCGTGAGGCGACTGGTGGGCCGCCAGTTGTCCTGGAAATACCAGGCATGGGCGAAGTTCTGCGTGGTTACGGCGACATCCACGCCGTAGCCGTTTCCACCCTGCGCGAAGCCCACCATGAGAGAGGCGAGGGCATCGCCGCCGGAGCTGCCGGACGGGGTCTGCGAGGTGCCCGTCTGCGTGTAGTTGAACTGGCCTTCGGGATTGCCCACCTGCAGGAAGCTGATGCGGTGCATACGGGCTTCATACCCGATCTTCAATTCGTGTTTGCCCTTGACCTTGTTCACGCTGGCATTCAGGTCGTGAGTGTCCAGCGGGTATTGGAGAATCGAATAGGTCTGCGACCCGAGGTTCTGGCTGCTGACGGCCTGGTAGCCGTTGCCGAGCGTGATGTTTGGCGTGGCAATATAACCGGACGTCAACATATATTGCGGGAGACCAAGCGTCGCCACGGGGTTGAAGTCCTTGAAATCCTGCGCGACACCGTGGGTGTAACTGAAGCTGCGCACATATCCGTAGGAGAGGCTCAACACCAGCGTCGAGTTGAAGGTGTGGTTGAAGTTCACCGCGGCGGAATATGCGTCGCCGTTGTTGGGACCCTGGGTACAAGGGTCGGCTATGTTTCCGAAACAATTGACCCCTTCGCTGGTGCCGACCGAGTGCGAGAAGCGGCCCGACAACTGGCTGGCATCGCTGAGGCGATGATCGACCTTGATGTCGAATCGGTCATCGTTGCTCCTGCTTCCATTGGCCCCGATCCAATTGTTCAGGTAATTGTAGGACGATGTCCCCACTCCCAGGTTCGGCAGCGGGAAGTACTGTATCATTTTGAGCGCCACGGGGTCGATCAGGTTGCCCGCTTTGGCGGTCAGTGCGTACGGCGTGCCTACCAGGTTGGGGTTGCCCGGACTGACATACGTGGCGAGATTGTTGAAGGGAACATAGGAGCTGCGCACCGCGCCGCCCAAGCTGGCGCTGTAGGTGCTGGTATACGGGTCCCAGATCTGTCCCGAGGCGACAGAACATTTCCCCGAGGAATCGAAGCTACCGCCATTGCGGGTGCACACCTCGCCGAAATCGCCCTGGCGCTCGGCCGCGCTGGCCACGCCGGCGCGCGCCGTCCCCTGGCTTCTCGTTCTGGTCCCCTGGTAATCCCCAAAGAAGAAGGTCTTGTCCTTGCGGATGGGGCCGGAGATTGTTCCTCCGAACTGGTTCTGCTTTTTCGGCGAGATTGCGACGCCGGCGAGATTGTTGTACCAGTTGTTCGCGTTGAGAGCGGAGTTCTGCAGGAATTCATACAGGCTGCCATGGAACTGGTTGGAGCCCGACCGAGTGACTACGTTGATGATGGTGTTGCCGCCGAATCCGATTTCGGCGCTATAGGTATTCTGCTGAACATTGAACTCCTGCACCGCATCCACCGGCGGCGTGTAGAGGGCGTTCGTGATGCCGCTGTTGTTTTCCTGGTTCGTCTGGCTGGCGCCATCCATTACGATGTCCGCTTCGGAATTCCGGCCGCCATTGGAAATGAAGTTCACCGAACTGGCGTTCAATCCGAAAGAACCACCTGCTGGTTGCGAGGTGCCGGGCGCCATTTGCGCCAGATTGTAAACCGAGCGGCTGGTGAGGGGCAGGTCGTTGATGTATTTCCGGTCGACGATTTGCCCGGTGGACGCGTCCTGGGTTTGCAGCAGCGGCGCGGTTTCCATCACGCTGACCGTTTCGGCCGTGCCTTGCAGCTCGAAATGCGCATCGGCCTGGGCGTTCTGTCCGACGGTCAGGATAATGCCTGCCTGGGTATGCGGTCGCATGCCAGTGGCGGTGATTGTGAGACTGTACTTGCCTGGAGGCAAATTGCGCAGAATGTAGCGGCCTTCCGAATTGGTGGTGGCCGAGTACTTAAAGCCCTTCTCATCGTCCGTGAGGACGACCTGCGCACGCGGGACTAGGGCGTCGGACGGGTCCGTTGCAACACCGGTCAACGAGCCGCCGTACGCTTGCGCCTGTGCAACCCGCGGAGACAATGTGATGAGTCCGGCGACGAGCAGCAAAAACAAGATGCCCGTCAGGGTTATTTGCCATAGGCGCGGAAAACTCGATACGCGCAATCGTGTGGATGTCATACTGAGACTTTCCTCAATCCGGGAATATTTCATCCAGATTGCCGATTAGTATAACTCCATTGCACTCGGGTCAATCCGTTCTTTCTCGACCTTTTCGACATTCTTGTGCGATGCCGCTGGCATCGCATAGGCATTCCTCTTCCACCTCGCAGCCGGCGCCGTCGCCATTGCGGCTCACGTCGAGCAGCGTCAGGTCCTCGGCGCCCCGCAAAGCCGGGTCGAAGGGAAACTGAATGTCGTTCCACAACGTGAGGTCGCCCGACGGCTGGCCGTCCTCGCCGATGCGCGCCGCGCCGCGGCAGCTCCAGGCCGCGCGGGAAGAGCAGATCGAACGCCACGGCGCGGCCGTGGTCCGCCTCGCGCCACACCCCGAAGTGACGCGCGAAGCGGTCCCGCAGCACATAGCCGGAGCTCGCATCGGCGCTGATGGCGAGGCCGATGGCGGTAGCCGAGCGCATGTACGCCGAGCGCCGCACGGCCCGCCCGAACGTCTCCTTGAGCATGCGTGCCGCGGCGGGAAGTTCGGAGCCGCCGCCGGTCACATAGAGCATTTCGATGGACCATCGGGATGCGTCGCAAGCAGTTCCTCCACCGCCTCCGCCGTACGTTCCACCAGTGGCCGGCAGCGCTCGTAGTACGGTGCCACGGCGATCGAAACCTCGCCCCAGCCTTCGTGCAAGCGCTCCAGGTCCACGACCATGCGGCGTGTATTGGGATTAAGCAACTCCTTGCGCTCGCGGCACTCCTCCAACAGCCGGAAAAACTCGGCATCAGAGAGCGGCTCGCGCTGGCCGGCGCGGCCCGCCGTTTCCCAGCGCCAGGTTGGCCAGGATTTCGTCGAATTCGTCGCCGCCCAGATCCGAGATTCCGGCGCGGTGCGCCTGAAACCGGCTTTTGTAGCTGGCGTTATCGTCGGATATCGGTAGCTGTCCTGTCGTGGGGTTGCGGCCAGGCTTCAATATCACTGGCAACCAGAGAAATCCTGAACTCCTTGCAGAATCCGGCCAGCCCTCGGCACCAGTGGGTGCGTCCGAACGTGTGGAGGATTGCGCCAAGTTTACGATAACCCGTTTACCTGCCCTCATCAACAAGAGCGTTCGCCGCAGGCCCATAGGTAAACACTTCGCGACTTCACGCGAGTCAACGGAAGCTGCGTGGTTCGCAATCGTGCTCAGCTTTCTGCTCGGCGTGGCGCCTTCAGACTTTCTCAAACCCCGGACAAAGTTGAGATGAGGCGCTTTGGACAGCGTAGAGGACGAATGAGATAACCTATTAGGGAGATGTCACCTACAACCTCCGGGGTCAAACGCAGTGAGGGTTCGTTCTACCTCGGCATGGCCCTGACCACCGCAGGGATCGCCCTCGCCGGATTTGTACCCTCGCTTCTCGACCCAGCCGGACGCAAGGCGCCGCTGACTTGGGCTGTGGCAGCGCATGGTCTTCTATTCGGCGCGTGGCTCTTGCTATTTATTGCGCAGACAACGCTTGTCCAGACCGGGCGTGTCGCCGTACATCGTCGGCTCGGTTATGCCGCCGTGGTGGTTGCGGGTCTCATGGTGGTAACTGCCTATCCCACGGCTATCGCGATGGCGCGCCGCGGGTTCGACCTGAGCGGCGACCTGAGCAACAGCCTCGGCGGCGTCCGAGGGGTGCTAGTCTTCCAGTTCGGTGACCTCGTGAGCTTCACGCTGTTGGTGGCCGCAGCGTTGTGGCACCGCCGCCGCCCGGCGCTTCACAAGCGGCTGATGGTGCTGGCGACCGTCGGGGGCTTGATGCCTGCGGCACTCGCGCACGTCATCGGCCACTCCCCGGCGCTTCGGCAGATCAAGGCACCCATCATCCTCATTCCTCTGACAATCTTGTACTTCGCCACAGCGGTCCACGACCGATGGTCTCAAGGCCGCGTGCATCCTGTGTCGTTATGGGTTGCCTTCGCGTTGTTGGCATGGGCGAACGTGCGCGGGGTGCTCATTGGTCCAAGCACTGCGTGGCGCGAGCTCACGGATTGGTTGATTCGCTGAAGCCAGCAGTAACGATCAACTTTCGGAAGTTCATTGAGCGAATCAGTGGAAGCGAGGGCGCATCGGCGAGTTGTCCTCCGCCATTCGGCGAGGTTGAACTTTGGATGTGCTGATACTGTTGACGGCGGCGAGGAGAAGCGTCGTGGCACTGGTTGTGAGGATGGGGTGTGCCGGACCCGTAAAACCGTAACATCGCGGGAAACGGCGTAGCGTTTAACAGTAGCCGCCCACTTGGCGGAAAGTGGGATTTCCGGAAAAGTGCCCTAAACGACCGGCCGGGTTGAGGGCGCGTATCGCCGTCCGGGGCCTAGAGAATCGTTTGACGGGGTCGGGAGGTAGGCGAGGTTCACCCCCACCCGGCGTGCGTCTTGCCTACCCAGACTTCCTTTGTTTGCAACACGTTTTTGGGGCCTGCCTCAGTTTAAACGAAGGTCTCGGTTGGCGCCGGCGGTCTCGATTCGATCGCGCCAATCCCGGCAGGCAAATCACAAGTGGTCATCCCTGAACTCGTGGAACACCGCTGGCAATACTTCTTCCTGCACAATAAACGGGCGGCGGCGTTGAGGCTCTGCTCTATTTGAAAGGCAGCCCGCGTATCACCGTGATCAATGTTCCGTGGTACATGCGAAGCCGTTAGGTTGCTGCCGGGAACCGGGGCTTGAAGGAACATGCCTTTGTTCGCCGAACGCTACGATCTTCTGGGTGCCGGCAAAAAGACACCCTTCTTCCGGACGTGATGTTGGACCCAACAAAGGCGCTCCGAATGTTACGAAAGAGGGCAGACTTCTTGGGCGAGCGCATCAACGAGAAGCAGGGAAGAACTTGTACCTATGACATCACGGAGCGGAAGGCTCTATTGTGGGCGCTGAATGAGTTAGGGGAGACGGACGTACTCCAAGAAACCGGATCGCGTCTGGTGCTCGGCGTGGCTTTCGGGGACCGCGGCGGACAGGGGGCTGGGGCCGGCGCCAGGGCAGGAGGGGTCAGATGCCCTGCTGCCCTGCCCTATGCCCTACCCTGTTTTTTCAGTAGGGCATGAAAATAGGGCATGGTAAGTGCTTCAATTTAAAGCCGTTCTTCTTCTATGCCCTGCTTGCCCTGATAAAAACAGATAATAATAGTGGCAAATAACTCTTGCCCCCTAGCGCGCCGGAGTTGCCCCGCTCCTTCTCCCGTACAGCCGATCATTATAGTAGCAGGGCAAGCAGGGCAGCAGGGCAGGAACGATGTAAGTCACTGAGAACGTTCATCTTAACCATGCCCTGATTTCATGCCCTGCTTTTCTGCTGCCCTGCTCACCAGTCAGGGCGCAATCTCTGTTTTGCGCAAATAACATCAGAAGTTCACACAGTATAAATAGCTTTGGGAGATGAACGAGATGACATTCCGAACGGTTCCTCAACTTGCGCAGGAAGAGCACGTATCCCGCCCAACCGTGTACAACTGGATTCGGGCTGGTCGCCTCCAGTCCACGCGGGTAGGTGGACAGCACCGGATCAACGAACAGCAATGGGCCGAATTCTTGGCTCGCTGTAACAAGAAATAAAAACAGGATGCCGCCAGCGAGCGCGAACTCGTGGCGGCAGGAAGGATTTAATGAATGTCGAAACTATTTATACGGCTGCATTTGACGCAATCAACACCCCGGCCATTCGCGCCCACGCCAGAAAGCTCGTCGACCTTGGGTTGTGTCCGGTAATAATATCTCCTGCGAGAGAGACTATCCCGAACGAGAATGGCAATCCGAAAAAGATCTTCGCAATTGGCAAAAAGCCCACAGATCCGGGGTGGCCCGACGGCGCACTTCACCGATACATCGAACCCGAAGACATTCCTGAGTTCTGTAATCTCGGAATCCTCTGCGGAACGCCTGTGGAGCGCAATGATGTCACCCACTACGTAACGGATATTGACATTGACATTGCGCTCGCCGTCCCGGTATTCAAGATGACGTTCGCAGCGTTTGACCTACCGCAAGCGTACTCATGGGGCAGAGACGGCAAGCCGAACTCCCATCATCTTTATCTAGTCGACAAGCCGCTGCACACGACCACCAGCCAGCCGATTTATCACGGAATCGCAGAGCTGCGCTGCCAGTCCAAGGGCGGCAAATACGTACCATACGGCCACCAGAGCGTCACGTTTCCATCGGTCTGGAGCAAGGAAGACAGGATCGAGGTAATCCGCCAGGAGCCAGATTCCGCTGACGCGCCGCCCACCGTATCCGCGGACCTCCTTTTTCGCGCATTCAGAACTGCAACCGCTGTATCCTTGTTCGCGCCGCTCATGCCGGAACACCCACGCCATGACATCCGCTGCGCTTTCTTCCGGGTCGCGGCGAAAGGTGGGATGTCTCGCGAAGATGCTGTACGGTTCGTCTCGCTGGTAGATGATTTTGCCGTCAACCCAGAACATAACCTGTCAAAACTCCGAGAAGAAGCCCAGGACATTTACAGGAACATCGAAGCCGGCAAGCTTGAAGATCGAAAGCTCTATGGTGTTCCGTTTCTTCTTTCGCATTTTGGAGAAGACAAACGAAACATCCTTTTGGACATTTTCAAGTTGTTGGATCTGGAGATGCCGGAACGATCGCAAGAACAATCAGAGGCCGCTGCTGGCATCCCGAAAGGGTTCAGCGTCGGCGCGAGCGGTGTGTACTTCACCAAGGAAGCCGAAGATGAAGACCCCAAGCCCTTCCGTGTGTGCTCGAAACTGGAAGTGACCGCGTTGGTTCAAACAAAAGATTCGGATGAATGGGGACTCGAACTGAAGTGGAACGACCTGTCGAACACATCCTGCACCTGGATACTCCCACGAAACCTCCTGCACAACGATGCATCCGCGATCCGGGAAGAGCTTCTGCGCCGTGGGTTTCAATTTCTCGAACCATCCAAGCACGGCAAGGAATTGTTTGTCCGGTACCTGATGGGCTGCAACCCGCCGAAGCGCAAGCAATCCGTAAGCCGCGTAGGGTGGCACGGTGAAACGTATGTCAGCCCGACCCAGGTGTTTTCCGCAAACAAAGACGAAATCGTGTTTCAGGCCGCCACGGCAAAACGGATCAGCTACTCGGCAGGAACGCTACAGGAATGGAAGGACGAAGTAGCGGCTCGTTGTGTTGGCAATAGTCGCTTACTCTTTGCAGTGTCTGCGTCTTTTGGCGCCGCTTTGATGCCTTTCGCCAACGCGGAGTCCGGCGGGATCAACCTGTTTGGAACATCATCCATCGGCAAAACCACAGGCGCAGTCGTGGCGGCTAGTGTCTATTCGAACGAGAAGTACATCCAGCAGTGGCGAGCAACCGCCAACGGTCTGGAATCCGTCGCGGCACAGTACAATCACGCGCTGCTGCCGCTGGACGAGATTGCGCAAGCTGATCCTAAGGAAATTGGAGAAACCGTCTACCTGCTGTCGAACCAGCGCGGCAAGCTGCGCATGAACCGCTCCGGAGTTCTCCGCACGCCCTACGAATGGCAGCTGCTCTTTCTGAGCACCGGGGAGAAGGATCTGGCGACGCACATGCAAGGCGGGAACACCAAGATCAAGGGGGGACAGATGGTGCGCTGTCTCGATATTCCTGGCGACGCGGGCGTGGGCTACGGGCTCTTCGAGGACTTGCACGGATCACTGGACGGTGGTGCCTTTGCCATCGCCTTAAAGCAAGCCGCGGCAAGATACCACGGCACAGCGTTTCCCGTGTTCATTGACGAGTTGCTGAAGCAGGGCCTACCGAAGGTCAAGGAAGCGCTGACCACCGTCATGGAGCGCTTTGAGAAGTCCGTGGCGCAAAAGTGCCCGTCCGGCGAAGTCTACCGGGCGATTCAGCGTTTTGCTCTCATCGCGGCAGGCGGTGAGATGGCGTCCGCCCTTTGCGTCACTGGCTGGCCGAAGAATGAAGCCTTCACGGCTGCGCAGAAGTGCTTCTTCGCGTGGTTAAACCATCGCGGAGGTACCGGCGCCGGCGATACCCTCCACGGAATCCGGCAGGTGCGGAGGTTTCTGGAGCTGCATGGATCGGCGCGTTTCAGCGACCTTGCGAGCGAGCGCGCGAGTGAGCTTGCCTACGATCCCGATATCGGAAGATTTGACCGAGCCGTCACCAATCGCGCCGGCTTTAGATCGAAGACGCCCGGACAAGACAGGTATGACTACTTTGTTCTGGCCGAAGCATTCCGAACCGAGGTATGTGCTGGATACGACGCGACCTCCATCGCAAAAGCGTTAGCCGATCGCAACGTGCTGATCCGGGATAAGAAACAATTAACGGTCAAGGTCCCACAGACACTTCCCGGAATCGGCAGGCCCCGCGTCTACCACATCACGTCGAAGATCTTTGAGTTGGACGATAACACGTGCGCTCCGCCCCTCGCTACAGGCAGCCCTTCAGCCGCCTATCCCTTTGATGCGGATGTTGACTCCGATGTGTCGAGTTAACAGCAGTTTGTGAGCAGGAGGTGCCGCAACCGGAGGCGGCGAAGGCCAAGAGGTGGGCGGGAGTGCTGGCGACGGCGGGCGGCGTGGTGTTCTTCGGGAAGCCCAACGGAGGATTCGAGGCGGTGGATGAGAGGGATGGGAAGCTGCTGTGGAGGTTTGAGACGAATGTTCGGATGACAGCTTCGCCGATAACGTTCGAAGTCAGGGGGAAGCAGTACGTGGCCGTAGCGGCTGGGCCGAATATTCCGTGCTTTGGGTTGTAAGGGGAGGACGGCGCTGGCCGGGCGGTGGTGGGGAGCGCTTACCTCTTGGCATTGGTGTTGTCCGGACCGAAACGAACGTGCACAACGCTATTTGGCACGGGCGAGTTCCCATACAGAGCGAGCTTTCCACCCCAGGACGCGAACACGATAACAAGTGCACGCCGGTGCCAATCTTCCCGCCCGGAAAGGACCGCGATGGCCTGACACCCCAGGGAACCAGCCATCGCCGCTCCATATTCATGCCCGAACTGGCCCCGAATGCCCCAACCGATGGAAAGCGAGAGCCCCGCAAGAAGAAGGAACTGCCATGTAAACCGAGTCTTCACAAAGCGCAGTGTAAGACGCTTGGGCGCGCAACACAATTTGACGACGTTCGGAACTGGCTGATCGCGGCACCGTTTTCATGACCGAAATCGCTCCGATGCGGTGGCTTTTTCCGAGTGGCGCGTCAACCGCTCGGAGCCTACACACAGGTAAACGCTAGGCGACCAGCGAGGATCTACCCCCAGAGACCGGATTCGTGACCACCGGCCGGTCAAAGTACGGGTCGGCTCTCATGTGGATTACCTCCGGCTTGCCGACCAACCATTCGCAGAAAAACCAAGTCCGGTATGCATTCCCTTGTGTTCATGGCCCGGTGTCAATATGGGCAACATGGCATCAGTTCGCGGACGGCTTTTCGATTTGATCGATGACTATAATCTGGCGAGTCCCTTTGAACGGCAGGAGTTTCAAGCCGAGTTGTTGCTCCACTGCCGGGAACAGTGAGGGCCCGGGCTGAATATCTGCCGGCGCGTCAGACTGATCGAGAGCGGTGTTTCCCGGAGCACGCTGATCAGGCAGGTATTCCAGGCGGATATCGTACTTGTCTCTAAGACCCGTCTTATCGATGATCGTTTGGCCCGTAACGCGGGACAGGTAGGAGCAAAACTGGTCGATGGTAATTGCACTTGATACGAAGAGCTGGTTTGGTCCGTTTCTTAAGCTGAGCCTCAAACGGCATGGCACTCCTGGTTCGCTTGGGGGAGAAACGCGGCCGCTGGCAAAGCCGGGAACCGGACGCCCTGTTGCGGTGTCGCGAGGAACGGCTGCTGACGGCACATCAACCGAACAGGTGCCGTTGTTGTTCTTCAACTTGGACCCGCCTTTCGCCACGGTCAGCTCATACGCAGGGCCGCTTCTGGTTTCGCGGTGGAGTTTCAGATGGAACCTGTCCTCAAGCAGCGACTGCATCATGGGACCGAGCATCGCCGGCTGGCCCGGCGCGCCCTCGGCCTTTGCGTCTATCGTGTAAAGGTCCGATGAGATCCAGGCCGGGGCTCTCTCGATTGGAGGCATCTGGACCGAAGCACCCGACCGGTTCTGGCCGTCCGCAAAGATAACGTATGCATCCTGGAGGAGTGACATGACAGTGACGCACTCTTTGGTCACCCGGTTGGGTGACGGCCCGATATCTCCTAAACCGCCACCTTCGCGGAGGGGCACGACCGCGCTTGGACCGCACTTGTGGATGGAAGCAACTTCGAATTTCTGCCGTGTCGATTGAGCGCGGACCACAGGCGCGCCCGCGCCGATCAGTAGTCCGATTGCTATTGGGCCTGCCAGTGCGGCCGTTCCCGCACGCCTAAGCAGTAACTTCTTTGTGTGACTCAAGCGCTGTAAGTTGTGATTCAACATGATGTCCTCAATTCTTCGCCGGATGCTTTCGCCGGATACTCCTCATACACACGCAAGCGGCGATTGCCTGTAGAGTTTTGCCAACGTTGAGAATCGCGTCGCCATAGATTTCGGGAAGGCTGCCACGCGGGCGCTATTCCTGAAATTCGAGCCTCACCGAGGCGAGCTTGGGTTGCTGGACCACGTGCTGCGATTGCGGCGCGCCTTCCCGACTTGCGATGTTTGACCGCTTCGTTTCAAGACCCGCACGGATCAGGTCCACGTCTTCGGCGCTGAACGTCAGAGTGCGAGACAGCATCATGAAGTACTCGCGATAAGACCAATTCGCCTTCAGGATTCCCGAGGCTGAGTGGCGATCGAGGCCCTGCATGACATGGGCCAGTTCGTGGGCGAGGACGTATGCGAGCACGACTTCCGGAGCATTTGCATGCTGCTTGAGAAAATGCCTGAGCGGGACTTGGTATAACGTGATCGCAGAATCCGACGAGCCGAATGGACAAGCGACCGCAAGTGTGCCGGCGGGCAATGTGTACGGTGCATGATCCGCCCAGCGGATCTTGAAGGCCGTCCGGACTGACTCGCCGGTGAGATCGTCGCAGTCCGAAAGTCCGGTATGCCAAGTCAGATTCACGCCGATCTGAGAGAGAATCACAGAAGCCAACCGCCTGGCCTGGGTTGGAGAGAGCAGAAGTTCCTGAGCGGGCTCCATGCACACGTCTACGGAAATCCCGCGGGATGGCAGGTTTTGGATCGGTTGCCTGCCGAAAGCCACGGCAGTCACAACGCATCCGAATAAAAGCCACGATTTCATGCCTTTATATTGGCGGCCGGGGCATGTTCGACGTGCAAATTGTATGTAAGGAATGTAAGGGCCGCCGCCGCGCCTTGCGATCGAGAGGGTTCAGCAACTGCCGCCAAGCGGCTGGCCGCGCGGAATCAGAGCGCCAGCTTGTAGCCTGACCCCTTGACGGTCAGGAGGAAGCGTGGGTAGCGGGAATCGCCCTCGATCTTCCGGCGCAATCCGGCGATATGCACATCCACGGTGCGGCTGAGCGTGTCGGCCTGGAGGCTCCACACGTTTTGCAGCAATTCTTCGCGCGTGACTACGTCGCCGCGGCGTTGGCTCAAGTACTCCAGAAGGCGGAATTCCACCGGCGAGAGCGTGAGCGGCTTTCCACCACGCGTCACCTCGTGTTTGCGGAAGTCGACACGAACGTTACCGAATTCGACGCGGCCGGGGGCAGCCACGACAGAGGTGGACCGCCGCAGCAGGGCTTCGATTCGGGCCATGAGTTCCATGGGGTCGCAGTTTTTTTGAACGTAATCGTCGGCCCCAAGTTTCAAACCCAGGACCCGGTCGACCACTTCGCTGCGAGCGGTCAGCATCAGCACCGGAGTGTGCACACCCTCGCGACGCAAGTCGCGGCAAATGTCAAACCCGTTCATTTCGGGCAGCATGACATCCAGCACGATCAAATCGAACGAGTGGCGGCGCGCCATGTCGTAGGCGGCCGCTCCCGTCTGCGCCCATTCGACGCGATAGCCTTCCGACTCGAGCCGGTCGATCATCGCGACCGCGAAGGCGAACTCGTCCTCCACAAAGAGAATGTGCTTCATACAGGCAGATGCAGGGTGAAGGTGCTGCCGTGGCCTGGTTCGCTCACCAGCGTGACCGCGCCACGGTGCGCCAGGACAGCGCTGCGCACGAGGCTGAGTCCCAGCCCCGAACCCCGCGCGTGCGTTTCCATGGCGGCGCGTCCGCGGGAGAAGGGCTCGAAGATTTCGCGCTCGTCTGCCGGGTCGATGCCGGCTCCGCGATCTTCCACGGCCACCTGCACCTCCTTCTCCGCCGCCGAGTAGACGGTGGTCACTCGAATCCAGCGCCCGGCGGACGCGTGCTTTCCAGCATTGTCGAGCAGGTTGTCGACCGCAGTGCGAAGGAGCTTGGCGTCACCCGAAAGCGGAGGGAGATCCTCGCTGACTGCCATTTCGACTTCCATCCCGCTGCGCTCCAACTCCGCGCGCCGCTCCTCCACAGCCTCCCGGACCAGGCTCCGCATGTCAATCTGTTCGTGAACCGGGCGCGGCAGGCCGGAATGCAGCCCGGCGTACTGGAGGGTGCTCTCGATCATGTCATTCAGACGCCGTGTCTGCTGGTGAATCAGCTCGCCATACTGCTTCACACGATCGGGTGCTGCCGTCAGACCGTCGGCCTGGTTGCGCGAGAGCAGGGCGATGGTCGCAACGGGTGTCCGCAACTCATGCGAGATGCCGGCCACAAAACGCATTTTCTGGTCGGCGAGGCTTTGCATGTTGCGCGAACCAACTGCCAGGAAAACAATTGCGCCCACCAGCAGAACCTCCAGCCCCAGGCTAAAGAGGAGAACGCGCCGGCTCTGTTGCTTCAACGCAGTGGCCAGTGGAGTGCCTTTGTGCGCAATTTGCAGCTCCCAGATGCCCCGGCTCCACGCCGTGGTGAGGGCCGGCTGGCCTTTCATGAAGGCGTCTGCCGTGTCACGCACCATCAACGAACGGTCTGGCGGAAGCGTGGATAGGGCGGAAAAGAACCGCTTTCGCCCGTCGGCCCGCACGCGCGCACCATAGAGGGGGTCCTGCGGCCGATCCGGAATGACCACGGCGAAATCGTACTCCTGCACGGCAGTCTCGCCGAAGCTCTGGCGGAGAAGTTGCGGGAACAGTGTGGCGGTCAGATAGGCTCGATCGATACGAGCGACGAAACAGCGGTCCTGCCGCGTTCGGAGGTGGCGCAAATCGCGAGTTCCGGCATCATCGCGAGTTCCGGCATTAAGGGCCCGCTCTGCCGGAGCCGTATCGTAAATGTGTGCGACGATGGCTGGCGGCCATTCGATCACCGGCCCCGCACAGTGCGAATTCGCGAGCCAGTCCGGTTGCGGCGCTGGCATGAAGATGCCGGTGGCAGTGAGGCGCTGCAAGCGCCCCGGTCCCTGTTCGGGAATTTCGAGGTAGTACAGTTCGCCGATCAGCTTCGGCGTGGACGCGAGCCTTTCGCCACGGTGGACCGCGGCCCAAGCGTCCTGTCGCAGGAACTGCGAGGTCTGAGATGCCAGCTCGTTGAATTGGCTGGCAAACAAGGACGCCGACGAATCGAGATGCTCCTTCTCCCGCTGCACATCCGCTGCCGCGACGCGGACGGACCACTGGTACTGAATTGTGGCGAGCACGCCCAGCAAGACTGCCAGCCCGCCGCAAATCGCGAGGAGCGCCCGGGAACTGAACGAACGTGGCATTTACTTGAATTCTATCGAAAAGGGCTGGAAGTATCTCGCTCAATTCACAGCTGAAGAAGATCGCGGCGGATGCCCTTCATACTTGACATATAGCGCAAGTTTACCGGCCAATTTTGTGAATGAGGGCGGCCTGCTCCGAAACGACAGAAACGCGATATTCTTTTTTCGTTCGGAACTGACTTTACCTGGAGGGTGAAGGCCGGTCACCAGATC
>Ga0116223_10002643_pt1 | contig 16738 bp, 18 predicted proteins | sample Sb_taG_3_FD_90092 | JGI IMG/M metagenome (GOLD analysis project Ga0116223, IMG submission 90092) | Peat soil microbial communities from Weissenstadt, Germany - Sb_50d_a_PC metaG | ecosystem: Environmental > Terrestrial > Soil > Wetlands > Peat | place: Germany: Weissenstadt | collected 2010-09-21 | reverse complement strand
TAAGCGACTGCCGCCGCTTCTTCCTGGAGCCCGCCAACGCCAAGCGTCTGTGGCTGACTACCTGCACCGGACCGCAAAGTCTTGAATCTTAGGTGAATTATTATCCGTGGAAATCCAGGCTAGGGCTGGATGTCGGGCCGGTTCCGCAGCCGGAATCCAGATGTCCGTGGCCTTCTTGTTTTCCACCCCCGCGAAATCCGGCGCGGCCACTCTGATAATCGTGAAGGGTACTCCCTGTATGCGAAGCGTGCGGCCAGCAGCGATGCCTCGCGGCCGGCGCGCTGGGTCCACCACGCGTAGCTCACCACCGCCAGCGGCGCGTGGCTGGATTCGTCTTCCAGGCTGAACGTTCTGCCCATCGCGGCGCGTACTCCAGCCCCGAGAGGAAATTCCCGCTCACCATCTCCACCAGCGCTTCTTCCGGCTCCTGGCCATAGCGCACCGCCGCCTTCTGGTTGCTGATCGGGGCGTTCGGCGCGGAGCTGTTCGAAGATGTATTCCGTCAGCGCAGTAGCGCCGCGTTCATCACGCTGAAGATGGCCGTGTTGGCGTCGATTCCCAGCGCCAGCGTCAGCACCGCGACGATCCATAGCGAATGTCCTGTAACAGCACCTCGATGCTCAGCACGTGATACACCTCCTTGCATAGTTGAGTGGCCCTGCCGAATTTGCGATGAGCTTCGCGCCGCGCCTCTACTGGCACCCGGGGCAGCTCAGTAACACCTGCCGCAGCTACTTCTGTAATGCCGCCCGGAGGTACGGAACGCTTCCGGCCTGCGCGATGGCGGTCTTGCCGTCTCTGCTCTTGATGGAGGGGTCGGCGCCGGCCTGCAGCAGCGGCTTCACGGTATCGGCGTTGCCGAAATCCACCGTGGCGGCGTACAGCAGCGGAGTGTACCCGTACACGTCCAGCACATTCACCTTGGCGCCTCCGGCGATCAGGGCCTTGACCCCATCGGCGTGGTTGGCTAACGCTGCCCAGTGGAGGGCGGTCATCTGGTCCGAATCGGTCTCGTCGATTTTGGCGCCGCCCTTGATCAGCAGCGTCAGAATATCGGGATCGCCGAACACTACCGCCGCGAACAGCGGGCTGGTTGGGAACATGCCGATCAGGTTCATTTTGCGGTTGGCGTCCGCGCCTTTCGCCAGCAGCAGCGACACGTTTTCGCGGTCGCCCGCCATGGCTGCCAGTGTCAGCGGCGAGGCGTTGAACATGACGCCGGTGCCGGGCTTGGCCTCGGCGCCCTTGGCCAGCAGGGCGCGAACCGATTCCACGGCGCCCTGGTAACCGGCGGCCACCATCAGCGCGGTGAAGCCGGTCCTGGCCTTCGCGGTGGCATCGGCGCCGCGGGCGATCAGCAGCTTCACCTTTTCGGGATCGTGCGCCGCCATCATCAGCAGGGTAGTGCCATCCGCCGTTTTCGAATTGGCATCCAGGCCGCCATCGAGCAGGGCCTTCAGCTCGGCCAAAGAACCGAAGAGCGCGGTCTCCATCCACGGCTTTACGTCCTTAGCAGTGAACGCCGGAAGGGGCAGTGGGGCAGTCGGCGTTGCCGCCTTGGGTAGAGCCTCGAGCAAGGCCATGGTGGCCCAGCAAGTGCCATCCATGGAGAGGAATTGGTCGTGGCCGAAGGGGAAGGCGGTTTCCAGGTAGGGAGGGCTGACCTTCGCCGGGGAAACCATGCGCGTGTGGACGTGCCACACGCCATGATCGTCCTGGGTGGAGAGCAGGTATCGCAAGCCCTTCTGCCAGCGGGCGTCGGTGACGGCGATGCCGCCGGCGTCATGCAGCGCCACCAGCGCTTCGCCCGTCGAGTAGGCGTCGGGTTCCAGGTGCGGCAGTTGCGCCCAACCGCCATTGGGGCGCTGCAACGCCATCAGTTCGCGGACGGCCTTGCCGCGCCCGGCGTCGCCAGCGCCGGCCCAGTTCAGGCCCAACAGCCGGAAGGTGCAGTCCTCGGTGGAAGCGGGATGCGTCGAGAGCAGCCAGTTCTTGGCTCGCGAGAGACGCTCCGCCTTCTCCGCGGCGAGTTGTTCCGGCAGGTCGAGATTCATGGCGCGAACGGCGACAGCGGTGGCGGTGAACGAACTGTACGACTGCGGCGGGCGGGTGTCGCCGGTGGGGAAGTGGCCGTCGGCGCGCTGCCAGTTGGCGATCCGCCGCGCGTACACCGACAGGATCGAATTTCGGGGAATACCCGCGGCATCGGCGGCGATTAAGGCCCAACCGTCGGCCGCGACCGGGTCGATGATCATGTTGTCCTGCACGGCGCGGTCGATCGAAAGGAAGTCGGGCATCTTCGACAGGCCTTTGGCGGCGACGTCGCGAGCCGACGTTTCGTCGAGCGGCACGCCGTGCTCGCGCGCCGCGTGGAAGGTCAGCATCGCCAAACCGTTATGGTGGCAGGAGAAGCAGTCCTGAGTCTTGTAGAACTCGGCGGTGGAGCGCTGGATGGCAGGGATGGAGCGTCCCACGGCAGCGCGCACCTCGGCAGTCGAAGGCGCCTGCGCATACAGGGCCGGAGCGATCAGGAAGAGCAACAACGGTCTGGAATGCATGTTTCCCTCCGTCAGAGACTCTCAATATATTACAGCAGTTGGGGCGTCGAGAGGCCGACGCCGGTCAATTTGCGCACGCGCGCCTCGGACACCAGGAAGTGCAGGGTGCGCGCGGCGGCCGAATAGGACAGGCCTTCCGTCCGGACGTTCGAAATGCAATTGCGCTCGGCGTCGGTGCGGCCGGGCCGCGGGTCCCAGGTGAGGTAGATGCCGAGGCTGTCGGGCGAAGTCAGTCCCGGCCGCTCGCCGATCAGCACTACGACCTGGCGCGCGCCGAGCCGCTGGCCGATCTCCTCGCCGATGGCCACACGGGCTTGGAGCACCACCGTGAGCGGTGCCAGGCGCCAGTCCGCCAGCAGCGGCGTCAGTTCCGCGAGCAAAGGCACGGCATAGCAATGGACCGCCGGCGCCGACAATCCGTCCGCGATCACGATGGCCGCGTCGTAATCGCCCCGCTCGATGCGCGACTCCGCGGACAATTTGCGACCGAGATCGGGCCGCCGCAGATAGGTCGCGCGGCGAGGCGCGGCGCTGCGCAGCAGCAGGTGGGGCACGCCCAGCGACGATGGATCGAGCTCCTGGTACACCGCATCGCGGGCGCGCGCGTGATCCAGGCGGAAGCGCAGCAGTTCGGCCGTGGGCAGGCTGTGGCCGGTGCGGCCCAGCGCCACTCGCGCCGGAGTGAACGATCTCAGGTCAAGAGCCATTGTTCCGCAATGAGAGGCGGGCGGCGTTCGAGCCAAGCCTCGAACTCCGGCGCCGGTTTCAGATGGAGCACCGACCGCACATACAGCGCGTCGTGAAAGCTGGTGCTCTGGTAGTGCAGCATAACGTCGTCCGCGCCCGGCACCCCCATGATGTAACTGAAGCCGGCCTATCGTCCTGATCGGCTTCGGCGTGGTTGGTGTAGCAGACGTCGCAGCCCATCGGCAGGCCGAGCAGCTTGCCGCAGAAGTGGTCCTCCAGCCCGGCGCGCATGATCTGCTTTCCGTTGTAGAGGTACTCCGGGCCGATGAACCCAACCACGGAATTCACCAGCAGCGGACGGTATCGGCGCGCCACGGCATAGGCTCGGGCTTCGCAGGTCTGCTGATCCACACCGTAATGGGCGTTCGCCGAAAGCGCGCTGCCTTGCCCCGTCTCGAAATACATGAGGTTCTCGCCGCGCCCCAACTCACGTGCCGGCAATCGACTGGAAGACGAGGTCCACGGGCGCGCCGCGTTCCAGCGGCCGCATCTGGGTGGTCACGTGGGCGAGCACGCAGATCTGCGCGGGGATCTGGAAGCGGTCGCGGATGCGGTCGAGCATGTGCAGGAGTGCTTCCACCGTGCCCACGCTATCGGTGGCGGGGTTCACTTCCGATAACCGCTTCGCCATTGGCGTAGGAGAGGCCGTCGAGGATGCTGGCGGCGATGCCCTTCAGGTCGTCGGTGGGATGGTTGGGCTGGAGTCGCGTGGACAGGCGGCCGGCGAGCCCGATGGTGGAGCGGAACCGCGTCACCACGCGGCACTTCGCGCCGACGGCGACCAGGTCCTGGAGGCGCATGATTTTGGAAACCGCCGCGGCCATTTCGGGGATGAGCCCGGGCGCCAGGGCGGTCAGGCGCCCGGTGGTGGCCTCGTCGGAAAGCAGCCAATCGCGGAACTCACCGACAGTGAGGTGCGATACGGGGGCGAAGGCTGCGGCGTCGTGCGAGTCGCAGATGAGGCGAGTGACTTCGTCCTGTTTGTAGGGAACGATCGGCTGGGCGAGGAAGGCTTTCAGCGGCACATCGGCCAGGGCCATTTGGGCGCGCACGCGCTCCTCCGCGCCGGCCGCCGCGATGCCCGCCAGCTCGTCACCGGAGCGCGCGGGCGAGGCCTTCGCTAGCAGCTCAGGCAGGGGCCGGGGGCTCATAATGGCGGCCTCTGTTGCCGATGTTGGAAGGCCGATTGCTCTTCGGGCGCCAGCACCAGCTTGTGGCGGCCGTATCCGGCATAGTAGGCGAGGCCCATCAGGAACCACACCGCGGCGCCGATCACACCTTTGTTGTAGTCCGGATTGCGGAACAGCGTCACCAGCGTGAGCACCGCGATGAGCGTGGCGATGGCGGCTCCGGCGATGCCGATGGGGCTGACGAAAGGCCGCTCGATGCGCGGGAAGCGCACGCGCAACACGATGAACGATGCCATCTGCAAAATGTACGCCAGCACCGCGCCGAAGACCGCCATGTTGAGCAGAATCGCGCCGACCGGGCTGCCCTGCGGCGCCAGGTGGATGGCGAGCGCCACCGCATACCCCAGCGCCGAGCCTGCCAGCAGGGCGCGCTGGGGCGTCTCGCGGGTGCCGTGGGTCACGGAAAGCCACGTGGGAAAGTAGCCCGCTCGCGAGAGGGAATAGATCTGCCGGCCGTAGGCGAAGATGATGGTGTGGAAACTGGCGATCAGCCCGGTGCAGGCCACCAGCGCCAGGATCCGCGCTTTCAGGCCGAGTCCGAAAATGGTCTGAAACCCGAGAAACAGAGGCTCGTTCGAAGCCGCGACCTTGGCCGATCCGGGTGCGATTCCCACGCTCAGAATCACGGTCAGGAAGGAGACCACGATCAGGGTCGCGAGGCCGTACAGTATGCCGCGGGGCATATCGTGTTTGGGATCGTGGCTCTCTTCGGCGGCCAGCGGCAACTGCTCGATTCCCAGGTAGAGCCACAAGGCAAAGGGAAGCTCGACCAGCGCGGCGGTGGCCGGGTTGACGCCCGTGGGGAAATACGGCGCGGCCCACCGGTGGAGATTGAAATGCGGCACGGCGCCCACCCAGAAGACGACCAGCACGGCCAGGGCAACGAGGGTGACGGCGAGTGAAACGTGGAACGTCATCTCCACACCCCAGATATTCAACGCGACGAAAACACCGTAGCACACGAGCCACCAGGCCGGGTCCCACGCGGCGGAGGCACCGAAGATGGTGCCCAGGTAGCCGCCAATTCCGACCACGATGACGGCGGGCGTGAGGATGTACTCCATGTTCTCCGCGAGGCCGGTGATGTAGCCGGCCCACGGACCCATGGCGGTGCGCGCGAAGGAATAAGCCCCGCCGGCGTGGGGCAGCGCGGGCGACATTTCGGCGATGGAATAACAGAGCCCGATGTACATCGCGGTCATAATGACGACGGCGGCCAGCATGCCGCCGAAGCCGCCAGCGGTGAGTCCGAAATTCCACCCGAAGAAATCGCCGGAGATCACGGCACCCACGCCCATGGCCCACAGTTGCAGCACGCGCGCGTGGCGGCGGAGGCGGCGCTTGGCGAGATAGGCGGCGTCGGCCGGCGACCAGGTGGGAGTCACAGGAACCGCAGGTCGCTGCCGTCTCCGGCGGTAAGGAGGTATGGCGCGCCCCATTGCGCGGGCGCGGCCAAGTCCCAAGCCGCGGGGGTTGACGAGTCGCGGAGCCGGAGTCCCCAGGCGCCACCGTAGACCAGGTAGCAGGCTCCGTCGCCGGAATCATCCACCACGACTGCCATCGGGGGGCTCCAATTCGGGCCTTCGTCGACGGCGGTGAGGTCGCACCAAGCCGCGGCTCCATTGCGTTCGTAGCGCAACTGGCTGACGGGGCGGGGAAGAGTGCGCGGCTGAAACACCATGCCGTCGAGCGAGTCGCAGTTGGGGTTGGGATCGATCTGCAGGAATACGCTCATTGGATAGCCCTCGCCAGCTCGTCACGGAACTTCACCACCGGCGCCACCAGCAACTTGGCCGGCTGCCCCCAGCGGGTTCCGGGCGGATAGACCAGCGCCGTATCCCAGACCACGTCCTTCATGCGGAAGCCCTTTTGGCGCGTCTCGGCGAGCGCGTCGAGGTTGGCGGAACCACCATAAAGGGCGGAGAGCCTCCGGCCAATATCCCAGTAGTGCGCCGCGCGGCGGTCCGGGACATACGAGGTCTGGGACGCGGAAGGCCGGCGCCAATCGGTGAGGAGCACGGGCTCCCAGACGACGAACACCAGCAGGTTCGCGCGCTGGTTCGTTTTCAACACGTCAGCCATTGCGGAGGCCCCCCGCAGACAGGCCGGTCATGTGGGTGAGAGCAGGAGGACGATGCGGGTCTGGCTCAGGGCGGCATCGAACTCGCGGATGAATTGCCGCTCGTCGAAATCGCGCAGGTCGCTCGAGGCGGAGAAGGACGGCAGGCGGCCGGCCATGAGGCTCGAGACGTACCGCGGCATGAGGAGCATGCCCAGTAGGACGGTGGCGGAGAACCACAGCAGGCAGGTGCGGAGGCGGCGATGGCGGAACTCGCAACGGCCGCGGAAATACGTCTGGACGAAGGCAAAAACGAGGGCGGCGGCGGAGAGGGCCAGGAGCCAGGGCCGCAGTTTTTCGGAGAAGAGCGAGGCTCCGGCCGAGCCGGCGGACAGGAGAAGCGTGCCCAACGGGAGGCAACAGGTGAGGGCGGCCAAGAGGCTGGCGAGGGAGGCGAACGTCGAGAAGATCGCGCCGCGGCCGCTGGTTAGCCCCATCGAAGCATCGTACCAGAAGTGGGGAGCGAGGCGAAAATCGGGCAGGATCGTGCCGGAATGGGGCTTGCGACGTTGTAAGGCGCCGCGTGGACCGAGGCCGTTGGCGCGAACAGTGGACCGGGGTGTGTCCCAATTAAAATTAAAGCTAATCATTTCGTCAGTGGGTAAGGAGGAACATCAGATGGCACTTGCGGCTGTAAAGGAAGTCCTTCTCCGAGCAGCGGTCGACAGTCAGTACCGAGCTAAGCTGGTTCACGAGACTGATACAGCGCTCGTAGGCTACGACCTCACGGCGGATAATCTAACAGGCCTAACGGAGGATCGGATTGGCACGACGGTCAACAATTCGGACTAGGAGTTACTGAGTTTCAACGACATACGGATTTGAGCTCCACAGATGGGCCATTAATAGTCCACGTGCCGTGCGACTGCGGGGGGACAGCGCCCCTTGCGATAGTTCTCCGACTCCAGTTATCTGCTGCCAAGATTCTTCAGTGGATCAGTCCTCAAAGATCATGCGCACCGGCAGGAAGACACCCGGCACTACGGCCACGGGAACGCTCTCCTGTGCGCCATAGATACGCGACGCATTGCCGGGCAGGGAAACCTCGACAATCCGGCCAATTGGATCCACTACCCAGAACTCGCGGGTGCCACCCGAGAAGGCAGCCACGCGCTGTCGCTGGATTTTCTCCGGTCGGTTCGAAGGTGAGAGCACCTCGATCACGAGTGGAGGGGCGTACACCGGGTATTCGTCCGTCCGCATGGCGCGCCAGTCTTCGTTTGGAAGGTAGGCGACATCGGCGTACCAGAACTGCAGGCTGGTTGCGGGCCGGTACGGAAACTCAGCGTGGGCGTGTCCCCGCCCCTGTGCCTGGGCCGTCAGCCACTCGACCAGAAGCCTCTGAATGTAAATATGGATCGGCTTCGGCGGTGGCACTACGACCACTTCTCCATCTTGAAGCTCATAGTGAGTCCCGTCTTCCTCGTCTGGCAACTGCAAGAATTCTTCCCAGGTTGTCAAGGCAGTGCCGACCGTGCTCATAGAAGCTTCTCGTATTCAATTATCCTACCAAATGGCCCCCATTTCCCGGCAGCCGCCCTACCGGAACCGCACCTTCACGTCGGGCTTGTTCTCCAGGTGCGTGGTGTCGATGAATCGCACTCGCGCGGGCGATGAGGTCATGACAATCGACTGCGTGTGCGTGCCGTTGCCCGTGAAGCGCACACCCTGCTGCAGGTTGCCATCCGTGACTCCGCACGCGGCAAACACCAGGTTGCGGCCGGGCGCCAGTTCGGGAGTGGTGTAGATGCGGTTCACGTCGCGAATCCCCATGGTCAGCATGCGCTCCTTTTGCGCGTCGTCTTTCACCACGAGGCGTCCCAGGATCTCGCCGTTGAGGCAGCGCAGCTCGGCGGCCGTCAGCACGCCTTCCGGAGCGCCGCCCGAACCCATCACCGCGTGGACCCCGGTCCCCGCGACCGCCGCGGCGATTCCCGGGGAAAGATCGCCATCCGAGATCAGGCGGATGCGCGCGCCCGCTTCGCGATATCGGCGATCAGCTTCTGGTGCCGCGATCCAGCAGCACCACCACCAGGTCGTCGACCCCGCGCTGCAAGCGCCGCGCGATGGGTCTTCAGGTTGTGCTTCACCGGCGCCTCCAGATCCACGGCGCCCTTGGCCGCGGGTCCCACCACGATCTTGTCCATGTAGCAGTCCGGCGCGTGCAGCAGGCCACCCTGTTCGGAAGCCGCCACCACCGTGATGGCGCCGGAGCCTCCCGTAGCGCAGAGATTCGTGCCTTCCAGCGGATCCACCGCGATATCCACGGTGATCGGAGAGTTGTGGCCGCGGACGCCAACGTTCTCGCTGCCAACGTGCTCGCCGAGATAAAGCATCGGCGCCTCGTCCCGCTCGCCCTCGCCGATCACGATGGTGCCGTCCAGCGCAATGGTGTCGAGGCATCGCCGCATGGATTCCACGGCGGCATGGTCGGCGGCCTTGGGATCTCCCATGCCCATGGTGCGGGCCGAGGCGATGGCGGCGTCTTCCACGACGCGAAGCATTTCAAGCGAGAGGTCGAACATGTGGTAGCTTTCTCCTCATGGACCATAACACAGTCGTCGTGCTGGCAAACCCTGCAGAGCCTCAGCTTGCCATGTTGGAGCAACTGCCTCCTGAGACTTCTCTTGCCGTGGGGAATTCCGCGGAAGCTTTTGCCAGGGCCGCGCCCGATGCCAACGTCATCTTCAACTGGTCGCTCTCCGGCGACCTGCTGCGCGAGGTGTTCACCATGTGCCCGCGCGTCCAGTGGGTGCATTCGCGGGCCGCCGGCCTGGACGGCATGCTGTTTCCCGAGTTGATCGAGAGCCCCGTTCCGGTCACCAATGGCAGTGGCGTCTTCAGCCAGTCGCTCGGCGAATTCGCCCTCGCGGCGATTCTATACTTCGCCAAGGACCTGCGCCGCATGGTGCGCAACCAGATGGCCGGTGTTTGGGAGCCGTTCGACATCCTCGAAGTCTCCGGTCAGACCGCGGGTATCGTCGGCTACGGCGACATTGGCCGCGCCGTGGCCACGCGCGTCCGGGCTTTGGGGATGCAGGTTCTGGCAGTCAGGCGCCACGGCGCGCCGGTGTACAATGTCGACCCGCTGGTCAGCCGCGTCTATACCCCGGATCAGCGCATCGAAATGATCTCGCGCAGCGATTGCATCGTGGTATCGGCGCCGCTGACCGCGGAGACCCGCGGCATTATCGGGGCAGCCGAATTCGCCGCCATGAAGCCCGAAGCAGTGGTCATCAACATCGGCCGCGGTCCCACGATCGACGAAGCGGCGATGGTCCGCGCGCTCTCCGAAAAGCGGATCAAAGGTGCGGCGCTGGATGTGTTCGACGAGGAACCGCTGCCTGCCGGGCATCCGTTTTATAAGCTCGAAAACGTGCTGCTCTCGCCCCACTGCGCGGACCACACCGCCGACTGGATGGAGCAGGCAATGCAGTTCTTCATCGATCAGTTCGAACGCTTCCGCAAGGGCGAGCCGCTGCTGAACGTGGTGAATAAGAAGCTGGGGTATTGACAGCCCTATTTGAGCCTCGGCGACGTCCTGCGTCAAAGGCCCGACGTAATCCGGTCCAGAAGCGGGACCAGGAACTTATTTGCGGCCGTGATGCGCTGGTCCACCACCTCAGAGGCCAGCCTGCCGCGATCGCGCCCGTCCACCCGCTCGATGGCCATCGGTCCGTTGAACCCGGCCGAGAACAGTGTCTTGAACATCAGCTCGTGATCTATCTGCCCCTGGCCGGGGGGCGGGAAGTTCTCGTCGCCGCGCAGACCGGCGTGGTCCTTGAGGCAGACCGCCCGGACCTGTGGCGCCAGGTCGGGCAAGTCGGGGTCGGGGTTAACGCCTTCGTAAAAGGAGACGTTTCCTGCGTCCCAGGCTATCTTGAAGTATGGCGAAGCGATGCGGCGGGCAACCTGGATGCAGTCTTTGGCGCGGGCGGTGATGCCCGTGTGGGGTTTGAGCGCGATAGTCACGTGAATGGATTCAGCGTGGGCGACCGCCTTGTCCATGTTGGCCCAGAAACGGCTGACGATTGGCTGCCAATCCGTGTCCCGCTTGGGTATGTTCGGGAATTTCGTGTAGTACCAGGGGCCGCCGCCGACCATGATGGGGATCTCGTAATCGGCGCACAGGTCAAGCTGGGCGAGGTAGGAGCCCAGTTGCGTGTCGTCCTGAAGATCGGAGCCGGTGAAGCCGCCGAGACTCATGAAGGGCTGCACGCCGAGATCCCGGATGCGCCGCAGCATGCGAGCGCGTTCGGCCTTCGGCAGCGATGGCGCGAACACGGTCTCGGTGCCGTGGCGATTGCCGATGCAGATGTAGCGGTATCCCGCCTTCTTGATTCGCGACATGGCATCGTCCAACGGCACCGAGCCGTACATCGTGGCCATCACTCCGAGCTGGTAACGCTCTGGAGCGGGGGTGGGGCTGGCTTCCGTTGCCAGGGCGCCCAATGCCGCCATCCCGCCGAGCACCTGTCGACGCGAAATACGCCGATCACTCATCGCTTTCCTCCCGGGACCCTCGCACCCCGCACGGCAAGGGTTCCACTTGAGTTTACAGCTTGCAGCCAACTACCTCGGGAGCCGCAGCACCAGCACGAGGTCCGCAGTTCCTGGCGCGGGTCACCCTGTCCAAACCGATGGAAGCCGAGCCTCCCGGCACACATCCCGCCGGTCACACCACCCCTGGCACCACATACGGCTCCCGGTAATTCCGCGTGAACAGCGCATTGGCCTGCTCGTCGCCGACGAAGTGCCCGGTCGACTGGTCCACTTTCAACTCGCGGCCCACGCGATAGCTGATGTTGGCCAGGTGACAGAACGCAGCCGCGCGCGCTCCGGTCGCGATGTCCGCATGCAGCAGCTTGTAATCCCGCGCGCGGATCGCTGCGAAGAAATTCTGCATGTGAGGATTGGTGGCCCATTGTTCCTGTTCCACGGCCTTCTCATCCATCGTCTTCTCGTACTTCTCCGCTCGTCCAGCGCCGGCGCCGCGCGCCGCCTCGCCGCTGATACTGTTCCCCACGGCGCTCTTGTAGAGTTGGAATCCGTTCGGCTCTACCACCATGAATCCGCCGTCGCCGAAGAAGATGTTGCCTGTATAGCCGGGACGCACCGGTCCCGTGCCCTCGGGGAGCGTGGGCAGGTTGCGCACGTCAAAGGTCATCTGCGCGTCGCCGAAATCGAAGGTGGTCTGCTGCGTATTGGGCGTCTCCTGATCGTCTTGCCAGGTGAATTTGCCGCCCAGCGACGACACGGAGATGGGCCAACCGCCGCGGCCCAGTCCCCACAGGCAGCCGTCCATCTCGTGCACTCCCTGGTTGCCGATATCGCCGTTGCCCGTATCCCAGAACCAGTGCCAGTTGTAGGCGAATTTATTCTTGCTGTACGGCTTCAACTGCGCCGGGCCGAGAAAGCGTTCCCAATCGAGACCCGAGGGCACCGCCTCATCGGGTGTGTGGCCGATGGAGAAGCGTCGGCGGTAACAGAGCCCGCGCGCATGGTAGGCTTGCCCGATCGCTCCCTGCCTCAGGAGTTCCATCGCTCGCATCTTGTGCGCGATCGAGCGGCCCTGCGATCCGACTTGCACTATGCGGTTATACTTGCGCGCCGCCGCCACCATCTGCTGGGCTTCGAACAGATTGTGGCAGGCCGGCTTCTCGACGTAAACGTCCTTGCCCGCCTGGCAGGCCCAGATGGCCGACAGCGCATGCCAGTGATTGGGAGTGGTAATCGAGACAGCGTCCACTTCCTTCGACTCGAACATTTTGCGCATGTCGTCGAATTCCGTGGGGGTCGTGCCCTGCAGCTTTTTCACCTGCGCAACGCCGCGTTCGCGGGCCGCCTGGTTGACGTCGCAGATCGCCACGATACGGCTTTCGGTAGCGAGCGAAGAGTAATAGTTGATATGGTCGGTGCCGCGTCCGCCGATACCCACCTGTCCAACATTGATCCTGTCATTAGCGCCCAGAATCGGGAAGCCGGCAGTCGCGATCGCGGCTGTGGCTGTGGTGAGGAACGTGCGTCTCTCCATTGGTGCCATGGTGGGGCTTATTGTATCGCTATTCAGGACTGGCGCCGCGGGGAGTTGCCAGTCGCGCCTGTACCGGCTCCGCGACGGCTTTCGCAACCTCCTCCAGTGTTGCGAACCATACCCCTGGTTTGGAGATCATATGCTCCACCAGCCGCTCGAATACCGCCAGCCGCGAGCGATGCCCCGTAACAAAAGGGTGCATGGTCAGGAGAAATAACGTGCCCTCCGCATAGGCAGCGTCGAATTCGGCCCGGTAGATTTCGTGGACTCCGCTGTCCGCCATGCGATGGTAAGCGTGAGACTGCCAATCCAGGCTGTAATAAGTGTAATCGTCCAGGATCCACTCGACCGGCAGTTCGATGAGCCCGATGGGTTCTCCGTCGGCCATAATCTCGTAAGGCCGGTCATCGCCCATGAGGCTGGAATCGTAGAGAAAACCCAGATCGCGAATGATGGCCAATGTCTCCGAGGTGAAATCCCAGGACGTCGTGCGGATGCCCCGCGGCTTGTGACCCAGGCGCCGGGTCCACCACTCAAAGGCGCGGAACGTCAGGGCCCGTTCCTCTTGCGGATTCAGCGCTGAAATCCGCTCGTGGAGCCATCCGTGCACGCCAATCTCGTGTTGCGGCTCTGAACTCAGGATTGCATCCACCGCTTCGGGATGCAGTTGCCCACTGATAGCCGGCACAAAGAAAGTCGCCGGGATGCCGTGCTTTTCCAGCAGGCGGAGGATCCTGGGCACGCCGACGCGCGGCCCGTATTCGCCTCGGGAAAGCGCCTGTGGAGAGCAATTGCCGTCCGTCAGAAAGCCGGTCTCCGCATCCATGTCGAATGAGAGTGCTACCGCGACGCGCGATCCGTTCGGCCACTCCTTAGGCGTCAGGTCGCGGCCCGCACGGATCTTGTTCACCACCGCTTGAATTTGCGGCAGATCCCAGGTCCAGGGCGCGATTGGCTGCGGTGATGGTTGTCTCATGGTGGAAGGATAGCGCGCTGCCTGGCAAAACGCGATGGTAGTATAGTGGTGCGAATCGCGGAATCCCCCAGGATCTCCGGAGACCGCCGTAAACAGGAGAGAACCTATGCGCGCAATTTCCAGAAGAGATTTCTTCGGCAGGGCCACTGCGAATCTGGCAGCGGCCGGTTGCCTTTCGGCGTCGGTGCGGACGCTCTTCGCCAACCCGCTGGGGTTGCCTATCGGTAGTCAGACTTATCCTCACAGGCAGAGGATCAAAGACGGCGATTTCGCCGGGTTGTGCAAGGACATGTACGATATCGGGATCCGCAACGTGGAGATGTGCTCCCCCAGTTATGCGGAGTTTGCAGCTCTCACCGACGGCAAAGAAGTGAAGAAAGTTCTTGACGACCATGGCCTGACGTGCCCGAGCTCTCACTTCGGGATGAACGTCCTGCGCACCAAGCAGCAGGAGATGATCGCCTGGGCCAAAGATATCGGCATGACGCAAATGGCCACCGCAAGCCTGGGCGGCCAGATGCAGAATGGCGTTGCCACCATGGACGCCGTCAAAAGAGCCGCCGATGAGTACAACCACATCGGAGCCGCGGCCGCCAAGGCTGGTCTTCAACAGGTCCTGCACGATGAAGGCTTCGAGATGTCGACGGTCGAAGGCGATGGCCGGGTGACTTACGCCGTATTACTGGAACTGCTCGATCCCAAGCTGGTCAAGATGCAGTTCCAGATGTCCGCGATGAGAGTGGTCGGAGACCCGGTGATGTACTTCAACAAATATCCAGGCCGCTTCATCTCCATGCATTTGCAGGGTGTGGATCTGAATGCGCCGATGCCTGGGCGGCGCGGTCCGGGCGCTCCGGGTGCTCCCGGCGCTCCCGCTGCGGCTGGCGGCGCCGGCCGTGGGCGCGGTGCGGGCGGGGGTGGGCTGGCTGTGGGAAAGGACAGTCTCGACTGGCCTAAGATCTTTGCAGCGGCGAAGACTGGCGGGCTCAAGAACTACTTTGTGGAGCAGCCCTGGGAGCAGACTGTGCAGAGCGTTGCCTATCTTAAGACGCTCAACGTCTAAGCATGACCCGGCGTGAACTTCTCCAGACTGTCGGTATTTCCATCGCCAGCCAGGCTCTGGCGAGCCCCTCGACCCCAGGCTTGCCCGGCACGCAAACCCTCGACTGGGAGGGCGATCTCTCCGAACGCATGATGGACGGCGCCCACCGCTTCATCGAGCGCAAGATCGGCGAGTCCACCGCCCAACGGTCGAATTACTGGAAGCGAGACCTCGCCTCGCCCACGGCCTACGGCAAATCCGTCGAGCTCAATCGCGCGCGCTTTGGGAAGATCATCGGACTGGTTGACGAGCGCGTACCAGTGGTGATGGAACGTTTCGGCGACAACGAAGACAGTGCGTTGGTCGCGGAAACTGGATCATACCGCATATACCAGGTCCGCTGGCCCGTGCTCGAAGGAGTCTTTGGCGAAGGGCTGTTTCTCGAACCGGCGCGTCGGGCGGTGGGATTTGCCATCGCGCTCCCCGACGCCGATCAGCAGCCGGAGCAACTCCCGTTTGCGAACCGCTTGGCAGCCACCGGCTTCGAAGTGATCGTTCCCGTTCTTCTCGATCGCACGTCCCGCTGGTCCGGCCATCCCGATATTCACGCGACGGATCAGACGCATCGCGAATGGATTTATCGCCAGGCTTTTCACATGGGCCGGCATGTGATTGGCTATGAAGTCCAGAAGGTGCTCGCCGCGGTCGACTGGTTTCACCGGCGCAACCCCAGCGCGAAGATCGGAGTCGCAGGTTACGGCGAAGGCGGGCTGATCGCGTTTTATTCCGCGGCTGCCGATACGCGGATTGATGCGGCTTTGGTGAGTGGCTATTTCGACAATCGTCAGGCAATCTGGTCCGAGCCAATCTATCGCAACGTCTGGGGCCTGCTGCGCGAATTCGGCGATGCCGAATTGGCGACTCTGATCGCGCCCCGCGGACTTGTCGTCGAATACAGCCGAACCCCGGACGTCATCAACCAGAAAGGCGGCCTTCGCACGCCACCGTTCGACCACGTAGCCGCTGAGTTCGACCGGATCGATTCGCTCATCGCTCCGGGTTTTCAGGTGAAGCGCCTGGTGAGCGGCGAAGGCCATGTACCGGTCGGACCGGGATCGACTGCGGCGCTGGAGGCGTTCGCCCAAGCGCTCGGAGCCGGCGGGAGGATAGCGCTGGCCGGCGAAATCCCCGAAGACCGGCGGCGTTCTTTCAGCTCGATCGAGCGTCAACACCGCCAGGTGCGAGCCTTGGAGAACCATGTTCAGGGCCTGATCCGCGGTTCGGAACGCGTGCGCGAGGACTTCTTCTTATACAAGGTCGCGCCCGAACTGGCGGATGACACCTGGAACACGGAACTCCGGCGCAAGACTTATCCAGCCGCAAAGTTCGTCGCCGGTGCAAACCGGTATCGCCAGTATTTCCGCGAAGAAGTCCTGGGAAAGTTCGACGAACCGCTGCTGCCGCCCAATGCCCGCACCCGCCGCATCTACGACAACCCCAAGTGGACCGGCTACGAGGTGGTCCTGGACGTCTGGCCGGAGGTATTCGCCTGGGGCATTCTGGTTGTCCCGAAGGACATCCAGCCGGGCGAGCGGCGGCCGGTAGTGGTTTGCCAGCATGGCCGCCAAGGCGTCCCGCAAGAAGCAGTGCAGGGAAACACGGCCTACTATCGCGATTTCGCCGCCCGCCTGGCCGAACAGGGTTTTATCACCTTCGCACCTCACAATCTGTATCGCGGAGAGGACCGCTATCGCTGGCTCAGCCGGAAAGCCAATGGGATCAAAGCATCGTTGTTTTCCTTCATCATCAGCCAGCACGAGCAGATCCTGCGCTGGCTCGGCTCGCTACCTTTCGTGGACGCGGACCGCATAGGGTTTTACGGGCTAAGCTACGGCGGCGAGACTGCGGTTCGCGTTCCGACGGTTCTCGAAGGCTACGCGCTCTCCATCTGTTCCGGCGACTTCAATAGCTGGACTGAAAAGGTGGCCGCCACCGATCTGCGCTTCGGTTTCATGTACACCATTGAGTGGGAAATGCCGTATTTCGATATGGGCAGCACGTTCGACTACGCC
>Ga0116223_10002640_pt1 | contig 16749 bp, 8 predicted proteins | sample Sb_taG_3_FD_90092 | JGI IMG/M metagenome (GOLD analysis project Ga0116223, IMG submission 90092) | Peat soil microbial communities from Weissenstadt, Germany - Sb_50d_a_PC metaG | ecosystem: Environmental > Terrestrial > Soil > Wetlands > Peat | place: Germany: Weissenstadt | collected 2010-09-21 | reverse complement strand
TTAGCTCGATCCAAGGGCAGACCCTCAATCCCTATGACCTAACCCGCACGCCTGGCGGGTCGAGTGGTGGTACCGGCGCGGGTGTGGCTGCCAATTTCGCGATTGCGGGCATTGGCACCGACACCGTCAACTCCATCCGATCACCAGCGTCGGCGAACAGCATCGTGGGTATTCGCCCGACGCTCGGTCTCGTCAGCCGAGCCGGTATTATCCCGTATTCATTCACCCAGGATGCCGCTGGTCCGCTCGCCCGCACCGTTACTGACGCGGCGAAGATGTTAAACGTGCTCGTCGGCTATGACCCTAACGATCCGGCGACGGCATGGAGCGTCGGGAATACCGAGGAGGACTACACGAAATTCCTGAAGGCCAATGGTGTGCAGGGCAAGCGCATCGGCGTATTACGCAGTTTCTTCGGCATTGCACCTATCAACGACGAGGTCAATATTATCGCGAGCCAAGCGGTCGAGGATCTGAAGAGGTCCGGCGCAACGGTAGTCGAGCTGAACACCCCAGATCTCGATAGCGGAAAGCTTTCCTCTGATATCAGCGTTCATCTGTACGAATTTAAGCCGGCAATCAACGCTTATCTTGCCGCGGGCAACACGCCCGTTAAATCGCTCGAGGAGATCATCTCTTCCGGCAAGTTTCATCCGAACATCGGGGACAACATCACGAAAGCACAAGGCCTCGAGATGGACGACAGCTATCGCCTGCGTCTTCAGAAGCGCTCCGAGTTGCAGCAGCGTGTCATAAAGATCATGGCTGACGAGCGACTCGATGCGATAATGTTCCCGCATCAGAAGCGGCTTGTGGTGCCCATTGGGGAGACCCAGGCGGAGCGCAACGGCGCTCTTGGATCAGTGACCGGCTTTCCTTCCATCGTCGTACCAGGCGGATTTTCTTCCCCAACTCCGACGGCCACGCTCGGCGTCCCGGTGGGCATCGAATTCCTCGGCAGACCATGGTCCGAGAAGCTATTGGTCGAGATTGGCTACGGTTACGAACAAGCGACCAAGCACCGCCGCCCTTCGCCAATCATACCGCCGCTGCTCGCCGCCCGACATCCTACTAGATGACGAGGTTAGTCTGTGGGCTGAATCGGCATTATGATCGGATTGAAAATAATTCAGCTTTATATGCGGCCATCTAGCCTAGGGCTGGCGCGAGGCTAGCCAACTCGCGTCGCAGTAATCATCCATGCTCACAGTTTTGCCCAGTGACCGGGTCTTCATTCTGGCCGGGGCAGGAGTGAGCGCGGAAAGCGACATTCCGACTTTCCGTGGCACGGGTGGACTCTGGCGCAATTACCGGATCGAGGGGGTCGCGTCGCCCGAAGCGTGGCACCGAGATCCCCGGCTGGTGTGGGAGTTCTATTCCATGCGGCGACGGGTTGCTTTAGCAGCCAAACCGAATCCGGCGCACTTTGCCCTCGCCAAGCTTGAGGACGCGCTTCAAGACCGCCTTTTCGTCTGCACCCAGAACGTGGACAGCCTTCACGAGCAGGCGGGGTCGAGACACGTTGTCCACATGCATGGAGAGCTTTTCAAGAGCCGCTGCGACACTTGCAGCCGAGCTCCATTTGACGACACGCATCTCTACGAGCCGCCCGCCGAAGTTCCCCGGTGCGAATGCGGCGGTCGGATTCGCCCGCACATCTGCTGGTTCGGTGAAGTGCCGTTTGAACTGGATCGAATTCACGAGGCGCTGAGCGCCTGCACCCTGTTCGTAGCCGTAGGAACGTCAGGCCTGGTCGAGCCCGCTGCCAGCTTTGTTGCTCAAGTCCGTGGTGGTGTCCGGACAATCTACGTCGGACCAGAGCCTCCTGCGAACGCATCCTCGTTCACAGAATGTTATTTGGGTAAAGCGGGGGATGTATTACCAGACTTGTTTAGTGCCTTGTGACGGGTCGAAAGGCGCTATTGCAACTTCGCATACTCCGCTTTGGCAGCGCCGGCCAGGGGGCACTGGTAGGGCTTTCCACAACGCCCGCTTCCTCGCCTCTTCGACAAAATGGGGGTCTCGAAGCAGATAGAATTCTTGGTTTTCACGTTTAGCCGGCGCCAGAGGATTTCAGCTGGCCTCAAGCTTCTTCCACGCCCTTCTGAAGAAGCCTTGAATGGGTAGACGCTTTCGGTGGCAAACATCGTTTGGCCAGTCACTTGTTGCCGTCGATCAAGCAATTGCAGGTTACATCCGGGGGTTTGAGCGGCGATAAAATTGGCAAGTTTGCCGGGCTGTGTCTGCCGGTTTGGATGGCAGGACCGCAGGGGGCGATCTGTATGAAAAATGTTTCACATTGAAGCGAATAAGGATTGAGGGGACAATGACAGAGCCGTTCTTTGGTTGAAAGGGGATTCCAAATGCATCGCATCGTCCGCGCTGGTCTAGTGGTGCTGGTTTTCGTTCTTCCAGCCAGAGCTGATTACAAGGTCGACCACGCGACGATTAAGTTCGGCACCGTGGGTGTCGGATTATCAGCGACTGCCGGTTTCTCTTTCACGAATACAGGGTCCACCCCAGTAACTGTTCAGAGCATGACGTTGACCGGCCCAGGATTCGAGGCAGACACCGGTATTTTCCCGGTAGTAATGAGTAAGCAAGGCGACGGTGCCGCGTACGCGTTTAATTTTGTTCCTTCGGCCGGGCAGAGTTACACCGGGACTGCTACTTTCATGGTCGACGGGTCGCCGGTGAACATCACTTTGGAGGGTACCGGCGTTACAACAACTGCTGTGGCCACGCCAAGTGTAAGCAGCTTGAGCTTCAACGAGCGACAGGGACACAAGAGCCAGCCATTATCGGTCACAATCACGAACACCGGCACCAGCACGGCAAACATGCTGCGCGTAACCACCCAACAGCCCTTCTCAACGATGCCCGTCCAAACCACCACGCTGGCCCCCGGTGCCTCCACCAGCGTTTCGGTTAGTTTCTTCGGCGGCAACCTGGGCACCACGACTGGGGATTTGCTGATCACCTATGATGTCCTGCCCCCTACAGGCATCAGTTTGGAAGGTACTACCACCGCGACAACGAGATTCGATGAAACGACTTATCCAGCTTTACCCTTAGGCACTGCCGGGTTCCCTTATCTGGCGCAGCTTACGACGGCTGCAGGGACCGGCAACGTTTCGTTTAGCTTGGCTTCCGGTTCGAGTTTGCCGCCGGGACTGACGCTCTCGATCGACGGTGCGATTAGCGGCACGATCAGTTCCACCGCGCCGCTGAGAGCGTATACCTTCACGGTGGACGCGGTCGACGCTGCATCCCACACAACGAGTGAACCGTTATCGCTTCGGGTGCTGCCACCAACGGGTTCCGCCTGCAACGACATTAGCTGGGATATCGCCAGTACGACTAACCCACTCGTTCCGATTCTCGACCTCGGGACTGGCAATTACTTTGGCACGGAAGGCGGATTCTACGGGAATGGAAGCAACACGCCACCGCCGCAGCACGAGTCCGACGGCGTGGCTCTCGCCGAGGCAATTCAGCCATTGGACGCGAACGGCAACCCGGATCACAGCGGCAAGTATGCGTTTGTCGCGGTCGGCATTTCGACCCTCCTGTACGAGATGGAAGCCTTCGTCCCGATGGCCACGGCTGATGCGGCAACCAATTCTCATCTGGTTATCGTAAATGGCGGCGAGCCGACCGCAAGTGCAACCGACTTCGCCAATTTATCTTCACCGTTCTGGACTACGCTGTTGAATAACATGATTCCGAATGCGGGGATTACGCCAAATCAGGTGGTGGCTGTCATGTTTGAGGATATCGATGTCTCTCCGACCGGGACCTACCCATCTGACATGGTGCAGCTACAAGCCGAATTCGAGACAGTCGCGCAGAATATGCTGAAGCAGTTTCCAAATGTGAAGCTCATGTACTATGCTTCGCGCGCCTACTCCGGCTATTCCGGCACCTTCGATAAGGCGTCTCCGGAACCCTATGCTTACGAACAGGGCTTCGCCATCCAGGGCGCACTGCTCGATCAAATCAACGGATCGCCCTCGCTGAATTACAATCCGGCGAACGGACCAGTGACGGCCCCCTGGCTGGGATATGGCCCCTATACCTGGGCAAACGGACTCATCGCGCGGAGCGACGGCCTAACCTACAACTGTCAAGATTTTCTGCCCGACGGCCGTCATCCTTCGAAGCTGTATGGTGCGCCAAAAATCGCGGCGCAATTCCTGAATTTCTTCAAGACGGATGACACGACTGCACCATGGTTCCTGAGCCCTAAGTGAGGCCCCGGTGCTCTGCAGAAATCGGTTTTGCCTGGTAAGAAACGGCACGCCATCCTGATTCGGTTCCTCGTGAGCGGTGAGTCGGACAAGAGTCGCCGCACCCTACAAGCAGGCGCAATGCCTACCATCATCAAGAGCGATAGCACGCTGGGTCACCGGTTCTGCGACGAACACTTCAGGTTATTTCTACGGGCGAACTGAAGCGGTCTTATTAGCCGCCTTCCTGGCGGCACTCGTTGTCGTCAAACCGAAAATCTGCAGCTGCTTATAGCTGGCCACGAATACTTGCCCGTTAGCCACCACGGGAACGAGGTTGGCGTTGGGCTTATAGCTGCCCCACCCTCCGGCCGGAACGTTCAAAAGCACGCTGAGAGTCTGACCTGAATCTGGGGCAATCGCAATAAGGTTAATAGACGGTACTGCAGTACTTGGGTGCGACAGCGCCCACACAATGGCGTTACTGGTTCCGTTCGAGGATACGGTCGTAAAGAATCCTGGATCCTGGCCGCCCCCAATGTTAGGGGAAGTGCCATTTTTCTTCAGAACCGGGGTGGGCGATAGGAACAGCTTAAATATTTTCACGTTGCGCGAGGCGCTGGTAACCACGCGGGCACCGCCGTCGGCATCCACGAAATACGACGGCCCGCACCAGCAGGGGCCCACGGTGTACGTTCGGAGAACGTTGTTGTTGCTCGTGGAGAATCCGCCGAGATGATCTTCGTTCATCAAGAACATGCTGCCCGCCTTTCCGGCGGCGACAGCCAAATGCGGAATCGAACCCTTTTGATCCGGCAAAATCATCACGCCTCCGGACCCGAAATCCAAGTCCCCCTGATCGAGGGTCGCCACATTGCTGGGAGTAAATAGGTCGAGCACGGTGCTCAGGTCCGGCGATACCTTGACCACGCTTTCTTGAATATTGCTAACTCCGTCGTAGGTTGTGCCGGAGGGGTCTGAGTTTCCTGTGACGAAGAGAATGTTGCCGGAGTCATCGGAAGCGAGACCATAGCCGGACATCCAGATTGAAGAAAGGAAGTAACTGTTGGGAGAACTGGCCTGGTTGTCGAGAACCTGATTGGCAGGCAGCGGCGTTAAGGATCCCGCCGACCATCCCAACACCCAGCCGCGTGAAAGGCCGGGGGAAAGATCGCAGAAACTTCCGAATCCGGCATAGATATTGCCGTTGGCGAGCAGGAGGCCCGGACGTTGTCTCTGATAGTTCGCGTTAAAGGTAAAGGTTGTACCGTCGGACAGAGTGTGCGACGCACTAACCAGCTGCGCCGGCACCTTGTTTGTCAGACTGCCCAGGTCGAGGGCGTGCAACCAATAATTGGGGCCAGACACGCCTTGGGCGTAGGCGATTACATACAGTGTGCTGCTCGCGGTATCGATCACCGGCGTCGAGGTGATGCCGACATGATTGGTGCAGCCCAAGGGGGCGAGTTTGGGTTTCCCAAGGCTGGTCTGCAGCAGGATGGTGCCGCTGTTCGCGTCAATACCGTAGACCGAGTCATTCTCGGTCACGACGTAAACCACGTCGTGCTGCCCCTGGTAGTTCCCTGTGGTTATATTCACGCCGGGAACAACAAGTGGTTGGGCATCCACCCGATCGTCGAGCGCGACGTTGTACAGCATGCCGAACGAAGAACTGGCTACATTGGCTGGGGTCAGGATGGTCTCGTTCTGATTCCACCCCGTGCGGTAGTTGTCATAGTGATAGGTGCTAACGGACACTTGACCAGACGCCATAGTCGCGATGCACAGAATCAAAAGGGCAAACAAGCGGACGCAAATGCGCATCCCCACAGACTGGAAAGGTGCCATAGGTGCTTGATCCTTTACAAAGAATTTCTTACAAGGAAAAAGAGGGCGGCCGGCCAGGGGGTAGCGAGCAACTTTTACAGTCTAGCGACATTCCTGTGTCTCGTAAAGCAGATTCCCGGATTGCAAAGTAACCACATCATCACATTACCAATTGCAGATTACCGAGGTGGGTCCTCGAGAAAAACGGCAAAGGCCGCAAACGCCCAGGATTGACAAGCCGTTTCGCGGACTCTATAGTACGGCTACGTTCTGAGGGCCGTGCCGCCTCGTATTCCCCTGTTCGTCTATTCTGAATTTGAGAACCTTGGCAAGGGAATATTTTGTTGCGACGAAAGCACACCACTGTCCGGAGCATCACGCGTTACTCGGGAGCAGTCGCACTCTTGTGCGGCACGCTGTTGGCCCAAGCCCAGTTTCCGCAAATCCAGTTTCCGCAAATCCAGCGAAGTCCGGTTCGGAGAGACATGAAGCATGACGTCTCGCCCATGCTGCGCGCGCTCAAACCGGCTGTGAGGCCGGAGATTTCGATCGCGTCTGGGTCTGATGAGGGAGCTGAGAATCGCCCGGCAAACGGTCGTCGACCATCGGTTCGTACGATGGCCGACCTGGTGGCGCAAACTTCCGCGGGCATTCGTCCGGCGGCTACTGCAGGGCTGAATTTTGATGGTGTCACTGCACCAGCGGGCCGGGTTGTACCCGACACGAATGGCGCAGTGGGGACAACGCAGTATTTTCAATGGGTCAACACCAGCTTTCAGATCTTCGACAAGGCAAGTGGCGCTTCGATCCTCGGACCAGTCGACGCGAGCACAATCTGGACCGGCTTCTCGCCCTGCGACACGGCCGACGACGTTGACGTAGTCGTCGAATTCGACCAATTGGCGAAGGTCTGGGTGCTGGAGCAGCCGGTTGCTCCACCAAGTGGCCCCAGGTATCAATGCATCGCGGTTTCGACTACTTCGGATGCGACCGGCAGCTATAACCGCTACGTCTACGCGCTTCCACCGAACTTCCCGGACGGCCCAAAGATCGCGGTATGGCCGGATGCCTATTACCTGACCATAAACGAGCAGGTTAAAGCTGTATACGGGCCGCTAGGTGCATATGTTTGCGCGCTGGACCGCGCCAACATGCTGGCCGGTAATCCAGCTACGGCGCAGTGTTTCCAGCTCAGTCCGTCCTATCACGATCTGTTGCCGGCAGCTTTGACCGGCAGCATCCTGCCGCCCGCGGGTGCGCCAAACTATCTGCTGAATCTGGGAACCAATTCGCTGAATCTCTGGCAGTTCCATGTGGATTGGGTGAATCCCGCGAATACTACGCTCACCGGGCCTACCAATATTCCCGTAGCGTCATTCGTGCTGGGCTGCAACGCTTCTTCTGCATGCGCTCCGCAACTTGGAACATCGCAACTGCTCGATGCCAATGGAAACCGGCTGATGTTCCGGCTTGCGTACCGTCATTTCGCGGACGGACACGAGTCCCTTGTGGCATCGCACTCGGTAAACACGCCACTTACTGTTCGTTGGTACGAAATCCAGAATCCGGCCGGCGCGCCGATCGTTTTTCAGCAGGGGACCTTCGCACCGGATTCCAATTATCGCTGGATGGGCTCGATCAATATGGATCAGATGGGCGACATCGCGCTAGGCTACAGCGTTTCCAGCGCCACTATGTATCCTGCGATTCGTTATACCGGACGCCTTCAGAGCGAACCGCTGAACACGCTGGAAACGGAGACCAGCATCATCGAGGGTACCGGCCCTGAAGTCGGAAGCAATCGCTGGGGCGATTACAGCTCCATGAGCATGGATCCGGGGGATGACTGCACGTTCTGGTATACGAACGAATATTTTGCCACCAGTGGCGACTACAACTGGCACACCCGCATTGCGTCGTTCTCGTACCCGTCCTGCACCAGCAGTCCGGCAGTAACCCTGTCGCCCAATGGCCTGTATCTCGGCGCCCTGCCCTTGGGCACGACCAGTCCCGCACAAACGGTAACGCTGACCAATCAGCAAAGCATTCCGTTGAATATCTCAAGTATTGTTCCGAGCGGAGAATACTCTGAGTCGAACAATTGTTTGAGCAGCAGCCCCATTCCAGCCGGCGGCACTTGTACCATCAACATCACCTTCACGCCAACGGCTTCGGGAACGCGAACCGGGCAGGTCATTGTTTCCGACGATGCACCCGGCGGATCTCAGGTCGTGAATATGACGGGCATCGGTTCAGCCCCTGCTGTGAGCCTAGCTCCGTCCAGTCTGAACTTTTCGGCCCTGGCCGGCTCGAGCAGTGGAGTGCAGTCAGTGCAGTTGACGAACAGCGGAGTCGGTCCGCTGGTTATCAGTTCGATCATCTCCAGCGGAGATTACAGCGAGACAGATAATTGCGTCAGCAGCAGTCCACTGGCGGGAGCCGCTTCCTGCAGCATCAGTGTCACTTTTTCGTCGAGCGTGATTGGTTCGATCGTTGGCGCGATCACGATTAACGACAACGGACTGAACGGAGCTCCGCACCGCATCACGTTGTCGGGTAATGGAGAAGTCACCATTGCCCTTCATCCACCCAGTCTGACTTTTGCTTCGACTCCGGTCGGCAGCACCAGCAGCCCACAGTATGTAAGGGTTTCGAATAATGCTGCCGCGGCGCAAAATATCTCCTGGATGGCCGGAGGAGACTTCAATGCTGTCGCCGGAGGAGCGTCGCCCTGCGGCAGTTCGCTGGCCGCCGCCGCGACGTGCACACTGAGTGTGACGTTCAGTCCGACGACCAATGGAACGGGCGGGATCGTGCGAGGCGGGTTGGCTGTCACCGATACCGCCAGCGGAGTTCCGTTTAATCCTCAATCGGTCAGTCTTACCGGGAGCGCGACCGGTGGTCCCGCGACGAACCCGCTGACCTTCTCGCCCACCTCTTTGAACTTCGCCAATGTCGCGATCGGTTCCACATACAATCTGGCGGCACAAATGCAAAACGTCAGCGCATCGGCGTTGACCCTGTCAAGCCTTACCGGTTCGGGGGAATACCTTGTGGCTCCTGCTGGAGCTACACCCTGCATGAGTGGTTTGGTTTTGAAGCCAAAGACGAAATGCGGCTTTAACGTATCGCTTACACCAACTACCGCAGGAACGATTTGGGGGGCAATCACGGTCGAGGATAACGCTGGCTCTGGCCCTGCCGTGCAGACCTATAACCTCGCCGCCGCGGGACACTGGCCGATCACTCTGACGCCGGCCTCGCTCACTTTTGCGGCGACCCCGGTCGGCGGCACCAGTTCGCCGTTGCAAGTAACCGTTACCAACTACAGCCCCTCGGCGGTGAGCCTTTCCAGTATGGTGGCAAGCGGCGACTATGCAGTTGTTGTTTTCGGCACGAATCAGTGCAGTCCAACCACGGTGCTGAGCCCTGGCACCAGTTGCACATTCGGAGTGACCTTCTCTCCCACGACTACAGGGAGCATTTCCGGCGCGGTAACTGTCACACACAATGCGCCGAATGGCCCACAGGTGCTGGCCTTGACCGGTTCGGGACAGTGAACAGAGGCCACGTTCTCGAGACGCCAGTGAACAGGTTGCTTGGGATCGCGATACGGGCAAAGAATGAAATGGACGCGACGACTTTCATCAGGGGCGAAGGCCACGTCCCAAACCTCGCCGTTGGGCGGACTCCGTAAAACGCGACTTAGCCTACCTAATGGCAGATGCGATGAGGCGGGGTGCAATTTCTTGCATAGGGTGAGCCCGATCTCCCGATGGATGCAAGAATTTAAGGACAACCCTGTAAGGAAACTCTCCAAATCAACGAAACGACGTTAGAATGCGGAAGTCGGAAATCTCCGAACCTGACTGCTCCCAAGGAAACAAAGCCTTGGGCGTAGGGATACCAAAGTTGAGAAAGTCGTTGGGTCTGGGGGGTCTTGTTGATGCACTGGCCGGCATCGCGCGTACTACTTTGTCTGGTTGTGGTAATGACAACGACTACGCATGCCCACGCGGCAGGCGTCACCGTCTCCCCCTCGCGACTCTCGTTCGGTAGCCAGGTTCTCGGCATAGCGAGCGCGGTCAAGAACGTCACGCTCACCAATGGTACGAATAAGGCTCTTACCATTTCCGGCATCGCCACCACTCTGAGCGACTACTCCGAGACCAGCAACTGCCCCTTAGCTCCTTCAACATTGGCGTCAGGAGCCACTTGCACGATCTCCGTAACCTTCACCCCGGCGGCATTGGGTTCGCGGTCGGCGACACTTGAAGTAAATGACAGCGCCGGCAGCAGCCCACAGAAAGTGGCATTGGGAGGCACGGGGATCGCCGCGATCAGCGCCGCTCCGACCTCTCTGTCTTTTGGCAATCAGGTGATCGGCAAGAAGAGCACTCCTCAAAAAGTAACAGTCAAGAACACCTCGACTGCCAGTATTACAGTCAACAGTATTGCCACCGATCTTACCGATTTCACCACTACAACGAGCTGCCCGCTTGCACCCAACACCATGTCGGGAGGAGCCACGTGCTCGGTCTCAGTTTTTTTCACGCCGGCCGCGACAGGAACCCGTAACAGCACGCTCACGATCAGTACCAGTAACGGCAGTAGGACCGTTGGGCTCAGCGGAGCGGGCATCGAGCCAGCCACAGTAAATTCAGGAAGCCTGACTTTTGCCGGACAGGCCTTGGGCACCACGAGTCCGCCGCAGGGTATCACCTTCACCAATAACCAAAGCACTGCGCTAAAGATCACTGCCATCATCAGCGGCGCATCTGACTTTGGATTCACTACCACATGCCCCCTCAGCCCAAACACCTTGGCCGCTGGAACCAGTTGCTCTGCATCCGTAACCTTTGCTCCCAAGGCTACCGGCATTCGAACCGGAGTGCTGAGCTTCAACGACAATGCCAGCAACTCACCGCAAACCGTGCCTCTGACGGGCACGGGCAATCCGGCTACGCTGGTTTCGATTGCCTTGACTCCGGCAAGCTCTTCGGTGGCAGCGGGCCTGACGCAGCAGTTCACGGCAACCGGAAACTATACCGATGGCAGCACTCAGGATCTGACCAGCACAGCGACGTGGGCGTCCACCGCGACGAACATTGCTACCATTTCGAGCTCCGGGTTGGCGAGCGGTACGGCGCAAGGCACAAGCACCATTACGGCCACGTCCGGCTCGGTTAGCGGCTCCGCTACCCTGACGGTGACCCCACCCATACTCACTTCGATCGCGGTAACTCCGGCGAACGCTTCGCTCGCCAACGGCACCACGCAGCCGTTGACGGCCACTGGTACCTACAGCGATGGCAGCACGCTCAACATCACGAACTCGGTCGCCTGGAGCACCGGCAATGCGGGCATCGCCACAATCAGCACTTCAGGAGTAGCAAGCGGCACGAGCGTAGGCAGCACGACAGTGACTGCGACTTTGGGCAGCGTGTCCGGGTCCAATACTTTGACGGTCACCCCCGCTACGCTGGTATCCATTGCTGTGACTCCCGCACTTCCCAATACTCCCCTGGGTACCACGCAGCAGTTCACGGCCACTGGCACGTTCACTGACGGCAGCACGCAAAACCTCACCGCAACGGTTAACTGGAGTTCGTCGCAGATCTCGGTCGTCACCATCAGCAATAACACCGGCTCGCAAGGACTCGCTACCAGCGTGGCGACTGGGTCTGCTTCCATCAATGCCACTTCGGGTTCAGTCAGCGGCAGTACCACCATTACCATCGTTCCGGCGGCCTTGGTTTCGATTGCGGTAAGCCCATCCGGTTCCTCCATCGCCCTGGGCACAACGCAGCAGTTCACCGCCACTGGCACCTTCACTGACGGCAGCACGCAGAACGTCACCGGCTCCGCCACCTGGGGCTCCGACACGCCAGCCGTCGCTACGATAAATACTGGGGGCCTTGCGACCGGTACCGGCACCGGTAGTGCAAACATCAGCGCCACTTCCGGCACTGTAACTGGCTCGACAGCGCTGACAGTGACCCCTGCCCAACTGGTTTCGATTGCGGTGAGTCCATCCACCGCAAGCATTGCGGCAGGCACCACACAGCAGTTCACGGCCTTGGGCACTTACACCGACGGCAGTACGCAGGACCTGACCACGGTGGGACACTGGAGTTCGAGCGACGGCAGCGATGCAACTGTCTCCAACACGCCCGGCAGCCAGGGCCTCGCGAGCGCACTTACGCCTGGAGCTACGACGATCAGTCTCATATCAGCATCCGTAACCGGCTCGGCGGCTCTGACCGTGACCCCAGCCGTGCTGGTCTCCATTGCGATCACTCCGCAGTCGCCTGACATTGCGCTCGGGACCACGCAGCAGTTCACCGCTCTCGGCACTTACTCCGACAACAGTACGCAGGACATCACGAGTGTGGTGACTTGGAGTTCCACCAGTGCTGGAATCGCTGTGATCAGCAATACGGCGGGATCGAACGGGCTGGCCACGAGCGCGGGAGTAGGAAACACGACCATCGGAGCAAGTCTGGGCACCGTATCGGCTTCGACTCCGCTAGCAGTGGGAACTGCAGCACTGGTTTCCATCAGCATCACTCCCAGTTCCGTCGCGATCGCCCTGGGTGCGACGCAGCAGTTTGATGCCGTCGGCACCTACACCGACGGCAGCACGCAGGACCTTACTAGTTCTGCTACGTGGAGTTCTTACTCGACCGCGATCGCCAGCATTACGCAGGGACTGGCCCAAGGAAACGGCCCGGGCACAACAACCGTCAGCGCCACGAGCGGATCCATCACCGGCACGGCCACTTTGACGGTATCTTCCTCCCCTGCCCTCGTATTGATCGCCGTCACTCCGTCCACCACATCCATAGGGGTGGGTGCGACCACGCAGTTCACAGCCACTGGCAGCTATAGCAACGGTACGATCCAGGTCCTGACAGGCTCGGTAGCTTGGACTTCCTCGAATTCAGCCGTGGCCACAATCAGCAGCGCATCAGGTTCGCCGGGAATGGCAACGGGTGTAACCGTCGGCTCAGTCACAATCACGGCGACGCTGGGCGCCGTATCAGGCAATGCCGCCCTTGCGGTCCCAAACAGTCCCTGCTCCGGACCCTGCGTCGTGACCTATCACTACGATATTGCGCGAGACGGCGTAAGCAACAACGAGCAGACGCTCACGCCGGCCAACGTAAACAGCATCTCATTCGGCAGAGTCGCCACCATGGCCGGTCTCAATGGGCAAATCTACGCGCAGCCGCTCTACATCAGTGGCCTTTACAACGCCAGTTCAAAGGGAAATGTCGTCCTGGTTGCCACCGAGGGTGATTATGCCTATGCGTTCGATGCCGACACCTACCAACAGATCTGGGGTGGATCCTACATTCCGGCCGGGGAGACGCCAGTTCCCGCCGGCGCCGGCCAGGTTCAGCCCTGCACCAACATCGAACCGAGTATAGGGATAACCGGGACGCCGGTGATTGATCCGTACCCGAACTCCAATCCGAATCCGGTCATGTACTTCGTCACCAAGTCCGTGGACACCTCCCAGAACTATCACCAGAGACTGCACGCGGTCGACGTAATTACCGGTGTCGAAGTATTCGGCGCACCGGTCGAGATCACGACTCCGGCAGGCAGTCCCGAGCCGTTCGATGCCTTCCTTCAAAATCAACGCCCCGGACTGGCGATGACCTACGACGCGAACTCGAACCCGCAGGTCTACATTGCCTGGGCTTCTCACTGTGACACGCCGGAATACCACGGCTGGGTAATGAAGTTCACGGTGACGTCGGGAGTGCTCGGTTCATCACCGAGTGCTTATTTCCTGGCCACGCAGGGATTGGGAACCGAGGGTGGAATCTGGATGGGAGGTGGTGCTCCGGCAGTCGACAATGCCATCAACGGAAATCTGTACCTGGTGACGGGCAACGGAGCTTACGACGGAGTCATAAACTTCGGAAACAGTATCGTGAAGCTGAACAGCAATCTCGGTCTGGCGGATTGGTACACGCCCAACAATTGGCTCTGCCTGGACGGGATTGCAGGAGACTCGAATTGTCCGAACGACAGAGACTTGGGATCCGGGGGAGTGGTTTTGTTCAATGTGGCGGACGGTGTTCCCGAACTGCTCACGGCCGATAAGGACGGCGAGTTTTATGTGGTCTATCAGTCCAACATGGGCCACCTCGATCCTGCGACTCCGACTCCAAATTATGCTCCACCCACGAACTGCACCTCCGGTCCGCCCTACCCAACGGGAGCAACCAACAATATTGCGCAGTGTTTTCTGGGGATATCACCTCCCGTCAGCGGCGCAGGGGGGCTCCGCTCAACCCCGGCCTTCTGGAACAACACCGTATACGTGGCCGGAGCGGGTGACGCACTGAGGGCGTACTCGCTGAGCTCCAGCCCAGTTGGGGCATTCAATACAACCGGCGCGGCGGCGTCTACGCCTTCCGCTTTCGTTTACCCAGCGAGCCCAACCGTGGTGTCTTGGAACGGAAGCAACCCTTCGACCGGAGTTCTCTGGACTCTCCAGCTTACCGGCTTCAGCGCAGTTCCGCCACAAAGAGCCATACTAAGGGCCTACGCGGCTGTGCCTTCCGGTTCCAGCATCAGTCTTCTGTATCAGAGCACTGTGGGCCCGGGATCCATCAAATTCCAGGTGCCGACCGTGGCCAATGGAAAGGTCTTTGTAGGCGGACAAGGCTTCTCCGGCACCGGCACGGAAGGCCAGCTTTACGTCTATGGGCTTTGCCCCTGCGATTAGAATTGCGTATGACGCAGGACTCTCCGGGCGCACGATCACTCATTCCGCCGCTAGCTGATCTCGATCAGCCCTTTAGCCGTTTGAACGGGTTCGGCTGCAGTCGAGGGCCGCCACGGTTCGCTTTCACAACAAATTTGATGTTTTTTCATATTTATTGTCTTAGTGGAAGAATTCCAGGGAAACCAGAGCAAAGCGGAGGTTCATTTCTTTGAAGTCGAGTACACCACTGCTGTAAAGGGCTTGCCACACTCCAAGCAACTTGCCTTTAAGCGGGATGTGATCAATCCGCAAGATGGGCACATCCTTTGTGATCCGTACCCCGCGACCTGTGGTTTCACCCTGCGCATCCAGTGGAGCAGCAGGATCGTGAACAGCACGATAAGCAGACCAAAGGAAATACTGGTTGCGTTCATAAAAGCGACCCTTCGTGGCGAGTACTGCGCCAAACCGGATGGGCAGACCGCTCACTGAAAAGCCTAAGGTGGGAGAACTTCAGATGGACTGGCTTAGGTCAGAAGACCTGAAAGAGGAGAAAAACGTAACCGCCTCAGTGGTCATTATAGCAGTCCATGTACAGTCGCCGAACCGCGATCTTCTTTCCTAGCAAGACCGCGAACGCCTCAGAAGAGATTTCTGATCTGCTCTTTGGGCCTCGCACCAGGCAAAGGATTGATCCAGAATGCGCTTAAGGCGGGGCTAGTTGAGCATCTTCGACAACTCCTGCTCAATCTCCCGCAAGCGGATCGTCCGCAGTTCAATAGCGGCTTGGTCTAAGGCGCTGTTGGCGCCTCGTTCCGCACAACGGGCATTCATATCCCGCAAATCGGTGATTTCTTTTCGAAGGATGGAGAGGTGTTCCGAACTGAAAGGCATCTGTTTGGATCATACACGTTAACTGCAGAGACGCCGCCCAGGCGATAGCACACTTGCAACCCGGTCAATGAGTGTAATCGCGATATTTCACCAGGTCAGCTCTCTTAATGGCCGGTTTGCCGACAGCGCATGGAGGTGACCGCTTCGGTCCGAAGGTTCCGGTCATGGTGCGCAAGGAAAGGGCCGCGCCGCCGGTCCGTCCCGTTCCCTCAGGACGTGAGTTCAGTCACTGATTTTCCATGGGTTAAGGCCTAGATTGATATTGAGCGGCACTGCTCTCCCCGATATCTTTCCGGGCCGAACTCTCGGCCAACACGCTCAAGGCCCCCCGTCCGGCCTGGAGCGGCATACGTTATGAAACTCTCATTCACAAAACCTCGCCGATTCTGACTGGCGCGGAGGCTACCATGGAACAAAAGCTGAAGACGATCTCAAAAAGCGGCATCCCGCGGGCACTCACGACGGCCGAAACGTACCGCTACCTTAACGAACCGGAGGAAACTGAGTCGATCTGTCGTGACGTCCTCGCCGTAGAAGCCGACAACCAAGGCGCGCTCCGCCTGCTCGGACGTGCAATCGTGGACCAATTTTGTGGCGGCATCTCAGATCGCTGTGCCGAGGCGGAGAGGGTCTTTCACAGCCTGGCGGATCCTTACGAGCGGGTTTACTACACTGGACTCCTCCGCGAACGGCGAGCCAAGTCTCAGCTGCGCGCCGGCGAGCCGGCGCGGATGCTCGTGCCCCTGTTCGAAGATGCCATGGCTTGCTTTGAGCAAGCCGCGAGCATTCGCCCCCAGGGTAACGAGGACGCGATTCTGCGATGGAATCGCTGCGTCCGGCTGTTGCAGAGCCTGTCTCGCATGGAACAAGAGAAAGAAGTGGTTGAACTTTACGTGGCCGACGGTGCACCGGTTGCCTGACAATTGCCTGCGACCGGGGGAGTGCGGTTTCCAGCCCTGAACTGTTGGCTGTTGCATCCCGCCCGGAGCCCTCGTACGCGAGTGCTGGCAACGGATGTGCCAAATGATCGGAGTTGAACGATGACCAATGCCGAAGCGATTGGACAACCCGTCA
>Ga0116223_10002638_pt1 | contig 16752 bp, 11 predicted proteins | sample Sb_taG_3_FD_90092 | JGI IMG/M metagenome (GOLD analysis project Ga0116223, IMG submission 90092) | Peat soil microbial communities from Weissenstadt, Germany - Sb_50d_a_PC metaG | ecosystem: Environmental > Terrestrial > Soil > Wetlands > Peat | place: Germany: Weissenstadt | collected 2010-09-21 | reverse complement strand
TCGGCCGGCAGCTTGGCGATCCCAGGTCCGAGCGGACACGCCGCGATCGCGCAGTTTATATTTTTGCACCTTGCCGCTCTCGGTTGCCGGCAATTCATCGACGAATTCGAGGAAACGCGGAACGGCGAAATACGGCAGGAACGGCTGGCAAAACTCAGCGAGCGCGAGCTCGGTCAATGCGCTGCCCTGGCGGCGCACGATTGCGGCCATGACCTCGTCTTCGGCAAGTTCGGAAGGCACCGCAAAGACCGCTGCGTGGGCGACCTCGGGGTGGCTCAGAAGCACCTGCTCAACCTCGAACGAGGAAATATTCTCGCCGCGCCGGCGGATCGCGTCTTTCAAGCGATCGACAAAACGGAAATAACCGTCAACGTCACGGACGACACGATCGCCGGTGTGAAACCAGCCATCGCGGAAAGCGTCGGCGGTCTTGTCGGGCATGCCGAAATAGCCGGTGGCGAAAGCGAGCTTTTCGCTCGATCGCACGACGAGTTCGCCGGGCTGTCTCGCCGCGACTTCGTTTCCGTTGTGGTCGAGAACGCGCGCATCGAACCCTTCGCGCACCGTCCCCATGCTGCCGGGACGCTGCTCGGTCGCCGTACCGCCAATGACGAAATTGGTCTCGGTGGAGCCGTAGCCTTCGATCAGACGGATACCGGAGCGACGTTCGAACGCGGCGTGGAGATTCGCCGGGACACCGGGCGCCAGCGCGCAGCGCACCGTGTGGCTTTGCTCTTGCGGCGACGGCTCTCCGGACAAGAGGATTGGCACCATCGCACCAAGGAGATAGGTCACCGTTGCGCGGCGGTCGATCAGGGTCTGCCAAAACCGCGACGCGGAAAACCTCGGCTCGGCCGCCATCGTCGAGCCGGATAGCAAGGCTTGGTAGAAGGTGCCCAACGCGTTGTTATGAAAAAGCGGCAGCATAGTGCAAAGTACGTCGCCTTCGCGAAGCTCCAAGTTGCGCGCACCATTGACGCCCCACCAGAAGTACTGCGCGTGCGGGCAGCACACGCCTTTCGATGGCCCGGTTGTGCCCGAAGTATAGAGAATGGCCGCAGTAGTCCCAGGCTCGATGTCGCCCGCCGGAAGCGCTTGCGCCGGCGGCGGCAGACGCTTCACGGCAATGCGCCCGCGCGGAGCCGACGGTTCACCGTCGATGAGCCAGATTAACTCCAGGGCGAGTTTGCCGAGATCGACAAGATCGAGCGAGTCCAAGAGCGGCGCCTCGATCGTCAGCAGTTTCGCGCCGCAATTCGTCAGCAAGTGCTGCAATTGCGGCCCGCGCGAAGCGACGTTGATCAGCACGGCGATAGCGCCTAACCAGGTGCAGCCGAGATAGACGTGCATGAATTCCGGACGGTTAGAGCACATGAGCGCGACCCGATCGCCCGGGCGCACACCCGCAGCAGAGAGCGTCCCGGCAAACCGAGCCGCGATCGCTCGGGCGTCGTCAAAACTCCACGTCGTTTCGCCCGCGGTAAAAAGCGGTCGGCTTTGGTAGCGGCGAGCTTGCCGTATCAGCATTGCCGGCAGCGTGCGCTCGCTTGGCGGAAATGCCACTGGTAGCTCTGCGGCTCTCATCGACGCTTCCTCTTGATGCCGCGCTTTTTAGCCTCGCTTGTCCGGTTGCGATCACGCGCCGGCGCGTTTGCTGGCGCAGGCACCAAAGCGATGGCGCGGAGCGGGCTGCCGCTCCCGTCTCTGATCTTCAGCGGCGCCGCGATCACGATCGCACCAGTTGGCGGCAGCAAATCGAGATTGGTCAGGCACTGCAACCCGTATCGGCCGGAGCCGTGCATATAGTAATGACACGGATAGGGCGGCCGGAGATGAAACGCCTGCCCCGCATCGGTCCCAATCGCCTCCGAGCCAAATCCCAGCACCTCCCGCTCGGCGACGAGGAAGCGCACCGCCTCGGCATCCGGTCCCGGGGTATGCTGGCCGGTTTCGTCCAGGTTCTGGTAGGCGACTGGACCAGTGCGCTTCGACCAGTCTGTCCGCATCAGCACCCAAGAACCGCCCGGTATGCGGCCATGCCGTTTCTCCCATTCGCGCAGGAAGCCGACGGTCAACAGGAAATCGGCGTCGGCGGCCGCCTGTTTCGAGCAATCGAGCACGCATGCCGGAGCGATAAAATGCGCGGCAGGGATCGTGTCGGTGCTGCCATCGGGTAGATACCGTCCCGAGATCCAATGAATCGGCGCATCGAAATGCGTTCCAGTGTGCTCGCTGCAGGAGAAATTGTTCCAGTACCAGGCCGGTCCGCGCTCATCGTAGCGTGACGCTTCCTCGATGCGGAATGGCCAAGCCTGCCCCATCTCCGGAGGCAGCACGATCTGGGGAAAATCAGGCGACAATGTTTGCGTCAGATCAACGACGCGAATGCGGCCGGCGACGAGATTAGCGACCAGTTGCGTCAGGACCGGATCACTCATCGCGAGTTCCTCGAAAGGCGTTGCGTTTCATCTGGACGCGGCCGCAAGCTCGCGCTCAAGCGTCTTCGGATTGTCGCGCCACCGCGCCAGCCATTCTTGGGCAATATCGCCGGGATAGATATCCTCCGCTCCGCCGCGCAGCGCATCTACAATGTCGCTCGCCAGACGTGCGGGCACGATCTTGGGCGGCGGCAGCAACTGATTCCATTCATCATCGATCGGACCCGGAAATACATTGATGACGCGGACGCCGGCGGGACTCAATTCGGCGCGCAGGCATTGCGCGAGCGACAGCGCCGCCGCCTTCGAGGCCGAATAGGTGCCGTGCGGCGGAAAGTTCGACAGCGCGAAAATGGAGAGAAGGTTTACCCAGGCGACGGCGCTCGACTGCCCGTCCGCGCCGCGCCCACGCATCGCCGGCGCAAATTCCTGCGCGAGCCGGAGCAGGCCGAAATAATTCATATCCATCTCGGCGCGGGCAGTTTCGAGGCCGTTGCGCGCGGCGATGCCGTAAATGCGATGATAGTCGGCGGTGTTGATGAGGATGTCGACGCGGCCGCCGATTTCGCCGGCGGCGTCCCTGACGGCGCGCGAATCGGTCAGATCGAGCGGCAGCAGCGACACTTGCGGGATCGATGCCAGGCGATCGAAGCCGCGAGTTTTTTTCCAGGGCTCGCCGTAGCCCGCCCATACCAAGTCGGCGCCGGCAGCCGCGATGGCTTCAACCGTGGCCTGCCCGAGCGGCGTCTTCGCGTCCGTGATCAAAACTTTCCGGAATTTCGGATCGCAGGTCATCTCGCGAAGCTGTCGATCGTCAGCCATGTTGGGAGTATCCTTTTGCGGAAGCGCAATGAGCGTTGCCTGTCCGGCGCGGTCAAGAGCGGCGCGCACGCGCACGCGCGAGGGCGCGGCTGTGCAGTCGCCATGCAGATGGGCAACGACGACCGGCCCGCAATCGAGCCTGACCATGCCAAGCCGCCACGGCATGCGCTCACGATAGAACAGCTCGTGACTGTGCCAGAGCGTGGTTTCCGAGAGCAATTCGCCGGCGCCGTCCTGCGCGCGCCAATCGAGCCGTTGCGACAGGCACGCGCGACAGGCTTCGCGGGGCGGATATTGCACGGTCGCGCAATCGCGACAGACTTGCAGTTCGAAGCGGCCGCGTGCCGCCGCCGCCGTCAGACCGAGCGCCACGCGGCTGCGACCCGGCGGCGGCAGCGTCGGAACGCGGGTTTTTAACATCGGATTTTTGCGCGGCGGCCGCACCAGGGGACGCGTCACGACGGGCCTCCGCTCGCGGCGAGAATGGCGGCGCCGCTACAGAGGCCACGATCGTAATTGATCATGCCGAAGCCGCTGGCGAGCCCGATTCGCGCACCAGCGACCGCACCGCCGAGCGCTTGATCGGTCAATTGTCGAATAACTTCAACCAGGCCGAGGAAGCCGCCGGCGGCGCCCGCTTGGCCGACCGATAACTGACCGCCCGACGTGTTGACCGGAAGCGACCCGTCCACGGTGAATGTGTTGCGACGCACGAAATCCGGCCCTTCGCCCTTCTCGCAGAACCCGAGATCTTCCATTTGCATCAGGGTAATCACCGGATAGTCGTCGTAGGTCGCGAGCACGTCAACGTCTTGCGGACCGATACCCGCCTGCGCGTAGAGCTCGTCGCGATCGAGCGCCCAGCCGCCACGATATTGAATCGCATCGTCGGGAAACGCGTTATGCCGCTCAATGGTCGACAGGATGCGCGCATAGGGCAAGCCGAGAGTTTCCGCCTGCGCGCGATGCAACACCAGGAACGCGTCGGCGCCGGCGCACGGCATGACGCAGTCGAACAGGCGAAGCGGGTCGGCAATAAGCCGCGCCTTGAGATACTCGTCCAGAGTGAGCGGTTTTTTCATCAAAGCGTAAGGGAATTTCAGCGCGTTGGTGCGCTGGGCAATGCACAGCTTGCCGAAATCCTCACGCTTGGCGCCGTAAGTCCGCATGTAATAGCCGGTCAGAAAGGCGAAGCTCGCGTTCGCTCCCCCTGAGCCGTAGGGGTAGACCGCGTCACGGGCAAACTGACTGAAGGTTGCCAGATTGAGACGAAACGAGTCGGTATGGTTGGTATCGCCGGCGATGCAGGCAACAGCCTCCGCGTCCCCGTTTTGCACCGCCCGCGCGGCGCGGCGCAGCGCGACGATACCGCAGGCGCCGCCCATCGGAATGTGGTCGAGCCACCGCAGCGTCAGCCCGAGATGTTGGGTCAGGCCAACCGCCGTGTCCGGTGCGAGCGTGAAGCTCGACACGCACAGTCCATCGATCTTGTCTTTGCTAAGACCGGCATGTTTCAACAGCTCGGCGAGCGCGCCGGCGAGAAACCAGTGAGCGCCATGAATCGAATAGCGCACATATGGCACGGTCACAGGGGCGGTGACCACGACCTCGTCGTAGGCGGTACGTCGACGGCTCATTCAATATTATTCTATTCCTCCACTGGGTCAGCGCCAGAGCCAGCGCCCGCAAAGCGGACAGCCAACTTATGGGACGGCACATCGGCTTTGCGGCCAATTCCAGACATTCTCTCGGCCCCCCGGCCGACTGCGAAGTACGTCACAGACCACCAACTTGAGGGTGATATTTGAATGCGCCCCGCTGCCGGCCGATCTATTGCGCCCGCACCGCCAGCCCGAGATACGTCTCGACCACGCGCGGATTGGCGGCGAGCTCGGCGGCCGGGCCCTCAAGCACGAACTCGCCCATCTCCAACACGTAGCCGTAGTCGGCGATCTGCAGCGCTGCCCGCGCGTTCTGCTCGACCAGGAGGACCGACACGCCGGTCTGCTTCAGGCCTGCGATGACGTGGAAGATGTCGCGCGCGATGCGCGGCGCCAGGCCGAGGCTTGGCTCGTCGAGCATGAGGAGCTTGGGGCGCGCCATCAGAGCACGGCCCAGCGCCAGCATCTGCCGCTCGCCGCCGGACAGCGTGCCGGCGAGCTGCGCGCGGCGCTCCTGCAGGCGCGGGAAGCGTGCGTAGACCGCCGCCAGATCCTCCTCTACCTTGCGGTCGCGCCGTGATCGGGAAAAGGCGCCGAGCCGCAGATTGTCCTCGACCGGCATGTCGCCGAACAGCTCGCGCCGCTCGGGGACGAGGCACATGCCGCGCCTTACGCGCGCCTCAACCGGAAGGTGGGCGAAATCCTCACCATCGTAACGAACGCTGCCACGCGCCGGCAGCAGCCCCATCAGGCCCGCGAGCAGCGTGGTCTTGCCGGCGCCGTTCGGGCCGATCACGGTGACGATCCGGCCGCTGCCGACATCAAGGCGGGCGTTGCGCAGCACGGCCACCTTGCCATAGCCAACCGCCAGATCGCGAACCTCGAGCATTCTTATACCACGCTTCCGAGATAGGCCTCGACCACCGCCGGGTTGGTCCGGATCTCCCGTGGCGAGCCCTCGGCGAGCTTTTCACCGAAGTTCATCACCACGATGCGGTCGACCAGCCCCATGACGAATTCCATGTCGTGCTCGACCAGGAGGATGCTGACGCCGCGCTGGCGGAGCGTGCGCAAGAGTTCCGCCAGCACCTGCTTTTCCCGGTAGCGTTGGCCGGCCGCCGGTTCGTCAAGCAGGAGCAGCAGCGGATCAGCGCACAGCGCCCGCGCGATCTCGACCATGCGCTGCGAGCCGAGCGGCAGCGTGCCGGCGGCGTCAAACAGACGCCCGTCAAGGCCGACCCATTCGAGGCGGTTGGCCGCCTCGCGCCGCAGCTGCGCTTCTTCCGCCCGATCGCGCCGCAGGCTCGCGGACCACACACCTTCGTGGCCGCGCAGATACGCACCGATCGCCGCGTTTTCCAACACGCTCATCGTCTGCAGCAGGTGGACGTGCTGGTAGGTGCGGGCAAGACCGCAGCGGGCAATCTCACGCGCGGTGCAATCGTCAATGCGCTCGCCGCGGAAGTAGATCTCGCCGTCGTCGGCGGGGAGCACGCCGGTCATCAAGTTGAATACAGTGCTCTTGCCCGCGCCGTTCGGACCGATCAGGCCGAGGATTTCGCCGGCCCGCATGTCGAACGACAGCTCCTTCACCGCCGCCAGCGCGCCGAAGTTTTTGCTCACGCGCTTGAGCTGCAAAATGAGCTCGCCCCCCTGAAGTTGGGCGCGCCGCGGCAGCGGCGGCGCTTGCGCCGGCCACACCCGCTGCGTATCAGCCGGAATGAGCCGGGCGAAATAGGGAACTAGGCCGTCGCGCGTCCGGTGCAGCATGGCGATTACCAGCAGACCGAACACGATGATTTCGAAATTGCCGCTCTGTTCCATGACCTTCGGCAGCAGGTCCTTCAGCCATTCCGTGAGCAGTGTGAGCAGAGCGGCGCCGATCACCGCACCCCAGAGCTCGGTCGAGCCGCCGATCACCGCCATGAATTGGTAGTCGATGCTGCTGTTGAGGCCAAACGGCTGCGGACTGACGAAGCGCAGGAAATGCGCGTAGAGCCAGCCGGACATCGCGGCGAGCAGCGCCGCGTAGACGAAAATGATGATCTTCAGCCGCGCGGTGTTGACGCCAAAATTCTCCGCCATCATGCTGCGGCTGCGCAGCGCACGGATGGCGCGGCCGGAACGCGAATCGAGCAGATTGCGCATGGCCAACAGCGCCAGCAACGTGACCACCCAGATCAGGTAGCAGAAGGTGCGGTCGTCGCCGAACCTCCAGCCGAGCACTGTCAGCGGCGGAATTTCGGCGAGGCCGGAATACTTGCCGAGCATGTCGAGATTGCCAAAGACGAAATAGATGGCGATACCCCAGGCAATCGTGCCGAGCGGCAGGTAATGCCCCGACAGCCGCAGCGTGATGAAGCCGAGGCACAGCGACACGACGAAGGTCAGCGCCAACCCCGCCGGTAGCGTCAGCCAGGGTGATACGCCGTATTTAGTGGTGAGCACGGCGGTCGTGTAGGCGCCGAGTCCGACGAATGCCGCCTGCCCGAACGAGGTAAGGCCGCCAATGCCGGTAAGCAGCACCAGGCCAAGCGTGACGATGCTGGCGAGGCCAATATAGCTCAACAGCGTGACGTAGAACTCCGGCAGAACCAGCGGCGCCACTGCCAGCAGCACGAGCGCCGCAAGGACCAGTGCGCGCCGCATCATGAGTCGTCCTCCTCCTCCTCGACGCGATGAGTCACCAACGAGCGCCACAGCAGCACGGGTATGATGAGGGTGAAGACGATCGATTCCTTGAACGCGCTGGCCCAGAACGAGGAATACGATTCAAGGAAGCCGACGACGAGCGAACCGACGGCGGCGATCGGATAGCTGGTCATGCCGCCGATGATCGCGCCGACGAATCCCTTCAGGCTGATCATGAAGCCGGTGTCATAATAAATGGTGGTGATCGGCGAGACGAGAATGCCGGATACCGCGCCGATCAGGGCGGCGAGCGCGAAACTGAACCGGCCGGAGAATTCGTAGGAAATGCCGACCAGCCGTGCGCCGACGCGATTGATGGCGGTGGCGCGCAGCGCCTTGCCGTAGGTGGTGCGTCCGAATAGGAGTGCGAGGAATACCATCAGCATCAGGCTGGTGACGATCACGCCGATGCTCTGGCCGCTGATGTTGAGGATCCCCACCTGGAACTGGAGATCGGGGAACATGCGCGCGCGCACGCCCTCACCGCCGAAAAACGCCAGGCCGAGTCCAGTGAGCACATAGTGCACCGCCATGGCGATGATCAACAGCACCAGGACCGAGGCATTGGCGAGCGGTTGGAACGCTAGGCGGTACAGCATCGGTCCAAGCGGCGTCACGATCGCGAGCGTCACGACGACCTGCAGCAACAAGTCGTCCGGGCGCGACGCCGACCACCAGGTGGCAGCGGCGATCGCCAGCGGCAGGACGACGTTGGCGAGCACGCTGCCCGGCAGCGACTCCAAGGACTTCTTGCGCAGCGCAGCGAGGCCGTCGAGCGCGACGACGAGGATGCCGCCGCCGATCAGCGCGTAGACGGTGGCGGGCACCTTGCCCGATTGCAGCGTGGCCAACGAGAGGGCTGCGTAGGAGATGAACTCTCCCTGCGGCACGAAGATCACGCGGGTGGCAGTGAAGACGACGACAAGCGCCAGGGCGATCAGCGCGTAGATCGCCCCATTGGTCACTGCGTCCTGTGACAGCCACAGCGCGATCGCGAGATTCATCGGCTGATCCGCGGGCAAGGGGAAGGGACCGGTTCCCCTTCCCGACTTGATCGATTGTCCGGCCTATTTCAACAGCCGCCACTTGCCGCCTTCGACGCGCACCAGAACACTCGCCCGTTGGTCGACACCTTGATGATCCGTCGGCGTCATGTTGTAGACGGCATGGGTACCGACCACGTTTTTCACGTTCTCCAGAGCATCGCGCAAGGCCGACCGGAACTCCGGCGTTCCCGGCTTCGCCGTCTTGGCGGCGATGGGAACAGCGGCATTCAACAGCAGAAAGCCGTCGTAGCTATAGCCGGCAAAAGCATTGCGGGTGTCGGGGCCGAAGGTCTTCTCGAAGCGCGTGACGAAATCCAGCGCGACCTTTTTGATCGGATTGTCGTCCGCGAGGTCCTCGGCGACCAACAGAGGACCGGTCGGCGCGATGGCGCCTTCGACGTCCTTGCCGCCGACCTGAATGAACTCGCGGTTCACCGTGCCGTGGTTATGGTAAATCTGCATTTTGTAGCCGCGCTCGACCAGGCCGATTTGCGGCAGCGCGCCGCCGGTGCCCGATCCGCCGACCACCACCACGTCCGGATTGCTCGCCAGCACTTTCAGCACCTGGCCGGTGACACTGGTATCTGCGCGCGCATAACGCTCCTCGCTCACGATCTGCATACCAGCAGGCGGGGCCAGTTCCTTGATCGAGTTGAGGACGAGGTCGCCCCAGGAATCGGAAAATCCGATATAGCCGATGGTCTTCACGCCGTGCGCCTTCATGTGATCGACCACGGCCTTCATCATCAAAATGGTCGGCTGCGGTATGACAAAAGTCCATTTAAGCTTATCCGGCGGCAATGCGACCGGCGATAGCGCCATGTGTGGCGTCTGCAGCTCGTTGGCAATTTGCGCAATCTGCGTCGTCGAAGGCACCGCCACGGAGCCCATGATTGCGTCGACCTTATCCTGCGTGATCAGCTCGCGCGCGTTCTTGGCCGCTTCGGTGGCGTCGGTCTTGTCCTCGAGGACGATGAACTTCACCGGAAAGCCGCCGATCGTCTTCGGCATCAAGTCGAAGGCACGCATGTAGTTGATGCCGAGCGAGGCACCCGGGCCCGTCGTTCCCATGGTGACGCCGATGGTGACCTCTTGCGCCACCGCGGCCCCAGCGAACCCGACCGTCAGCGCGAACAACCACAACAACTTTCTATACATGACGTTCCTCCCTGTACTGAACGTACGCTCACTTTCGCCGTCCCGCCGTGACCAAGATCGGCCACGCCGCACATCAACTCAAGCCGCTACTCCATCCGCAGCGATAGCCGCGATTTCGTCGCGAGTATAACCCGCTTACGGAGGCGTCCGATATGCGTCTGCCGCGTATTTTTCTCGGAATCGCATCTCCGCCGCCACGCCTTTGACCGCCGCCGGCGGCATGCGAAGGTCTTTGCTATTCGGCAATCACGATGCGCGTGAGCTTGGCCCGGAGCTGCGGCAGTACGCTCATTTAGCGGATGTCGAAGATGTGACCGCCGGTAAGGACAGCGCCTGCTCCAAGCTGAGAACAGTACGCGGCGTCATGCGGCGGCGATCCATGTCGGCGGCTGCGAATTCAAGTGCAGGGCGCGGTAGACGTGCTCGGGCGTGAACGGCAACGCCGTGATGCGCACGCCGGTCGCGTCGTAGATGGCGTTGGCGACGGCGGCGGCGACGCAGATCGCCGGCGCCTCGCCGACGCCCTTGGCGCCCTGCGGCCCTTCCCCGTCCATCGTCTCGATGAACGAGATATCGATGTCCGGGATTTCCGGCGCCGTCACCAGCTTGTAGTCGCGGAAGTTCGGGTTGCGAATGACCCCGTTCTCGACGATCAGGTTCTCGGTCAGCGCGTAGCCCTGACCCATGACCACGCCGCCCTCGATCTGGCCCTCGATGCCGAGGCGGTTAATCACGCGGCCGACGTCGTGCGCACCGGTGACCTTCAATAGCTTGACGATGCCGGTATCGGTGTCCACCTCGACCTCGACGACCTGCGTCGCCCAGGCGTAGGCAGCGGACACGTCGCCGTGGAACTCCTTGTCCTGCTTCTGGCTGGGCGGCTCGTAGTAAAACGTCGTCATCACCAGCTCGGCCTTGTCGGAGAAGTGCAGGGAGCGAATCAGCTTGCCGATTTCGATCAGCTGTTTGCCGCTGGCCTTGTCGACCACGAAGCTCTCGCGCAGACCGAGCGCCTCGGCCGGCCGGTCGAATTTCGCCGCGGCGGCGGCGAGAATCTTGGCCTTGGCCTTGCGCGCGGCGCCAAGTGCCGAGTTACCGGCGATGAAGGTGGTGCGCGAGGCATGCACACCGACGTCCCACGGCTTGATGTCGGTATCGCTGTTGACGACGGACACCGCCGACATCGGCAGCCCGAGTTCCTCGCAAGCGAGTTGGGCGAGCACCGTCTCCGAGCCCTGGCCGATCTCGGACGCGCCCGTGATCAGCGTGATATGCGCGAAATCGTCGATCTTGATGATGGTGCCGCAGCCGTCGGAGGGATAGATCTTGGCGCCGCCGCCGACATGCAGCATCGACGCCATGCCGACGCCGCGCTTGATCGGATTGCCGTCGTTCCATTTCGCGCGCGCTGCTCGGAACTTCGTCTGGTAGTCGCTGCGAGACGCGGCGGTGCGCAGGCAGTCCTTAAAGCCGCAGGACTTAAAATGCATGCCCTGCGGCGTGATCTCGCCGGGCTCCTGGGCATTGATCAGCCGAAACTCGAGCGGATCCATGCCGATTTCCTCCGCCAGCTTGTCCATGTGCGCCTCGACGGCGAAGGTCGCTTGCAGGTTGCCGTAGCCGCGGAAGGAACCGGCATAGGGGTTGTTGGTGTAGATGGCGCGCGTGCTGTAGTTGCAGTTAGGCACTCGGTAGAGCGACGAGATTGTCTGCATCATGACGAACGGCGTTGTCGCGCCCCACGAGGTGTAGGCGCCGTTGTCGTGCACGGTCTCGACGTCGCGGAAGGTCAACTTGCCGTCCTTGCTGCAGCCGGAGCGCATCTTTAGCAGCACGGGCTGGCGGGTCGGCGAGGCAATGAATTCCTCCTCGCGCGTGAAGACCAGCTTGACCGGCCGGCGGGTGATCTTGGCGAGGTAGATGGCGATCGGCTCGAACGGATAGATGTCGAGCTTGGAGCCGAAGCCGCCGCCGATCGGCGGCTGGATGATGCGGATACGGCTGGGGTCCATGCCCAGCAGTTCGGCGAATTCGCGTTTGTGCAGGAACGGAACCTGGGAGTTGGAATAGAGCAGCAGGTTCTCGCTGGCATCGAATTCGGCGATCACGCCCGACACGCCCATGCAGCAGTGGGTCACGTAGTGCAGCCAGAACACGTCCTCGACGACGACGTCGGATTCGGCCTGGCCCTTGGCGATGTCGCCCTGCCCGTAGGTGAACGTCATCGCCACGTTGTCGCGCGAGGCCTTGTGCACGACATGCGGCTTGCCGTCTGCGCCGGTGGCGATCAGGTCCTCGCCGTGCACCAGGGTGGCGCCCGGCTTGAGCGCTTCCTCGGCTGTGGCGACGACCGGCAGCGGTTCGTATGCGACCTTGATCAGCTTGAGCGCCGCGCTGGCGATCGCTTCGGTCTCGGCCGCAACCGCGGCGATCTCGTCGCGCGGGCTGCGCACGCGGTCGGCCTTGAGCGGCAGGTGATCTTTGGCGACGCCAATTGGCCGTTGCCACGGCACGTCGGCAGCGGTGATCACCGCGTGCACACCGGGCAGCGCGCGCGCCGCACTGGTGTCGATCGAGACAATCTTGGCATGCACCTGGCTCGAACGCAGAATCTTGCCGTGCAGCTGGCCAGGCAGATTGATGTCGTGGACGTAACGGGTCTTGCCACTCGCTTTTTCCGGCGCATCCATCTTCGGAATGCGCTTGCCGATGAGAGAACCGTCAGTCGTTGTTTTGTCCATCGTTCCCATGGGAAGCCTCTTAGGTCGACGTTGCACCGGCTTCGGCGATCGCCTCGATGATCTTCTTGTAGCCTGTGCAGCGGCAAAGATTGCCTTCGAGGCCCCGCCGGATCTGTTCCGGCGTCGGATGTTCCGTTTTCGTCAGCAGGTGACGGGCTTGCATGACGATTCCAGGCGTGCAGAAGCCACACTGCACGGCGCCGTAGGCGACGAAGCTCCTCTTTAGCGCCTCGGTATGCGGGTCGGACGCCAGCCCTTCGATGGTGACGATCTCGCGCCCGTCGCAATCGGCTGCGAACATCAGGCAGGAATTAATCGACAGGCCGTCGACATTGATGGTGCAGGCGCCGCATTCGCCCTCGCCGCAGCCATATTTGGAGCCGGTGAGTTGCAACTCGTCGCGCAGCATCTCCAGCGCGCTCATGCTGGGCGAAACCTTGGTCGTCACGTTGATGCCGTTGAGCTTGAACGCGATGTCAATGTTTGCCGACATGTTCCAGCATCCTCCGTAATATGTTGCGCACGAGCTCGCGCCGGTACCACGCCGATGCACGAATATCGGAGATCGGGTGGATATCGGCCTCAGCCGCCGTCAGGGCAGCTTCGATAGCGGCCGGCAGCGGCTTTCCGTCGAGCGCGGCTTCGGTCTGCGGCGCGCGGATCGGCGTCGGCGCCACTGCGCCGAACGCGATGCGCACGTCACCCAGCCGGTCGCCATCGCACACTGCGCCGAGGCCGATGGCGATGGTGGCAATGTCCAGCGCCGGGCGGGTGCCGAACTTGTAGAACTCGCTGACGAAGTTGTCCGGCGGCAGCGGTAAGTCGACCGCGGTCAATAGCTCGGTCGGCCGCCGCTGGGTGCGGCCGGGCCCGACCAAGAACTCGGCGAGCGGCAGCTTGCGCGTTGTCACGGCGCCGTTCACCTCGCTCGCCAGCACCACGCGGGCGTTAAACACGAGCAGCGGCACCAGCGTGTCGCCTGCTGGCGAAGCGTTGCAGATATTGCCGCCGATGGTGGCGGCGTTGCGCAGTTGATTGCTGGCGAAGTGATCGGCGGACTGCCAAAGCGCATTGAACCGCGTCTTCACCATTGCGCTGTCAAGCAGCTCGGTCATCGTGGTCAACGCGCCGAAGCGCACGCAGCCGTCCGCCTCGTCGATCCCGCACAGCTCCGGAATGCGCCGGATGTTCATCAGCACCGGCTGGAAGCGGGCGCGGCCGGTCTTGCTCTGCGGCATCAGGTCGGTGCTGCCGGCGAGAATGGTCACATTGCCGGCTCGCAGCAGGGCCACCGCCTCGGCAAGCGAGCGCGGCGCTGCATAGGTCTTGACTGCAGTGATGTCCTCTGCCGGCGCGGCCGGCGGCAGTTCCGTCGTTGCGAGTTGCACGTTCACCCTACGCTCCATTCAGCTTGGCCGCGGCTGCGACCGAGATCAGTCCGTCGCGCACTTCTTCCTTGAGCTTGGCGCGGCTGCGCCGCTTCGATTCGCCGTAATCGCCGTCGCTCGCCTGCTAATGCTAGATGGCGCCACGCGGCACGCCGTTGATAAAGTCCGTGTTCGCGGCCGCACCGGCTGCGCAATCTCCTGCAAGCCGGCACTGCGATAGAAGGATGCTGCGGCGTCGATAGCACTCTGTGGATCAGCGCGTCGGGCCCTTGCCCGGCCGCGATGAAGTCCGTGAAAGTTCCGCTGACGTCGACGCCGATCTTGAGGTTCATGAACGTCTTCTCGTTTTTCACCGATGCATGGTTCACGCGGCCACCGCCGTTCGCAATTCCTCGCGTTGCACTTTGCCCAGTGCGGTGCGCGGAAGGCTGTCCATAAAACGCACCACGCGCGGCTGCTTGAAGCGGGCGATGCGGCCGTCCAAGATCGCGATCACATCGGCCGCGCTCAGGCGCGCGCCTGGCTTGAGCACCACCGCCGCCACCACCGACTCGCCCCAGCGCTCGTCCGGGCAGCCGACTACGCAGGCCTCGACGATTGCCGGATGCTCAAGCAGGATGTTCTCAATCTCCGCCGGGTAGATGTTCTCGCCGCCCGAAATGATTAGGTCGTACTTGCGCGCAACGACATGCAGGTAGCCTTCGGCGTCGAGATGGCCGACGTCGCCGGAATGGTACCAGCCACCGCGCAGAGCCGCGGCGGTCGCCTCCGGCGCATTCCAATAGCCCTGCATCACGTTCGGGCCGCGCACAAGAATTTCGCCATCGGCGCCGGAAGGAACGTCGCGGTCGTTGTCGTTGACGATGCGCAGGGCGCAATAGAGCGCCGGCAGGCCGGCGGCGCCGGCCTTGCGCCGCGCGTCTTCACTGCGCAGATAGGCTGCGATTGGGCAGGTTTCCGTCGTGCCGTAGACCTGGATAAGCGGCACGCCGCGCTGGTGCACCAGCTGCACGAAGGCTTCCGACACGATGGTCGAGCCGGTGGTCAGCACGCGCAGGCTCGACAGATCGGCCGTACTCCAGCGCGCAAGCTTCATCATCGCGGTGAGTTGCGCTGGTACCAGCACCGCGAGGGTGATGCGCTCGCGCTCAATCGCATCGATGGTGGCGTCGGGATCAAACTTGGCGTGCAGGGTGACGGTAGCGCCGGCATGCAGCGCCGGAACGGTCTGGATGTTGAGCCCGCCGACGTGGAACATTGGCAATGTGGTGAGCACGCGGTCGGCGCTGGTGAGATCGTGCATATGCACGCTGTTGACCACGTTGAAAAACAGCGCGCCCTGGGTGAGCACGACACCCTTGGGCGCTCCGGTCGATCCGGACGTATAGCAGAGCAGCACCGGCGTCTCGTGCGCCGGTGTGGACGTGGGCTCTGCCGCCGATGTCGCCGCAATACTCGTCCAGTCGCACCAGCCGGCCGGCGCGCCGGTTAGCGCCAGCCACTGCGCTGCGGGCAAGCCGTCGCGCATCGCCTGCGCGTGGACCAGGAAATCAGGCGTCGCCAGCACCAGACGCGGCTTAGCGTCGGCCAGGATGCGCGCGTGTTCGGCTCCGGTCAGCCGCCAATTAAGGGGCAGCAGAATCGCTCGCAGCCGCGCGCAGGCGAACAACAGCGCCAGCATCTCCGGATGATTGAGGCCGAGAAAGGCGACCACGTCACCTTCGCCGATGTCAAGCGCCACCAGTCTGCCGCACGCATGGCGGATGCGCGCGGCGAGCGCGGCGTAGTCAATGTCCTCGTCACCGAAGCGGATCGCCACTTTATTCGGCGCGAAGGCGGCATGCCGTTCGATCGGGAAAGCGAGGTCCATCGGACTATCCGTGATCGGTGACTTTCAGCACCACCGACATGGCGGTGTCAGCAGCGGCAGGTGAACAGACCGTAGCCGCCGTCGTCAGTTGCCCGGATTCGTATCCTGTATATAAACTAGCGGGTCGCCGTCAATGACCTGGCCGCTGGGAGTAGTTTCGGAAAATCGAGCTCGGTTTGGGTGAGCAGATGCGGCGTGCAAATATTCCAATTATTGCGAAGGCCTCGAACAGAAACGCAAACCGGTCACCTGCCCTTTGTGGGACAAGTGCGGACTCGACGATCCGCACGTTCAGCACACGCCCGACGGCAATCGGCACTTGACCGCACTGGACGCGCTGCTCGCCGACGCGCACCAGCGGCGCGCTGGCGGCTGACGCGCAATCGCATGCGACGCGCGCTTGATCGGCTCAGGCGTATCCTCTAGGCGTGATCACCCAAGCGAGGACTTGGTCGATGCAAATCGCGGTGCTTGGAGGCGGTAACGGCTCGTTCGCGGCGGCAGGCGATTTCGCGCTCGCTGGCCACGCGGTGCGGCTGTGGCGGCGCGATAAGGCGGCGGTTGCGGCGCAGCAGGCGGCCGGCAATACGATCGTCATCAAGGATTTCCAGGGCCGCCGCACTGCCAAGCTCGCCGCTGTGACGAACGACATCGGCGCGGCGGTGCGCGGCGCGGACTTGATCCTTTGTCCGGCGCCGGCGACCGCACACCACGACATCGCCCAGCTGCTGGCGCCGCATCTCACCGATGGTCAAGTGGTGTATCTGCCCCCCGGCACTTTCGGTTCGGTGCTGTTCGCCAAGGCCGCGCATGACGCCGGCAACCGTGCCAAGTCCGCCTTCGCCGAGACCGGCACCCTACCCTGGCTCACGCGAAAGCATGCACCGTTCGAGGCAGCGATCACGGCGCGAGCGAAGCGCCTGCCCACCGGCGTCTT
>Ga0116223_10002633_pt1 | contig 16799 bp, 16 predicted proteins | sample Sb_taG_3_FD_90092 | JGI IMG/M metagenome (GOLD analysis project Ga0116223, IMG submission 90092) | Peat soil microbial communities from Weissenstadt, Germany - Sb_50d_a_PC metaG | ecosystem: Environmental > Terrestrial > Soil > Wetlands > Peat | place: Germany: Weissenstadt | collected 2010-09-21 | reverse complement strand
TGGTCAGCTTCTGTGGTATTCGATCCCCCGCATGGTAACATTTCCTGGTGAGGCAACACGGGCGGGAACTAGAGTTGTCGTTCATCACCCGATCTCCCGATTGGCCTAGCGTGGCCCATGCGGGAGCGGTTACGATGCCGTTGGTCCAGACCGCCCGCTGTGGGCAGGCCGTCCCGCGACCAGCTGTTTATGGGGCTTTAGGCCGCGGCGGAGGAGGTGGAGGGACTGGCGGTGGGGCTGGTCGAGGACGAGTCAACGGAGAAGCCGGAATGAAGCACAAGACAGTAAAGGTCAAGCTCGGCGACGAGGAGATCGACATCGACGCCAAGTTGGCCCCGCTCATCACCCTGCTGTGGGCCGAGGACATCGAAACCTGCCAGTGCTGCGAAGAGTACCGGCCCGGCGAGGCGTGTATCGAGTTCCCCAGCACCGGTGAGGTGATGGAGTTCCTCAACGTGGCGCAACGTGAGTACAAGGTGGAGTTGGAGACCTGGGACGAGGGTGCCGGCGGCGTCCATGCGATTCAGGTGCGCCTGCTGGTCTTCTTCCCCACAAAAGATATCCCCCATCTGGTCAAGACGTTTACCGAATACGCAGAGTAAGGCGGCCGGGAACCACCGCCGCGGCCTTGGGGCAGGGCGTCCTCAAATGAGTTTCTGGATCGGCTGTGCCGTGCTCGGCAGGATGGCCGCCGGCCGGCCGGAGACGTCCTCCACGGTCGCGTGCGGGTCGATGCCGAGGTTGTGGTAGACCGTCGCGAGCACGTCCTGGTAGTGGATCGGCTGGTCGCGGGCGACGGCGGCGGTCGAGTCGGTCGAGCCGATCACCTGTCCCACCTTCATGCCGCCGCCGCACAGCAGGGCGCCGTTGACCCGCGCCCAGTGGTCGCGGCCGGCGTCCTTGTTGATCTTCGGCGTGCGGCCGAACTCGCCCCACACCACCACCGACACGTCCTTGTCCAGGCCGCGGTCGTAGACGTCCTCCACCAGCGCCGAGATGCCCTGGTCGAACAGCGGCAGGTGCTCGCGCAGGTAGCGGAAGTTGCCGCCGTGCGTGTCCCAGAAGCCGTAGGCCACCGTCACCACGCGCGCCCCCGCCTCCACCAATCGGCGGGCCATTAGGAGCTGATCGTTCCACATCGGCGCCCCGTCGCCGAGGTGCTTCGACGAGCCGCGGCCGTAGCGGTCGCGCACCTTCGCCGGCTCCTTCTCGACGTTCAGCGCCTCGACCAGCTTGCTCGACGTCAGCACGTCAAAGGCCCGCTGGTACTGCGTCTCCATGCCGCTCACGTCCGCGTTATCGACCGCCCGGCGGAAGCCGTCGAACTGCTCCAGCAGCTTGCGCCGGTCGGCCAGTTCGTCGGGCGTGGTGCCCGTGAGCTTCATGATCGCCACGTCCTCGCCGTCCACCTTGACCGGGTTAGCCGGCCGGCCCAGGGTGCCGGCGCCGGCCGCGTTGTACGGCCGGTGCTGCATCGTCGGGAACAGATCGACGAACGGCGGCACCACGCGATCGACCGACCCCTGCACCTTGGCCACGACCGAGCCGAAATTCGGCTTGCCGTCGCGCTTCGCGATCACCATTGGGTAGCCGGTCAGGTTTTGCCAGCTCGAATGCTCGTCGATCAGCCCGGTCAGGGAGCGCACGACGGCGACCCGGTCCATGACCGCGGCCATCTTCGGCAGCAGTTCGCACACCTGGACGCCGGGCAGCTTCGAGCTGATCGGCTTGAATTCGCCGCGGATCTCCGGCGGGGCGCTCGGCTTGAGGTCGAAGGTGTCCTGGTGCGCGAGGCCGCCGGACAGATAGACCATGATTACCGCCTTGTGAGAGCGGCGAACCCCGGCCTTCTGCTCGGCGCGGAGGAGGGCGGGCAAGCTGAGGCCGCCCAGGGCGAGGCCGCCGATCTTCAGGAAGGAGCGGCGCGAGACGCCGTCACAGAAGCGGCCGCGGGGGCCGAGCAGGGTCAGCATGGGTGGGTTCTCCTTGGGGGGAACCGGCGGGAGGTCCGGCAACGGGCGAGGCGGGAGGGCGATCACACTCCTTTAGTCTACACGATATGACGTCATTGGTAAACCGCTTCTGGCGACTATGCGGGCGTGGCAAGACTTCCGGGGGGTGCGGAGTACGGAGTACGCAGTACCGAGTACGCAGCATCCCCGGCGCGGTGCGGGGCTGGCGCTGCGCCGTACTCGGTACTCGGTACTCGGTACTCGGTACTCGGTACTGGCTCCCCGGAACACTTGCGGCGCCCGCTACGCCAGGCGCCGAAGGCGCAGCAGGCGCGCCTCGGCCTCTTCGCCCTCGAAGGTCAGCTCTTCGCCCTGCTCCTCGGCGAGGGCGACCAGCCGGCGCATAAACGCCAGCCCCGCGGCGGCCGGCGCCACGTCCAGCACCTGCGGCGTCGCCTCAAGCAGCGGCCGGGGCAGGCACAGGACGCACTTCGAGCGCGCCCGCGTCATGGCCACGTTGAGCCGATTCAAGCCGTAGATGAACTCGGCCTCGCGCAGGGCGAACTCCGGGTCGGCGACGCCATAACTCACGAGGACCGCGTCGGCCTCCTGCCCCTGCATCTTGTCCACCGTATCCACGAACGGCAGCGCGACCCACTCGCGCCGCGCCGCCAACTCGGTCTGGATGGCGTGAATCTGGGCGTGGTGCGGGCTGACGATGAAAACGCCGTGCCGGAAGAACGTCGCGTCGTCGGCGTAAGGGCGGCCGGTCTCGTCGCGCAGGCCGTCGCGCAGGGCGACGACGAACTGTGCCACCAGGTCGGCCTCGACGGGGTTGGCCTGGGCGGCGCGCGGGCCGTCGAGGATGACCAGGACGAGCGGGTACTCCGGATCGAGACAGGCCCGCACCAGCGGATCGACGTCGCGCTCGGGCTTGAAGGGGAGCCGGCGATGGGCGATCGCCGCGGTGCCGCAGGTATAGCGCGGGCCGTAGAGCAGGCGGGCCGCGACGCCGGTCAGGACGTCGTTCATGCGGAAGTTTTCGTGGAGTTGGCGCAGGATGCGGCTCTCGCCCACCGCTTGCGGCTTCTCCGTAACGTCCTGGCGCGGACACACCGCCTCGAAAATGGAGCGGTGCAGGACCGGCTCGCCCTCCGGCGCCTCGGGGTAGGTGCCGGCGATAATGGGCGGCAGCTGGAGGTGATCGCCGGCCAGCACCAACCGGCCCGCGTCGGCGACCAGGCTCACGGCCACCGCCGCCTCGGGGACGCGCACCTGCGACGCCTCGTCGATGACGACGACATCGAAGCCCGCCAACCCCTCGCGCGCCTTCAGACACGAGTACATCGTCGCCCCCAGGACGGCGTGTCGGTTGTGGTCGAGCCAGTCGGCGAGGGCATCGTCGGTGACGATCTCGGCGGCCGCCACAGCCCCCTGCCAGTACTTGGCCTTCGCCAAACCCACCCCTTCCAACCCCTGGGCCCGCATGCACTCCGCGACCTTGCGCAGCAGGTTCTCGATGGCCGCGTGAGTGAAGGCGCTGACGAGGGCGCGGAACGGCCGGCCAGCCTGGGCGTGGGCTGCGGCGAGGCCGACGAGGGTGGCGGCGAGGAAGTGCGTCTTGCCGGTGCCGGGCGGGCCCCACACCGCCGTCACCCGCTGGCGGCCGATGGCTCGGTACGCCTGGCGCTGGCTCGGCGTGAAGCCGAGGGAGTCGCCGAGCCGATCGGCGATCGGTGCCACCAGTTTCGGCAACGGCCGCGGCGCCGCCGCCTTCTCCGGGTCGCGCAGCACTTGCAGGAACAGCCCGCTGCCGGCCGTATCCAACCCTTCGAGGAAGCGCACCAGCGGGTCGGTCGTGAAGTCGGTGAAGCGCGGGTAGAGCAGAAAGCGCTCGCCGCGCGCCGGCCCGTCCCCCTTGAAGTTGCTCCCGTACTTTAGCCGCAGGACCGTGGTCCCGTCCGCCGCGGTGGAGACGCCCTCGACGCCGGCGACGGCCCGGTGGGGACTCTGCGGCCCGCCGTGGAACTTGTTGCGATACCAGTAGTCGGCATATTCGATCTGGGCCCGCCGGCCGTCGTCGCTGTCGCGCACCACCAGCCAGGCGGGGAAGCCGTTCGCCTCCGGCTCGACGTGCAAATCGCCGACAATTTCCATCTCGTAAGCACTGAGCGCCTTCAGTTCGATGACCTGCCCGAGCAGCACCTGCGTGGGCCGGGCCTCGGCGCGGGCCTCGCGCACGGCCAGGCAGTTGAGCAGGCTCTCGTAGCGTGCGAAGAACGCCAGCCGCGACAGGACGCGGTCGCGGATGCCGGTGCCGCTGGGCAGGGCGAACTTCGGCGGCCAGGCGAACAGGTGCCGCGCCGCCCGCTCGCGCACCGCCCGCAGCAGCGACTGCACCGCGAACAGGTACAGCCGCGCCTGGTGGCGGATGTCGTCGAGGTTCTTCGCCTTGTTGCCGTACCACGCCGCGTGAAGCGCCTCGGCCCGCAGTCCGTGCCCCAGCGGGAAGTGGAAGTAGTCCTTGCGCGAGTAGTTGAACGGGCTGCCCAGCGCCTGCAGCATCTCCGGCAAGGTGTAGCTGACCTCGACCGGCAGCGCCAGCAACCGGCCGACGGCACTTTGCAGGACCACGACCGGGTAGGCGATTTCGCTGCCGGGGTGGCGGTCGGCCTGCATCAATTCCGGCCCCTGGAAATGGAAGAGCAGCGTCATCGCCTTCTCGGCCAGCGCCGGCTCCCGCAGCGCTTCCAGCAGCAGCGCGAACAGCAGGCCGCGCTCCTGCTCCGTGTGGACGTAGGCTTGCAGGCTCAGCTTCTCCTTCCACTCCGCGTGCTTCGCGTTGAAGGCGTGTACTTGATCGAGCACGTCGTAGAGCAACTTCACGAATCCGCGGCGGACTTCCGCTGCGTCTTCCGGCCGGTCGGCGAGCCAGACGGCCGGCTCCGCCTTGCCGTCCTCGCCCCACAGCCGGGCGGCGGTGGGGCGCGTGAACACCGCCTCGCGCAGGTCTTCGCGGGCGGTGACGAGCAGCCCGGCGAGGTAGACGACCTGGCCGAGCGGCTCCTGCTGGAGGGTGAGGAAGAGGCCGACATTCTCCCCCTGGGGCAGGTCGGGCGAGGCGGCCCCGTGCAGCCGCGGCTCGTCGCTCTCCAGCGCCTCGACTCGAACCTGGAGCCGATGGCGCTGGCCGGCGAGGGAAGCGCAGCGGTTGAGCACCTCGTCGGCGTCGGCGCGCTTGAGGAACCGGCCCAGTTCCGGCAGCGTGCGGACCCCGGCCTCTTCGATGAGGTGGCGCTTACCGTAGGTGGTGAGCTGCTCCAGGCGCGAGACGTCGTTGGTGCGGCGCATCTCGTCACGGCAGTGGTCGAAGAACTCGCACCACTCGCAACGGGGGTACAGGTGCCAGGAGGCATCCTGGGGCTCGCCGGAGAGGATGCGCCCCAGGTCGCGGCGCAGGAAGCGCTCGAGATGGGGGCGGAAGGCGCCGAGGGCGAAGACCTCCGGCTCGGGCTGCTTGCCCAGCCAGACGGCCCCGTGCTCCAGATCGACGCGGGCCGACGTGATGCCTTCCGCATCGAGGACCGCCTGCAATTCGAGGGCGTACAGCAGGATCTGCACGCGATGCGTCAGCTTCAGGGCGTCGCCGCGCTTGACGTCGATCACCCGCAGCAGTCGGCCGCCGATCTCGTCGGCGAGGATTTCGACGAGATCGGGATGGTTGTCGCTGAGGACGACGAGGTTCGGGTCAATGCCATAGCGCTCGTAGAACAGCGGCGGCGGCACCAGGGTCGGCTGGTAGAGGAAGCGGCCGGCCGGCTCGCGGCGCAGATGGCGGAGCGTCTGGGCAGGGGACAGGCGGCGGGTGTGCAGTTCGCCGCTGCCGGGGGCGACGACGACGCGGCCCTTGAGGAGGCGAGTGACGACTTCCTCCTCCCAGTGATAGCCGCTGACGAGGATGGCCTCGACGAGCGGGCTGTGGTCGAATTCGGGCTTGGGGATGCCGTGGCTCTTGCGGAGGGCGGGGTCGGCGGCGGTGTAGTAGAGGAAGCGCTCGCAATCGTGGAAGAAGTAGCGCGCGATGGCGGACGGGTTGGTGCGGAACGGCGGCGCGGCCATGAGGGTGTCTCGCTGCGGGCTTTCTTTCATTGTACCGCTGCGGTCCTTCCCGGACGCAAGAAGGTGATCCGGGTCTGCTCGAGAACTCCTTGACGAACTGCTCTTGCCGCCAGCCGAGGTCGCTCTTCCGGTCACGCCCTGTTCGCCTGGCCAGGAAGGATCAGACGTGGTATCTTGCGGCGGTCGAGATGTCGCCCGAGGAGACCGCTCCATGCCGCCGACTCTTCAAGAACTGGGCATCGACCGTCTGAGCGTCGAGGACCGGATTGCCCTGGCCACGGCCATTTGGGACAGTATCGCTGCCGAAACCCACCCGCCGCTCCTGACGGACGCCCAGCGCCGTGAACTGGAGCGCCGCGTCGCGGAAGACGACGCCTCGCCGGAGGATGTCATACCGTGGGAGCAGGTTGAATCGCAAACCCTTGCTCGGTTGCAGAAAGGAGCTTGCCGATCGTCTTTCGCGCGGTCGCCCAGGCCGAGCTTACTGACGCAGCCGTGTGGTACGATGGACAGCGGCCGGGCCTCGGCAGTGACTTGGTGGCCGAGGTACGAGCAGTCTTGGCGATGAGTTCGGCTCAACCGGATAGGTATCCGATCGTCGCACGCGACGTGCGTGAGGCGCCCGTGCCGCGATTTCCCTACTGCATCTACTACCGGGTGAAGCTGGATCGGGTGGTCGTGATCGCAGTCGTCCACACCGCCCGCGATCCGTCCGTCTGGCAGGGGCGAGCCTGACAACTCCACCGCTCACCGCCGCCCTTTCCGTGGCTGCGCTTCCGCGGCATGAGCCGCGCATGTCGAGCAAACCTCCCGGCCCAGCCGCGTCGCCTCCAGGGCATAGGTCGGCCACCCGCCTTGTGGCGCAAACAGCGGATCGTCTGCGCAGGGGACAGGCGGCGCGTGTGCAGTTCACCGCTGCCGGGGGCGACGACGACGCGCCCCTTGAGGAGGCGAGTAACGACTTCCTCCTCCCAGCGAGAGCCGCTGGCGAGGATGGCCTCGACGAGCGGGCTGTGGTCGAATTCCGGCTTGGGGATGCCGTGGCTCTTGCGGAGGGCGGGGTCGGCGGCGGTGTAGTAGAGGAAGCGCTCACAATCGTGGAAGAAGTAGCGCGCGATGGCGGACGGATTGGTGCGGAACGGCGGCGCGGCCTGAGTGCGTCTCGCTGTGGGCAGTTGCTTCATTCTACCAGCCCGAAGGGCCAGTTCGGCATCGCGCGACTGTCTCGCGTCCCCGAGCGCACGCGCTTGACTTTTTGGCCAAGAAGTCCGAGGCTGACACAAGGAGGTGGGCGATGGCGGAGCTTGCCGAACTGTTTCAAGCGGCCAGGAACGAGGCCACCTTGCTGGTCCTTTTCATACCGAGTGCCGACCGTGAGGGGAACCCGCTCGGCAAGAAGGAGCAGAAACGCTGGGTCCGCAAGGCGCTGAAACTGCTCGGCAGGAGGCTGCGCGGGGCAACCGCCTTCCCGCGCGGGTGGGGCGTCTGGCGCGATGATGCCCAGGCCAGTCGGCTGGTCTGGGACCGACCGGTCTTGATCCAGTGCTTCACCAACGAAGAGAGCCTGCGGCAGCAGGGCGGTCCCCTTCGCGAGTTCCTGGTCGAGATTGGGACCGAGACCAACCAGGGGGCGGTCGGGTTCGTGATCGACCGGAGCTTCTATGAAATCGGGTTTCCCCTCGAAGGAGAGTAGCGATGCCGAAAAACCCACAAGAATTCGCTGACCTGCTCGGAGCGACCCTTGTTGGCGAGGTGCCCGACGTGGGCGGCGGCCCGTTCGGCATGGCGCGGCTCGCTCACCTCATGCACCAGCGCCTGACGCCCAGCCAGGGGGAACGGCCGGGTCGCCCAACGGACTCCACCTGGGCGAGCCGGCCCAAGGTCCCCATGAGCGAAGCCACTCGGCGCCGTCTCGTCGAAATCGCCGAGGCGATGAGTACGCCCGAAAGACAGGTGAGCCCGATGCAGGTCGCCGCACAGCTGCTGGAAGAGGCGGTCGGCCGGGTGCCGGTCGCGACGGAAACCCGATGCCAGGAGAGCGCGGCCGAACCGGAGAATCTGACCGCCCCGGACGGTGTGAAAGTGACGCCAACGGGAAAGACCCATCTCCAGGAAACCGGACAGGTTTCGGAGGAGGTCGTCGCGCACTCGGAAGAGAAGTCCAAGCGGCGAAAGACCAGGCGGGACCAGGGCCAGGCCGAGGTCCCGCGTCGGCGGCGGAAAGCGTGACGGCCATGGGGCACTCCTGGCAGGCGGTACAGCAGACATGACGTAGTGGTAGGCGGGCTTGAGGGATGCCGGGTAGGATCACGGGACTCCTTCCCTGGGTGGCGGCTGCGCTCGCCGCTCATCACGCGGGGTAGGAGTTGTTTGGTTCGCCTCCAGGCGGACAAATGTTCACAAAGTCCGGGAAGTCGGGAAAAAGCGCAACGGCATAGCTCCCGACCCGGTTTCAACACAGGAGAGGGTCGCTTCGCATGGTTACTGCTGCCGCCGTCCCCGCGCCACAGCGGCTACTCAGTGCCGAGGAGTACGAGAAGCTCCCCGACCAAGGAGTGCCCACCGAGTTGGTCCGCGGGAGGGTCGTCGAGATGAACATGCCAGCGCCGCGCCACGGGGAGATCTGTATCAACATCGCCCTCCTGATCGGTCCGCATGTCCGGGCGCAGGGGATGGGGCGGTTGGTCAGCAATGACAGCGGCGTCATCACCGAACGCGACCCCGACACCGTGCGCGGGGCCGACATCGCCTATTACAGCTACGCGCGGGTGCCGCAGGGGCGAGTCCCCCTCGGCTATCTCGCCGTCGTGCCCGAACTTGTCTTTGAGGTCCGTTCGCCGACCGACCGCTGGCCGCGGCTGATCACCAAGGCCGGCGAGTATCTCGAAGCAGGCGTCACCGTCGTCTGCCTGTTGGATCAGATGAGCGAAACGGTCCATGTGTACCGGGCGGATGAGTCACCGCGGATACTCCAGGGGGACGACGAGCTGCACCTGCCCGACGTCCTCGGCGAGTTGCGTGTCCGGGTGCGCCGATTCTTCGAGTGAGCGCTGATCGGGCGCATCAATGGCACGCGCGGTAGGCAGCACGAATGGCTCTTGAACAGGCGACGCTCCTGCTCCGGTTTGGCCCGCATGTCGTGGGAGAAATCGAGGGCGCATTCTGGTCGGACAACACCGGCTACGGAGTGTTTCGGCCAGCCTTGGGAAACAGCAATGACCCCACGCTACAGCGACTCCGTGAGTACATTGCGTTTTCCGAGGAGTGGCACGCGCGGCTCATGGGGGAGCAGCCTCACAGTGCGTCGGAGTGGGATGAGTTCCGCGACGTGTACGATTCAGGCCTCTGGAACACGGTAGGCCCAGAGGGGGTTGTCAGCCACATTGGTGGGCCGGTGTTCGTCGAAGGTGAAGTCACTTGGCGGCCAGCCTGACGCTGCGGATTAGCGGGAGCCCTTTGATGAGTGTTCCGCTGCCGATCCTGGACGATGACGCGGCGTCGCTGGCGGCCCCGATGGTTCCTCTCGCGCACCTCGATCATCTCTGGTTCCAGGTCGGCGGCACTCTCTGCAACCTCGAATGCCGCCACTGCTTCATCAGTTGCAGCCCGCATAACCACAGCTTCGCCTTCCTCGATCTCGACACCGTCCGCCGCGCCCTCGACGAGTCAGTTCGCCTCGGCGTCAAGGAGTATTACTTCACCGGTGGCGAGCCGTTCCTCAACCGCGACATGGTGGCGATCCTCGAACTGGCGCTCCGCTACGGCCCGGCCACGGTCCTGACCAACGGCACCGTCTTCAAGGACGAGTGGCTGGAGCGGCTGGCGAAGGCCGACGCGGAGTCGCCGTACAGCCTGGAGTTTCGCGTCTCCCTCGACGGCTTCACCGCGGCGATGAACGATCCGGTGCGCGGCCCCGGCACCTTCGACCGGGCGATGCGCGGCGTGCGGCAACTGGTGGCGCACGGCTTCCTGCCCATCATCACCGTCACGCGCACCAGCGACGACCAGGACGACGGCGAACTGTTCCGCGGCTTCGTGCGCCTGCTGCGTGAGAACGGCTGCGACCGCCCGCGCATCAAGGTGCTGCCGACCCTGCGCATCGGCGCGGAGGAGAATCGCCAGCGCGGCTACCGCGACGAGGAGCGAGTCACGCCGGAGATGATGGAGGGCTTTGACCTCGGGAAACTCATCTGTCACCATAGCCGCGTCGTCACCGACCGCGGCGTTTACGTCTGTCCCATCCTCATCGAGGCGCCCGACGCCCGTCTCGGGGACACGCTCCAGGAAGCCCTGCGGCCGTACCCGCTGCGACATCACGCCTGCTCCACCTGCTACCAGTACGGGGCGTTGTGCTCAAACCCGTCCGGGGGAGCGCGCGATGCCTGACCTCACGCGCATCGCCATCTTCGGCGGCGTCTACAACAATTACCTCGCTCTGGGTGCGGCGCTGGCGAGCGCCAAGCGACAGGCGGTCGATGCCGTGTACTGCCTCGGCGACCTCGGCGCCTTCGGGCCCTACCCCGATCGCGTCTTCCCGCTGCTGCGCGACAACGGGGTGGCGTGCATCCAGGGCAACTACGATAACTCCGTCGGCAACGGCCTCGCCGACTGCCAGTGCGGCTACACCGACCCGCGCGACAACCATTTCGCCCGTATCAGCTATGACTACACCTTCAAGAACACCAGCCCTGAGAACCGCGCCTGGATGAAGGAACTGCCGGCTCAGCGCCGCGTGCGGCTCGGCGATTACCGCGTCCTGATGTGCCACGGCAGCCCGCGGAAGATGAACGAGTTCCTCTGGGAATCGACGACGCCGACGCATTTCCTGGAGTACCTGGCGGCCGCTCACGAAGCCGACGTGATCCTGACGACGCACACCGGCCTCAAATGGCACCGACGCCTGTCAGGCGACCGGCACGTCGTCAACGTCGGAGTCCTCGGCCGGCCGGAGAACGACGGCAGAACCAACGTCTGGTACGCGCTGCTGGAGGCGCGGCCGGCGCTGCGCGTCGAGTTCGTGCCGGTCGAGTACGATCACCGGCGGCTGGCGGCGGAAATGCGGGCGGAGCGGCTGCCCAACGAGTTCGTCGAGACGGTGCTGACCGGTTGGTGGACGACGTGCCTGGAAATCCTGCCGGCCAAGGAACGACGGCGCGGGAAGTATTAGTTGAGCGGCCGCCCTCGATTGATCGTTTCGCGAACCGATGAATCGGCGCCGCCCCGAGGGCGGCCGCTAAACGGAGTCGTGATATGGATATCCTCGTCACCGGCGGCGCCGGGTTCATCGGCAGTCATCTGGTATCCCTCCTCGTAAAGCGCGGCGCCGCCGTGCGCGTGCTGGAGCGGCCCGGGGCGCGCGTCGATCACCTGCCGCTGGACCGCATCGACGTGGTGTTCGCCGACGTGCGCGACCGCGCCGCCGTCGAGAGGGCGATTCGCGGCTGCCCGCTCGTCTACCACCTCGCCGCCAACCCGAACCTGTGGACGCACCGCCGCGGCCACTTTACGCAGGTCAACTACCGCGGCACCGTCCACGTCCTCGACGCCGCCCTGGACGCCGGCGCCCGGCGCATCCTGCACACGAGCACCGAGAGCATCCTGACGCGGGTACACCAGAGCGGGGCCATCCGCGAAGACCAGGAGGTGCGCCTCGAAGACGCCCTGGGTCCGTATTGCCGCTCGAAGCTCCTGGCCGAGCGCTACGCCTTCCGCCTCGCCCGCTCCGGGGCACCGGTGGTGATCGTCAACCCGACCATCCCCGTCGGCCCCGGCGACCGCGGCCGCTCGCCGCCGACGCAGATGATCCTCGACTTCTGCCGCGGCCGGCGGAACGAGTACCTCGACGGCGAACTGAACCTGATCGACGTGCGCGACGTGGCCGAAGGGATGATCCTGGCGATGGACCGCGGACGGATGGGGCGGCGCTACCTGCTCGGGGCCGAGAACCACACCATCCGGAGGGTGTTCGCCCTCCTCGCCGAGCTGACCGGGCTGCCGGAGCCGGCGCGGCGTGTTCCCTACGGCGTCGCCCTGACCGCGGCCTTCCTCATCGAGTTCGTCGCCGACGTGTGGACGCGGCGCATGCCGCTGGCGACCGTCACCGGCGTGCGCCTGACGCGGCGCGGGATGAGCTTCGATACCCGGCAGAGCCTCGACGAGCTGGGGCTGCGGCCGCGGCCGGTCCGGGAGGCGCTGTCCGACGCCCTGGCCTGGTACCGCGCGGCCGGGTGGCTCGCGGCGAAGGCCACGTCCCGACCGGCCCACCCGGTCAGCACGGCGATTCCAGATACACGATCAGGTCGAGGAACTCCTGCGGGCTGATCGTCTGGCCAGGGCTGGCTCGCCGTTCACATCGCTCTTGAAGTCTCCGCGACCCATGCGATGATGAGGGAGGGGACAGCGGCGCTCGAGCCCAGCCGATTTACCACCCGAAGCAGAGAAGCGATCCCATGGCACTCGAACAGGAACTTGCTACCTTTCGGCAGGAATTACCGGCCCTGCTCGCCATGCCGGAGAATCAGGGCAAGTACGCCCTCGTGTTCCGGGACAAGGTCGATAGTATCTGGCCCACTGTGGACGAGGGCCTGACAGCCGGTTATGACCGCTTCGGCCTCGACCCGTTCCTCGTCAAGAGAATTACCGCGCACGAAACGCCACTCTACTGCTCTCGGAACCCTACCCGATGCCGCTGATCACAGGAACGATCGACCGCGACGGCGCGTGTCTCGTTCTGCTCATCGGCGTGAGTCGCAATCGGGAAGCCCGGCTGTCGCCCGGCCCCCGAGATGATACACTAATCTGTCGTTGATCCCGCCTGCATCCCGCCAGCGCCCCTTGCCCTCGCGCCGCTGTCCGACACAAAGGAGCCAGGCCATGATTCGTCCGTCTCGCGGGCATTATTGCGGCTCGGCCGAGCATCTCCTCAACCGCCGCGCGTTCCTCGGTACGGCGACCGGCGCCCTACTCAGCGGCACCGCCGGGCTGAACATGCTCGGCACGCCCGCCATCGCTGCGGAGATGAAGGAGGACCACAAGCACGCCATCCTCATTTTCCTCGGAGGCGGGGCCAGCCAGTTCGAGACCTGGGACCCCAAGCCGGGCCGACCTACCGGCGGGCCGTTCGTCTCGATCCCCACCAGCGTGCCCGGTTACCACGTTTCGGAATTGATGCCGGAGATGGCGAAGCGGCTGACGAGGCACACCGCCGTCATCCGCTCGGTCGATACCGGGAATGTCGATCACGCGGCCGGCGCCCGGGTCGTTCTGCGCGGGTCGCGGCCGGAGAACGGCGCGGTCAAGTACCCGACCCTGGGCGCAATGCTGGCGCGCGAGCTGGCCCGGCGCGACAGCACCGTCCCCGACCACGTCGCGCTGTGGACGGCAACAGTCGGCTTCCCCGGCATGCTCAACGACAGCCCGGACGCCGCCGGCTACCTCGGGTCGCGCTGGGACGCCATCAACATCTTGCGCGCCCTTTCGCCCGCGGGGAACAAGCTGCCCGAGTCGCTCGCGGACCTCGACCACAAGGAGCGCGGCGAGCTGCGCGACCTGCTCAGCCGGCAGTTCAGCCGCGGCCGGGAGCGCGACGCCACGCTGGCCAGTCATAACGACGCCTACTCCCGGGTGCGCGGCCTGATGGCGAGCGATCGGATCTTCGACATCTCCCGGGAGCCGCAGCAGGTGCGCGACCGCTACGGGCCGACGCTTTTCGGCCAGCAAGCGCTGGTGGCGCGGCGGCTCGTCGAGGCCGGGGTGCCGTTCGTCCGCCTCAACCGCGGCTGGTGGGACAGCCACGGCGAGAACTTCGACATCCACCAGGAATTGGTGCCCGAGCTGGATTACGTTCTGTCGGTGCTGCTGGACGACCTGGAACAGCGCGGACTACTGCAGGACACGCTGGTCATCACCTTCTCGGAGATGGGCCGCACGCCGGAGATCAACAACCTCCGCGGCCGCGACCACTTCCCGCGCATGAGTGCCACACTTTCGGGATGCGGCATCAAGCCGGGCGTGGTCCACGGCAAGACCGACGCCGACGGCAAGGACATCGCCGAGGGCCGCGTCAAGGTGCCGCAGTTCTTCGCCACCATCTTCCAGGCGCTCGGCATCGATCCTCAGAAGGAATACCCCGCCCACGACGGCCGGCCCGTCCCGCTGACCGATTACAAGACCGAGCCGGTGGCCGAAGTGCTGGCGTGAGATGGGGCGATCCCGAAACGTAAACGACCAGAGGAGGTGAGCCGCGATGGCCTCCACCAACCCGAATAACGCCCAGCCCGTGAAGAAATTGGCCCTCGCCGGCGACCTGCTGAGCGTCGCCCGCGTGCCGAATACCGATCGCCTCTTCGTCGGCGGCTACGACGGCAAGATCTACCACATCGATCTGTCCGCGGACAAGCCGCAGCCGACTTCCTGGACCGCTCACCTCAGCTACGTGAGCGGCCTGGTCCTCGCTGGCAAGTACCTCGTCTCGGCCGGGTCGGACAGGAAAATCGCCTGGTGGGACGCCGCGACGCAGAAGCCGGTCCGGGCGCTGGAGAACGCCCACGGCAAATGGGTCCGGCAAATCGCCCTGTCCCCGGACGGCAAGACGATCGCCAGCGCCGGCGACGACATGGTTTGCCGGCTGTGGGACGCGGAGACGGGCCAGGCCGTCCGCGACTTCCGCGGCCATCCGGAGAAGACACGACACCATTTCCGGTCGAAATTGTTCGCCTGCGCCTTCTCGTCCGACGGGAAGCTGCTGGCGACCGCCGACCAGGAAGGGCGCATTGTCGTGTGGGAGACAGCCACGGGCAAACAGGCGGCGGTGTGCGAGGCGCCCGGTTTCTACGAGTGGGACCGCAGCGCCGAAGCCGGCAACGGCCACTCCTTCGGCGGCGTCCGGTCCCTGGCCTTCTCGCCGGACGCTAAGTCGCTGGCGGCCGGCGGCATCGACAACCACGACGCCGCCATCATCTCCGGCACCGCGATGGTCCAGGTTTTCGACTGGCAAACGGGGCAGAAGACGCACGACTTCAAGGCCGGCGGCAACGGCGTGGTCGAGAACCTGCGCTTCCAGCCGCGCGGCGAGTGGCTGATGGGCGCCCTCGGGGCGGGTGCCGCCGGCAAGCTCCTGTTCTACGACCTCGGACAGAAGAAGGTGCTGAAGGAGGTCGCGGCGCCGATGCTCGTCTTCGGTGTGGCGATGAATGAGACCGGCGACGTGATTGATACGGTCGGCCGCGGCCAGGTCGTGCGCTGGACCTTGAAGGCGGTTTAGCCGCGGCCCTCGGGGCGGCGCGCTGGACAGCGCGCCGCCCCGAGGGCGGCGGCTAAACAAGGGAGAACACCGTGAACCGCACCCTCATCCTCGGCGCCCTGATCGCCCTGTCGTCTCCCGCCGTCGCCGATGACCTGCTGCCGCCGGAACGGCCGATCCCCGAAGTGATCGACCATTACGTCGGCCTGAAGTTACAGTCGGCCGGCGTCGCGCCCGCGCCGCAGGCCGACAACGCCACCCTGGTGCGCCGCCTCACCCTCGACCTGGCCGGCCGCATCCCGACTGCCGCCGAGGCCCGCGACTACATCGACTCGAAGGACCCCGACAAGCGGACCAAACTGAGCGACCGTCTCATCGCCTCGCCGGATTTCGACCGCCATTCGGCCACGGAATTCGACACCCTGCTCCAGAACGGCAGCGACCAGGCGCCCAGCCTCCGCGGTTACCTCCTCGTCGCCCTGCGGGAGAACCGCCCCTGGGACCGGATGTTCCGCGAGCTGCTGGGCGTCGCGCCCGACCCGGCGCGGCCGGACCATTTCGTCCTGAAGCGCCTGGGCGACCTGGACGTGCTGACGCGCGACGTCACCTCCGTCTTCTTCGGCGTCAACGTCATGTGCGCCCAGTGCCACCGGCACCCCTACGTCACGTCGATCACGCAGGACTACTACTACGGCATGAAGGGCTTCTTCGCCCGCAGCCTCGACTTCCAGGGCACCCTCGCGGAGCGGCAGTACGCCCTGGTGCAATACAAGGCCCGCGGCGGCGAGGTGCGCACGCCGAAGCTCATGGTCCTCAGCGGCGCCGCCCTCGACGACCCGAACCCCGGCGTGCCGGACCTGAACAAGGCGATCCAGGAAGAGACGAAGCGGATCGAGGAACTGCGCAAGACCTCCCCGAAGGGCAAGGAATACCCGGCGAAGCCGAAATTCAGCTACCGCGAGCAACTCGCCGACGTCGCCCTGCGGCCGGCGGAGCGGGACCAGTTCGCCCGGTCGATCGTCAACCGGCTGTGGTATCGCTTCCACGGCTACGGCCTGGTGATGCGGCTCGACCAGATGCATGCCAAGAACCCGCCCAACCACCCCGAGCTTCTGGAGTGGCTGGCCCGCGATCTGATCGCACACAATTACGACCTCCGCCGGCTGATGCGCGGCCTCGTCGCCAGCCAGACGTATTCGCGCGGCAGCCGCTGGGAGAAGGGCGAGGCGCCGGCTCCCGACCTGTTCGCGGTGGCCAACCTGCGCCCGCTGACGCCGATGCAGTTCGGCCTCTCCGCCCTGCTGGCGAGCAACCCGGACGCCCTGCCCGACGACCTGCCGCCCGACGCGCGCGACAAGCAGATCGAGAGGCTGGAGGCCGAAGCGCAGCGGACCTTCGGGGCGCTCATCGAACGGCCGCAGGATGGGCTGCAGATCAACGTGAGCGAGGCGCTGAGGCTGAGTAACGACGAGGCCCTGCTTCGGCTG
>Ga0116223_10002628_pt1 | contig 16820 bp, 14 predicted proteins | sample Sb_taG_3_FD_90092 | JGI IMG/M metagenome (GOLD analysis project Ga0116223, IMG submission 90092) | Peat soil microbial communities from Weissenstadt, Germany - Sb_50d_a_PC metaG | ecosystem: Environmental > Terrestrial > Soil > Wetlands > Peat | place: Germany: Weissenstadt | collected 2010-09-21 | reverse complement strand
GGGAGTATCTTTTGGTCTGCTGATGATTCTGGTTGACCACCTTCCACAATTGATTGCCCACATTCCTCCGGACGTAGGTTCCCTTATGCGCAGGAACGTCACTGGCCAACTCGTGTTTGAGGGAATATTTCCTGGCTTCGGCGAAGAGATTTTGTTTCGAGGCCTGCTGCTCACATACTTGAGTTCGCGAATCTCAGGACGGATCCGATTCTTGAGGTTCGATATGCACATTGCGGGAGTGTTACTAGCTGCAATGTTCGCTCTGGCTCACATGTCTAACTTCTGGTCGCGGCCATTCCTGCAAGCGCTCGGCCAGCAGGTGTACGCTTTCGGTTTTGGAGTGTTCTACGCGTATTGGTCCGAGAAATCAGGCAGTGTGGCTGCCGCAGTGGTCGGCCACAATGTAGGCAATTTCGTTGAATCTGCGATCGAATTTCTTCTGGCGGCGCTGTGGCGTTAATGAGTCCAGCACGACGGTAAAGAACATTCACATGCAGCGTTAAACCGAAGCCAACTCGGGAGCGGGCGCCGCTACTTTGGCTTCTCCCTGGCGGTCCAGTTCCGACAGCTTTACGCGATAGACATGGCGCGCCAGCCCTAACTTCTTGAGCGTCCAGATGCCGTACCAGTTCATATCTATTTCGTACCATCGCAGACCGTGCCGGGCGGAAACCGGGTGCGCGTGATGGTTGTTGTGCCAGCCCTCGCCGAAAGTCAGAATCGCAACCCACCAGCTGTTAGTCGAAAGATCCTTCGTCACAAAGCGCCGCGTGCCCCAGCTATGAGTCGCCGAATTCACCAGCCACGTGGTATGCAGGCCAACCACGGTGCGCATGAAAACTCCCCAGAGCAGAAAAGGCAGTCCGCCGATGACCAGCAGGATCAAGCCCAGGACGATCATGGGAACATAGTGATATTTCGTAATCCAGACGTGAAATCTGTCTTTCGCGAGGTCGGGCACATAGCGCGCCAGCGTCGTGGTGTCGTGATGCATGGACTTACCGGTCAGAATCCAGCCCATGTGCGCCCACCATTTGCCGTCGATCGGCGAATGCGGATCGCCCTCGTGATCGGAATATTGATGATGAATGCGATGCGTAGCGACCCAGAAAATCGGTCCGCCTTCGAGCGCCAGAGTCGCGCATGTCGTGAGAACGTATTCCACCCACTTCGGAGTCCTGTAGCCGCGATGCGTGAGCAGCCGGTGGTAGCCCATCCCGATGCCCAGACTCCCCGAAACCCACCACAAAAACATCGATACGAAAAGAGCCTTCCAGGTGAAGAAGAAGAGCGCCGCAATCGCCCCGACATGAAACAGGGCCATAAAAGTTGCGGTTACCCAGTTGACTTCGTTATCGGCGGCTGGCTCGCGGTGCAGCGCTTCGAGTTCCATTGCTGAGTCCCTATGCTCGTTATGAATGCTGTTGAGACTAAGCTAGCAGGGATCGGAAAGGCCGCGTGTAATAGTTCTGTAATAAGCAGGCAGTTTGGCGTTACGGAAGTACCCGCAGAGTACGTGCCTTAGGACAAGGACTAGAATCACCACGCAACCTGTGGCCGCGGGTCACGCCGACGCGCCCTTCACCTCAACTCCAGCCCATTTCTCGAGCAGAGTTAGCGTGGCCGCGTAATCGAGATCGCCGTGTCCATCCTCGTGCGCCACATCGTAAATTTCCTCCACCGTCTCCAGTCCGGGCAGCCTGACCCGGAGTTCCTTTGCCGCCTCCAACGCCAGACGCAGGTCTTTGTGCATCAGGCGCAGCGGGAAATTCGGAGAAAAGTCACGTTTCAGGACAAACGGCGACTTGTACTCGACCACGCCCGAATTGACCATGGAAGCCTGGATCAACGGCAAGAGCGTCTCGGCATCCACTCCAAGTTTGGCAGCCAGGGTGAGAGCTTCGGCAAAGCCTTCGTAGATGAGCGCGATCTGCAGATTCATCACCAGCTTGGCGGCTTGTCCTTTGCCGGTTTCGCCCATGCGAAAGAACTTCTTGCCGGTAGCCGCAAACAGAGGCTTGAGCTTCTCAATGGCCGATTCCTCACCGCCCACAATGAAAATCAGCGTTCCGCTTTCCGCTCCGGCCTTCGAACCAGTGACCGGCGCATCAACGTATTGCACCCCCTGCGCACGCACCCGCTCGGCGAACTGGCGCGTGGCTGAGGGCGAAATCGTGCTCGAGTCGACGATCGTCATGCCCTGCGCCAAGGACTCATGCACGCCTTGCGGTCCGAACAAAACGCTTTCGACGGCTTTGGTATCGGAGACGCACATCCACACAACTTCAGCTCCACGCGCCGCCTCGGCCGGAGAAGCAGCCGTGCGTACGCCTTCCACATCCTTGCCCGCCGTGCGATTCCAAACCGTGACTTCATGGCCAGCCTTGGCTAGATTCGACGCCATCGCCCGACCCATAATTCCCAGACCTAAGAAAGCAACACGCATTTTCGCTCCTGTTAAGTAGCCCTGCCGAACCCACTCTAACTGTCGAGACGCTGCTTGCAACATCTCAGGCAACAATCTTCATCAAACAACACTGTCGCACAAGAATTAGAACTGACCGCCGCATTGCGGTCAAGCAATCGCCATCGATTTGTCTTAGAATGACAACAGCTCGATGTAAACGGTTGCGGCCGGAATCCGGGCTGCATCCCAAGGAGCAGATGTTAAAGCCAACGCTTACGAATCCCGTTCTTCGCAAACGCGCCCAGGCGTTTGGCCGCCTGGTGCGCCACTCCGCAATCCTTCCTCGAACCGGCCAAGCCTACAAACCTAAATTGGTCAGCAATGGAGAGTTGGGCTTAACCTTCATCGGCCACGCCAGCTTTTTCGTCCAGATGGGCGGCCAGAACGTCATTATCGATCCCAACTTCGCGCGCTGGTTGTTTGTGCTGAAGCGCCTGCGTCAGCCGGGGGTTCAACTCCGCGACCTTCCGCCCATCGACCTGGTGCTGGTTACGCACGCCCACTTTGATCACCTGCATCGGCCATCGTTGCGCGCCATCGTGCAGCAGGCACGAAGCCGCCGCGCTGCGCCGCCGATCATCGTGGTGCCGCATCACGTCATGGATCTGGTATCCGACCTCGGCTTCGGCGATGTGGTTGAACTCGACTGGTGGAACAGCTATCGCCATCGCGAGCTCACCGTCACCCACGTGCCTTCACGCCACTGGGGCGCCCGCATCATTCAGGATTCCCATCGCGGCTACGGCGGATACGTGCTGCGCGACAGCAAGCATTCGCTCTACCACGCTGGCGACACCGCCTACTTTTCCGGCTTCCGCGAGATCGGTCGCCGTCTCGCGCCCGAACTGGCGCTCCTGCCCATCGGAGCCTACAACCCGCCATCCTTCCGCAACGTTCACACCAATCCCGCCGACGCCACCCGCGCCTTCCTCGATCTGAATGCCCGCTGGATGGTCCCCATGCACTACGGAACCTTCAAACTCTCCCACGAACCCATGGAAGAGCCGCTGCAGTTGCTGGAGCAGGAAGCGAAAGCGGCCGGCATTGAAGATCGCGTGCTGGTCCTGCAAGAGGGCGTCACAAGGTTCTTCTAAAGAAATCCTGAACCGCGGTGACTGGTAAAGCATGGGCCCGCGCCCCAAAGCGAAGGGCTCCGCGCCAGCACAAAACGGAAGCTGCCGAGAGATAGCGCTTGCCCGCGTGTCCAAGGAATATCCGATAAGCAAGAAAGCGCCCCAGACTTAGCTTTTATTCGCTAAAGTCTGGGGCGCCCACAGAATGCGTCTCGTGAATTCAAATCAAACCTTTAGTGAGGCTTCTTCTCGAATACATTTTCGCAATGAGAAATCACGGTCCCAAGTTGCTTCTTGTCCAGTTCCAGCATCATCTGGGTGAGGTACTCGTGGCCCTTAATTAACTCGTTGTAGTAGTTGCCGTTCTTGTCGGTTTTTATAGTACCCGAGAGCCAGGCGCAGCAGTCGCCGGATTCGCCACAGGCATTCGCTGCCCAGGCAGTCTTAAGGTTGACTTCCGGGTCGCTGCTGGATTCGGAGAATTCGTGCCACATGACGTTGATCGTGCCATCGGCATCGGGATCCGCATTTGGAAAGGCCTTCGAGCCGTACTCAAATGCGAAGGAGCAATTATCCACGCACTGACCGGGATCTCCGACAAATGAGTATTTGATGATCTTGCCAGTCACGATACTGGTGCTAGGCCCGTGATATCCGCAATAACTGGTGCACATGCCGGACCAGTTCACGTCCTTATAGGTCAGGCCAAAGTAAATACCGTTGGCGTCGCTGGGAAAATGTCCAGCCTTAATCGCGTTGGCAATGGCCTCTTGCAGCAGGCTGTCGTTCATGGTCTTTCCGAGCGAATATAGGTCCTGGTAAGTGTCGGTGCCCGGATTGAAGTTGAGGGTGCCGGTGATGTGCTTGCCGCTGCTGTCACCGTAGCGGGTGTTAATCTTCTCCTGCGTGCTACCGGTTAGAGTGGACCAGTACTCGTTGATGATGCTCATGTCAGTGCTGGACCAACTGCCGTAGTAGAGAATGTATACGGTGGGCGCATCCTCGAACACCGGTCCGCCGTTGTAACTAATCTCACAAGGATTGCCGTTGCACTCTGTTGATGGCGGCTGTCCTTTGTGAACCGGCCGCAACGCATTCGCCGTGTTATCAGTCTGGGCGAACGCACACGAGATCAGGGACGCAGCTAAGGCAAGGCCGAGCAAATGTCTCTTCATAATTGATTTCCTCATTTCAACCTGGATTGGGTGGGGGGAGCTTCCCGGTCCCACATTGACCGGGCCGGATATTATGGTTTAACGACGCGCCAGAAGTCAAGAAAAAATGGGAAAAGAAAAAACGGGGAGAACCATATATCTAGAATGCAGAAAAATTTCCGATCGTTTCTTTTCTGGATTTTGCGGGGAAATGAGAGTTTTTTTGAGCGGGATTTTGCTGGCGGCGACCTAGCCAACCGGAGCATTTTGCGAACTGTCGCGCTCTCCGGCTTCAATCGAGTCACGGAATTGTGACTGCGACTCTAGTGAACTGAGCCAAGACTGAAGAGCGACTTCACATCCTTTTTCGATGTGCAGGAACCGTAGGCCCATGGAGAACGAGTCACTCCAAACGACATCCGCCTTCGCGCGGAACGGGTGGGGCACGACGCTCGGAATGTCAAAGTCCACCGGAACAACTCCACTGAGATGTACCGGGTCGATCAGGGTGACGGCCATTCCGCCCTCGCTCACGTTCTTCATTTTGGCGCGAAACGATTGCCCGAGGTGATCGTGAAGCCGCACCGGCAAATCTATGCCGTAGCGGAAGTACCGGCGATGTTCGCGCTCCATCTTGACCAGAGCGGCATCCAGGACGCTACGCAATCGGTTCTCGTCAATCGGTTTGCACAGAACGAGATTGGCTCCGAGGTCGATGGCCGCTTCCTTGTGGGCCGAATTGTTCAAGACAGCGATGATCAGAGTTTCGTGATTCGAGCGGCTGCCGCGTATTTTGACGAGCGCATCTCTGCCGCCGGTCACATCATCGCAGTCGATGATGACTCCGTCCCAATGGCGGCGGGAGGCGAGTTCAACCGCGCTGGCGGAATCCTGCCTGAGATCCAGCGCCGCGCCCCGCGCCCTGAAGTGTGACTTGACTTGGCCGAGCAAGGTGGCATCGCCAGTCACGACCAAGCAATCTAAGCCCATTCCTGATCGTATCGGGCACAGCGCTCAGACCAAAGTGACTGATGTGCATGGCACTTGTGGACTGCGAACTGATTCAAGTCAGCGCGTTGCGGCGTGCAGCGCTGAACCGGGACGCGATCATCGGACGGCGTCAGAATCTCCGCCATTTTTAACAACTTTTGACGTTGATTGATCTAAACTCTTCTCCCTGAGGAGGTCTTATGACCCAAGTGAAACCTGTACCCGATGGATTCCACACCATCACACCCCATCTGACGGTTCGCGATGCGAACCGCGCCCTCGAGTTTTACAAACAGGCCTTCGGCGCCGAGGTTCTTGGCGTCGCCCCAGGTCCCGGAGGAAAAGTGCTGCACGCCTCGCTCAAAATCGGCGATTCCATGCTGATGTTGAACGATGAGTTTCCGGAGTTTGGCGGAGATCCCGCGCCAACTGCGGGCCGAGGCTCCGGCGTCGCCCTCCACATTTATCTCGACAACGTGGACGCCGCATTCGAGCGCGCGGTTTCGGCCGGCGCCACCGTCAAGATGCCGTTGATGGATCAGTTCTGGGGCGATCGCTACGGCGTCGTGATCGATCCGTTTGGACACAGATGGTCGCTCGCAACCCACACCCGCGATATGTCTCGTGAGGAAATGGAACAGGAACAAGAGAAGGCATTCGCCAAGATGCCAAAGTCAGCTTAGTACGCCAGCAAGATTCTCAGGTCTCGCAGGTTGTTGCCGGTCGGCCCGGTCATGATTGTGTCGCCCAACCCTTCAAAGAACGGGAAGGCGTTGAAAGTTCGAAGACTGGCTGCCGGCTCCAACCCGCGGGACTTTCCGCGCTCCAGAGTTGTCCCGTCCGCGATCGCGCCGGCCGCAGGACTGTTGCCATCGATTCCATCCGTGCCCGCGCTGAGCACCGTTATGTTTTCGCCAGCAATCTTCTGCGCGCAGGCCAGCGCAAACTGCTGGTTGCGTCCACCCACGCCTCCGTTGCGGACCCTGACTGTGACTTCGCCGCCGGAGAGAAGGCAAACGCGCTCCGACTTCTTTCGCAATTCGCCCAAGCGCTTCAGCAGGTAATCGGACGCGCGCTCATAGTCCCAGTCGTCGCAACTGTTGTCCACCTCCACGCTGAAGCCGCTGCGCTCGGCTTCCTTCTTGCTGGCTTCAAGCAAAGTTGAATTCGACAACACCGTCCACCAGCGGCTGCGATGAAAAGTGGGATCATCCGATTTGGGAGTTTCCTCAAGTGCGCGGCGTTCGCATAATTCGCGCACCGAAGTTGGAAACTGCTCCAGCAGCCGGTGCTTCGCGGCAATCGCGTAACAATCTTCCACGCTGGTTGAGTCCGGCATGGTGGGGCCGGAAGCCAGAGCATCCGGCGTATTGTCAGGAACATCCGAGACCAGAATTGAAACCTGCTGTGCCGCCAGAGCAGCGCGCGCCAGTCTGCCTCCCTTGATCGCCGATAGATGTTTGCGAATGGCGTTGATCTCCGCGATGGGCGCGCCAGAGTGCACCAGCACGCGATAGGTCGCGATCAGGTCCTCCAAGGAAATCTCGTCGTCAATCGGCTTCTCCGCAATCGAAGACCCGCCGCCACTCAGCATAAAAATCACGAGCGACGCCGCATTCTGCGCGCCCAGCGACTTCAGGATGGACTCAGCCGCACGAATCGATTCCTCATTCGGTGTGGGATGCCCGCTCTGAAAGTAGCGGAACCCACGAGCCTGCGAACTCACCTGCACCGAACAGGCGACGATTCCTTCAAACTTGTCTCCCGCCTGAATCTCCAGCGCGCTCACCATGGTGTGAGCGGCTTTTCCGATGGAAACCACCAGCACGCGATTGTAGGAATGCAGATCGTAGAGGTCTTCGCAGACGCGCAACACTCCGCGTTCGCAGGAAACGTGGCGCTCAAAAGCACGATCAACGCTGGACTCGCCGAGGGCGCGTTCGAAAAGATGCCGCGCCGTAACCCGCATCTCAATGGCGCGTCGCTCGCGGTTGGCCGCAGCCGAAGACATGGAAAGGATTATAGAGGGTCCAGTTTCTCAGCCTGGTTCTCACATGGTTAGTCAGGAATGCGTTCCTTTATCCACGATTCAATACCGTCCCGCAATTCCCGCAAGCGTCCTTCGAAGAAATGATCCGCGCCCTCCACGATCACCAACTTCTTCGGCTCGGGAAGCGCTTCCATCAATTTTGCCATTTTCGCCCGCGGTCCAAACTGATCGCGATCGCCGCTGATGAACAGCTTTGGCTTCGTGCAATTCCGCAGAAACTCGAAATCATAAATTCGATCATCAATGGTGACCACCGGCAGACCAAGTCCGATGGCTGCTTCCACGCGCGCATCCGGACACGCCACACGCAATCCGACCGCAGCCCCAAACGAGAATCCCGCAAAAATCAAAGGCAGGTGAAACTCATTGTCCAGCCAGTCGAGTGCGGTGCGGACGTCCTCCACTTCGCCATCGCCGTGGTCGTGCTCGCCCTGGCTTAATCCCGCGCCACGAAAATTAAAGCGCAACACCGGATAGCCAAAGCTGTTCAGCGCCTTCATGGCATGAAAAACAACTTTGTTATGCAGAGTTCCGCCGAAAAGGGGATGCGGATGGCACACCACCGCAGCGTGAGTGGCATTCTCCGCGCCCGCATTGAGTAGGGCTTCGAGCCTTCCGGCAGGACCGTTGAGGAACAGAGAGCGAATCGAACTGGATTGCGCATTCATCGCGACACGGTCTCAAGCATAGCAGCCCCGAATACACGGCTCCGGCCGGGACGTTGCAAGCAAGGTCGCTGCAGTGCAACTGTACCGACGTAGCTTGCTAGGTCTCGCACTTGGGTTATCCTCTTTTCCATGGATGTCGTCGGCCTCACCCGTCAACTCGTGGATATCGAATCGATCACCGGCAACGAAGCCCTCGTGGGCGATGTCATTCACAGCGAACTCAGCCGCCTGGGATACCAGGCGAACAAGCTTCCCGTCGAAGGCACCCGCTGCAACGTGTACGCAACTTCGCCGCAACAACCCATGCCGACGATCGTTTTCTCGACCCACATGGACACGGTCCCGCCTTTCATTCCTTCTTCCGAAGATGCCACCCGGATCTACGGCCGCGGGTCCTGCGATGCGAAGGGGATCATCGCGGCTCAGATCGCCGCAGCCGAGCGACTGCGTGCGCAATGCATTTACGTGGGACTTCTTTTCCTCGTCGGAGAAGAACGCAACAGCCTGGGTGCGCAGGTGGCCAATCAGCAGTCTCCCGGATGCAAGTTTCTGGTCAACGGCGAGCCCACAGAGAACCGGATGGCAAGCGCATCCAAAGGCACTCTCCGCGTAAATGTGATTGCTGAAGGAAGAATGGCCCACTCCGCCTATCCCGACCTGGGCGAGTCCGCGATCGACAAACTTCTGGAAGCCTTGCGCCGGCTCCGCGCCATGAAGTTGCCATCTGCGGAAGGCATCGGCCCGTGCACATTAAATATCGGAGTGATCGAAGGCGGCCGCGCACCCAATGTAATTCCAGACAAAGCGCGAGCGCAGTTGCTCTATCGCCTCATCGGTCCGACCGACGAACTAAGAAAAGAAATCGAACAGGCGGCCTCTGGTTCAGCAAAGATCGAATTCGTACTGGAGATTCCTTTCGTCCGCCTGCGCACCTTGGATGGCCTGCCCACCATGGTAGCCGCGTTCACTACCGACATTCCCGCACTCACGAACTGGGGCCAACCCCTTTTGGTCGGCCCCGGATCAATTCACGTCGCCCACACCGAAGGCGAGTACATCGAGAAAAAGCAGTTGAGCGACGCCGTGGATCTGTACTGCTCAATTGCGCAGAAGCTAGCGAGCTGAACGCGCAAGCCCATTGTCGTCGCCGTATTGTTGGGTCCAGGTTGCTATCATAAAAGGTGATTCCGCTTCCAACTCAATGTGTGGAATCAATGGGTTACTGGATAGAGCCCCAGCCATTATTATTTGGTGACTCCCGCCAGACGCCATGAGTTATTGACATGCTATGCAATGCTATGCAATGCTATGCAATGCTATGCAATAATAGCATGCAATGGAGGTCTTATGAACAACACCTCACAGCACTCCGTTTCGGATCTCGTTAGGCAGCACGCGCGCGACGCGTATTTGCGGCCCGCCCGCCGACGAGGCGAAAAGACCTTCTCAGTAAATGTTGGCACAGTGCATAAGGTTCTCGCGCTGAGTAATCGCGTGCCCCTGGTATGTGCTGCTCTCAAATCCAAGAAATTTCTGGAGGAGAACGCCCTGAAGCTAACCTCAAGGACCGGCCCGCCATCGGGGCAAAGCACTACCGTGACATTCACCTACGAAATCATGGGCAGAAACGGAACAGAGTCGTCTGCAGCGGAATCCCTGTCCGGGCTTCGTGGCATTGCGAAGGATTTGTTCAGAGCCTTGGGCGGGGGGGAAGCTTTCATCAACGAAGAAAGAAAAAGCTTTTCAAATTCTGGCCGGTAAGCTCATTGGCTGACGCTGCCAATGACTCGGGAGGATTCGCCGCGGCAGCAGAACAGCTACGCTGCCCAAAGTCGGAGGTCTTCTGCAGCCTGTCAAACGAAGAGAGGAACGAACCGTGAGCCGAATTTACTGGGACACGATGTTATTCGTCTACTGGCTGGAGGACCATCCCGTCCATGCTAAGCGTGTGCGCCACATCCTCTCCAAAATGGAGCAGCGGCAGGATCAGCTTTGCACCAGCTCATTTACCGTGGGAGAGATCCTGGTGGGCCCTTACAAAATGGGTGCATCTGAAGTGGCCCAACAAATTCGACAGGTTTTCACCACCCCATTGGTCGAAGTCATACCTTACACGCTAGAGACGGCCGACGTTTATGCTCGGATTCGCGCTCAGCATGGGGTATCGCCAGCCGACTCGATCCACCTCGCCAGTGCGGCCCAAGCCCGCGCTGACTTGTTCCTCACCAACGATAATGCACTGGTTGGCAGAGTAATTCCCGGCATCCAATTCATCGCCGGGATGGACTCGAATCTGTTCTGAAGACGCGGGCATGCGCGATGGCCGCAGCCAGTTTTCGCACCAGGCTTTTCATCTTCCGTCGCGATACACTTAACCATGACCACGCAGACGCTCAACTCGCTCTCCAAGGCGTCTTCCGCCTATCTCCGTTCGGCCATGCACCAGCCTATCCAGTGGCATGAGTGGGGCGAGGAAGCCTTTGCCACCGCGCAACGCGAGAACAAACCGATCCTGCTCGACATCGGCGCGGTTTGGTGCCACTGGTGCCACGTGATGGACCGCGAATCTTACGACAATCCTGAAATCGCGGAAATCGTTAACCAGCGTTTCATCGCCCTGAAGGTTGATCGCGATGAGCGACCCGACATCGACAGCCGCTATCAGGTCGCCGTGAGTTCCATCAGCGGACAAGGCGGCTGGCCGCTCACCGCTTTCCTCACGCCTGATGGAAAGCCGTTCTACGGCGGAACCTACTTTCCTCCGGACGACGGTTACGGGCGACCCAGCTTCAAGCGCGTGCTGCTCTCTATCGCAAATGCTTATCACGAGAAGAACGACGACGTTCTCGAACAAGCCAAGATGGTCGAAGGAGCGATTTCGCACGCGGAATCTTTCGCCGGCAAGAGCGCCGAATTTTCGCCGGCCGTGATTGAAGCCATCGTCAAATCGGCGATGAAAATGTTTGACCCGCAAAACGGAGGCTTCGGAAGCGCGCCCAAGTTTCCGCATCCCGCCGCCCTTGATCTGCTGGTCGATCGATACACGCGCTCCGGCGATGAATACCTGCGGAATGGGTTTGTCACCACGCTAGAAAAGATGGCCCGCGGCGGCGTCTACGACCAACTGGCGGGAGGATTCCATCGCTATTCCGTCGACGAACGCTGGATCGTGCCGCACTTCGAGAAGATGTGCTATGACAACTCCGAACTGCTGAAGAACTACGTTCACGCCTATCAAGCCACAGGTTCTGAATTCTTCGCGACTGTGGCCCGCGACATCATTCGCTGGATGGATGAGTGGCTCAGCGACCGCGAACGCGGCGGCTTCTATGCCTCGCAAGACGCCGATTACTCCATGGACGACGACGGCGACTACTTCACCTGGACATTGCAGGAAGCACAGGCCGTTCTCACCGAAGAAGAAGCTCGCGTAGCCTGCCTGCACTACGACATCAACGAAATCGGCGAGATGCACCACAGCCCCGCGAAAAACGTGCTGTACCAGCGCGCCTCGGTGGAAGAGATTGCAAAACGGCTAACTCTGTCGCAGGAGCAGATTCAAACTCTGCTGCAATCGGCCAAGAAAAAGATGTACGCCGCTCGCCTCAAGCGGCCCACTCCCTACGTGGATAAAACAGTTTACTCAGGCTGGAACGCGCTTTGTATATCAGCATATCTTGAAGCTGCGAAGGTACTGCAGCTTGAGACCGCCGAACATTTCGCGCTACGCTCTCTGGATCGCATCCTTGCCGAGGGATGGCACGCGGAAGATGGCTTGCTACACGTGCTTGCGTATTCCGATACGAACGCGGAACGCCGCCAAATCCCCGGCGTACTGGACGACTACGCGTTCACCGCCGTGGCCTGCCTCGATGCTTACGAAACCACCGCCGATCTCACCTACTTCAATTTCAGCAAGCGTATAGCGGATGCGATGGTCGAGCGTTTCTTCGACCCGACATCGGGCGGCTTCTTCGATACTGGAAAGATACTCTCGGACCAGAAGCCGCTCGGCGTGTTGGGCACGCGCCGCAAACCTTTCCAGGACTCACCCACTCCGGCGGGAAATTCGGTTGCCGCCGTCGCTCTGCTCCGGCTGTACGCCTACACCAATGATGCAGGCCTGCGCGAAAAAGCAGAGCAGACCATCGAACTCATTGCTGGCCTCGCTGGCCAATACGGATTATTCGCCGCAACCTACGGGATTGCCGCTGTGCATCTATCGCATCCCCACACCCAGATCGTGGTCGTAGGGAATGACGAACTGGCGAGCCGTCTCTACCGCGCGGCGGTTGCACCTTTCTCTGCCGGCAAGGCGGTGCTCAAGCTCACAGCGAGCACGGCCGTTCCGAAGAATCTTCCACCCGCGCTGGCCGAAACCATTCCGAACCTGCCAGCGGTCAAGCAAGAAAAAACCCTAGCCATCGTCTGTTCTGGATTCGCCTGCCAGCCTCCGATCTCTGATCCCGAAGAGCTGATGCGAAGTCTGCGGCCTCAGCATTAACCCGCACGCTGCAAAAAAAAAGAGGCTGACGATGCTTTTGCAATCGCCAGCCTGCTGAATTCGAAAGCTGCCTACCGGCAGCTCGCAACTACAGGATGCCCTATCGGCATCCGCTTCCGGTACATCCCGGGATCGGCGCGCCGTCTTCCGGTACAGGAACCACCGGAGCGGCAAGTGCTGTATACGCGCAGATCATACCTACCATCAGGAATAACATCCTGACCGCACGTTTCATTGGATTATTCTCCTAGCGGGTCCCCTGGGAGCGGCGACCCTGACTTGGCACGGATTATACAGGGTCGTGTCAAGTAATGGACCGAGAATTCTTTAACGCGTGAGGTCTAACGCCACGTTAGGGTTCGCATTCAAGCACTGCAAACCCCCTTCTGCCCTGATTTTTCAAGCAGATAAGAGATCACCAAAGAAACAAAGCTAAAACGATTCAGGCTTGGTTTTCACTTGGGACGGAGAACCGCATTGTCCAAAATTCAGACAAAAGCCGCACTCAGCGCACTAGATTCTTAGGCAGACTGCGGGGAGTAAACAAGGCTGGAGCCTTCTCAGAGACGGACATTTTGTGGACGATGTGTTTATCTTCAACTTCTCCACGTTCCGGCTCGGAGGGAGTTCGCGAGAACGCCCGGTCCACCATGCTTTCAAACATCGGGATCAAGGAATCACCAGCCACCGGATGCCGCAACTCGCTGAGACCCCGGTCCCAGCGCTGTGACATCACCAGCTTCGCCGAGGCCGCCGGCGCAGTCGTCTTTAGCGACGCGTATCCAATCCAGGTCAAAATGGAGAGCGTATAGGCCAAGGTATTGAAGGGGCTTATCGTGGCGGTATGAATTTGACCCCCGGAAATCAGGGCCAGGCCAATCAGTTCGACGGTCGCGAAACTGCCGAATCCCAAAGCGATGCCGAAGCTAAACTGCCGCCGCGAAACTCCCAGGTGCCGCGAAAAAAACAACAGAAACAAAATCAGCCCGCACTGAATCACTCGCACGCAGCGTTGCACGATAATCACAGCATGGTCCAGCAGGGTTTCGGTTCCCGGCTGGGTTGCGGCCGTCACTACCATCGCCACCAGTAGCATCACCAGCGCGGCCCACTTGAACAGCATCGTTCCCAGGTCTTTCAAGTTGGGGTAAGGGCGAAGCACATCCAGAAAGATCTCATGAATGACCTTGAACCCAATCCCCAGGCTGATGGCCGCACTGATCCAGTAGGCGTAGTAATACGGCATGCCGCTGTTCCACCGGTAAATCGGGAACAGGATCAGGAAGTTCAGAACCTGAAAAACAATGTAGGCAAAAAAGACCGGAAAAGTGCGATGCAGCTTGCGCCAATACATGACCCCAGCCAGAGACAACTCCAGGACCGGGTGGGCAATCCATAGCGCTAGCTGGATATTCGCATTCATGGGGTTTAGCGCATTACCGCAGCTGCCGGCGGGTGTCCTTTCACCCGCTTTCTTGCTTTGACCTTACCATTTCCAGCGAAAGGGTCAATGGACGAAAGTAACCAAAGGTAACAGTTACCCTGCCACCCCCTCCAAACGCTTCGCACGCCAAAGGATAGATTCGAGAGCAACCAAGCCAAACCTAAAGTTGACACCACCGGATGGTTACCACCGGGGACGAGCATTCTGATATTCCAGGCGATGTGGCGCGGGCGACCTCACCCATGAGCTTCTGGGTTGCGCAGCGCTTCCGACGGCGTGTGACAACTCCAGCGTCGGCGCGTTCGCCTATACTTCCGGAGAGGCTTGGATGTAGGCTCGCATCATCCGAACCTCATGGTCTTTTTCGCTGAGGTCGTGGAGCAGGATGTCGCGCAGAGAGACGATCCCTCGCAGCTCCTTGCCTTCGCAAACCGGCAGATGGCGGAAACCGTGGCGCCGCATCAGCAGCATACAATTTTCCAGGCTCTCGTCCCGAGTGACAGTGAGCGGGTCTTCGGTCATAACCTCATCGACTCGGGTCGTGCGCGGGTCGCGCCCTTCGACCACTACTCGCTTCATCAGGTCGCGCTCGGAGAAAATGCCGACCAGCAAACCATTGCGCAGCACCGGCACCGCGCCGATGTTTCGATCGACCATGGCGTGCGCGACGTCGAACACAGTCTGATGGGCATCGGCTCGGTAGGTTTCCTGATTGTTAATCAAATCGTAAACATGCATAAGCTCAACCCCTGGATTTTCACCCGCAAGCAACGAGGGCGCGAGTATATGCCGAAACGCCCCCGATGAAAAGAGGAAGAATCATGTATTCGATGGGTGAGGCCGCGGTAGGTCCAGTTTGGGATCATCAAAGAACGTACCTCGGCGCCAAAAGCGCCGAAAGATTTTCGACGACTCAGCGGTCCGACTGAAGTCGGGCCTTTCCCAGAACCCGCGTGGGCGACGTTTTTCCGCAGCCTCTGAAGCCGTGCCCCTGCCAGAAGACTCGCTTCCCAGGACCTTTATCAGTTCTTCTACTTGGAACCAATGAAAACCAGGTAAGAACAGGCCCAGAGCGCGGTAGGAATGCCACCGCGAGGCCGAGTCGTCAGAATGATGTTGTAGTCATCGGAAGGCTGGAGACCGTCGACCACCGATGGCAGCGACTGCGGCTGAATTCCAGCCAGATGAGCCAGAAACCGGTAGATGTCAGGCTCTCCGCTGTAGCCTTGAGAGACGAAGGAGATCTCCGTGTTCTGGCCGGCGAAGTGCCAACTCAGCGATGCTGCCAGCACGACCGCGTCCTCGTAGGATTTCTCCGAAACTGCTCCGTTGCGGGGGTTGTCGAATACGATGCGCAGCTTGCGCTCGTCCTCGCGGCTGAACTCCCGCACCTTGAGCGAGCCCGACTTGGCGGTCGCTTTCCAGTCCACGTGGCGGGCCGAATCCTCCGGCATGTACTCCCGAATCAGATACAAGTCATCGCCGCGGCCGCGCGCAAAAGTCTCGAACTCGCCGGTGATCATGGGCAGAACCTCGAAGAATTCGTCCGCAGGTTCGACGCGCGGATACACAATGATTTCGCGAGCCAGCGGCACGTGCCGGGTCTTGGTGAGAAAGGCAAAGGGGAAGCGCGTCGCCAAGCCAAAGCTCTCTTGCTGATAACGTCCGCGACGATCGAAACGCAGTTCGAGATCCGCCTTCAGTTGGTTGCCGGCGGGAATATAGGGAAAGTATGCCGCCCCTTCAAAAATGTTCGGCAGTGCCTCGGCTTTCGAGACGCGCCGCAGTTTGTAATCCCGGAACTGCATCCACTGCTTCCCCGACGGACGTCCCGGCGGGACCGCAAAGGTTGCCGGAATCCACTGCCAATGTTTGGCTTCGCTGGCTTTTTTCACCGGCACCACATTCACAGAAAAAGACGGCAACCAGCGCCGCGGGTTTCGCAAGACAATTCTGCCGAGCGTCGGCCGGTCCGCAAACACGTGCTCCGGCAGACGAACATCGAGTTCCAGGTCGCGCAACACCATGGCCGACGCGACGCCAGAAACCAGAATCGCGGCCAACATCGCCGCCACGATGATGTACAGCAGATTGTTACCGGTATTGAGCGCGGCGATCCCGATCACCAGAACGATGGCTACGTAGACGATCCCAACCCGGGTAACGTCGAAGTCGAAAGCATCGCGGATGCCCGCGCCAGCCACTCGGCGGGCGAGATACGGGACCGTAGTCAATCCTACGATCACCGCCAGAGCCAGCGCAGCCGAGGCCAGCACAAGAGTGGCCCACAGATTTCCTGACTCTCTCGAAACCGTGGAGAAAAGCGCGGCCGCGAAGGCCAGGATCAAACCCACAATCGCCAGCAGGAACCGTACCCACACCTCGGGAATATCGAGATGGAGGAAACGAGAGAATCGCTGGATCGCGGAAAGCTTCGGGGTGTTGGCAGGCTTCATTTGCAAGCGCCCTT
>Ga0116223_10002627_pt1 | contig 16830 bp, 15 predicted proteins | sample Sb_taG_3_FD_90092 | JGI IMG/M metagenome (GOLD analysis project Ga0116223, IMG submission 90092) | Peat soil microbial communities from Weissenstadt, Germany - Sb_50d_a_PC metaG | ecosystem: Environmental > Terrestrial > Soil > Wetlands > Peat | place: Germany: Weissenstadt | collected 2010-09-21 | reverse complement strand
TTGAAGGGGTTGAGATACGGAAGTCGCAGTGCGGAGGGTCGAAAGCTGCTCCCGAATGACGGCAACTTTGAGGTAATTTGTCGTGATCGGCTGTCCTCGACAGTTGGCCATCCGAGGCGGATAATGTTCCGCGACGACGAAGTGATGACATGCACAGGCTTCGATTTCTTCCAGTTCTGATTCTGGTTATTGTGCCATCACTGCTTTGGTCCCAAGAATCTTACGTAGCTCCCAAGCGACTCTGGTCATGGTTCGGGGATTGTGGCCAGAAAAAGTACGTGGGACTTGAGGTTGCGCTGAGCCGGAAGGTCATCTACCGATCATCGTTTCCGGTCTGCCCGATTGAAGATTATTCCGAGAACGTCAAGGATTTACTCTCCGCACGCGGCAGCCCGGGGCGTAAGCTTGTCTTCTCCTTCAAAGGTGGACACGTCTTTCAAGGTGAGTATCGAACCACTCCTACTCAGACCATCGAGGCGAATGTTTGGCAGTCTGGTACTGGTCCCGGCGTTATTCTGCTTGGTCTATCCTTCTCGACCAAGAAGCAACTGCTGCTGAACACAATACACGTCGCCCAGATGGACAAGGCGTTCACATCTGAAATTGATCACGGTCTCACCGTCCGCACATTTCCTATCAGCCACAAGAGCGCCCGAATAAGCTGCATTTTTGATGATTGGCGAAAAATCCCCATTACACTCATCATGTGCTGTTCACTTTGTGAGCATCTTGGCAGCGAGGAGGTTCCCTGTCTCCCGCACCGTCTGCTCGATTGCTTGAATGTAGTGCTGGGATGTGGTCTCGGCCTGCTTGTGCCGGAGGATGGTCTGCACGTCCTTGAGTGACCCTAGGTGCTGTGCGTGGGTTGCGAACGTCCTCCGTAAAATTTGAAAGTTCAGTTTCTTGATGCCGGCCTGCTTCGCCAGAGGAGTCAGTACTCGCTTGCTGTAGTTCTCTTTCAGCAGGAACCCGCCGACCTCGTTCGGGAATACGTAGTCGTCGTCCCCGTTGCGCTTGCTCTGGGAATGCCATTCGGCCAGAGCATTGATTGCAGCCTCGGGGACGGCCAGCCGTGGGGCGTGTCCCTCGTCCGTGGTCTTGGTGTAGGGCCTGACCTTGCCACGGTACACCGTCTCGTGCAGAGTCATGGTGCTCCCCACTAGGTCTATGCACTTCCACTTGAGGGCGAACAGTTCCGAGGGTCTCAGGGCAGTAAAGAGAATCAGACGCAGCAAGGCCCGCTCACGTAGATGGAACGTAGCAGCCTCAAGCAATGCCTGTATCTCTGGCAGGGTCAGGTAGATTTTCTTCACTGCTTTCAGTTGCCGTGGCACTCGCAGCAAGCGGGCGGGATTCTTTCGGCAGTAGTCCTGCTCAGTTGCTTCCCCGAGAATCGACCGCAGAAAAATATAGCAGTGGCGCACGAGTGAGCCTGACTTGTGTTTCGCTAGGTCGGCCAGCCATCTCTGCATTGCTACCCCGTCAACGTCCTCAAGCGGGGTTGTGCCGAATCGGTCAATCACGAACTTGAGCAGTTCGCCGTTGACTGCCTTGGTGGACTCACGCCAGTTCCCCTCATACAGAGGCTTCCATTTTTGCTCAATGAACCAGCCCAGTGTGACGCGCGAGTCGGCAGTGATGCCGAGTTCGGAGACGATGCGTTCTCGTAGCTTGTTTCGGGCCTGCGTTTTCGTCGTGGTACGTACAGGCCCGATCTTGAATGACCGCTGCTGTCGCTTCTTTTCCCCGTTGCGAGGATCAGTGACCCAGCGGGAATAATGCCCCAGCCATGCGCCAGACTTCTCCGTTAGGTAGCCGTCTTGCCTCTTCACTTGTGCTGAGCTTACGCTGACCTGATAGATTAGTCAACCCGTAACTTGCTGATAATATGGTGGGCAGTGCAGGACTCGAACCTGCGACCTCCTGCTTGTAAGGCAGGCGCTCTAACCAGCTGAGCTAACCGCCCCCCGCGCGTTCGCGTGACCGGACAGCCGAGCCGGTCGGAACTCGATGGAAGGGGAACACGCGGAAGACCGCGCCATATCGACTATACGCGAGCCGCGAAAAGACGGTCAACGAATGCGAGATGCCGGTAGCGGTGCAGTTTGAACCGAACGGCGGTGTGCTCACGGGAGATCCCTCGGCCTGCTGGTGAAAGCGCGGGCCTTCGGGATGACGCCAGAGAGATATATCTGCAAGATTCTTCAAAATGCACTACTGCCGAGATGCCCCCGTGGTGAGCATCAAGTCCCTTTATAAACCGACGAGTCTCATCGGGCCTGCCCGCTCCCCTGCCTGCTAGACTGGCTGGGTGCGGCGTTTGATCGTCAATGCGGACGATTTTGGCTACACTTCGGGCGTGAACCGGGCCATTCTGGAGGCTCACTCGCGCGGCGTCGTGACTTCCTCGACGCTCATGGCCAACGGTGCGGCGTTCGCTGAGGCAGCGCAACTGGCCCAGACGGCTCCAAAACTAAGCATCGGTTGCCATGTGGTGCTCACCGACGGCGAGCCGGTTCTGGGCGCGGAACAACTTCCCTCTCTCACCACAGCAGCGCACTTCCGCGATGGCATGGTCGCATTTGCCGCACGCGCCATGGCCGGCCGCATGGACGCCGACGAAATCGCCGCCGAAGCGGCTGCACAGATTCGGAAGATTCAGTCCGCCGGCATCGCCGTTTCTCACATCGACACTCACAAACACACCCACTTGTTCCCCAAGATTCTGCGCCCGCTGCTGCGCGCGGCGAAGGCTTGCGGGGTACGCGCTGTTCGCAATCCGTTTGGACCTCGCCTGCCCCTGCGATCCAGCCATCTGCTGGCGCGACCGGGCCTGTGGGCTCGCTACGTTGAGGTCCGGATTCTGGGTGGCTTCGCCGGTAACTTTCGCGAGGCCGTCGACCGGGAAGGGTTCACCACACCCGACGGTACGCTGGGCATCGTGGTTACTGGGGCGCTCGACGCGACGCTGTTTTACGCGATTGCCCGCAGCATTCCCGAAGGCACCTGGGAATTCGTTTGCCATCCTGGCTACAACGATGCAGATCTGCAGTCGGGCAAAACCCGCCTGCGGGCGTCGCGGGAAACGGAACTTCGCGTCCTGACCCTGCCCGCTGCCCGCGAGGTGCTTGCCCAGCAAGGTATTGAGCTGATCTCGTATCGCGAACCGGCGCGGGCGCCTGGCTCCTGCTGATGGGGCCGGGTTCATTCGCATTCCGAAAGCTCCGGGAATCCCTTAGGGAAGCTCTGATTAAGGTCCAGCAGAAAGCGTAAACCACAGAGGACACAGAGGTGCACAGAGGAACCCGGAGGCTTAATCAGAGGTTCCCTTAGCACTGCCGACCGAAGGGAGTCGAGTACTCTAGTAACCTGTTAACTTAACTTCAAGTAGTATGATTGTTTGCAGACACCCTGTTTGTTAGGTTTTTCTAACGCTGGAGGTTTTGCACTCATGTCCGCCTCAGGGTCAGCTCCGCGTGCGACTCTGGACTTAAAGGTCCGGGTGTGGGGCATGGGAGCCAATAACCACCCTTTCTTCCAGCACGCGATGGCGCAAAATATCAGCGCGACCGGCGCTTGTATCTACGGCATCGAGCCTGAGTTAAAGGTGGGCGACGTCATCGGGGTGCAGTACGAGACCAAGAAAGCACGCTGCAAAGTGATCTGGGTGGTGGATGCGGGAGCGCTGAAGAAAACCCAGATTGGGGTAGAGCTTGTTCTCGATCAGGATTGTCCGTGGACCGCGGCCTTACCTTCAGACATGCACGTGGAAGAACGGACCCAGCCGCGCCACGACAATCGCAGAAAATTCCTCCGCCACAAAATTTCTTACCCTCTGGAGCTGCGCGACGAACGCGTCAATACTCCGTTGCGGGTGAATGCCACGGACATCAGCGGAAATGGCTGTTATGTTGAGACGGTCATGCCGCTCGCCATCGCGACCGCGCTTCGGGTCGACTTGTGGATCGAAGAGGAGCGTCTCACGCCGAGCGCGGTGGTGCGCACCCGCGACCCCGGTGTTGGGATGGGTATCGAGTTTACGGGCTTGCCTGAAGAATCCAAGAAGCGATTTCAAGCTCACCTCGACAAGCTCGACCCCGGGATGTCATTCGCCAACGCAGAAGGCCAGGTCGATAAGGGCCAATAACGGCCGATAACGCCCCGTCTGTCCGGTCTCCTGCACTCCACTCGTGTAAAATCTGCAACCACTGCACATTCCAACCATCGAATGACAGGAACGAGAAGGCGGCCCCTCGCACATGAAGATCGGAATCACCTGTTATCCGACGTACGGCGGTAGCGGCGTCGTGGCCACTGAACTGGGCCTGGAACTGGCTCAGCGCGGGCACGAAATTCACTTCATTTCCTACGCGCAGCCGATCCGGCTGCGGGGCGAGGAACCAAACATCCACTTTCACGAAGTAGAGGTTACGCGTTACCCGCTGTTCGACTATCCTCCGTACGATCTGGCTCTGGCGACCCGCATGGCGGAGGTCGCGCAACTTTATGACCTCGACCTATTACACGTGCACTACGCCATCCCGCATTCGGTGAGCGCGATGCTGGCGCGGCAAATGCTGGCTGACGGACCTCGCGGGCGCCGACTGCCGTTCGTCACCACTTTGCACGGTACCGACATCACGCTGGTTGGCCTCGACCGTTCGTATTTGCCGATCACTCGCTACTCGATTCAGCAGAGCGACGGCGTCACCGCGATTTCGAATTACCTGCGTGACCGCACCCAGCGTGTGTTTGACGTGAAGAACAGCATTGAAGTGATTTACAACTCGGTCAACACCGACGTGTACCGCCGTGACCCCGAGACATTCGCACAGGTTCGCGCGGAGTACGCGCCCAACGGGGAGCGCGTTCTGGTGCATCTTTCGAATTTCCGCCCGGTCAAGCGTTTGACCGACGTGATTGAGATTTTCGACCGGGTTCATAAAAAGATGCCGTCCAAGCTGTTGCTGATCGGCGACGGGCCCGACCGTTCCGTTGCGGAGTGGCTGGCCGTGCAGAAGGGCATTCATGATGACGTCCTGTTTCTGGGCAAGCAGGATGAGATTCGAGAGAAGGTCTCGATTGCCGACATCATGCTGATTCCGAGCGAACTGGAATCATTTGGCCTGGCGGCGCTGGAAGCCATGGCGTGCGAGGTGGTTCCCATTTCCACACGGGCCGGCGGGGTACCTGAAGTCATCGACCACGGCAAGACCGGCTATCTGGCCGACGTAGGCGATGTCGAGACCATGTCGCGTTACGCCATCGAACTGCTCAGCAGCGAAGATCGTCTGCGGGAGATGGGCAAGCAGGCTCGTGCGGTCGCCATGGAACGTTTCTGCTCCACCAAGATTGTGAAGCAGTACGAGGATTTTTACCGGCGCGTGGTCGAACGCTCAGCGTAAAAGCCCTCCGGCACCGAACTCGCCGCCTCGACCAGAGGCAACCGGATGCGGATCAGCGTTCCCTTCCCTTCGTGGCTGTCGATGGTCATGCGAGCCGTGTCGCCGTAGAGCACCTGCAGGCGCTCGGAGATGTTCGCCATGCCGATGCCCATCCCTGACCAACTGCTGCTCTCTTCCAGTTGAGCTGCACCCATGCCTACGCCATCGTCTTCGACTTCAATGATGAGACGCGAATCGACGACGCGGCTGCGCAGATAAATGCTGCCGCCTTCCACCTTCGGCCCCAGTCCGTGCTTGATGCAGTTTTCGACCAGCGGCTGCAGCAGCATGCTGGGAACCACCACGTCGAGCGAAGCCGGGTCGAGTTCCTTGACCACGCGCAGCTTGTCCCGCCCGAAGCGCACCACCTCAATGTCGAGATAGTTGTCGATAAATTCGAATTCTTCTCGCAAAGGCGCAAACGCCTCGCTGCTGTTGAGCAGACGCCGCAAGATTGTCGCCAGCTTGAAGATCACGTCCCGCGCCATGTCCGGGTCGAACCGCACCAGCGACGAGATCGAGTTCAGGGTATTGAACAGGAAGTGCGGATTAATCTGGTTCTGCAGCGCCTCCATGCGCGCATGCAGTAGAAGCCGCTCTTGTTCCTCCAGCTTGATTTGGATGCGCACGCTGTTGAAAATCTTCAGCTCGATGCCGATCGCCGCTACCGCCGCGGCATAAATTACGCTATAGACCCAGTAGTTGTCGGGGCTTTCCACGCTGAAAATCCAATGCGGGAAGCGTTCCGCCAATTGCGTTTGCACGAAGCGCAAACCGATCACGGTCCAGAAAAACATGATCTGCCAGTCAAACAGCCGGGGACGCGGCAGATTGCGTCGAATGATGCGAAAGATACTTTGATCGATGAACGGCGAGAACGACCAGATGTCGTCCTTGTCCCGCGCCATCGTGCGCAACTGCCCCGCGAGAAAACCAGAAAGCACGTCGAACGGCATCGCGGCCCACTCCCCGTGCAGTAAGGCAGGTATGGCCATCAGGACGCCGCCCAGCGATCCCGCCCAGCGGCCCCCGACTACTCCCAGCAGCAGCGCGGTTTCAAAGCTCAGGTCGCCCGCGGCAAAGCTCTTCTGGAAAATTCGGATCCCGACTCCACCCATGATCGGCAGGCCGAACCAGAGCACTAAGTACAGCTTCTGCCGGAAGGTGCGCTCTTCGCGAAACAGTAAACGCTTGAACTCCTTGGAACGCACCAGGCTGCTCGACACAGCCGCAGCAATGCCCAGCTTGACCAGCAAATTGATCAGGATGAGCCGCTGTTCCATGGGAATCGGTTCTAGCGCAAACGTCAGGTGCGGCGATCAATGTCGCACAGCAAAACTGTAGCACGAAGCTGGGCGCTCAATATCGGTTCTGCTTGTCGACCGGCGCCGGAGCAACCCGCGCTGGATAGAGGACCCTGGCAAGAATTCCGCCGCGGCGCGTTCTAACCTGACAGGAACTTCGACCACGATTTCGGAGTCTTTAGAACTGTAAAATACTTGTGGCTAGAGCCTTGACATTCGCTCCCTGGAGGGCAAACATGCGGCAGATTTGGTTGGTCTTATTATTGACCGTTGCGGGCAACATTTCGCTAACGGCCCAGACCGCCGTTCAGACTACGTCCGAGACATCCACGCCGCCTCCGCCCCAGTCCGCACGCCAGGCGTTGATCGAAATGTTCCTGGGCAAGGGTGAAAAGGACTTCGAAAAGCATCTCCCCGAGGCCGCACACCAGGCGTTGATTCACAAAGGCGAGACTCCGGACAACTCGGTGGTTCTCCGCATCTCCACCATTGGCCGCGAAATGGTCGCCCAAGGCGAACACATCGAAACTTTTGATGTTGGACCCACGCTCCTGGTCAATACGCAGAACGAGGGCCACGAGAGAATCGAAGTAGCGGTGGAACACGACAGTCTGCTGGGTGATGAAGACGAGATTGAACTCTCGATTCACTATTACAAAGATGGGCAACTGCAAGGTCTCCCCGTCGTGCCCCGGCTGATCTTCACCTTTAAGCAGGAAGAGGAAATCTGGCGGCTCACTGAAATCACTGCGGCAGCGCACGTTCCGCTCACCGATCCCGACTATCTGAAAGAGTTGCGCCGGGAACAGAACGAAGCCAATGAGACCGCGGCCCGGAACCGCGTCAGCAATATTGCCAGCGCTGAGACGAACTATGCGGCCGCTCATCCCGACCGTGGCTACGCGTGTTCGATGGCGAGTCTATTTCCGCAGACTCCCGCCGAAGAAGGCGCGCCTTCCTACCCGGCTGAGGCCGCGAATGAAGCCTCCAACGGATATCGTTTTGCGCTCACGGGTTGCGCAGGAACGCCGGCGTCGAAGTTTCGCGTCACCGCGGCACCCACGGACTCCGACGCGGGCTTAAAGACTTTCTGCGCCGACGAATCTGGAACACTAAAATTCGTGACCGGCGGAAAAAGCTCCAACTGCTTTAGCCTGGGAGAGCCCGTGTTCAAGCCAGCCCCCGTGGTCCCCGTCGATTGAAGCGCTGGCGCACCGTTGAAATTAGTTGAAATTATCCGTAGGCCAGTTCCTTGGCGCGCTGCGCGGCTTTCACCACAGCTTTGATCAGCGTGACGCGCAGCTTCCCTTCTTCGAGCTCCATGATGGCGTCAATGGTGCAGCCCGCCGGAGTCGTCACCGCGTCCTTCAGCAGCGCCGGATGGTCGCCGGTCTCGAGCACGACTCGCGCCGCACCCATCGTGGTCTGCGCCGCCAGCAGCGTCGCGATATCGCGCGGCAGTCCCAATTTCACCCCGCCCTCCGCCAGCGATTCCAGAATGATGTAGATATAAGCCGGGCCGCTGGCCGAGAGTGCGGTCACGGCGTCCATGTGTTTCTCGTCGACCACCACCGTGCGCCCCACCACATCGAACATGTGGCAAGTCATGGCCACGTCTTCCGCGCTGGCGTGCTTGCCTTTGCAGATCGCGGTCATGCCCGCTCCCAGCAGGCACGGAGTATTGGGCATGGCACGGATCACGGCAACATTCGGCGGCAGATTCTTCTCGATCATCGACGTCGGCACCGACGCCGCCACCGAGATGATGACTTGCTTTGCGGTGATGTGCGCGCTGATCTCGCGGACCACCTCCTCGACCACCTGCGGCTTCAATCCAATCACAATAATGTCGGCGCCCTTGGCGGCTTCGACGTTGTTGGTCCCGACTTTTATTTTCAGCTTCGCGGCCAGAGCCTTGGCGCGTTCTTCATGGGCCACGGTGGCGCAGGTGGACTTCGCCGAGAGCAAGCCGTTCTTCAGCAAGGCCTGCAGAATGATGCCGCCCATCTTGCCCGCGCCCAGGAACGCCACTTTCTTCCCAGTCAGATCATTTCCCATAGTTCCCTCGGATCCTCGATCGACACAAATCTTAACCACAGAGGACACAGAGTTCACAGAGGGAGAACCCGAATGCAAAATTCCTCTGTGTCCTCCGTGTCCTCTGTGGTTAAAGTTTTTATTTTGCCGTGAGCTTTTGCTGCCGCTCCATCCAATTCCATGCAGTCGACACCACATCGCGCAGGCCGCGCGTCGCTTTCCACTGCAGCAGGGCCTGGGCCTTTGCCGGATTCGCCACCAGCGTCGGAGGATCTCCCGGTCGCCGCGGAACCATCTTGTGCGGCACGCGCTTGCCGGTCACTTCCTCGACGGCGGAGATCACTTCCTGCACGGAAGCTCCGGTTCCGGTTCCAACGTTGACCGCAAAACTTTCCTTCCCCGCTGCCAGGTGATCCAGCGCGTTCAAATGCGCGCTCGCCAGATCGTTCACATGGATGTAGTCGCGAACACACGTTCCGTCGGGCGTTGGATAATCGGACCCAAACACCTGCAACTCAGGACCAAGCCCCGCGGCCGCGCACAGCGCCCGCGGAATCAAATGAGTCTCGGGTTCGTGTAATTCGCCGATCTCTCCGCTTTCGTCCGCACCCGCCGCATTGAAGTAGCGCAGGCTGGCGTAGCGGAAACCGTAGGCCCGGTCATACGCCTCCAGCGCGTTCTCAAAGAACAGCTTCGACACGCCATAGGGATTCACAGGCTGGCGCGGCGTGTTCTCCTCGATCGGAACTTTCGCCGGCTCTCCATACACGGCGCAGGTCGAAGAAAAAATAATCTTCTTCACTCCCGCATCGAGCGCCGCATTCAGCAGAGAAAGGCCGCCCTCAACATTGTTGTGGAAATATTTCTTGGGATTTGTCACCGACTCGCCGACATAGGCATGGGCCGCGAAGTGCATGATGGCATCGGCCCGCGGCAGCACTCGCGCCAGGGCAGCGGCGTCCAGCACGTCGCCCTTAACCAGTTCAAATCCCGCGGCCAGGAATTCATACCCGGTGCTGAGATTATCGAAGATGATCACTTCATGCCCCGCGCTCTTCAGCGCCCGGGCGGCATGACTACCAATGTATCCAGCACCCCCGATAACTAATACGACCACGTATGATCCTTTCCGTACGCTCGTTTCTTCGGACTGCGTTGCTCAGCGCCAGGAGCGCGTTAAGCGCCGGCGTCCACAGCGATTTCCATTGGCGACATGGTTGCTGGAGTAACTTCCAGAACCGGGAGGGAGCAGAAGCAACATTGTACACAGAACGGTAATGATAATGATGAGGACATCCGCTCCCTGTCCGTGCGAAAGAGAAAATCACGTAGGGGCGGACGCATTCGTCCGCCCCACGAAGTGTAACGAGCCGCCCGGACGAATGCGTCCGGGGCTACATTCCGCCGGCCTGCTAAGATATTCATTCTTCCTGGGAGGTTTCGTGGAAACTGCCCTGCCACCAGATCCCGGACCAGCGCCGGAACCAGCAACGCTTGTTTCACCAACGGCTCTGGTAGCTACAGCACCACCGACTCCGGATGTGCCAGCATACCGCGACCGCGGCACTGGCTTGATGATTTTCGGCATAATCCAGATCATTCTGGGGTTGCTCGCCGCGCTGATGGTGCCTTTGATCACGCTGGGTGCATTCATGTCCAAGCTCGCCCCGGGCGGTGCGATGCGTCCCGGTCAGTTTGCCTCTGGCGTCGCCACCTACTCCTTCATAGCGGCGGCGCTGCTTGGGCTAGGAATCGGATCGGTGCAAATGAAGCGGTGGGCACGAGCGCTCACGCTAGTCACCTCCTGGTACTGGCTGATCATGGGCGTGCTGGTCACGGTCCTGCTGACCGCGGTGCTGCCGGTCACTGTGAGGGGGGCGCTGGCGCAGATGCAGAAGAATGTCCCTGATAGCCCGTCGGCAGATATGTCCACCGGCATCATGGCGGTCCTGCTTACGCTCATCATCGTCGTTCTTGCATTCTTTCTTGTGCTGGTGCCGATCGCCTTTGTCGTTTTTTACAGCCGCATGGATGTCGCCGAGACCTGCCGCCATCGCGATCCCGTTGAGCGCTGGACCGACCGCACGCCTCTACCCGTGCTCGGCGCCAGTGTCGCGCTTTTCGCGGGAGCGCTCTACCTGTTGCTGACGGGACTGACGACCCCGCTGTTTCCCTTCTTCGGACGCTATCTCACGGGGATCCCGGCGGCCGCGTGCCTGGTCGCATCGGCAGCTCTCGAGGGCTACCTGGCCATCGCATTCTTCCGGCTGCGCTCTTTCGGTTGGTGGATCGCCGTTGTTGCCCTGGCGATCAATCTTCTGTCGGCAGTGCTTACTTTCACCAGGGCCGACATGATGCAGGCTTACTCGAAGATGGGCATGTCGGATGCGCAGTTGCAAATGCTCAATTCGAATCCCATGTTTCGCGGCCACCTTCTCTTGTGGTGGAGTCTGATCTCAACGCTATTGTTCTTCGGGTACCTGTTGTGGCTGAAGCGCTACTTCAAACCGCCAGCAACCGCACCGGCGGAAGCGCTGCCGGCACAGGCCGGCTGAAAGCCCTTCCCTGCTGCGATGGACGGCTTGAGTTCAACAATTGGGGGACATCATGACCGAACAGCTTGCCGACAAGACCTGCGTACCGTGCCGCGGCGGCGTTCCGCCGCTCAAGGGGAAGGAACTGGAGAAACTGCACCAGAGCGTCCCCAAGTGGATGGTCTACGACGAACACGAGCTTCATCGCGAGTTCAAGTTTCCCGACTTCAAGCAGGCGCTGGAGTTCGTTAATCGCGTGGGAGCGCTGGCGGAGGAGCAGGGACATCATCCAGATATTCTGCTGGCGTGGGGCAAGGCCGGCATCACACTGTGGACCCACAAAATTGACGGCCTCACCGAGAGCGACTTCATCATGGCAGCAAAGATCGACCGGCTAAGCCGCGATTAAGTCGGCGGCGTTCGTTCGCAAGCTTGCTTAAGATCGTCGAAGAACACCTGAGTGCTGCGCTCAATGGCGGTCTCAATTGCAAATCCTGCGATCCGCGAAAAGACTCCCACAAACTCCAACTGCACGCGAATCTCCGTCTCGTTCTCAGATTGGGCGCGGAAGTATACCTCGGTCTGCAGCGTGACGCCCCCGAAATGGCTGAGGAAGTCCACACGGCGGTTAGGCTCGAAATGCATCAGCACTTGATCCACCGTTCTGACGGCACCATCAAGTTCAATCTGCAGGCGGCTCGCCTCTTCCCAAGGTCTGCCCTGAACCCAGCGAACATTGCGAAGGTACGAGCACCAACGCCAGGTGTCCGGCTGGGTATAAACCGCAAAGACGGTCGCAACCGAACGATTGATTGCGACCCGTATCTCAAAGGAACGCATGGAAGTGCCACGGAAGGTTATCAGCAGCGCGCAACGCTTGCGCGCGCTCCGACCCCCGAAGTGTAAGCGTAAAACCGCGCTGAGGGCAATCACGAAGCCGCGCGGGCCTGGCTCGATCGGCCAACATGCAGCACCCACGCCAGGATCGTAGCCGGAATAAGCATCAGCACTCCTGTGCTGAAGGCGAGCGTTTGCGCCGAAATTCCTGCATCCAGAAAGCGGCCAGCCAGAAACGCGGTCACGGCGAACGTCAAGCTGGCCAGGCCAAGGTCCGCAGAGAACACGCGTCCCCGAAAGCGGTCTTCGGTATTGAGCTGCAGCAAGGTCGTCGAGAAGACCCAGACGGTCGAGCCTCCGGCATGCGCCAGCATGGCGCAGGCGGCAGCCATCCACACACTGCGGCTCACGCCCAGCAGTCCGTAACCGCACGCAATGGTGAGATAGCCAAACAAAATTCCGAGACGAAGGCGGCGGTCGCTCTCGCCCGCCCAGCGCGCCGCCACCAGCGGGCCCACCATCGCTCCCAGACCTCGTCCTCCGAGCAGAATGCTCATGCCGAGCATGGCTCCGCCAGCGGCATCGATGCCTCGCCCGTGCACGGCAAACTCGCGCGCCCCCATCACCGTAAAGATCACCCAACTCGGTCCCACCATGAATTCTCCGGCCTTGGCAAAAACTGCGGGCAGCAAAGTCGGATGACTGCGGATGTAGCGAATCCCTTCCAGCACCGGAGAGAAGTCGACCAGATCGCGGGGGCGCAGCGGGGCCGCTGATTCGGCGTGCGGCTCGGCGAAGCGCATCCCGCTGATCAGAAACGCCGAGGTAAGAAACGAAAACGCATTGAGGATGAATACCGTATCGCGCCCGAAGAACGCGGCCACCACTCCGCCGACCGACGCTCCAATCAGCAGGTTCACCGACCAGGTCGCCGACGAGAGAGTATTGGCGACCAGAACTTCGCTCTCGGCGGCGATGTTGGGAACCACCGAACTGCGGGCCGGTTCGAAGAAAGCGGTCATCGAAGTCTCCGCCAGCAGCAGGGGATAGACCAGCCAAACCATCGAGCGCGAGCGCACCAGCAACATCGCCAGCACCACCACGCAGCGGATGATGTCGGCGGCGATCATCACGTGCTTGCGGCGCAGCCGGTCGTTCACCACTCCCGCCGTCGGCCCCACAAACGTCTGCGGCAAGACTTGCAGAACTAACGCCAGAGCCACCGAGCCCGCGTGCCCGGTCAACTGCAGGAGCAAGGTGTATATAGAGAGCGTGTAGAACCAGTCTCCGATCTCACTGACGATCTGCGCCAGCCAGAGCCGCCGGAAATTGCGGTTGCCTCGCAGCAGGCGGGCGTATGAGCCGAGCGAAATGGAAGAGACAGCACGCTCTGGTTGGGGTTCCATGCGGGGTTCCAGTGTAACCGGGTGCGAACGCAATCGGAGCGAACATGCTCGAGGTTCCGTCTTATCGGCCTGCAGGCTTATTGCTGGGAAGCGAGTCCGCCCTGCCGGGAGCTGGGACGCAGGTTTTTCTTCAGGTCTGCGGCGATCTGTTTGCCGTGGAAGCGGCCGTTCTCGATGAAGATCTCATTGGTGCGCGACCCCGCGACAATCACTCCCGCAACATAAATTCCTGGGACGTTGCTTTCGAGCGAAACTGGATCGCACACCGGGCGGCACTGCTCGTCCGACAGTTCAATCCCCATGCTGCGCAGAAAATCGTAGTCAGGATGGTAGCCAATCAGGGCGAGCACGAAGTCGTTCTTCAGGCGCATGGGGCCGCGCGGCGTGTTGATCACCACGTGGTCGATTCCAATCTCCTGCACCGAACTGTTGAAGTGGGCCTCGATCTCCCCGTTCTTGATGCGGTTTTCCAGATCGGGCTTGATCCAGTACTTGACATGGTGATGCAACCTCTCTTCGCGATGGACGATCGTCACCCGTGCGCCATGCCGCCACAGGTCGAGCGCCGCAATCGCAGCCGAATTTTTCCCGCCGATCACCAGCACATCGGTGTCGTAATAAGGATGCGGCTCACCATAATAGTGCGAGACCTTGGGAAGATCCTCGCCCGGGATGCCAAGCTGATTCGCCAGATCGTAATACCCGGTCGAAACGATGACCTTCTTCGTGTGGTAGTCATGCGGCCGTCCCGCGCGGTCGGTCGCGGTGATGCTGAAGTTTCCGTCCTCGCCCATCACGGTCTTGACCCACTCATACTGGCGAAGATCGAGTTCATAGTGCTCTGCGACTTTGCGGTAGTACTCGAGCGCTTCTTCGCGCGTGGGCTTCTGCTGCGCGGTAGTGAACGGGATGTCGCCGATCTCCAGCAACTCCGGAGTGGTGAAGAACACCATGTTCGCGGGATAGTGGAACAGCGAGTTCACCAGGCATCCCTTGTCGAGGATGACGACCTTGAGGCCAATCTTCTGCGCCTCAATGGCGCAGGCCAAACCCGTAGGCCCGGCTCCGATGACCAGAACATCCGTGTTCATTTCACGGTGAGGCTTGGCCTTGGTCTTGGGCTGGGTATCGAGTTCTTCGGCGGCAAGGAATTCAGGCATGAGAGTCAGGGCAGAGCCGGTCGAGGCAACGAGGGTTCGAGCGCAACTCGGAAACGGATGATTCTAGCATGGGGAGGATTCACACCTTGCAGTTCGGAGTTGCAGGAGTCCGGTGCTGTCCCAACTTTAGGACAAGACCAGGAGGTCCGGTGCACGGTCTGGTCCGGCCTGCAAGCGCTATAATTTCCGGTTGCATTCATCCCTCCGCGCCAGTCAGGAGCCGTCATGTCTACTCTTACCGAACCGGCCGCCCATACCCAAGGCCAGCCCCAAGGAAAGACCCGCATTGAATCCGACAGCATGGGTAAGATTGAAGTCCCGGCGAATGTTTACTGGGGAGCCCAGACGCAGCGTTCATTGCTGCACTTCAACATTGGCCGCGACACCATGCCGCCGGAGCTGATCCGCGCTTTCGGAACTCTGAAGAAGGCCTGTGCGCTGGTGAATCAGGACTTGGGCAAACTCCCTGCTGACAAAGCCAAGCTCATCGTGCAGGCCGCCGATGAAGTCATTGCCGGCAAGCTCAACGACCAGTTCCCGCTGCGCATCTGGCAGACCGGCAGCGGCACCCAGACCAACATGAACGTGAACGAGGTCATCTCCAATCGCGCGATTGAGATTGCGGGCGGCGAGCTGGGATCGAAGAAGCCGATCCATCCCAACGATCACGTCAACATGTCGCAGTCGTCGAATGACACATTTCCGGCGGCCATGCACATCGCGGCGGCCGACCGCGTGAAGAATGCGCTGATTCCGGCGATAAAGACCGTGCACCACGCGATCGTGGCCAAGGCGAAGGAATTCGACAGCATCGTCAAAATCGGCCGCACCCACCTGCAGGACGCCGTGCCCTTGACCATCGGACAGGAATTCGGCGGCTGGGCCAGCCTGCTGGAGCGCGACATCCATCGACTGGAGCAGGTGCTGGAGGGACTCTACGACCTTGCGATTGGCGGAACCGCGGTGGGCACCGGCCTGAACACGCATCCCGAATTCGCCGAGCGCGCGGCCAGGAAAATCGCCGAACTCACCGGACTTCCCTTCCGCTCCCATGGCAACAAGTTCGCTGCGCTTTCAGCGCACGATGAAATCGTGTTCGCGCAGGGCGCGATGGAAACTCTGGCCGCCTCGCTGATGAAAATCTCGAACGATATTCGCTGGCTGGCTTCGGGACCGCGTTGTGGCCTTGGCGAGTTGTCGATTCCCGAGAACGAGCCGGGCTCATCCATCATGCCGGGTAAAGTCAATCCCACGCAGTGCGAGGCCATGACCATGGTCTGCGTGCAAGTACACGGCGCGACCGCCGCGGTGGGATTCGCCGGATCGCAAGGCAACTTCGAACTCAACGTCTACAAGCCGGTCATCATCTACAACTTCCTGCACTCGGTCACGCTCATCACCGACGCCTGCCACGGCTACGTCGAGTACATGCTGAAAGGGATTGAGGTCGATCGCGCCAAAGTGGACTGGTACGTGAAGAACTCGCTGATGCTGGTCACGGCGCTGGCCCCGAAGGTGGGATACGACAAAGCCGCGCAGATCGCGCACACGGCGCACGTAGAGCACAGCAGCCTGCGCGAGGCCGCGCTGAAGCTGGGCTATCTTACGGGTGAAGAATTCGATCAGCTGGTAAAGCCGGAGAAGATGACGCATCCGTAAGACTCACCGTCTCGCGCGATCTCTGGAGGCGTCATCCCGAAGCCCCGCGTTTTCTCCAGCGGGGAGAGGGATCCGGCGTGTAGCGTCTGTTCTCTATCCACAGGGTGATGTTCGTCCGTCACCGACTTCAATTCCCCTCAATGGTAGAAAGGAATCGGCCGTGTAACTCGGCGCGAGATCCCTCCAGCGGAAGTACGCCGAGTTCCGGGATGACGCCTCTGACTAGATGACATCAGTGCGAAGACGACAGATCAGACCCGGCCAATCTCGGACGTCCGCGCCGGATGCGCTGCGTCTGCTTCTCTTACCGGAGGTGGGAGTTCGGGGTTTCTTTTTGGCGTGGTCGTAATCACCACCACGCTCACCAGCACCAGCAGTGTCCCTGCGATGGTGCGAGGGCCGACCGACTCTCCGCCGACGAAATATCCCAAGAGAACGGCAATCACAGG